>Ga0123337_10000366_pt1 | contig 79615 bp, 83 predicted proteins | sample frozenSSSSmetaG_FD_89792 | JGI IMG/M metagenome (GOLD analysis project Ga0123337, IMG submission 89792) | Glacier valley bacterial and archeal communities from Borup Fiord, Nunavut, Canada, to study Microbial Dark Matter (Phase II) -... | ecosystem: Environmental > Aquatic > Freshwater > Ice >...
ATGTACTCTGCACAGAATATCCTCGCTTCTGTGCTAGAGCACTTCGATCTTCCCGAGTAAGGGCTTTTCGTCTCATCGTACGTAGGTATGAGAATAGACGATGTTGTAGATGGACGACCGGGAAATGTGAGAATAGACGATATTGTAGATGGACGACCGGGAAATGTGAGAGTGGGAGGTTCGCTCTTTATACTATTTTCATGGCTCACCCTCCTCACCCTCTCACCCAGCTCACCCATGACCATCCAATGTCGCGGTGCAACGCGTCCTGATATGGCATCCAACTTCTGGGGGTCAAGGTGGTCACCATCACATAATTGAGGGCGACGACCTTGGCAACGCAGCAACATCGTGAGGGCCTCAACATTCTGAGGGCGGCGACGCTCACCCGCTAGGCCGGATGGCACCGTTCTAACTATTATCCAGGTGATTGCTCTAGATCGGCAGATTAGTAGTTGGGTGGGTGACCACCAGCGAATACCTGCTGTTGTATGTTTTTGTTTTGTTCCCTTCTGCTCTCTTAACCTTTTCCTTCGAGCCCTGTGAATAGGGGCATGAAGATCCTTAAGGGCGTAACAGATACATACGACCACAGACTGGAGATAATTGGGCATCCCGTCCCCTCTGCCATACATAAGCTCCGTAATCACCTGGATAGTAGTCTCAATCGTGCCAGTAGGCATAGTTATGTATGCGTGGAATTTAAGCCCCTTTCCGCTTTGAAGGGTGAAGCGAAGGTGAGCAGTGGGTGAGACTGAGCGGGATGAGCAGGTGGGAGACCCCGGGTATAGCCTTATAGGGAATCACAATTGAATGTGTGTTGCATGAACTCGGGCTTTATAGATTCTTGCATCTTCGCTGAAGACTTTGCCAAGAGCAGTGGCATTCGAGTGGCCATGTCTGTTGCAATGTACGACGATGTATTTTGGAGTCTTGGACTATACTTTTGTGCCCATCAGGTGATTTTGATAATTCAAAGTCACACCCAGGTCTGACGACACTGACGACATGTCTCATAGAATCTTCAACCTGTGGACTACAACTTATAATACCAGGCAGTCTATAACTCTCTATATATATCCTCGCATCCCCTCATCTTCCTATTCAAGCATTGATAGGCCGAAGTACTGCTCATACCGGGAGGGTTCAGTCTAACGTTATAGTCGGATTAGAAATAGGGGTTGTAGCTACAAGTCCAACCTTCTCTTTCATAGTGTTGTCAGTTGTCGCCTCTGTCCAGAAGTTGAAATGGCGCCACGGCACCTTAGTTCAGTTACTGGAACACTTGTCGGCATTTCACTCACGACTGTTTCCCTCAGGTTCTTCACGAGGATACACCTTATGAAGTGGGTTGGTCCTGATGATATCTTGATATTATTTGGTGCTGTTGCTGTTGCCAGCCAGGCGGTCACAGTCTTCGTAGGTATGGACAGGTAATTCCCTCTGGAGAACGCATCTGCATACACTGACGCTACAAAGGAATTTGGTATGGTCTGGGCCGCCATCGCGACCAAGTACCACATGAGAATTTGGACAACATATACAAGAACGGAGTCGCATTTGTGTGCTCTACCGTGGCAGCAAACATGTTCATCAAGCTTTCTTTTTGTGCCTTCTATCTTCGTCTTAGTGTTGATGAAAGATTCCGACTGGTGGTAAAGATCATTGCGCTCATATGTGTCGCATATAGCATTCCTTTTATTTTAGCGGCGCTTTTTTGGTGTATTCCTTTGTCAAAGCTATAGAATCCAAATGAGCCCGGCTCCTGCACCAATATTGAGGCCTTCTATTTTGCACAGGTAGGGTTAAGTCTAGCCACAGATGTAATCATCTACATACTGCCTTTGCGGCCTCTGTGGAAGATGCGACTGCTGTTCAGCCAAAGAATTGGACTGTTGTTTCTATTTGTGCTTGGCGGACTGTGAGTCGTTCACCTTTCCTGATATCCAGAGACTACACGCTCATATAGCTATGTACCAAGGGCAGTTGCAGCAGGTGCGGTTCGGCTTTCAGTTATCCACATCCAATTTCTGCCCCCAGACTATACTTGTAAGTACTACTTGGCGGATTATCTTCATCACTGATTATGTACCTTACTTCGTAATCTCTGCTATCAATGGGCTTCATCTTACCTTTCTGGCTGTTACTAGGGAATCTCCGTGCGCCCGTCCTGTGGAACGTAATCGAAGTAAACATCGGCATCTTCGTGGCCTGTGGGCCTGCCCTCCTCGCATTCTTCCGCTATTATCTGCCTGGTGTCTTTGGGCCTACGACCAGTTCCAATCACACCCAGAGTAGGACGCCGACTAATCTTTCCTCGATTAGCCATAGCAACAGGCCGTCTGATGACCACTGTTAGGACGGTGATGGCAGCGCCGAGCTCAACGGCGAAACCGCGAGTTGGCGACATCTGGGTGATTTCCTAGCGCCTGGACGATCTTCCAGCCGAGGAGCCAGAAACCAGCTCTGAGGAGGAAACCGGCGACGACGGGGATCCAAATAGGGGTGCTGGACTTGGCGGAGATGACACCGTCCTGGAAAGTGGTGTAGGCACCGACCCAGGGGCCGACTGCGTTGGCAACGCCCTTGGAACCGTGGGCGATGGAGATCATCATGGCGATTGCGACTTGGTAGGGCCAGAAATCACAGCCGTGAGTAACGCAGTCGCGGGTGATAACCTTGCAAGAAGCAGTATTTCATCCACGACCACATGCGGGCAGGCTGGTAAATGGGAACATGTGCAGTACAGATTATGGATTGATTTACTTCTAACAACTGCTGGTCGCGCAGCACTGCACGCCTTCTGTATCGAGCACTGCCGGCACATATGCGGAGGTCAAGCGGCAAAAGCAAGATGATCTTACGGGCACGTCTGCTACGGCGATTGCTAGCCTCAACTGCGGTTGAATCAAACGCGCCTCGGCCGTACGTCCCAGCTTCATCAGACACTCGTGGTAGCCGTGAAGCGCCCAGACATTGTTCGGGTGCTGACGTGCACGTGGCAATGTGTCGTCCAACCCGAGGTCGGCGCTATACACTGATGCTGCCTGTTCGACATGACCCTGCTCAAGGAGAAGTGCACCGTAGGCGTGTCGGGTTGGCTGCATCCAACCCCACGGCTCATCGTAGGGGAGCGAGTCGTCGAGGGTGATGGACCGTCGCAGGTGCTCAAACGCAATGTCGAAGTTCCCGCGGCGATACTCGAGCTCGCCGTCGAGCATTGCCTGAGCGATGGCCAAGATGTCACTGCAAGTGTTATTGAACAGCATTCGCGTGGGCACAACACGTCGTGCGGCGTCGCGGAAGAGGCTGCATTCGACCTGCGCTTCCTCAACCCTTCCGGTGGCAGCCAGCGCAACGCCCTTTGCATAATGAGTCATCGCCGTGGTCATGCAGTAAAGTTTGGGGTCCCGTGGAAGTTCTAAGTCGAAAATATCTTGCCAGCGTCCAAAACGGATAAGCGCGTGCACACGCATGGATATGAAGCCCTCGAGCCAGTCAGCCATCGGTGGCGACTCGATGCGAAGCAACTCCTCCGGGATCGACGCTTCAAGTTGCCCGACGGTGTCCAGTGCGACTTTCGACTGCCCCGCGAACATCGCAGCGTAGATGCGAAAGTGATAGTCGTGCGACCGGTAGAGCGAGTAGAAGTTCATCGGGCCTGCTCTGCTTAGGAATTTCTCATCAGCACGGATAGCCTCCGAGTTAGAAGCGATCGCACGACGATAGTCGCCACACAGGATATCAAGGTGCGTGGGCATGTGATGCAGGTGCCCAGCATCCGGAATGAGCCCGCGCAGATGATCTGCCGCTACCAGCGCGAGTTCTGGCGTGGTGGACATCTCCATAAGATGGATATACAAGTGCAGCAGGCCGGGGTGTTCGAGGGCGTTGTCCCGAGCTAGCGCACGGTCCAGGACGTCTTTTGCCTCCAAGGTACGCGCACCCGCAGCGGGCTGCCCACTGTGCAGATCCCACAGCGCCCATGGCGTAAGGTTCATCAGCGCATCCGCGTAGAGCGTCGCGACCTCGAAATCATCTGGGAACTTCTGGTACACCGATGCCATTGCGTCAGCATATGCCTCGTTCCACACAGAGCAGTCCTTGGCCGCGTGCGCCTGGGGGTATCGAAACTGAAGCGCGTTGATAAGCGCCTGCTCGACTGGTGTCGCGCCGCCGGCAGCCTTCTCTACAGCCTGCGCGGCCGCTCGATTGGCGCGCTCCACGGTTGTCTTGAGGTCACGTTTGTCGAAGAACTGCCACGGCTTGTTGTAGTTCGGGCCAAGGGAGTACGCGAGTCCCCAGTACGCCATTGCGCAGCCAGGATCGTTCGCGATGGCCTGCTCGAAGCAGACGGCTGACTCTTCGTGGTTGAAGGCATAGCTCCACGTGAGCCCGCGATCAAACCAGGTCTGGGCGTCGGCGCTGCTGGTGCTCACCGACCGGTGGAAGGATCCCAGGTCGTAATATTCTCCGCGCGAAGAGACTGCGCATTGCCGACTAGTCATAGTGTTAGGGAAGTTCGTCTGACACCGCTTAAATAGAAGTTGATGCCAATGTTATAAAACTTGGAGAGACTGGCTGTTCTGACACTTTAATTACAAGCGGGCATTCCGAGGCATTTTTGAGTCACCCCGGAAGTGGCCGAACTGTCCTGATAAGAGTCGAGTAGATGGGCAGATGCCAGGTGGGTGATCGTGGGGTAGGACTGCGGGCACCAATAGTATGGCCGGCCGGGTCCTCTGATCGATCCTGACGCAATTCTGTACTGGGCGACCATCAGAACAATTGTAGTTGATTAGACTATGAGCAAATTGAAGGAATTTAGAATAAGTTAGGATCTATGTTACCACGCAATGATTCCTCTTCTACAGAATGTACAAGATTTTAAAGACGGGCGAGAAAGTGCTAGCTCACCTATCATATATAAGTATGCCTGCAATTGATGCTACTATCGAGACAACATGTCCTCAATCATTTACTATAGACAATAGGTATGCTGTTAACGATAGGATGCGAAATTCAGGAACTAATGCGTGTAGTAGTCTAATAGATAATACTGAGGATGATTTAGAGTTCCTACGTTCCATGTCGCATTAGTAGATGACACTCGAGTGTCGGCAGTAACTAACATCAGTGTTCCGATGTTGCCTCATATCGCACGAATAACTTATAAGTAAGTCCTAGAGTCGGCACGCAGCAGATATTCACGCAACTTAATGTGCGACCGAGACTGAGACCGCGACCAAAACTGCGACTCGGCAACCACTCCGCTCACCGGTGCCGTACATATTCCGGTGCCGTGCCATTAAAGACCCCCCAATTCTTGATGTCTTTGGTGGATGAATACAGGATCCTTTGCATATTAGAGGAGCATATGGAAAGAAGGAGGTGTTCTAACCCTTCTTCCTTCCTTTTGGTATAACATCTTTAAGACTTCGTAGACTTCGTAGACTTCGTAGACGTATCGCCATTGCTTTGCGAGGGTGGATGTGGATGCGGGGACGGAATCCTGTGGCTGTGACTGTGACTGGGAGCGCGAGAGGGCGGGGATACACCGGGAGCGAGGGGACAGCTCGCTCAGGGCTGCGATGTTGCCTGCCGTTGTTAGTTGGGGGTTGTTAGTTGGGGGAGCGGGGTGCGGTTGCGACCCGACCCGCCAAGGAGATTTATATCGAAGCGTCGTCATACGCATACGACACCGAGGGGTCCCCTCCTAGTCTGCCGCCTTCGGGCGTTCGGCGTTCGGGCATCTACTTTGTCCATTTCAACTAAAAAAATAAAAACAAAAATAAAATCCACGCCGCGGATTGGTTTGCGGACACTAAATTACGGAGGTCGCAACCTCCGCGATTTAGTGGTCTAATCAGCCCTACGAGCGGCCAAATCCGGCTCATCGCCAGTGGACTCGCAGCGCCGGATCCCTAAGGCGGCCGGCCTCTAGTGGAGAAGGGGCTCCGTGTCGAGGGGACAGCTCGGTCAGGGTTGTCCCCAACCCCGCATTATTGGCTGCTCTGCCTTTCTCGCCCCGGACATCTGGTGACAGACATGTCCTTCCGTCCTTCGCTCTCCTGTCTACCTTTCGTTCCTTGTTGTTGCTGGGACTATGGGTCTACATAAAGGTACCTGCGCCCGATCAAATGGCGCTTTTGCGAAGTTGCACATAGTTTTTTCAATTGACCTCGACCACAATCACCGCCTTCCTCTATCATCCCTGAGCAACAATGTCCGTCTCCGGCGTCCTCCGTCGACAACGGCTAGCCACCGTCGCAGGCACCCTTACAGCCCTCGGCCTCAGCGCATGGGCAGCAAAATCCCTCCTCAGCCGCGATGTCTACGCTGAATCGCCATCATCACCACCCTCAAAAGTCTTCTCCGGCCTGCTCGGCCCCACGCTCCGCCTAGAAAGTTCAGAGACTGTAAACCACAACACGAAGCGTTTGCGCTTTGCCTTTCCCGACTCGAACGCTGTCAGTGGGCTGACTCTGACCTGTAAGTTCTCTTCGCCGGTGTTGTGGAATGGGAGGTTGGTTGCTAATGTGACAAAGCGTCTGTATTGACGGTTTCCTGGCCCGCGGGCCGCTGGTTCCCCGTCGTGCGACCCTACACACCCATCAACTCCTTAGACGAACCGGGCTCCTTAGAGCTGATGATAAAGCGCTACCCTAACGGCAAGGCCAGCAACTACCTACACTCCCTCGCCCCCAACGACAAGCTCTTCTTCCTCGCAGCACTGCCGGGCTACAAATACAGGCCGAACACTTTCTCCCACGTCGTAATGATTGCTGGAGGCGCCGGGATCACTCCCATCTATCAGTTGATGCAAGGAATTCTGCGGAATCCAGAGGACAAGACGAAAATCACTATGATTGTTGGTGTGAACACCGACGCAGACGTTCTTCTGAAAATGGAGTTTGACGAGTTTGAGAGGATGTTTCCAGGGCGGTTCAAAGCTGTGTATACGGTCAGCCATCCAGTTGAAGGGTCTGTTTTGAGGAAGGGGTATGTGACGAAGGAGTTACTGCGCGACGTTCTTGGAGAGAAAGAGGAGGCTGACACGAAGGTGTTTGTTTGTGGACCACCGCCTATGGAGGAGGCGCTTGTGGGGAAGAGGGGCCGGGGGGGTATTCTTAAGGAGTTGGGGTTTAGGAAGGATGAGATTTATCAGTTTTGAGTTTTGGGGGGTTGGGAATAAGGCGTTGGGTTTTTAATAGTAGACGAGATTTAGAAATAGATATAATGTAATTCATGACAGTGGAATCGTTAGGGCGGTTTAGAGGAGACTAAGGCGTGAATTTCTAATAGGATTAATCATTTATAAGCATCAGTAAGTAAATAACTTTTAATCTAGTTATAATAAGCATTTTAGAGGTGCTAAGTTGTACCCTGATACCTAGGCGTCTCCTGCGTAAAATTAATGGCCTACGAGTTTATTCTTAAGCTGCCTGTGTGGGAGATGACCTTGATAGGGGGTATGCTACCAACTCCTTTAAATATCACCTGGAACAGTCTATAAACTTCGGAAATGCTCGGCCTGTTGCTTCGTTGTTGCTCGTATCTCTCCTTCTCTATTGCACTCGCTCGTTTTTGGGCCTGCCATCCCATCTTCCTGTCGTGCCTGGTACACTATTTCTCGATCGCCATCTCCAATGCGTCCATCTCTTCTGCCCATCATTCCATAAAATCAAAATCCGAGAATCAGCAAATCCACGCACCACCAAGATTCATCACACTCCCATCTACTTCTCCCTCCACCCTCTCCTCTTCGATCCCATCCAAATCACCCACCCTCCTCAGCCGCCAGAACGCCTCAACACCTCTCGCAAACCTCTCCGCCGCCGTCCCCACCTCCCCCTCCTCAACAGCCGCAAAGCACAACCTCACAAACCTCCATCCCTCCTTTTCCGTAATCTCCGCCGTAGGGCTGAACATCTGCCCCGGCGCCGCAAGCACCAAGTACGGCGCTCTTGTGAGCCAGATCCACAGCGCTTGCGCCAGCCTGGGCGCCTCGACCGCGCCGAACAGCGGATGCGTCTCGAGCTCGAAGCGCAGCCATACGAACATTCCGGCACGCGGCCACGCGAAGTCGTACATCCGCATCTTCGACACGACGGCCCATTCATCGTCCGGGTCCGCCGCGTGGTGCGCGAAACGCTGCTGCTTCACGGTGTCCTTCCCCGCCTCGAGGGCCCAGCACATCGAGTTCATGCGCCGCTCGTACTCGCCGCGCAGGCCTTCAAGCCAGCGCACCCAGCCGGCGACTTCCCATCCTCCTGCTTCCTCCGCATGTTTCGCTCCCTTCCCCCCTCTCCTGCTAGCCCTGGCGGACTCGGATTGTTGCGGTCCCATGATCAGCTGCGCGACCATCGCCTGCACGAAGCCAGACGGCTGCTGCGTGCTTGTTTCAGTGATGCGAAGGATCCGCTCGATGATCGCGGGCTGCGCTGTGATCCAGCCGAGACGGCATCCCGGCGCGACTGTCTTCGAGAAGGTGTCCAGGCGCAAGACGCGGCCGTCAGTGTCGATGGAGAGATAGGAAGGGACTAGGGCGTCGAGGAAAGGAAAGCCTGAGGATTTGGCTTTGGGCGATGAAGAGGAGGAGGGGGAAGCGGTGATGGGAGGAACGGGCAGGTTGCGTGCCTGTGCTTCGGCGGCGGCGGCGGAGGGGAATTGGAGGTACCAGTAGGGATCGTCTTCGATGATTATGACGTCGTATTTTGAACAGAGGGCGTAGATTTCGCGGCGGCGGTGGACGGAAAGGGTGCCGCTGGTGGGGTTTTGGCCGACGCTGTGTGGCTAAATGTCAGTGCTTTATCCTAGGATAGGTATATAGATAGGGGAACGCACGTCACGGTGTACATCAGATGCGGTCTCTTCCCATTTGAGACATCCCAATTCTCAAGTATATCTTCCAGGCCGCCTGGCCCGCTGGCCAGCATACCCTCGAGATCCATCTTCACCGGCACGACGTTCAATCCGCGCGGAACGGCCGCTTGTATCGCGTTCATGTACGCAAACTCTTCGCATAGAATGCCCTCCTTCTCCCTCAGCCAGTCCCTATCCTTGCTCCACACATTACTCAGACACTCCAGTGCCTTGCCTAAACCATCGGTACTGCCGTTCGTGAGGATAATCTCCGGACCGCCGCGGTAGGGCACGTTGGGGTGCAGGTTCTCGCGCGTGAACTGGCGCAGGAAGGAGAGAAGCGGCGGGTAGCCAGACGCTTGGCCATATTGCAGCGCGGTGGTAAGGTCGATCTTGGTGAGCGGGCTGGAGGAGGGGGAGTCGTGAGGCACGACGACGTGGGAGCTGCGATCCGAGGACGAGGACGGTGATATGCGTGTTGTCGCGAGCTTGTTCTCGAGGCCAGTTGAGAGATTGGGGGTGGGTTCGAAGCGATCGGGGAGGGCGACAGTGGCTTCGAGGGTATCGTAGGGAAAGTAGGAAGCATTGGGGAGGCCTGTGATGCGCCGATTAATATGGAGTGGAGGGATGGATGATGGGGTGCAGGCGACGAGGCACAAGGCGAGCACGCAACGTGCTCGGAACGGACTGGACTTACCTCCGGCCAAGTTCCCAATGCCAGGGATCATGAAGTATTTATAAAACTCCTTCATGCGGCTCTCCTCTCGATTCTTCGTCACTCGCGAGTAGTGATGGCTCAAATCCACCGGTGGCTTTGGACCTTCGTCCGCAACCGCAACCTTGGGCGCTGCTTCTGGGGCGTGCATGGAATTGGGCATTGCTTCGTATTTTATCATCATAGGTGGGTACAATATATGAGATTGAAGTCCTCGATCTGAGGATTCTACCGATGGAAAAGATGACGGGGATGAAAGAGAGAGAGGAAGGAGGGGGATTTCACTACTTGCTTGACAATAGATATGCTCATGGCTTATGGACTGGGAAGCTCGATAAGAAGCTGATTACAGATCCGGGCCAACGATAGCCCGCAGGCCCATACAGGAAGGACAGTCCATGAGTATGAAATAGCCCTCAAACAATCATATTGTTAGATTGTTAGATTGTCGACGTGAAGGGCGTCGTTCATTCTTGACATGAAGCCGTATTCCTCGTAAGATCAACAAGATCATCTCTATATGGGCGGGCGTAACCATCTCCATTTCCGAGGTCTAACTATGCTCTAGTCTGTCCTCCGCTCCGGTATATCTATCATACATTATCTGCCCGGCCATCCATGATACAGCTCAAGCAAACTGGATTCCTAAACATAACGCCGGCACGGACATGGATTCTGTCCGGATGTATCTTTACGCAGTCGCAGTCGTCGTAATATGTAGTTCTTCATTATGCCATCAACCCCCTTCATCAATCCCCTGGATAGTCTATTTGGTAATTTGGTCGAACTTATCCCAAGCCGACATATTTGAACCAGTTGGGCCGGCAGTCCTCTTGGTGCAGCCATGACTCTCCGTCGGTGAGGCGGCCCGTGACGCAGCCTTTGCATTTCGGGGAGTTGGGGCAGTTGAAGAAGGGGATGTGTTGGTAGCCGATGTCGCGGAACCTATATCACGTCATTAGTCTTCTGTGATCTCCCATCTGAAAACGCCTTTGAGTGCAATTCGATCGGGACAGAAGAACTTACCAATGCACCTTACTGCTGTCCTCAAACAGCCCAATAGCCACGCTATGTACCGGTGCATCTCCCCACCTCTCATAGAAAAAGCCTCCTGCTCTATCAAGATGGTTGAAGTAGTCTTCGTACGCCTGACTGCGCCAAAACTCCATATCCGCGATCTCAAAATTGCTCCAGAAATGGCACGTCGAATAGCCATTCGCCAACCTATTATGTTCGGGTCTTCTCGAACTATCCTTCAACCAATCCATCGCATTATTGCCGTGTATATACTCCGGATGTTCGGCCAGGAACTTAACCGTCTCGGGCCACAGAGAGGGGATCGACTGCGGCGCATCGTACAGGTTGATGGTGAAGCCGTAGGTCTTGTTGTTATCCTGCATGTAGGCGAACACGTCGTAGTCGACGTCGCAGAAGAAGTGAACCTTGGGCTCAACGCGCCAGTAATAGCGGGTGTTCGCCAATGCGGGGTGCTTGTAGAAGAGGCCGGAGTTCCACCGGCACATTTGGTGGTAGGAGACTTGGTCGCCATATTGGATGTCGTTCTCGGCGAGGAGCTTCGCGGATTCCTGGAAGAGGTCGTCGTTGATCCAGGAGGGGACTTCCCAATGTTCTTTTGGAATCAGCTCTGGAAATTTGTTAGTTGGTGCTGGGAGAGAAGGCAAGGCTGGGATGTAGATGATGTACCATAATGGCATTCTGCGCTCGTTTCGGCGGATGTGAGACGCTTGAATTCCTCGGTGAAGGGGACATCGTTGAAGAATGTCCAGGGATAGTTGAACTTGTGGTTCCATGTCCGCTCCAGATCTCTCATCGCCTGCACCATGCCATCCACCTCCTCATTGCGAACCAGCGCCAGGAGAGTCGCATTGATGCGTGCTGTTCCTGCTGGACCTGGCGCATAACCACCCGTTGCCCTCCTCAATATGCCTTCCGGCTCGCCCGTAGCTGCAAACAGTCAGTCAGCAAATGTCACTCAAGCTTGGATTTCTCTGTGCATACGGTCGCCCATAGGATCTCGGCCCTCATACGAGGTGATAACATCTCCAGGTCCCTTCGGCGGCCCGTTATTGCTCTTATAAATCTGATAAAACAAAAAACTGCATAGCATCAACGAGACAAAGGCCAGGGCTCGTATGGGTTTCGCTATTGCCATGGCGTCGTCGTCTGCGTGACCTTCATCGAAAAATCAAAGGGTCGACGATGATATTGATCTTGATATTGGGTCTGTGGCTGGCACAAAGTTTGGTGGTACTGTAACTCCTGAAATTCGGTAACTGCCGGTGCGCATGTCAATGGTGTGGCGTAACGTCACTGTGCCATCGCCAGCCTCGTGTCCAGCCTCGTGCCCAGCCTCGTGTCCGTCGGGTCGTCGCGTACACGGACGGCGCGTCACCCTGAAAGAAGCTTGAAGGTTAGATGGAGGTAACATGGCCAGGTATGAGGCTATCTCAACATCATGGCTCATCTTGCGAAGCTTGGGGCTCTGACGGATGAGTTGATTACTCTATTGACTGGTTTGACGCCAAAGGTGAGTTGAGTTACGCTGCGCTTCCTACGGCTTTTGGTCTTTCATCCTTCTTCAGCCTCGACTCTTCAATTTATCTCTTATCACATTGGACCCAGCACAGTGGCTAACCTTGAGGTAGGACGATCCTGCTCGGTTCAGCGCACAGAGAGAATCAGCGTTGCGAGTCTTTCGATATGGAACTTTTCCCAGAGTCAACCAATTCGATGTCGAGCACAGCCTGGAAGGCCTCGAGGAGAAGTTCAGGGTCTACAACAAGGACAGCTTAGCAGATGCTCTGCGAGAGAGGCTCGACGAGCTCTCAGAGCATCGCACGAAATGGACTCCAGAGATTCTTCATTTACTCTTGGAGTTGTCTGACCGACCTGTACATAAATCGAAATTGGAGGACCTGGAATTTCTGAAGCCCCCAGAAGTGCACGCCGAACCCATTTTGAAATGGAGGGATTTGGTGAAGGAAGACCCTTTATTACGGGACAAAATCTGGAAGAATATTGATTACGCAGCAGAAAGCTCGGAAGATGAGGCATTCTCTGAGGATGATGTTGAGCATTCTATCGCAACGGAAACAACACTATCTAGTCTCAATGAAGAAGGTGTGAGAAAGCCCGAAGATCTCGCCATATCTATCGATTCGGAAGGTCTCAAGTGGCTTCAAGAAGAACAGTTCTGGAAGAATATCAAAGAAACACCTATCAATATCGTGGATGCTTACTTCGAGAAACCGAAAACAGCCCCTATCACAGAGCTACAAGCTATCCGGGAGACTCTGTTCATGCTCAGAGGCCTTCCGACAAGTTTATATTCAGTCGATAACAGTGCTGCGACTAACGGCGAAAGAGCTCCTGTACAGCCGACGACAGATTATGACAGCGGCACAATCCAACCTGTTTCTGGGTTTATTCTATCAGGCATATCTTCCGATGTCTTTTACGATACTTTATCACGCCTTTCCAGCTACGGCACTTCTCTGCGACATCTGCGCACTTGGATCCCAATTGACAAAGCTGAGCCACTGATGCAAATGGTCCAACAGCAAATCCGAAGGCGTTTGCAAGAGTTTGATGAATTGCTTTCCGAATTGGAGGGAAAGTATGTGGCTCCCAAGTCTGATGTCGTTGTCAGCATCGCAGAGATACACACAGCAGTGGCATCACACATCGAGCCCTTCCAAGCGCTGACAAAACTGGTCAGAGAGAACCACAAGTGGATAGCGTATCGATGGCTTGAGGCACTATACGACGCAACCTGCACAGTGCAGATGGCAGGGAATGATAAGATATATGAAGTTATGGGCACGATGTTTTTCAATTGCTTTGAGATATATCTGCGGCCACTGCGGAAATGGATGGAAGACGGTGATTTATCACCCGGATTCTTCATCAAAAAGAGTCAACAACATGCCGATTCGATATCGCTTTGGGAAAAGTATATTATTGAACAAGATCAGAACGGATCACCGAAGCAGATGCCGAGATTCTTCAGTACAGCTGCCCACAACATCCTCACATCTGGAAAGAGTGTCGTTGTCCTAAAACATCTAGGTCAGTACGCCTTCATGCGCCGTTCGTGGACTTCCAAAGAGCCAAGGCTGGATTTCCAAACTGTCTGTGGCTCCCAAGATGCATTCCTCCTCCCTTTTCCCGAGCTCTTCGACGCCGCCTTCGAAGCCTGGGTGCAGAGTAAACACCATGCCACATCCTCCACACTCCGGCGCTGTCTCTTCGAAGACTGTGGCCTCAGCTCTTCTCTGGACGCCCTGGAGAATATCTACTTCATGAGCGACGGTGCCACCTCCGGTGCCCTCGCTAGCACCATCTTCGACGATCTTTCCCGTGGAAAAAGTACTTGGAACGACCGGTTCAACCTCACAGAGCTTGCTCGCAGCACACTCGGCCAACTCTCTGGCGTCGTAGCCGACAGTCTTCGGATCTCTATCAAGCCAATCCAACCAGACGTCCTTCTCGCCCGGCGAACAGTCAAATCCCTCTTCTGCATCCAACTCTTCTACCACCTCCCCTGGGCTGTCTCCCTAATAATCCATCCCTCCACTTTCTCAACGTACCAACGCCTATCTACCTTCCTTCTCCAGATCCGCCGAGCAAGTTACACGCTGACTTCCTCCCGTCTGCTCGAGTCTTCCGAACCGGCGCTATACTACGGACTCCGCGTAAAACTGCTGTGGTTTAGCAATACGTTGCATAATTACATCACTGATTTGGTAATTGGCGTTAATACAGAGAGGATGAGGCAAGACATGGCTCGGGCAGGGGATATCGATGCGATGGTGGCGTGCCACGGGGCGTATGTGCGTAAATTGTATGACCAAGCGATGCTTGGAAAGAGGCTGGAACTTATCCATAAGACTATTCTGTCGATCCTCGACCTGGCTATTTCCCTCGAAGATGCGAGGGCTGTTAATGCTGCGCGAAGCTCCAATTCGCCGGCAAAGAAGAAGGCGGGATCGGAATCGGAAGAGGAATCGGAAGAGGAATCGGGAGAGGGATCGGATAGTGATGAAGATGGAGAGAGGGAGGAGCAGGAGTTCAGTATCCTCCCTGATCAAGAGGGCATGCCGTACGACGAACGCCTGAAGGATGTTGAGAAGGATTATGAGCGCTTGACGCGGTTTGTGCTTGCGGGATTGAGGGGAGTAGCTAGGACGGGAGCCGAGAGCATGTGGGATGTATTAGCTGAAAAGCTGGAATTCGGGCTGGGAACTGGGCAGAGACAGGTTTGAGAGAGTACCTAGGCATTTCGGATTATGATGTGGTGCTTGGATATTGGAGGGTGGGAAGGAATTAAGGGAGGGCGTCAAGGTGCATGGATGGCGTTTAGATACCTCATGAGGCAAGACCGAAGATGTATCGTCAACATACGAAATAAGAAATACTACTACTTTATAAAACGACTTCCGAAATGTATTTCGTTATGAATCTAGCAACAAGCATCTAATCTGCCATCACAGTATGTAAAGGGACGGTTTGTCACCAGCGCATTTGAAAATGGCCAGAAAGCTCGTGGTCCTTCCCGACTACCTTTTAAATTATGTTTAGATTAGGTTAGTATAAAGAGTATTTACAACTTTTAAAAGGGTATTTAACAACATCTATATTTAATTAACTTTAACTCTCTTTAACCTATTTATAGACGAAGTTGTTTTTGTTTGATTTAGACTAATGGTGTCATAGGTAAGTCATAACCAGAATTTGAGAGCTGTCTCGGATTAGAAAGTGGTCACCATGGAGAATTAGGCCTTAGAGAAAGTAGGGATATACATTCCAAAACACTTGTGTTTAGCCAATCGCCCCCCTTTTCCAATATTGCCAGAGAGAGAGAAGTGGTTAAAGAGGGTTTGCTGCGGAATGAGCAGGAGACGCTTCTTGTGAATGCTTCTATTAAGGGCGTTCCGTCGTTTGACCCTGTTGTCATCTAGATATAATCATGAGTATAATAAGTAGCATTATAGAAAGACTACCATTCTTCACTAAAATTCGTGCAATGAGAATGAAATTGATATCTTATTAACTGAAATACATAGAAGAAGCTCGTTCCTCCCATCTTAGCCTAGTATCCTTTCCTTCGTCTCTCATATATCCCCTAGATAGCACGAAATCTCAACTAATTGTTCTTAATCTTGTTCTTCATCTCCGATCAAATCCGACTTCGATCCTCTCTAGTAGCAGCAACTCCTCCTAATCAAAGTATCCCTAACACGAATTCGCAGCTCTCAACAAAGTGCCCTCAAATCTAGCTCCTAGCTCCCGCATCTCCCTTGCTATCTGCAAAACATCTGTCTTGTCTCATTGACCTTTCTGCTGCCTCTTAGGTCCCGGTCGCCGATCTTGAAGCCTCGTATTCGCGACGATTAGCCTTACTACAAGACAGAATGACAAATTTAACATTCGGATTCCTTGAATAATGGCAGACGAGCGCGGAATATCAAAGCGGAGCCATCCTAGGATGGCATAAGCACCAGCAAAGAGAAGCTGGTCGCTTATCTAGAGGTCGGTGTGGCCATCATTCTGACGAAAGAAGAGCTTGCCGGCATTGTCTGATGTGTATCTGGCGCCGAAGTTAGGTAGAAACAAGGTCTTTACATTTCATCGTCCTCAACATACGCAGCAAGCGGTTTCTTCGCTTTCGCCGTCATCACCGATACAACTCGCCCATTCCGTTTCTTTGCCCGTGGAAGACGCGTAGGACGTCCCAACGCTCTATCCTTTTCCCTCTCTCTAGCTTTCATCGCGACACCGTCTCTCATCGGGCTTCCGACGGCCGAGAGGGGGACCTTAGGCGGCACTTCTGGCGGCGCTGCGGGCTGAGATTGCGTCTTGGCAAGGCTCGGCTGGGCAAGGCTCGGCTGGGCAGGGCGAGTGGATGGCGCGGGGTGTGAGAGCGCGAGCAGTTGCGTAGGTGTCGCCGGCTCCGTCATGGTGCTGTTAAAAACCAGCGATGCGGCGTCGCTGTCTTTGAGATGTTGCACGTAGTTTATTTCCACCCTATTACGCCTAGAACCTCCAAAGTGGCCACTCAGCAGCGCGCCGGTCATCAGCGGGCCACGTACGGGAACGGGTTTTGGTTGGAAATTGAGAGTGCGCTGGATGTGGAGGGGATAAGGAAGGCTGTGATGCTTGAAGCGGAAACCGCCGTTGCGGGGAACAGAGCGCCATACACCGTACTTGACGTTCTTCTGACGCTTTGTATCTGTGGCATTGAGGGTAGACTCGGAATTCTTGCCGGCAGGCCTAATGCAAGCAGTTGGTGAGAGGCGGGGGAGGGATTCTGGAGTGGGCGGGAGGTTGTTCTCGTTGTATCCCGCTTTTAATGGCGGATCTGGGGTTTTTGCTTTCCCTCCTGGTTCCTGGACGGGAACCTGTTTCGGCTGTGGTGCTGGTTTGCTGAAAAATCTCTGCCAACGGGTCATTGGACGTTCTGGTGTCTTTTTCCGGGCATGGGTGTTTTGTCGACTCGCCATCGAGGCGGCAGGTGCAGGATGGTATGAGTGGTCTGACTGCCAGGGCGACTGGTCGCTGCGGTGGCCGTAGTCGACCATCTCTGCTTCCGTCTGTTCTCTCCCTGCAGTCTGATCCTCTGGGCAACGAAACGTAGCTGGCGGATGCGACGGATGCTGCGAGGGTTGCCCGTCCATGTCGAGTTCATGAAAACGGGAGGTTCCATATCTGAAATCCTCAGGTCCGAAATACCGATCAAGACGACTGCCGTTCGAAATCCTGGCACTGTTGCCATAGCCTCTCATGTTATGCCGCTCATCGTCGTATTGGTAGCCTTGCTCCAGATCTGATTGTTCGCCAAACGCTTGATTCATCGGTATAAGTCCACCAAACTGTCCTCGTGATCTCCTAGCACGCTTCATCCTCTGTTGCTTCCACTCCTCAAAAGCATAACTATTTTCTTGCCACCTCTGCAACCTCCTCTTCAATGATGCCCAAATGATATGCCAATCCACCCCTCCTTGTTCTCCACTGCTATGGCTTCCCTGCGTGCCTGGTCTTGACCACACCGTCCCATCCTTGCTCACCGCGAGTCCATACCGCGCCGCTAGCTTCATCCTCGTGTATCTGAGGAGGAAGATGAGCATGTAGAGGCCACAGAGCGTGCCGAAGGCGGTCAAAGTGCCCAGAGCGAAGGGGCGCGGAACGGGAGAGCCGTTGAGGGCGTAGACGAGAAGGACGGCGAGGGTAATGAGGAAGTGCAGGAAGAAGAAGGTGGGCAAGAGGTTGTGCAGGAGGTCGTGGATGGTGCCCTGGCGGGGAGGAGGCAGGGAAGTGCTTTGGTGTGTGGACATTGTGAGCTTTCTCCAGAGGGGACTTGAAAGGTGACCGTGACTTGGGAAGCAGGCTCTTTGGAGGTTGAACGAAGGTCATTGTGAGAGGATTTAGGTTTTGATATGAGAAGGAAGGATATGTGTCTTAGATGCAAGGTTGATAGAAAACTTTGGATGATTCTGGTGCTGAAAGCCGACGGGGAAGGGAGATGGAATGGTATGGACAACGGACGGAGGAGCGAGGTAGAGTTCAGCAGGTGGCTGCAGACTCTGAAACATCTAATAAAAGCGACATGAAGAAAATCACCTACCTTTATACAAGTATGTATGCTCAACTGAATAGAGAGGGTAGAAAGAGTCTGAGAAAGCGAAAGCACACTCTATTGAGCAATCCGACGACTCCCGAGCACATAGCCTTCCTTGACTTAACAACAGCAGACAATTAGTATTTTTATTCGGTGTTCAGCAGCAGCTCACAAGGTGTATATAATATTATAATCTTCTTCCAACCTCTGTATGGCTCATAGCTGTAGTGTAGTGGAAAGAATGGAAAGAATAAAGAATAGCAAAGTTGAGGTTTGTTGTTGTCGTCCGTGCCAAGCACTGCGGTCTTACCATTACCCGATTCTCAGGGGAGCTCAGGGGATCTCGGCACTACCATTCACCCGTCTTTGTTCTCCAGCCTCCACCTCCGCATTGTGGCTGCGAATCGCGAGTAGGCAAATGCAGATTAATACAAGGAATGCGAGTCAGCTCACCCATACCCAGGTTAGGTATCCAGGTACCAATGTAAGCTCCCTCCTCTTCTTGACTTTCCCTTCTTGCATCTATGCTATGTTCGTTGTTTTCTCCATTAGCCAGTGAAGCCTTGGCCTTCCCGTCAACATCGTCAACGTCGTCAACATCGTGAAAGTCGAAAAGGCAGTCCTGAGTCCCATATCCTGCCTCATTGCAAGAGGGAATAGTGGCGCCATTCAAAGTCACGTCCAAAATCCAGCTCTGCAAGCTCACGGAAGTTCTGTCTCCTGGTTTGAAGACCACACAGTATCCTCATCGACCGGTGACATGTCTCGCCTCTTTCCTCACACAGCGTACGCTGAAGACCAGCCACTTCCTCATGTTGTCCTTGCAACCCACGTCCTCTACCGTGGCTTCCAGGCCGGCGCCCTCGTCGGTAGTCTGGTTCCTCTGCCACTGATGCTGTTTCGGCGGCTCTCGGCGCCGCTGCCGACAGTGATGCTGAGATCTGCTGGTGTGGGGAGCATAGTGGGCACATCACTGCTTACGCTGGGCCTTGTGGGACGGATGTGGGGGAGAGAGGAGATAGAGTGGAGGGATAGGAGTTGGAGGTTGCTGGAGAATAAGGGACAGATGGAGGTGGATACTTGGAGCGCGATCGGGACTGTAGCGGGCGGAATCTTGGGAAGTGGGGGATGGAGGGGGAGATTAGGAGGAGCGGGACTGGGGAGTTTGGCGGGTGTTGCGGGGTATATGGGATGGAGATATGGGGTGAAGAAGGGGAAGTGGGAGGAAGAGAAGTTATAGCCAGGAGATGGGAAGGTGCATATGCATATGTATAGCTATGCATATGGTGGAGGAAGGTCCAACGGAAAGGCTTGCAAACGGAAAGAGCAGCCATCTGCAGGAGTGTCGGAGAGAGATATTTGATGTCATGAGGCATGACATCGTCTGCAGTTGATATCTCATATGTACAATAAGTGTGCGTATTACTGCCATTATATTCTCTTCTCTTCAGCAGGGCCTCGGTAGTCATTATCGGTAGTCATTATTGAGCGACGACTTGATGACATTGACGTGACGTATAGGTATAAATTCTAATTTCTTCTCGCCGTGTCACGCAATATAGGCTGTGATGGCTAACTCGTTGATATAAGTAAATCTCTTATCTTATTCCAAAGTCGTAGCTGATACTTTTCCTGCCTACAAAACTACAACTTCCACACGTTTCATCTCCTTTCGCCTTCTTTCATCGTTCTACTCTTCTACTCTACAAAATTCCTTTTGATGTGGTCAGCCACTTATTATTCTCTTCCTCATTGAGCAGGAACCATGGTTGGAGAAGGATCCAAACCCAAAAGGGTGCGTAATCGAGGAAGAAAGCGCCAGAGAGAGGAAGTGGTGGAAGCGGACGAGCCTCAGAGCGGAACTGAAAGCGTTGAAACCCTCCAAGTCGCGCCCAAGCGGCAGCGCAGTATGCTATCCTATCAAGTCTCATCGAACTTTGCGAACATTACTGATGTTTGCTGTTTCTAGTGACTAAATTCCCAGAGGATCGCATCGAGATAGCCTTCAGGTACTACGGACTTCACCACCACTTTCCACCTGGTGAAGGTCCAACTCTCTCCTACAGACAGTTCGCTGCTGCTTGCAATCGAGCCAACACGACCTGCGTCAGAGAGGTGCTGGCTTATCTCGCCTCCGACAAGAAACAAAGAGGTAAATAGCAATCTCAGCATCTCAGTTTACCTTGCTATTCCGTCTGTTCTATTCTAGTCTATACACAAGCTGATACCAGATTACAGATAAAGATCAAGTTCAAAAACAGCGAGCTGAATCGCAGGCCGGGAGGCTCACTCCAATTCTCATCAAATCCGAGTCACCAGAGAAGATAGACAACAGCCAACAGAAGCTGCAAACGATCAAAGACGATGCACTTCGGAGAGTCCGAGCCAGAAACGCTGCTCGAGAGCATGTGGTCAGAAGCAAATGCTACGACATGGTTGTCAGTTTGCAAGACGATATTCCGGCTCTGCGTGACTTCTTCATCTAATATAACCGGCCACAGCTGGGCCTCAAGTTCTCCGAGGACCGCATCATCGATGCCATTTCCGGCATCAAGAACTGGGACCTCGCAATCAGACCTATTGCAACACGTTTATTCATCTCCAACCGTGAACTTGAAGCTATGCCTGGACAATTGACCGAGCCTCGGAGGTTGACTGTGGCTGCAGAGGCAGAACTCTCAATGCTGGTTTCATATGCAGGAGACCTGCGGGTTATCCTAGAAGAAATCCTGGATACGGTTGCGAAAAAAGGATGATCTCATTCATTGATCGTTATGAGGCATAGACATTATGTTTGTTATTTCTGACATCCATGGCGGATTGCAGAAGCGCATATGTTATGCGCCTGGTAGTATCATGCTTGAAGACAACACTCTATCCGCTTTTTCTCAAACTTTAGTGCCTTCCTTTGAAGAACTCAACGTATTTATTCCAGTTTGCTAAACGTCCATCCCTGTAAATAAACCGACCTCTTTCTTTTGCTCTTTCTCTTCCTAAGCACAAATCACTCCTGTTTGTTGACTTCCCACCCACATATCAGATATCCCAAGTAGTATCCGCACGTCGGCTGCCGCTATCCAAAACCATTTATCATGGAAAAAGAGGGCGGACAAGATGACCGGCCAGGCCAGGAGAGGAAATATAGTTGATGGTGACGGCAGGATTGGGTCGGTCTGCTGGAGTGGGAGAAGAGAATCAAGTGGTTTGTGGAAATGCAGAGTAGGGTTATGGAGAAGATGGTAAGAATAGGGATAAGATGGCGATGGGGAAGACAATGTGTGATATTGGCGTGCTGATGAAACGAGGCTGAAGAAGCTTGAGAAGCTGTTGAAGACGGCGAAAGAGGAGAAAAAAAATGAATAGTGCATTGTGTTTGCTGTAAGGAGCATGAGACTCCTCTTAGTTGTGCTATTAGAGGTGCCTTGCTTAGATTCATGAGAGAAGACACTTTTATAAGACGGCGCATAATGCATAATGGCTCACTTAAGTTAAAAATTAGTATGCTTGACACATATATATTTTCGGAATAAAATAGTCCTGACTACGTAATCGGGCGGCTTCGTCCACTCGCGCCACCATGGTCTTCACAGTCTCATTTTCTGAGTTCTCATGAAGCCGTGCGTGAGAAGTTTCCTCGTCGCTGCCGTCTCCCTCGCAAGCAAACATCGTTGTCGTAATTCTGGGTAGGTTATATCATCGTTATACAGTACACTCCAGACATATATAGATTAAAAAACTCTTAGTATTAATATGAACCTATTCCCATTCCTAAGTGCCTTTGCTCATTATTAGCATTAAAGTTCTCATATTTACAATACAGCATTTAACGTAAAAAAAACAGCATACGATATTACTTATAGATTTATCGACATCATACAAAGAAGTACCTTTATTCATATCCATTATACTTTAATATAAATATATGTGAGACCAAAGTATTCATGAATCTGCTGTTGTATTCATGAACTGCCAGTATTCACAAATATTTTTGTACAGATGTTTTGCTTAGGTTCGTGACAAAAGGACACTTTTGTAAGTCACCGCATAACGCCTCACTCACTTAAATTGAAAGGCTAACAAGATACATATCTATCATTCTATCTCGCATTATCGCATAGGCATGGGCTAGTCGTGACTTCCCATAGAAGAACCGGCTCTGCGCTTCAGTCGGTCCCGGCACTTTCGTTTATAGGAAACCACATCTCCGCCATAAGGTAACCTTTCACAACCTTCCTCCATTCTCATTTCCAAAAGAGTCAAGATACATGTCTCAACAACCACAAGACATTGTAGACGAAATAAGAGGCCGCAAGCGAAGGCGGATGTCGTCTGCGGCGATCGCCTTTCCACATTCCGACCCAGGTACCTACTCCTCCATTTCGTTTTCTCCATAGCTCAGTACTAACTAACTTGTTCTAACCAGAAGTCTCAAACGGATTTCTTCAAGCCGTGGAGAGGGCATACAGAGAACACTATATCTCGAGGTGGAATCTGCGTGACGGCGAGCGCCGCCTGGACTTTGAGGAATTCAAAGATCTGGCTGTGGAGCTGAAGATCAAAACAGGGTGCAACTGGTTCTTAAAGGGGCGGATGACAGAGATAGGGCTGCAGGTACTAATACACGCCTCATATACTCCGCTTGCTCTCTGCTAACTCTCCCACCCCACAGTTGCAAGACAGGACTCCATCGAGAGAGCCGACTGGGAACTGTGGGTTGAGTCCGTCAAAAATTCACAACCGAAGGAAGAATCTCCTCTGCCCACCCCAATCAAACCCAAAGCTGAAGCCGAACGTAAGATCTCAGCGAAGCAGCAGAAACAAGATGCAATCAAAGAATCCGCGCTTCACAACGCACGAGAACGCAAACTTGAAAGAGAAGCGGAACGCAAAGCGCGTGAACGTGTGGAGGAGGTTAATCTCAAGAGCAAATTTATCGATACAGCACTAAACCTGCAAGGTGACATTCCTGGTCTGTGTAGAATCTTCTAGGAGAATGAAACCGTGCTTGTGCAGTTTCAGGAGATGCTCGAAGCAGGCGGCGAGCCTTTGAAGGAGAATCCTAAAGCGGATACGATATTCACGAAGGAGAGGGTGTTGAGTGCGATTGTATTCTTGACGCAGTGGAAGGAGGGGTTGGAGCGGGTTTGGAAGAAGCAGGAGGAGGTGATGCAGGGGTTGCAAGGAATGGAAGGGCTGGAGCTTTTGATTAAGAAGACGGGGATGGTGAAAGGTGAGTATGATGAGCTATTACAGAAGGTAGGGGAGTTGACGAGGCTGTTGGAGGATATTTTGCTTGTGGTACTGAAATAGCTGTATTTCCATGGGGAGGTTTTTTGCTTTGTTGAGCTTTTTTGAGGAGAAGAGAAGGGAGAAAGGAAGATGGATGAAATAGGGTGGTGATGAGGTGGAAATTGAGCTTGTGAAGGTAAATAGGAACAATCAATATGAGATATGACATGCATTACATGAGCTTTGTGGGCTAAAAAAAAAATAGGAACAGAGAGAAGGAGTTGTCTTCAATTGTTGCTAAAGGTTTAGTTTAAAATACTAGATGAATGTCCATATTATGTGCTTTATGTGAGTTCTTTGAAATTGTGATGATTTGTGGAATGGCGAAATACATTTTTCTTTACATTTTTCTTGAAATATCTCGTCTTATATTTTGAGAATTTGTGAGATGCTATGTGGGAGCTGGGATATTGTGATCGCTAGAAGACGTGTCTGTTCGAGGAGGTGCACGTAAACATTTTACCTGCCTTCATATTTCCCAGCTACATCATTTTGCTTCTCAGTTGTCTTGGGCACAACCACACACAACGTCAACTTTTCACTTATCTGCCAAAAGCTTGTTAATCATGGCTGTTGAGAAAAATATTTCTGCTTCTTCTAAGAAAAACAGTGGGAAGAAGAGACATGGGAAGACACGTACAATTCAAGGTCCGTCTTCATTTCTTCTCCCATCTTTTAACAGGACATCTGACGTGGCAAGCAGACATGGGATTGACGAAGGAGGAAGAACAGTTTTTTGAGAATCGCATCACCAATGGCTTTAGAACCTACCGAGGGTTCAGGAATGGTCACGGCTGGAGGCTTGAGGACAATGAAAAAATGCTTTCCTTAGCAGAATATACTGCTGCTGCTATAAATGCGAATTCAACGAAGATTTCTGTTGTGCATGCTGTTGGGAATGGGAAGTTGGCACCTGCAGGTGAGTGATTCTTCCATTTTATTTAATGTTTGCAGCGGCTTGTTGATATAGGAACAGATGTCCGTGACACATTTCAGCGAGAGCTTGAGATTAAGCGGAACATTCAAGCCGCAGAAAAGACGGCCAGGGAGAGGGGGTATCCATCGTCCTACAGCCCAGTTGAAAATGCAACAGTCATTAAGCCAGATCCAGGAGCACAACAAGCACCAGACGCAACATCAGAGCCAGAAGAGCCACGCAGCAAACTAGTCAAAAAGAAGAAGCTCCTTCATAAAAAGACCGTTGACGAAGAGGCATGCAGCAAACCACGCAAAAAGAAGAAGTTCCTCCAGAAAAAGACCGTCGACAAAGACACCATAAAACAAGAGGCTTTGCAGCGCATCCATTCCCGCCAAGAGGTCGAAGAAGCCACCCTCAAAGCACAGCTGCAAGCACAACTCGAGGAACAGCTCCAAACACAGCTTCAAGCGCAGAAATTTACTCAGATGCGTGAACTCAAAGCCAAGTGCTACGCCTCCGTGCTCGATCTCCAACAGCATATTCCCCGCCTGAGCGTTCTCATCAAAGCCCCCGCGGCGCCAAAACTGAAGAGCGAGCTGTGTTGCAAGAGGTAGAGGTTTTTGGAGAGCATTGCGTTGTTGACGGAGTGGGAGACGGAGTTTGGGAGGGTGGATGGGTCTGCAGCGGCGAGTCTGCGGAGGTTAGAGCGCATGGATGGATTGATAGAGTTGAAGGAGGGGGCGACGGAGATGGTGGCGCAGGTTAAGAGTTTTATGTTGCGTGCGGCGGAGTTGAGATGGGATTTGGAGGATATGTTGTTTTTGAATGAGAAATAGGATGGTTGATGGAAGTCTGGTTTGGTTATGTATTGCATATGACCAATTTAGAGAAAGCCCGAATGGAATAGTGTTTTGAGAACTCTGAATAGAACACTATTCGAGGATTGTTGAATAGCTTAATGGTATTCTTACATAAGACACAACAAGATAAATATAACTATATAGACTATTCTAATACTCATATCATGCATCGCTACCACTGTTAGAGAAGGGTTGCTTAACAAGCGCCGAAAACAGCGAAGAGCCACTCATGCATTATTACGGCGACAAATATCACGGCTGTGGTAAGCTATCAAAAGTCTCATGTACATGTCTATCTATTCTTTGATTCATGCCCCATCACCACCCCGTTCCTTAGCAGGCCTCAGCTATTCGGAATAGTAGTCGAGAAGAGAAGTGATCGAGTAGTATTCAGACTATCCAGAGACTCTCCGAGTGCAATAATATTCTGTCTGAATAGCAACCTATTTAGGAACAAATAGTAGTTGAACAACATTCTTCGCTTCATAGACAACATCGAAAACATAACTTCAACTTTCTCACAGTCAATAATCCATGAATCCCTGACCTGATACCTATAAATACAGTCCTCGGCATGAGGATCTACAAACTATCCTCTACTTCGGCGCAAACAAGACAGTCCAAAGGTGTCTCTGCACAGTATGTGACACACTGCTTGCTTCTCATATATAATTTCATTCTCGGCTTCTGTTCTAGTCAGAGTCTTAGACTTTGAGCTTCTCTTGACTTCGCCACACACTCACCCACAATGACGAAATTCAAAGTTGAAGCTGAGAAAGAAGAGCAAAAACAACAACTCCTTACTCTCAATGACTAAATGAGACCAAAAAAGAAGCTGCTACAAGAAAGGTTAGCAGTCCAAACAGCTTGTCCAGAAATGACATTCTCGCCCGCATCCATCCTAGATACTCAGACAGACACCTTTGCAATAGCGGCGTCGATGATCATGCCAGCTAACTATTTTACAGGCGAAGAAGAAATCTCAAAATTGAACAGTAGCTATGCGCTCTACCTGCATTAGGTGCAATCCGGAGGCTTCAGGCCGGGGATACTGCTGTTCAAGGAATGGCTTGGGGCCGTTTCTAAGGCAGAGGTTCCGACTTTAGAATCTGTGATAAAGGCGGCAGACAGCTCGAAATCCCAACTAAGAAGGAGCAAGCCGTCAAAAGCGCCGTTTAGAAGTCTCCTATACAAGAGGCAACGACATAAACTAAGTCTGTCGAATATGAAACCTGCAATACCTGAAACATGGTGACCAGAGCAAACTCGGACCAGGCCATCTTTCGAAAAGTTCCGAAAGGCTGCCCTGATGAAGACTATGTCTCTGATGAAGATCTATATGGGTATTGATCTTATGAGCCTTAGATGGTATGAAAGTAAGTGAACATTGTTATCAGTCGAATACGCGATGGAAGATAGAATGGAGGTCTTGCGAAAGAAAGGGGCTACACGAACAGAACGGAGATGAATCGTTTATAACATATAAATATCACATATATTGTAATATAGGAAATATAAGTATGAGTATAGAATATAAGGTTTAAGCTATATGTAAAGCTAGTTTAAGTGTTCTATATATAATCAAACTTCATTTGTATATTAACCTATTTATAGGTATTAAGCCTCATTTTTTTAAAGACGCAGATTATGATCCGATCTGTCGACCTCAAGGATCAAATTTGGATCGGATCCTGCCGAACACTTGCTGTTTCTATCCAAGACAAGCTCCGAAATTGCTTTAGAGTTGTGCGGAGCTTGCATCGATCGCTTGAATTATAGAAATCCTTGCGCATCAGATTCCAGCTGGGTGGCAACAAATTATAGCTCATGCTGTATTATACTTTGCTTTTTACGGACAATGAAATCGACAATGCGATAATCCAACCATAAAATTCCAAAGTGTTGGTACAATTGCCAATTTAAGGTTGCGAAGCTGGAGGTAAAACATCGACGGACCGAGTTCAACACGTACAATAAGTCTGGACGTCCCATTATCGACTCACTCCATGATCGCGTTCCTTTTCTTTGCATGAATCTTTTTAAGCACTGGATTTTAAACAAGAACTGAACAAGATGGACGAGAACAAGGTAGAAGAGATCGCCAGGAAGCGCAAGAGAAGCGTCTCGAGTGATTATTCTGACGAGACTCCAACTCCACCGACCTACTTACCAGAAACTCATTTCAGGGCCTGTGGATGGAACAGTTCCATACCGCACAATTCTCCTGTGAGCCCGCATTGGTCTCTCGAAGGTGCCAGGTCTTCTGAAAGTCTTGTATCTGACCCCACGAATTCTTCACGCTCCCCTGCAACTCCAAAGTTCTCACCATGGAGTCCTCCCGTGGCAGCTCAAGGAGAAAGTACGTTTCTTAAACATCATGGCAACGATATAGAGCTGACGAAGGAAATATATGTACTTGCAACCATTGAGCCCAGAGATGACGTGCTCACAACCACAACCATTGAGCACAGAGACGAGACCAATGTCAAGAGCCTCGAGACCAATGCCAGAGGCATCGCAGTATTCCTACACGAGAAGGCGAAGGATCCCCTTCGCGACGAAGCCATCGCCCGCGCTCTCGAACAAGACGAACAAAAGAAATACGCCGAGACGTGCGAGTTCTACGACACGATCGTTGACCTCATCGACCGCATCCCCGACCTGCGCTGTCTCTTCAACGGGGGCACATACCTCAGGTACCTCAAGGCCGAGGCACTCAAGGCGCCCGAGGAGCAAAATATCCTCGTCGCTCTCGGCGTGATGAAGGAGTGGCTCGCATGCACACACAACATCCACCACAAAGCCGATAAGCTTGCCGGGCTCCTTGATTCTGTGTCGGGCTTCGTGGGCGAGACGAGTGTCGCGTACATGGTTGTGAGGGATATCGAGAAGCCGCTGAACCTGGGCTATAAATTGAGGGATATGCTGGATGCGCGCTTGCTTGAGGTTAATCGAGAAAATGCGAGAAGCATGAGGGGATCTGGAGAGATCGCACGTACTGACGTGAGTCAAAATGTGCTTCGACACTAGGAAACCGCATTCCAACTTCGCCTACAGTACTCAGAAATTTGAAATTTAACACAGATTTGACACTTCAGTTACGTCCAATCATGGCTTTGGTGAGAGCAGACATTAAATCAATGAAAATAGTGGTTGAGTAACTTGAGTATTAAGTTTGTCCTTAGTAATTGTAAATATATTGGGTAACCGTAGCTAAACCCGGTCCTAAATCCTAAAAGTTACAAAAATTACATATATATTATGAGCTTCAATCTTACAATTACATTCTTCTAAGTATAGACCCTTTTAGTGTTTATTCTATCTCTTTAAAATACTATTAAGCTTCTGCTTATTTGTGCGTTCTTAAAACAATAAAGGTATGAAGTCCGATTCAGTTATCACGTGGATTACTGTGTCTCCTTTAGGTCAACATTTCGTACCAGTTACTAATTTATATTGTCTTAGATGTACCTAGCGACGGCACCTAGCAGGCCCCTATTTTATTTCACTTATACTGTCTCACGCAAACACGATCCTCCAATCACTCGCAATGTTCGTCCCCGGATTCTTCACCTCCGCCCAGCTAGCCTCCCCCTTCTTCCCCTCATGCCACTCCATCCTCGCACTCTTCTCATTCCCACCCTCCACAATCACCACGTTCTCCTTCCCCTTCCAGCTCTTAGGCGCACCGACAACAATCACCCTCTCGACGAGCACCTTCTCCATGCTCTTCTTAAACGCTTGTTTCGCCTTCCCCCCTCTCGTCTTGCTGTTCTCGAAGTCCGCGGACTGCAGAGCTTGAGAATCCGCGTCATAGGTGAAGGCGCGGTGGATATATGCGCCCTCCTGATACTCGAAGCTCTCTCCGTCATCGACGTACAACTCGCCCTTCGCGCCGCCCATGTCGTCGAGGACAACGACGAGCGTATACGGATCCCAGCGCATCAGGCCACTGCTCCTTCTTGGACGGTCCTTGCGTGGGATGATATGTCCGCCTTGCATCAGCAATGGAATGCTATCAAGCGCGGCCGGAACGGTATGGGAGCCCTGGCCCTCGTAGACCTTGTAGGTGAAGTAATCGTAGTAGAGCTGGTTGTCGGGGAGGTACATCTCTACGCTGCTCGCGCCTTCAGTCACGACTGGGTGTGCGAGGAGTCCAGTGCTGCCAACGAAGAATTGGTCATCGATGCTGAAACCGTGCTCGTCGCCAGGGTATACGAAATAATGCGGGCGGATGATCGGCGTACCGTTCACGGATGCTTCGTGGAAGGCTGTGTACCACGCTGGAAGCAGGGAATACCGTAGGCGCAACGCCTGGGTAATGATCTCAGTGTATGGCGAGCCAGCGAGATATGGCTCACGTCTTCTCGTGTCAATATGGGCGTGGCCGCGGAAGAACGGATAGAAGGCGCCGGCCTGGTACCAGCGGGTGAGCAGCTCCTTTTCTGGGTTCCCGAAGAAGCCCCCAACGTCGGCGCCGGCGAAGGGGAAGCCAGCAATTCCATTGGAGAGGATCATGGGGAAGGAGATGGCGAGATGCTCCCATTTTGCTTCGTTGTCGCCAGTCCACATTGCACCTAGGCGTTGCGAACCTGCGAAGAAAGAGCGAGTGAGAATAAATGGGCGCCGAGGTGCTTCAGATTTAGAGCGTGTGAGGAGTGCTTGATAGGTGGCATTGTGGAAAGTCATGCCGTTGAGATTGTGGAGGTCACGATGCTCCCAGTTGTTGTGGTGGAGGTTGTCTTTTGGCATGGTCGTTTCAGGGCCATTGAAGACGGAGGGCTCGTTCATGTCGTTCCAGATGAAGGTGTTTGGAAGACTGCCTTTGAAGGCATCGTATTTGAAGAGACTGGTCCACCATTTGATGGCGAGTGGATTAAATGCGTCGATCCAATGGGAGGAGCCAGGCCAGCACCAGCCCTCATAAATTTCGCCATCTTTGTTGTGAACTGCAAGATCCTTCTTTTTCAGCTCGTCAACAATATGATAGCCGCCTTCATTTTTAATATGAGGATCGATAATGGTGACGAGCTTTCTTCCATGCTCATCAAGCTGTTTGCCCATGCCAATGGGATCTTTGAATGTGTGTGAATCCCAAGTGAAGTACTTCTTTCCATCCGTATACTCAATATCAAGCCATATGACATCGTAAGGGATCTTGAACTTATCCATCTTGCGGTCGACATCTCTGACATCATCATCTGTGACATAATTCCAGCGACACTGGTGGTATGCGATGGCGAAATCTTGGGGCAGTTGAGTGTATCCAGTGAGCTCAGCATATGCCTTTGTGACATCACTTGGCGTTGGGCCAAGGAAGACAAATAAATCCAGGAGACCGCTCTCGGAAATCCAGTGTGTTTTGGTATCAGTCTTGGAGCCGATGCCTAAGCTCAATGGATTATGGGCCTCTGTCTCCTTGATGACATCAATCCAAGTTTCGGCAGCGTTCAGCCAGAAGACACCAACGGTCGAATCTTTCTTATGAGCCTGCATAAAAGGAATCGCCCCATACAATGTCATTGGACTGTCAACAATGTATTCGAAGACATCTGCGTTGTACAATCGGTATGGCTCTTCATAGTTGCCACTCCCTCCACGAGTTGTCTTCAAGGAGAGGGAGCCAGAATGCTCAGGAATACCATAAACATGGTCATATCCTGGGAAGGTTATGTCGAGAGCCACGCTTTCAGGTCCACGGGGCTTCGTATCGGTGTTTCCACCGAATGTCTCCTCCCACCATGTGGAATCGTCCTCACGGTGTCCTGCCGCAACTTCCTCTTCTCCATCCTTCTGCTCATGTTCGACCTTGGCACGCCATTGATCCACATTCAGAAGACCGCGATCATTCAGCTGGATTTCAGTGACACCATTTCGCTTGAACTCCATTCGGAATGGATCATGGTGAATAACTGCCTCGAACTCCTTACTCGGCCCGTATCGCACAATCGTTGCCTCGGCCGTCTTCGAAACCAACTCGGCGTCCTTGTTCAATTCCAAGCCGCCGACAATGACCAGACCCGCAGCCTCATCGTAGCGTTCCTTTCTCGCCTTGCTATTATGTCTCAGCTCGATATCTCCATTCCGTCGCTTCTCCTCGTCTATCGTCACTCTTGCAGTTCCAGACTCCAAGAATGACATTGTCACAGGCAGCCGGGAAATGCTTCCACTCCTATCGGTAGCCTTCAATATGGTTCCATGCAACTGGCCACCGGAAAATGTGATCGACTCTGCGGGGATTGAGTATGGCACAACCCAATGCTGTGGTCCAACTGCTGCTGCAGTATCCGCATAAAGTCGGTTTCTTTTGCAGAATCCGGATTGACTGCAAGTCTTAAAATTCTCATGCTTTACCGTAACTATAGGTATGTTATGTTAGAAACAAATCATCAGAAACGAGATTATTTGAATCTAATAGTTGTTTACCTGCAGGAGTAAAGAGACAACATAGTGCGGACACGAAGACAAACAGTGCCGTCCACCGCGAGGACATCAATGAGAGAGACCTCATTGCAGATATCAATTAAGATTTCAACAATGGACCAGAAAATTCAATCTGCAATGAAAGAAGGTTGGTTGTAAAGGTCGAGCTCTCCCATAATCCACATTCCTCGAGCTTAGCTGTCCTCGCGTCCTCGAAGGTCTTCGCTCAGGAACGGCCAACTACGTCAATACTCGCCAAACATGCAGCCCTCAAGCTTCAGGCACTTACGCTGCAACCTCACGTGTCAGGCACCCACAGCCAATGTCGAATCTCAGATGCGCAGGCACTAAATTTAGGCCTAAGACGTAAGGCACACTACTTTAAGCCTTAATATTTAGTCATTTACAGGAAGAACATAGTTGCACGTGACTGACTGTGCACAAACCCCACCATCAGCTCAGCTCAGGTTAAGGTATCGATCGGGTTAGTGGGGCCCTCCAGCAAAACCAAAATATCTCGTTGTCATGGCCGACTCTGACAATCCCACTCCCTCCCACGATCCTCTCATCTACAAGTTTCTCAGTCCTAAAACTCAGGGTATCCTCCGCTCAGCCTCAAAAAATCAATTCGAAGCACCAAGCTTAAACAACTTCACCATGTCTAACGAGCAGACGTGAGTTTTCGATTTTCCCTCCATTCGAGGGTTGGGTGCATGGAGGGGTAATGGCGGTGAGGGGTCGAGCTGACGTTGGGAATAGCTTCATTGCCATCAAGCCAGATGGTGTCCAGGTATGCTTGATTCCTATATTTTCTACCCATCAATTATCTCTGGGGATAGACACTGACAATTATCCTCACAGCGTGGACTCATCGGCCCAATCATCAGCCGCTTCGAGGCTCGTGGGTACGTCTCGCAACCCGTTGTCAACAGTATACTCGACAGCCTGACTGACATCATCCAGCTACAAGCTCGCCGCCATTAAGCTGACCACTCCTGGCAAGGCCCATCTCGAGGCTCACTGTGTGTTCCGACCTCCTCTCCTGTTGTCGCTCATGCTGACGTCTTGATTTCGCAGACGAGGATCTCTCCTCCAAGCCATTCTTCTCCGGCCTTGTCGCCTGTACGGCTATCCCTATACTCTCCGTTACTACATCAACTGACACGACATAGACATGAACTCCGGCCCAATCTGCGCCATGGTCTGGGAGGGCCGCGATGCCGTCAAGACCGGCCGCAGTATGTCCCCAGCCCCCTTTCCCCAAAGCACCACAACACCACATGTCTAACTTGTACCAGCTCTTCTCGGCGCCACCAACCCATTGGCTTCCGCCCCAGGCACGATCCGCGGTGATTACGCTATCGATGTCGGAAGGAACGTCTGCCACGGCTCTGACAGCGTTGAGAACGCAAAGAAGGAGATTGCTCTCTGGTTCAAGCCAGAGGAGGTCATCTCCTGGCAGTCCGCCCAGGCCGCTTGGGTCTACGAGAAGTAGATGCGCGGCCCTGTGCTCTCCTATCTGAAAAGCCAAGTGCTAGTTTCATAGTTCTACATAGATAGTACACGAATCATGAATGGCTGTTGACGTGCAATGATTTTCTTAAATGTTGTGATATACATTGTGAATATCCGCGCTTAATTTAGCCGCCATCTGATATCGACGCGCTTACCGACGTCGAAACGTTGTGTCCAACCCCATGGGTTTGAAATGCTATGCTCGCAAAAATGAATGCTAGAGTGACAGATAATCCTCCTTGATTTAAGTCCCTCTTTCCCTCTTCTTTTAGTTACATTTCTTTATGCCTTGCGACCATATTTCAGAGCATAATCACCGACCACATCTTGCACCGTAACCTTACCTCTCAATCTCTGACATCGCCATTTCACCTCTTAATGTCTCGCGCCCTAAATCGAAAATTCCTATACAGCCTCTAACAGCATAACTTCGCCTCTCGATCTCCCACGCCAAACCCCACCATTCCAATCGCCGAACAGCCAAACTCTCCTCTCGGACCTCCCCCGTCCTCGCCGCCCCTCCAACCTCCACCCTAGCGGAAATGCACCCACGCCTCCCCCTTATGCGGACCATCCCGCGCCTCCTGCGTCGCCAATCCACCAAGCCCCCGCTCCCCCCGGCATCACCATCTGCATCGCCATCGCCATCTCCACCCCAATCCGCGCACCACGCGCGCCTCTCCCGGCTGCACGCGCGCCTCCCGCGCTTCCTGCAGCGGTACACCTCGGCGCTGCTCGGCGCGCCCGTCTCGCACCTCGTCTCCTTCCTGGTGCTGCACGAGCTGACGGCGGTGGTGCCGCTGGTGGGGCTGGCGGCCGCGTTCCACTGCACGGGTGTCGTGCCCGAGGTGGGCGGGGAGAGGATGGCGGAGTATCAGGAGCGGTTTGCGGGGTATTTTCGGCGGAAGGGGTGGTTTGGGATGGGAGAGGACGGGGAGGACGAGGAGGGACGGGCGCGGGGGAAGGGTGCGGGCGCGGGAAGGGTCGTGGTGGAGGTCGCGACGGCGTATGCGGTTACGAAGGCGCTGTTGCCGCTGAGGGTTGTGGGGAGTGTGTGGGCGACGCCGTGGTTTGCGAGGAATGTGGTGGGGAGGTTGGGGAGGTTCCGGAGGTGATTGGGGGGATGAGGGCGGGCGAGACGGCGATGGGGGTGAGGAGGAAGGGATGGAGGATGTGGAGATGGAGACCCAGGACGGTGGATGGGCATAGACGCCGTCCATTATGGAGGGAGCGAGGCATGTAAGCTGCAAAGCACTCCGGCCTACGATGTGTCGATACCGAGAATCATAATACGAGCGACGTTGATGAACAATCCGGAACGTCCTTTATCAGAAAGTAAAGAATAAGAGAGGCAGAGGACTTCCCGCCTACGATATGTTGATGTCCAGGGGATCACAATACAAGCGGCGTTGATCGACAAACCCGAGCGTCCTTTATATCACGGAAAGATGTGAGAAGAAAGAGGGAGCGAGACGATGGAACGAGTAGATACCCGAAGGTGAGATGGACGAGAGAAGAGCGATGTCTATTCTCCATGAGCATAACTGCCTCATCATATGAGCGAAGCATAGGACGAAAGCCGAGCACTTCATTCGGCGATAATCAATGCGGAGAAGACCGTAATGCAAGAGACATGAACCAATAATCCCGGACGTCTTCATTCGAGGCTCCCTTTCTATTCACGCAATCCATCTACATGCGTGCCTCCCAGCTATCAAATGCATGACGAGAACGCCTTTTGTACATGCGCCTGGTGAATCCATCTCGCTCATTCGCTATTGCTTCATTGACTCTCGTCCACTCTCCCTGCCTTGCCTTGCCTTCTCCTGCTCCTGCCTACACGCCCGCCACGTCTGGCAACCGCACGGCGATATCGCCAGATTGCGTGATGTACCTGACCCAAGGGAGGGATGGATATTGTAACTACCGGCAAAGTCAGCATATGAGCCTTGGAAGGGGAGGACAGGAGGAAGCCATACCTTCGGCTCAATGATCTTCAGATACCGCACCTGGATCCCGCTAGTCGTAAAGTACGGAATCTCAAACTTCACACTAATCGGCCTCTTCGCGCCCTTCCCACTCACCCCGCCCATACTGCCCCCAAACCCCCCCATCATGCCCCCTCCCTGCTCATCATCGCCCTTCACGCTCGGCAGTCCCAGCTCCGCACGCATCAGGAACTCCTTGTTCCCGCCGAACTGCTTGATCTTCCACACAATCGCGCTCTTCTCGGGCGCATAGTGGACGGTGCCGATGTTCGTCCGGAAGCGCGGGGAGTCGGCGTCGTTGGGCACGGGGACCGTGATCTCGACGTTGTTGGCCGTGCTGCGGCGCTTAAACTGCGACTTCGCCTTGAGCAGGTACTCGATGCGCGAGCCGCTGTGGTTCTCGATGACGCACTCCACCCAGATTAGCGGCTTGACCTGCGTGTTCAGCCGGTACGACATCAGCTCGAACTCGCCGTCGGGCGGGATGAAGGAGATGGTGCGGTCGTTCTCGAAGCGCGAGAGGCGCACGCACTGGTGGAACTTCACGTCTTCCATCTCGATGGCCTTGCCGCGGGTGGCGCGCCCCGTCGTCTCGAACATCACCTTGTCGTTGAGGCCGAGGCGCAGCTCGGGCATGCCGGAGAGGTAGCACTTCATCTTGACGGCGCCGAGGATCTCGGAGCGCAGGACGTTGCCGGTCGAGGAGACGAGGAGGTTGAGGGACTCGATGACGTCGAGGAAGACTTCGTTTTTGCGGTAGCGGATGCCTTCTGAGCGCCAGGAGACGGCGTTGGTCACGGCTATTGGCGGACGTGCCTGGACTTCCAGCTTGTGCGATTCTTGGGTGATGTATTCTTGGAGGATCTTCGTCTCTGTTGTCTGAGGGTAGCCGAAATCCATCATCTCATCCAGCAGTTCGTAGATGACGACGAAGTTGTCGCGGATGGATTCCTCCTCGAGTTCTTTGAAGTATTCGGTAAATACCTCGACGATCTTGTGGAGGAAGAGGAGGATCTCGGCGGCATTTGTGTTTCGTTTTGTGAGGGCAAGGAGGTAGAGGTTGTTGTGTCGTATGTAGAGGTACTGGGAACGGTGTCAGCTACATCCAGCTCGCGGCAGGACATGACCCACGTTTATGCCTTCGTCGGAGAAGCATGGCGGTACTGCGGAGCTCTCCTCTTCTGCGTCGCTCAGGAGGATGGGGAACTTTTCGACAGCTGACATAGGAATGTCTCCTCTGTAGTTGCGAGCCAAAAGGGTCTATCAAGCAGATTAGCAGCTGCGCCAGATATGCTCGTGGACAAACACCTTACCTTTCCCTTCAGGTCGAGGAAGAAGACAGCCGATGCCATGATTATTATGAGGCCCGTTGGCCAATGTCAATACAGGTAAAAGGTTGTGCTATATCATTTGCCGGCTCGAAAGTAAATGCGCCCTGGTTATTATTGTCCTCCTGTCCTGTCGATCTCGCTCTCTCTCCTAAGACTCTCCCCCACGACGAGCTTCAAGGTGACCGCTGTGCCACTCAATGATCCCAATCAGGCGCCCAGGCTCTCAACCCAAAGCAGTCTAGCGCCGCTAGCTCCACAATGATCCTCTATAAAAATATCTTCACCGTCGGAATTTCCTTCTTTCTTCTCCAACGCGCCCTTTTAGACAGTGCAGCTCAACATTTAACACGCTTGACGGGGCGTTATGCCTTTAGTCTCCAGTGGGATCAATTGATGAGTATCGCGATTTCGCGGTGCGGAGACGAACCATGGCACCATAAAGAGCTGGCCGAGCATTGTCTTTCTTTGACAACAGATTGCTTGGGCGGCGTCAGAGGGTCCATACAGATGATTATACAGCTATATATTTTTCTTTCTTTTATTTGCACGAGGAGACTGGGAATTACATACATACATATTATGGCAGAGGCCAGAGAGGCAGAATAGATGCGGATGCCTAGTCAAGCCGACTCACTCTGTTGTGGTCTTCAGCTGTGACAAAAAAAACCTGTGATCATCTCTGGTGTGCATCAAGGTACTGCGTATGTACATACATACATATGTACATGTTCTACCACCTCCTCTGCATTCTTGAAACAGTGCTCAAGAACAATAAAGAGGTGTGTGCGTTGAGCCGTGAGACTCGATGTTAGACGAAGTTACAAGTACATGCTTTGACTCTTGAGGGTCTAGGTTGTTGAGTTGTTGATACATCAACTTCACGACTAAGATTGAATTTGTTTTATTTTTATAGATTTTGTATCATATATATCTATATTACATCAATCCTTTCAACGAACAAGCAATTTGGCGCAGCGGAAGCGCGCCGGGCTCATAACCCGGAGGTCGCATGATCGAAACATGCAATTGCTATGTACTTTCTTTTTTTTCCCTTTTTTTTACCCCCCTTTTTTTCTCCTTTTCTTTTTTTCGGATTTGCTCGAGACATGATATCAGTAGACAATGCTTTAGGTAAAAATGCACCCAAACATGAATGCCGATTCTCTATGCATCCTTTTTTGTATATGCATACGTATATATCCCAGTATGTGGGTATGTACATACTACCGCATACGCACCGAGGAAGTAGAGATGAGTAATCATAAATCATCTCTCAGAATATTTCATGCGTCAGTGACACACATTCGGAGACGGAAGTGCCGAATGGATTCTGAATTCTTATGCCTATCCGTCCTAAGGGCTGATAAAATGCGTGTACTTCGTACCCCGTATGGGCGCGTACGGTTATGGTGTATGATATATGGTGTATGCTTTGGTGTATTATTATTATTATTGGGTCTATTATGTACCTAGGTATATATGTAAGGTATCTATAAAATGCCTATAAAATACCTATAAAATACCTATGATCGATGGTCCCACAGCTTGGGAAAAATGACACCCCTGACACGTGAAAGCTCCCATGTGTCATCTCCCATCTCCCGTCTCCCATCTGCGAGATGGCCCATGCGTGGGTCTGCTGATCAATTGGAGTATTCTACGGTGTAGATGTGTAATTGACATAGAGCCATATATATGTACATATAAACATATGTAAATAATATATAGATCTAAGTATATAAAAATACATACATGTATCTTACTTACTACTATGAGTCTCTGATGCGACGCGAGCAGTTGCTTGCATTTATCGTCAACCTCTCGTCTCCTCAACTGTCGATATCGACAGCAACCACCACTTCAAACTTCATATACCAGTACAACGCCATCACTACCACCTTGTACGAAAGCCCGGAGTGATACCTTGATTTCATGTGCTTGAAGCTTCTCCTGCGACACGATCCATCACTTCAGTCCATTCATCATGACACCAGTCTGAGCCCGTTCGCGGCTATTTTCCTGAGCCCAGCCCATCAGCACATGCGAATCGGAATTGCGTCGACTCGAACAAAACAATAGCAACCACGAAGATCAACCAATATCGCCTGGGATCCTTCACCACCACTAATCATCATCTATCGCCCCTCCTGCGCCATCAATCCTGCAATCCTCGCTTCTCCAAATCCAGCCGTCGGCGATTTGAGCGTACGATGGAGAGCAATCACATGCCAGCTCCTGGCGAGCCTCCCTCGTACTCCCAATCTCATGTGCCTCGCCACGTACAGCTTCCTCCTATACCCTCAGTCGAACCGCTTTCGCTGGATGAGCGTCTAACGGCGCCGACCTCATCGATGTCGCGAGAGTCCTTGCCTCGACCGGTCGAGCCTGTCGAGCGATATCAGCCGACAAGCTGGCCGTCTTCGAATCCCTTCGTCTCATATTATCAGCAACCCCAGCCGCGAAATGGCTCGTCGAGTAGTAGAAGCCTCCGAGGGGTCGACAGCCCTGGTGCTATGGACCTTGATGATAGTAGTGGTCACCGAGGCGGCAGTGTGCTCTCTATTGACGATCCTGATGTGCGCCTCGCTGCCGAAGCTCTTGGGGATCTTCGCGCCGGTATATACTCCCGAAATACTCATGATTGTTTTACTTGGACAAGCCACTGACTTTGGGCAGACTTTGTGCAGTCCCCTCCATCATCTACACCTAAGCATCGCCACCGAAGACATCCGTCTCAGCAGCCAGAACCTCTACTCTCTCTCTTGACCACTTCCCATCCTCTTGTAGGAACGGCTATTGATAGCTCTGTCGCAGCCTATTCCGCATCGAAGAATTACAGTCCGCGGTTTAAGTCAACTGCCGAGTACGTGGAACGTCGTTTCTCGCCCGTAGTGAATAAGGTCGGCTCGGTTGGGCGTGTGACCGGTGTCGAAGGCGGCGTGCGCTGGTTCCTGGGAGGCCGCAGGCGAGGCCACAATCATCCTACAACTGCAGCGGCAGACGAGCAGTCGAACAAGCGCCGGAAGATGAGGGAAGGTACGGATATGAATCCACCCTCCTCGCGCAGCTCCTATGCATCGTTGCGATCAGAGTCACAGGTATTAGTCCACCGTGAAAGGAGGAATAGCCAAGCATCCTCAATTGTCGAAAGTCTCCCTGCTTACGACGAATTTAAGAGCCCAAGCTATGAGGCCTCACAAAGCACTGCCCTTGTCCGTACCGAAGATGGCGACTCACCGGCCCCCCCGAACTCCTGGCAACATCGTCTTATCCTTTCCACTTCTGGCCTCAGCATTGCCATGTCCGAAGAATCTCTCCGTTCCCTCAAGTACTGCCTTGGTTGGCTGCGCTGGGCGAACGAGCACATCGGAAGGGTCATTAATGCTCTAAAGATGGTGTTGGAGCAATGCGACAGCAATACAGTCCGACAGGACGCGGGTGCGTTGACCGACGCGGAGACGCAGAACTTGCAGAATGCATTGGTATTACATCAACAGCAAGAGAGAGAAGCTATGGCGAAAAGAATAGCAGAACTGAAGGTTGATGTCCTGAAAACATTGAAGGACGTCGTCGAAGTGGTGTCAAAGTACGCAGGGGGTGCTCTGCCTGAGAACGCGAGACTCCTTGTGCGCCGTCACTTGACCAGTCTCCCACAGCGATTTAAGCTGGCGAACAACAGCACGCCGCCACAGGCCGGTGAAATGGCGAATGCGGATCGCGAGGCAAGAGAGGGCGCGAGGAGAGTGATGGTCCTTGCAAAGGAGGGATTAGACATGATGGCGCAGGTCAGCGGCGTGCTCGACGGCACTATTGTCAGCGCGGAGGAATGGTGCGAGAAACTCGGAAGGAAGCATCGCTCGGAGGAATTAGCAGACGACATGCTGAAGGAGGGCCTCCCAGGGATGGAAGATCGACGCAGTGCGTTCGACGAGGCACACATGGCGATGGGGTTCACCGGCGGCGATTACAACATGGGACAGGCCATGTGAAATAGGGGTGTGTGATTGATACATTACCAATGCCTGGCGCAACTCGCCACTTTTTCTTTCTATGTCATACTTCTAGGCTCCTATGAAGAAAATGGATTCTTCAGAAAGTCGAATTTTAGGAATTTTGGGACTGCCAGGAGGGAAAAAAAGGGGGGGGGGAGAGGGCTTTGCTCGAGACAATCCGCGGGGGAACGGTGTTCAAGGGATTCTGGTGTAAGGAGGGGCTTCTTGCGATCACATTAGATATACCACATTTCTCCTTTCTTTATTGGGGTTTAGTAGGCTCCTGATTTATATAAGATCAACCAATATATGGCGTACGATGGCACATCTACTAGAATTTCCCAAAATTGCTCGTCGCAAGGATAATGGGTATGTGAGCTTAGTGCTGTGGCGGCACTGGTGCGTCGTAAGTTTAGCAATGAAATGAAAGACGTAGTGATGATCTCACCGCCCACCCACCAAAACCCATTCTGCCACCACGATAACAAAATTCAAAACCAGCACTCCACCCCACCATCCCCCATCCCACCTGCACGCACAACACGCACCCACAACCATGACTCCCAGCGCCCCCAAGCCGATCCACAGCCTCGTCCTGGACGCGGCGCCCATCCTGACGAACAACCCGTCCGTGTCGACGCTGCTCGGGCAGGCGGAGGAGCTGTACAGCGTGCCGAGCGTGATCGACGAGATCCGCGACGCGACGGCGCGCGCGCGGCTCGAGACGACGCTGCTGCCGTTCCTGAAGATCCGGCGGCCACGGCCGGCGAGCATCAAGGCCGTCACGGACTTTGCGAGGAGGACGGGCGATCTGGAGGTCCTGAGCGCGCCCGATGTGCAGATCCTCGCCCTGACGTATGAGCTCGAGTGTGAGCGGAATGGAGGCGATTGGAGGCTGAGGAGTGTGCCGGGGCAGAAGAGGTTGAATGGTGCGGCGCCGGGGGCGGAAGGGGAGAAGACGGAGGGGGAGAAGACGGAGGAGGAGAAGATGGAGGGAGGGTTGGAGAAGGAAGTTGAGGAGAAGGAGAGGAAGGTTGAGGAGAAGGAGAAGGAGAAGAAGGAGGTGAAGGATATACCAGAGACTAGGACTGTGTCGGGAACATTTGTTCCGGGAAGGAAGAAGTCGCAGGTTGCACAGGACATTGAGAAGGAGCTGTTGGATGCCAAAGCCGATTTGGATGCGACGAAGAAGGATATCGAGGCCGCAAGGGATGCACAGAAGGAGGCGCAGGCCGCGATCGAGGCTTCAGCGAAGGAGGTGAGTGCTGCGATCGAGACCATGGAGGAGAAGATTGCGGAGACTCGGGACGCAGAGGAGGGCCTAGCGCGTCTCTCGATCGCGGAACCAGCCGAGCGCAGAGCAACTCTCGCATCCATCTCCGAGCCTGAGCCCGAGGCCGAAGCCGTGCAGGTGTGCGAGGACGACGAGGACGACGAGGAGGGCTGGATCACGCCGTCCAACATCAAGAAGGTGCAAGCCAAGGAAGACAAGACCGTCGAGCCGGGGAAGGAGCCCGCCGTCATGCAGGCCGCCTGCATCACGGCCGACTTCGCCATGCAGAACGTGCTGCTCCGCATGAACCTGAACCTGCTCTCGCCGTCGCTGGCGCGCGTGCGCATGCTCAAGAGCTGGGTGCTGCGGTGCCACGCGTGCTTCCACATCTGCCGCGACATGAGCAAGCAGTTCTGCCCGCGCTGCGGCAAGCCGACGCTGCTGCGGGCGTCGTGCTCCACGGACAAGGAGGGCAACTTCAAGGTGCACCTGAAGAAGAACTTCCAGTACAACGCGCGCGGCGACCGCTTCTCGATCCCCAAGCCCGTCGGCGGCTCGAGCAACACGAAGAGGGTGTCGGGCGGCGGACAGGGGGGCTGGGGCACGGCGCTGATCTTGGCGGAGGACCAGAACGAGTATGTGCAGCAGATGGAGAAGAATCGCAGGAGAAAGACGAGGGATTTGATGGATGAGGATTATCTCCCGGGCCTGTTGTCGGGGGATAGGAAGGGCTCGGAGGGGAAGCCGAAGGTGGGTGCGGGAAGGAATGTGAATTCGAGGAAGAGGCATTGAGGGAGGCATCTTGACGGAGGATGAGGCATGAAACGAGGCGTTGGGGCTCTCGGAGTTGGCTACATAGAGTATATCAAAATTTCAATTACCTTGAACATCAAAAAATCTCTGAGCATGAATGCGTAGTCCGTAGGGCATTGGCATATTTTGACCTCGAAGAGAGGTTATACTCAGTCGGGGATTTTTAGATTTTTTTTTAATATTGCATTAACGGGATCATGACTGGGACAGCCCAAGCTTTTCCACCATCCTCCAAAACGCCATCCAACGCCTCCCATCACCAGTATCCTCTCCTCTCCATCCCTCCATCTCAGCCACCCATCCGCTGCGGCCACATCAATCCCTCCCCGTCCTTCCCATCCCCGCATCTACTGTCCCAAAACCTTCAAATCCTCTACACACCACATCAGCCCCATTCCCTCGCTCACAACCATGCCACAAAAGGGGGGCCGGGGACACTCACTCTGCTGCGTCAGGAGCAGCCCGTACCGCTTCTTCAGCGTCACGCGGTGGCGGCTGTACTTGTCGTCTGGCGAGAAGCGCGCCGGGTGCGCGGACTTGGTCACCTCGCCGCCGTTGATCTTCTTCAGCGTGTAGATGCGCTGGCCCGCCGCGTCGAGGGTGTACATGAGATGCATCTTGGCGGCTGTTCTGGGAGTCAGTCTCTCGAATCCAAGCGAATCGTTCGGCTGCGCTGTGGGAAGAGGGAAGAGGGGTCGGTGGTGCGAGGGAGGGAGGCGGGACGTACTGTTTGATTTGCTGGTGGAGGTGGTTGGGCGATGCGGTGGAGGTTTTGATGCTGCTCTTGCGCTTTCGAGATCTGCGCTGGAAACTTTTTGGTTCGAGGTGGAGGTTTTGCCGGGCCGGGGTGGCGCTAGGCTTGTTTGGGTGGGGTGGGTTTGGGGAAGGCTGCATGCAAGGCTGAGAAACTGAGGTGCATGTACATATGTATCCCTCGTTCCGGATTTTAGAATCACAATAAATTACAATGGGAATGGCTATTACTCACTGTTCTTCTTGGATGCATTTAGAAAGTATGGTTGGATTATGAACGCTGCTGTATGTCTGTCTAGCTATGGCGATTTTGGAATGAGGCATGAGTTCCGCATGGGTTCGGAGTTCCTTAAATCCAGCTATGGCTCTACGGTTTTGATAAATCCATTATTAGTGTCCGGTCACTGAGCACGGTACAAAGAGTTGTCAATCACTCAGCTACAAATTGGCCTTGAGGTACTCTAGCAATGAGCCAGACACTGACATGCCAGCCATCCTGCCTCGGAGACTCGGACATTATCAGCCCAGTACCAGAGCTCTAATGACCAAGATGATGATGACCGTGATGAAGAGCTCATAGCCTCATACTAAAAATGGATGGCTGAGTGACTGGCACTACTGAGCACCGTGCTCGGTGACTGGATTTATCAAAACTGTGACTGGATTTAATAAACCCCATTTTAAGAAGGCTGCAGTTTGCACTAAAAACAGTAGATCCACGAGTTTGATTGTGGAAATCATTTCCCCACGTAGAGTATATGAACATCTGTTATGTATGTGCCTCCTAATAATATAAGAACAGGTCTGAAGAGCTGAGTATGCGAAAGTCCACCAATCCACCAAACGCCACCCTCCACATCTCGTGAGATGTTCTCCACTCATCCCATCCCATCCCATACCCATACCCATACGCCGTACGCTCAACCCCACTTCATATAAACACACAATACATATTATTTCCTCGCTCCTCAAAACTCTCCTCCATTTCCCCCAATTCCTCCCATCGCCGCAGCTCCCCACATGCCCACCAATCCCCACATACCCACCCTCCATCCCCTCCAAAGCCCCTCCACGCCCTGTCCGTTCTGATTCATCTGTATCTTCATCTTCCGCGCCGCCGCCGGTCCCACGGGCTTCACCAGCTCGGTATCCCCTCTCGTCCCCTCCTCCCTCACGATCATCCACATCGTGCCAATCGGGCCCCTGTACGACCCAACATCGACCACCGTATCCAGCTCCTTCCCGCTATAATACGGCGGCGAGGCAAGAACCGCCATTTGGCCGCGGCGCAACACTGTTTCGAGAGGGAGCTTGACAAAGAGCTCGACGGCTTGCGAGAGGAACGAGAACAGGGAGAACGTGGTGGGTGTCAGGACGGGGTCGATGGCGAAGTGCGAGCGGAGGATGAGGGGAGTGGTGTGAATCATGACGGGGGAGATGATGCTGTGGAGGACTGTCGGGACGAAGAGTTGGGGAGGGCACACCCACGAGGGGAGCTGTTTGAGTTCGTGGATGAGGCCGCGCTTGGGGACCTTGGTGGACATTAGGATGAGTCTGGGTCGCCGTTAGTAAGGAAACACGGGACACGATGGGACGAGCTCACTTTGTTCGCACAATGTCGAGAGGGACTAGCGCCAGACCTGCAATTGCTGCGGCTCCGACTGCGATTCCCAATGACGACCATGGATATGGTGAGTCTATCACGTCGAGACCAACCCCGCCGATAATCCCTGAATCTGGAGCGTTGAACACTGCAGACAGAAAACTTCGTGCCCAATCCTCAAAGGTCCTCAGCAATGCACTGTATATGAATGTTGAATTTGTTCCTTTCCATACTCCCCATGCGCCTTCCTTCGTCCATAATTGCCCTATAACCTCGAGTACTGAGTCTGGGCGCTTGAGCACAAGTTGATTAGGGCCGGGCAGGCCGGAGGAGTCTGGCAAGACATAACCTGCGCGATCCGTGACATGTCGTCGGGAGCGAGTAGGAGAAGTATATGATGTAGTAGAAGGCGCAGAGCTCGTGAAGTAAGCAGGTTCATCCGGATCGGAATCGTCGGAGGGATACTATCATCATCATTAGCATGTGGCAAACAGCTTCACATCAGGAGCCACGAACGTCTGCATATCTCGAATCCGCAAAGTCTGGCGGCTCCTTCTTCCCATTTTTCGCTGCTGATACGGGTACTGTCCCGTCTGTGAGAGCTTGTGTCCTGACTTGCAATATCGTCTTCGCAACGTCGAAAGGTTGGGCTAGCAGCACCGCAAGGTACTTGTACATCGCCTCATCCAGCATCGACCTTATCATATCCAAGGTGCTCTGCGAGCTCTCAGAAACATAATCCGAATAATCGATGTCGCCGAACATATCGCGCGCCGATGACGCGTAGGAGGCCGTCCCATTCCCAGTCCCTCCAGGCCGAGCAGAGCTCCCCGTCTGCGCCTCTGGAGGAAACCCAATGCTCGGAGGGATATAGTACGGCCTCAAGGGATTCGGGCCTTCGCGCGAGTTCGCCATAGCTGGAGATGTGTTGTCGTGAATCCCGCTGTCATGCACAGGGAGAGAGAAATCTGGGGTGTGAATATTTGGGTGATTTCATACAAGATTCCCTGCGCCTATCGAAGCTCGCCTATAATTTCTTATGCGTCAATAATCGCCGATAAACAATGCCTTGACTCCACCTCGAATAATATTTGGGAGCAAGCGACAACAACCTTTTTTGATTGATTCTGCGCCGAAAAGATGAACGTTTCGAGATCGGTTGGAAGGGGAGCTGCGAGATGGTCGAGATCGAGGTCGATTGAACAATGCCTTTATGAAGCGGCGCAGACGTCATCGAGGAGGACATTCGCGACTGCGACAGCGAGAGTTACCATTTCACAATGCACATATAAGTCAAATCAACAGGCGATAGCGAGAAGATCAGGAGGATATGGAAGAACTGAGTCGACAAGAGTATTTTCGAGTTCATCAGCGTCTTTGCATGGCCATCTTGACCCTCCAAAGCCGGGAGAAGAGTAGGCGGTGTCTCCGATCTTAGAAGAAGCAAGTGGCTAACGAAGCTTAGGTTGCATATCACATTCATAGACAAAGATGGAGATGAGCAGACATTCGAAGTTGCGACGGGGGACAATCTTCTGGATATCGCCCAAGCCAACGATGTCGAGATGGAGGGTAAGGATTCCTGAAGAGCCCCGAACTGAACTTAAAACTGACGTTGGCCGCAGGTGCTTGTGGAGGTTCATGCGCATGCTCGACATGCCATGTCATAGTCGAAGACGAAGAGATGTACGATAAGATGGAGGAGCCAGATGACGATGAGAACGACATGCTGGACCTTGCCTTCGGCCTGACTGAAACATCACGATTGGGCTGTCAAGTCAAGATGAAGCCAGAGCTCGACGGACTGAGAGTGAAGCTACCTTCGATGACGAGAAACTTGCAAGCGAGCGATTTCAGCCAGAAGAATGAGAGATCTGATAATTAGCATGGGATACCTGGATCGGGCACTTAGGACGCATTGTATATATAGCTGATGCCCCACTGGCACCTGTATAATTATTAAACGCCAGCAGCGAAAAGTTGGTTGATTTTCAAGACTACCCCAACGCCATGCAATGCCGTGCCATGCAATTCATAAATGCTTACAATCATGCCTCCTCAATACCACCTGCCTTCAGTCCTCCAGCTCCACCCGCGATGAGCTCCAAGAAGCCCTTCTTGCTCATCTCGTTGACCTTCTCTTCCCTCCTGCCGTGCCCAACCACGCCTTTTTGCCTAGCTTCTTTGGCAGCCTGCTCTCCCTTGATCTGCGCTGATCTCACAGCGTTGAACATGCGTACTACACCTCTTTGCGCCGTCTTCCTCAGGCGCTTCTCCTCTTCCATAATTTGCTGCACCGTCGCCGTTGGCTCTCCCGCCGCATTCGCCGAGTCGAAAGCTGTTGATGCGCCTAGAACGTCCTTAACGCGACCCTTGTCCATTGCGTGTCTCTTCTCTTCCCTCAGCTTTTGCCGTGCCTTCTTCTCCAATGCTAGGTCGGTGATCTCTTTCGAGGCTTGTAATGCGTTAACACTTCTCGACAGGACTGGGTCGCTTCGTTTGCTGGTGGAGAGTTTCGAGCCCAAAATCTTCGACATAGATGTCGCAAATGCTTCTGGATCATTGCGCTTGTTTCGTATCTTTACGTTATTTGGATTTGTATCCGCGTCCGACTCCACCTCTGCATCTGAATCCGAATCCGAGTTCGAGGCATCTGTGGCTTCTGATCCGGAGTCGTCCTCCAAATTTGGCTCGTCATTCTCCATCTCGTCGTCCGAATCTGCCGGTATATGTGTCGCATTCTTCTTTGGTACAGCATCTTCCTCGTCAGAATCCGCAAGATTCACAGCCTTGAAGTCCTGGTCTTCTGGCAGTTCATTGTCGCGATCAGAGTCGTCGCCGGAACCACTGTCGTAGTCTGTCTGCTTCTTGAATTTCTTGACCAGCTTCTTAGGCCTTCCCTTCATGCTCTCCCCAGCCTTGCGCTTTGTTCTCATCGGTCCAGCCATTGTGTTGCTTTGTTGTTTTGTAAAGTCGAATGGCAATCAATTCTCTCGAACTCGAACCATTTATGTCACTATTATTTTCGACCTTGAATCTCAACTTTTTGCGATAGCCGGATTATCCTTTGATTGGCGAAGCCGCTTTATATGGGCCTGGCCGGAACAACTTCAAGGCTCGCTTGCCCCGCGATCTCCAGCCCACATGGACATAATTCAACGTCTCCTGTAGAGTACTTGAGCCTCATCGTACACCAAGCCAAGGGCTGTATTGCTCAACAACACATTCTGAGCTATGGTTCTTCAAGATCTGGGTCGGCGCATTAATGCTGCCGTTAATGACCTCACTCGCTCTCCTAATCTTGATGAGAAGGTAAGGCCACATCTCACCATGCGGTGGAGGCGACAAAGCTAATAGCTCTAGGCCTTCGATGGCATGATCAAAGAGATCTGCTCCGCCCTTCTCGAAGCCGATGTCAACGTTAAACTTGTCGGCAACCTGCGCAAGTCTATTAAGTCAGCCGTCAACTTCAAAGATCTCGAGCCCAGCGTGAACAAGAAGCGCCTTATCCAGAAGACTGTCTTCGATGAGCTGGTCAAGCTGGTCGATCCACACGCGGAGCCCTTCAAGCCAAAGAAGGGAAAGCCGAATGTTATCATGTTTGTTGGTCTGCAGGGTGCCGGTAAAACGACAACATGTACCAAGCTTGCACGCCACTATCAATCGAGGGGCTTCAAGGCTTGTCTCGTGTGCGCTGATACTTTCCGTGCCGGTGCTTTTGATCAGTTGAAGCAGAACGCCACCAAGGCGAAGATCCCATACTATGGTTCTCTCACGCAAACGGATCCGGCAGTTGTGGCCAAGGAGGGTGTGGACAAGTTCAAGAAGGAGAGATTCGACATCATCATCGTGGATACCTCTGGAAGACATAGACAAGAGGAAGCCTTGTTCAAGGAAATGCAAGATATCCAAGAAGCAGTGAAGCCGGATCAGACTATCATGGTCTTGGATTCGAGCATTGGTCAGCAAGCCGAGGCGCAGAGTAAGGCTTTCAAGGAGGCAGCAGATTTCGGCGCTATCATTATCACCAAGACCGACGGCAATGCAAGTGGAGGTGGTGCTATTTCCGCTGTTGCAGCAACACGGACTCCTATTGTCTTTATCGGTACTGGTGAGCACATGCTTGACCTCGAGCGCTTCGCACCGCAACAGTTCGTCTCAAAACTTCTTGGGATGGGTGATATGCAAGGCCTTGTCGAACACGTACAATCTCTCAAGCTGGATCAAAAGGATACGATGAAGCATATTGCAGAAGGTGTCTTCACAATCCGTGATTTGCGCGATCAGTTATCGAACATCATGAAGATGGGGCCACTGTCAAAAATGGCTGGTATGATTCCTGGTATGAGCGGTATGATGCAAGGAATGGACGACGAAGAAGGGTCTATGAAACTGAAGCGGATGATCTATATCTGTGACAGCATGACGGCAAAGGAGCTCGATTCCGATGGAAAGATGTTCATTGAACAGCCGACCCGCATGACAAGAATCGCGCACGGGAGTGGCACCAGCGTGCGCGAAGTCGAGGATATCCTGACGCAGCACAAGATGATGGCTGGAATGGCAAAGAAGATGGGCGGTAGCATGAAGAATATGCAACGAGCACAGGGCGCCATGGGAGGTGCAAATAAGCAGCAACAGATGGCCGCTATGCAGAAAAGACTTGCCAGCATGGGTGGTGCTGGCGGAGCAGGCGGAATGCCGGACTTAAGCTCTATGATGAAGATGCTTGGTGGCGGGGGCGGCGGCGGAGGATTACCTGGTGGAATGGATATGCAGGCAATGATGAAGCAAATGGGCGGGATGATGGGAGGTGGCGGTTTGCCGGGTGCTGGCAGAGGAAGAAGGTAATGCTTATATTTGACGGATTGGGAAGTTGTGTTGCATAGAATGCTGCATATTCATGCAATAGCGAGGCGTCTGGAGTTAGGGATATACTGGCACCTATGTAAATGAAGATATAACGTGAACTCGAAACAAAGGTTCTTGTCCTGCTGGTTGTATATGGATGATCTCGGCAGATCTTGATTGATGGCACTGGGCTGGTGGCTCAGGTACAGTACTCATCCTCAAAGTCGGTGCCTGAGCGGCTGACAGAGCTGAGTACCGTGCTCAGCGACTGCCGACTGCATTTAACAAGGCCCCTTTTATACTCTGAAGTCTCAATAATACGGTAAATTGTAATACCTGCTGATCACTTGTCCGGCATATACTGTAGGTAGGTATATAATATCACAGCATACAAAATCATCGCACGGCCCCTAATTCAGGCACAATTTGCAAAGACGGCTTCTCACTTCTCACTTCTCACTCCTCGCAGGGCCGGGTAGCCGAAGATAATCAAGCACGTCAGGTAAATGGCACAAACCGCCTTGCCCATCTCGCTTCTGTTTGAACTCTCTCATCTACCGACCCATAACCATCCGACCCTCTCTGATCCCAATCCACGAGAAAACAGCCTCGCATTGACGGCCCGAGCCTCGAGCTCAGCGAGGTCAAATGATCAGATGATCATAATATAGAACCGTCATCCACCCCGTACCCTGCAGGTAAATGAGATCTGGAATATGCACACTATGTGCCGCCTGATACCTCAAGGGAAGTGAGGGACACAGCCTGAGGTCTGTCCAATCTCATTTTCTTGCTATTTGCTCTGTCGATGCTGCGAAGCTTTCTCCACAATGCCTTTCTTGAGTATTAATATCGCCCGTGGCGCTTCCACACAGTGGAGACAGGTGCTGATCCCTCAATCTCATGTATCTCTTCAGGCACAGTCAAGTTGTGTAACGGCTGGAGACTACATATAAATCTCCCTTCTCTCCTATATATTCCCTCTCTCCTCCCCCCAAGCCCAGCCCGCAGCGTCTCCTTATCTCCGCTCCCCTCTCCAATCCTCCAAGATGGTTCTCCCACACAGCATCCTCCTCTCCCTCCTCCCCTTCTTCCTCGCCTCCCCCGTCCTCGCCGCCTCGGGCACCGGCACCACAACCCGCTACTGGGACTGCTGCAAGCCGTCCTGCGCGTGGTCCCAGAAAACCGCCCTCGCCTCCGGTGCCACTCCCGTGCTAGCCTGCGACAAGTCCGATAACCCCCTCTCCTCGCCCGACGTCAAGAGCGCTTGTGACAATGGCGGCTCGGCCTACATGTGCAGCAACGAGAGCCCCTGGGCCGTCAGCGACTCGCTGGCCTACGGATTCGCCGCCGTGCACATCGCCGGCGGCACGGAGAGCAGCTGGTGCTGCGCGTGCTACGAGCTGACGTTCACGAGCGGGCCGGTGGCCGGGAAGAAGATGGTGGTGCAGGCCACGAACACGGGCGGCGACCTCAACTCCAACCAATTCGACATCTCGGTCCGTCTCCTCCCCCCTTCTGTCATCCCCAGGTCCGAGAGGTAAGGCAAAAGCTGACGGCATGCGGACAGATGCCAGGCGGCGGCTTCGGCATCTTCAACGGCTGCACCCCGCAGTACGGCACGCCGAGCACGGGATGGGGCGCGCAATACGGCGGCGTCAGCTCGCGGTCGCAATGCGACGCGTTCCCGCAGAAGCTGCAGGCCGGCTGCTACTGGCGCTTCGACTGGTTCAAGAACGCGGACAACCCGGGCGTCAGCTGGAAATCGGTGAACTGTCCCAAGGCGCTGACGGCGCTGACGGGCTGCGTCAGGGCGGATGACAGTCCTACCGGTGATGCGAATGTGCCCACGTATACGGGCGGGGGAGCGGCGGCGCCGACGACGATGACGGCTACGACGAGCCCCGGCGGAGGTAGCGGAACGGGGGGGACCGTCGCGAAGTATGGACAGTGTGGTGGCACGGGATATACGGGACCGACGCAGTGTGAGGCGGGTAGCACGTGTACGGTGAGCAATCAGTGGTACTCGCAATGTCTATGAGATGCAGAAAAACACCGTATATGGACAAAGGGCAAAAGCAATATGTATGCACCTTGGGATACTGGATGTCGAAACTTCTGGTTGGAGACCAGTGGAAGCGAAGATAGTGGCCGAAGAGCTCTACGCTTCATGAGGAGATTCTGTTGTACATAGCATTTTTGATCTGCGCGGATTGAATCATATTCGATACAGCGACCTTCCATCATTTCTGGAACGAAAGTTACTTTCGTCGATGTGTTGCTGGCTCAGCCACCAACAACCTCTGTAAATGACATACAGGACTTCTGCGCAGGGCCACAGCGGGAGTGATGAATAAGATGCTTGGTTTTGTTTTCCCATTATACACGTATAGCCATTAGATCTTAGTTCCTTGATCTTGTCCGTGATCATCTCCTCTTCGTAACCCCATTCCCCTCCACAATCCCCACCTTTTGCGCCGCATTTCTCTCCGCCTCCAACCTCGCCCACCTCCCCAACGCCATCAGGGGGAAGGTAAATTTGTAATTCTGGTACGTGATCATGGCGCTCTTGTTGAAGACGCCCTCGATCGCCTCCTCAAGCCACTCTCCCGTCTTCTGCTGGCGTCCCATGATGAACTTGACGCCCGCCTCGATCCTGCTTCGGTCGGGATACTCCGCATACATAAGCCCCAGGATTGCCCACGCGGTCTGCACAACCAGCGAGCCAGACGGATGCTCGGTGTACACTCCGCTCTCGCAGGCCTTGTAGCTCTCGCTCCACCCGCCGTCCGGCCTCTGGTGCGCGAGCAAGAACTCGCAGCCTCTCCGGCTCGCCGCAGATGTGGTATAAGTCTCGCCAATCGACTCCAGGGACTCCAATGCGAACATGGTGGCGTAGGTAAAGCAGATGCCCCAGGAGCCGTACCAGGATCCATCCTTCGCTTGGTTCGACTTGATCCAGTTCACCATGCGCGTCTTGGCCTTCTTGATTTCGGCGGCGCGGTAGTCGGGGTAGTGCTTGCTGAAGAGCGAGAGGGCGGTCACGACGGCGGTGGTGCATTCGGGGTAGTCGTACTCGACCATGATGCGGCCGAAGACCTCGGCGGCGTTGAGCCATTCGAGAAGCTCGGAGCCGCGCTGGGGCTCGTACGAGGCACATCCACCGGAGACGTTCTGGAAAGTGAGGACAGTGTCGATGGCGTCGAAGATCCGTCGGTCGTCGAGTAGTGTTGGATAGCCAGGTGTGCGCTGGAGCATAATCACAGCCTTGAGAGCTTCGGAAATGCAGTCGGAGACAGCGTAACCTTGGTCCTTGTTCGAGAAAGCCCAGCCACCTTTGCGCGTTTGCCTATAGCATATATCTTGGCCAGGGACGTTTTCGCGAATTTGCTGGTTGTCGAGGAAGCGGAGCGCATTGGTGAGCATGGGAACCCATTTTGGGTCCTCTGCTAAGCCAGCATCCACGACTGCTTGAATTGCAAAAGCAGTATCCCAGATCTGGAGACCGTTGGTGCCGTTGACGAGCATGCCTTCGGACTTGACCCAGAGGTAGTCCTCAAAGCGCTCAATGTGGCGGCGGACGGAATAAGAGCCTGGACCATCATGGATATAGCAGCAAATGGTGTTCATAGGTGCGTTAACGGAAGCAAGGTCGCTGTAATCGGTATTTGCGTCTTCCATCTCAATCAATTTCCAAGCGTAGGCTTCCCCCATGTTTTTGAGCCAGTTGGGTCGTAAGCGGTTCCAAACGTTTACAAGAACCCAGTTTATAGTATTGAGGATCCAGGTCTTTGGATGGAAGTTGTCCATTGGAGCGATTGAATTGCGATGTCCCTTCCAATCGATCGTCTCCCATGGCTCCGTGAACATTTCTTGTCGTAGCTCTAGAATTAACGGCGTAACCGGATATGTCCATCGTAAGGAGTAAATATATCCTGTAGGAAGGAAAACCTGACGGATATGGATCCACCATCTCCAAGGATGCACAGGCACCCAGTTTGGCAAGAGCCAGAACTCAGGGGGAACAGGATTCACGATATCCCAACTTGAGATACCGAGGACGCTCATCCAGAACTTGGCCCAATGAGGCGCTTGCTGTGCTCCTCCCAACCTGTGCAATGTATTTCTAGCCTTGACCAACCGTGGATCGTCCGCTGGGGCTCCCAGCAGTCGAAGGTTCAAATAGTTCATGCTTGTGCCAAACACTGTGCTGTCGCTCTCGATGTGCAGGCCCCAACCACCATCTTCTGGATGTGCTCTCGCGAAGAGATAGTTCATCATCTCGATCCTATAAGGTTCGGGGATTGGATTGTTTGTGACGACCCACGCGACGATAAAGCCCGTCATGAGAAACAGAGGTCCGCCATATTCCGAAGCCCAGTTTCCTGGAGGGAGCTGCAAGTGTTGGAAGAATTCGAGTCCATTCTTAACCGCATCAAGAGGGGTTTTGGGTTCCGGCAGCTCAGGAGCATTCTAATAATGGCCGTCAGCAGCTGAGATGGCATTATAGTTGATGGTGGCACACCTACTGTAGGCAAGCTGAGATAGTACCTGTCAGCGAAGCTTTGAGGCCATGCCTCCGCTTCCTTGTCGTCCTCGAGATAATGCCATGTCTGCCTTCCATCATCGTCCAACATGCGCCAGCGCGTGAGATCGGTTCTCTTGTCCTTCTTCACGGTCTTCGTGCCCTTGGCCCCCGCATTCTCCTGCGTCGACATCGCTCAGGTCGCGGCCACTTCGCCGAAGAAGAAGGAGAGAGCAATTGAAGTGGCAGATGGGCAAGTCTCGTCAAGGGCCCCCTATGCGTCTGCAGATATGAGTATTTGGCGCGTACAGAGTGTTGTGCTTATAAGGAGTAGGGCGGAGTGTGTGCCGGATATTCTGTTCTGGGTGCTGACCTGGGGGTTGGCCGTGTAATTGTTGCGATTATGAAGGGTTGATGTTAACCGTAAAATAACGGCTCGGCATCACAAGCTGGAAGTGGCCGAGTGCGTGCCTGTGAGCGTCCCCTCCTGCCGATACCCCTGAAAGTCTCAGCCCGTCTGTCAGCAACAGGCGCGGCTTCATACAACGACCACTGCTACTGCTCCTACTGCGAGAATTGCGAAATACAGAATCCTTTCGCTGGCTTACATGATCCTTTTTTCTTTTTCTTTTTCTTTTTCCCTTTCAAACCAGCAGTGCGTATAATATGATCTAGTTCATTATTCTTATATCAGTGACTGTTGTTCCACTGAAGACCACTATCAGTTCCTTTACGGATACGCTCCTCTCCCAGCGTATCATTTCTACATCCACCTGTCTTTCATACCTACGTTCTTCAATATTCCCCTTCTTATAACCACTCATCTCACCAGCTCCTTTGATTTTGCTGGATCTTCTATCTCATTCCTGAGTTTTCAACATTTCCATTCCGAAAGTTCCAGCAGAACCTTGGAGACCTTGCTGTGGAGGCCTTACTGGATCGCTATCAACATGGACTTGGATCTCCTTCAAGACCTGCTTCAAGAGCCTCAAGAAGCTCAACATGGCCCAAAGGACAATTCATTACTATCCCACTCATCTAGCAGACTAATTCAACGACAGCTTGACCCACCATCTTTCACGACTCATGTTCAGCACATTGATATTTCGCACCCCTCCCAAAAAGCAAACAGCCAAGCCGGCGCCGTCATTGCCAAACTCGAAGACATCTTCGAGTCCCTCCTCGACTGTATTATTGACGAGAAGAGAGGTCTCGTGCTTCACTTGAAATCGAGAGGAAAGCCTATTCAGCAGACTCTGGATCCAGCTACTGGCACGATCAGAAATATTGGGACGGCTGAGGCGAAGGAGATTGGATTTCCTGGGAAGACTCAAAGAGAGGCTTGGAAGTTTGGTAAGCAAGCAATGTTGAGACTCTAGGTAGTAGGTAGTAGGCAGCGTAGCACGAGACTTATTGTTGATACTTACTTCCAGCGGCTCTGCTTCGGATCCTGGAACTGTCTCATGAAGCGCTGGTCACTGGCATTGTCACGACGAAAAGGCGAGTCTTTTCCTCCTGTGCTGCGCTTCAGCTTCTCCTGCTCTGAAATGACGCTTGCAACTTTGTATCTCATTGTCCTATTTCTATCAATGTTTCTCAGCAGCCTTTAGCATTTTGTTTTCAAGCATCAAGCTAATGCAACCCAGAGACATTTACTACCGCGACCCAGAACTTTTTGTGAAGCAGGCCGTTGTTGATCGCTATGTAGACGACCTCGCCTTCACGCTCAATATCCCTCGTGATTCTCTTAACGTCGTCGCCACAGCCAAAGGCCTCATAGCTGGCTCTCTCCTCGTACATAAGTATGATGGTCAAATCATCGACTGCGATACTGAGGACGAGGTCTTGCTCTCTCTGCATCTGCCTCTTCCCTATTCTATGCTAACGGAAAATAGGGTGTTTTAGTTCCTAATATCAAAGACATTGACCGACTTTCTTTCCCATCCACTCAGTGGATCCTCATCATCGAGAAAGAAGCCACATTCCGCACTCTGTCCACGTCGGGCCACGCTTCCACTTCCCTCGCCGGACCTGGCCTTCTCATAACGGCGAAGGGCTATCCTGATATTGCGACACGCTCTCTAGTGCATCTTCTCTCCTCAACACCAGGCTGCCCGCCAATCTACGCCCTCAGCGACCACGACCCGCATGGCCTCTCAATTCTGAGTACCTATGCTCACGGTTCTGCGAGCTTGGCTCATCAAAACGAGACACTCGCTGTACCGGATGTGAGATGGCTGGGAGTCAAGTTGGATGATGTCATTGCTACACAGCGCCAACAGCACGGAGAAAGCGGCAGCGACGCAGCGGGCATTATGACGTTGACGAAGAGAGACCGGCGGCTGGCGAAGAGTATGCTGGCTACCAATCCGGCATTTGAAGGGAGCGTACACAGTGACTGGAGGAGGGAACTGCAGTGCATGTTGTTTCTCAATGTGAAGGCTGAGATCCAGATCTTAGGAGGCGGAGACAGTCTCGGGAAGTGGGTGGAGACGAGAATAAGGGGCTGGGACGAGGGTCATCTGGAGAAATTGCCGCGTGCGTCGTGATGCCTCGCGGCATGAAAGAAGAGACGAAAGGAGGGAAGAGGAAAGGCGATGTTCAGGTTTGCTGATGCTTGAATGCTTGAATGCTTGAATGCTTGAATGCTTGGATCCCGAAGATGCATGTCATAAAGGGGGGATCACATGATTGATTCCAAGACGTCAAGATGTGAGTGAGATTCTCAACAAGCCCTTTTTGGGGCAAGTTCAGGCACCAGACGCGGGACAGCGCCACCTTGCCAGGTTGCACGAGCAGCAAGCTCCAGGTGCCATTAGCCCAGGCATTTGGAGATGGAAAATGCTGCACGGGGGTTGTCAGGTAGTCTCGTAAATGCAAAAAATGGAGTGCTGGTGCCTGAACTGGTCAGATAAATATGTACCTACGTACCTAGGGTTTATTTTATTAAGTTAAGATATCTGGATATCACGGGAACACGCGTTAATGAGGATACTCAGCTCGCGTCACCTAACGTCGCGTTCCGTGATCTGAGCGTTCAGGCTGAGGGAGGAGAAGATGGGTCTGTAAGGCAACAGCTCCACCCAGTGTCTCGCTCCCTCCGCGTCTGGATCTCTGGATGTGCACGTTGCAACAAGGATACCTACCTATCTGGGTACATACTCTCTACCTACGGTACTTAGCCCCTCACCTCACATCTTGAGATCCAATCTGCTCTACTCTGCAGTACCTACCATCACTCTACCATTTACTACTTGGTAAATGAACATACCGAGTGTTCCATTTACTTCTTTGCGGATATACATATACATATATATATATATCTCTCTCTCTTTCCCTTCAGTTGACACTTTCTTACTCCCTTTCATCTCATCATCTCATCACCAAGTCTTGTTCAGTTTGCAATCTCCTCTGCCAAGTCTGAACATTCGATTATTTATTCACTGTCTGTATACACAGCCACTCTCCCCGAGCACTGCCTCAGCCTACTTCATTAGCCGTACATATGTAAGTCTGCTCTACAATGTCATATTGTTGTTATTCACAGGACGTCGTAGAATCACAGCAATGCTAGCAAGCCCACTTGTCAAGCGCCAGAGGAGCACCAGTCCCATCATGTCGTCTGCCCTGCAATTGCCTGATCTTCCAACGCCTGTTAAGGACTTCATTCCCTACTTTGCAAAGAGCAGGCCCACTCCAGTGGCAGAGCTCATTGAGCCGTTCAAGGCCTATGAATCCGAGCTCAGGAAGCTCTATGCCCAGCAGCCCGAGCATCCGGCCCTGAAGAATGGATCTGTCAATACCGTGCCCATATTCGCCGGTCACGAGACTGACCTCAAAGTCCGCGCCCGCAAGCTCGATGCCGAGACGGACGCCGAGAAGGAGAAGTATGTGATGCCTCTCAGTGATGCTGATCGCAAGCCAGATGGATCCCCAGCTCTGGTCACCTCTTTCAAGGAGTTCCAAAAGAACTTCAATCTCTTCTCTGAATCCTCATTGAGCGAATTGGACTGGAGCAACGTCGTTGCTGCAGGCAGTTCTGTCACCACTGCCCTTCTGCCGGTTCCGGAGAAGTGGGCGGGAAGCAAGAAGGCCTTGAGAGAGTACTATCATGAGCAGCTTGCCCCGGCTAGTGACGTGGATCTCTTTCTCTATGGATTGACGGAGGAAGAGGGTCAGGAGAAGATCAAGCAGATTGAAGCCAAGGTCAAGGACAGCATTCTTCATGAAGTGTAAGATATATCCTCCTAAGCTATTACAACGGCTAATCATTTTGACAAAGGACAACGATTCGAACGAAGAATGCCATCACTATTGCCAGCCAATATCCTACGCGCCATGTCCAAATTGTTCTTCGCCTTTACGATTCTATTTCTCAGATTATTACTGGTTTCGATGTCGATTGTGCGTGTGCAGCATACGACGGCAAACAAGTTTGGGCAAGTCCTAGAGCTCTGGCAGCCTTTGCCACTCAGACCAACACGATTGATCTCACTCGCCGTTCTCCTTCATACGAAAATCGTTTGTCGAAATATTCTCATCGTGGGTTCGAAGTATATTGGCCCGATCTAGATCGATCACGTATCGATCCAACAATCTTTGAGAGAGCCTTCCAGCGAACAATGGGCCTCGCCAGACTGTTGGTCCTAGAGAAACTTCCGAAGACCCACGACCGTGAGCAATATGCTGACAAGCGACGTGCCGAGAGAGGTCGCCCGCCTGTGAACAGATACTCGCGGAATCAGCACAGAATGTACGGCAATCTCAAGGATGATCAGGAGGACGAAGTTGCTGAATGGGTGGAAGAGGACCAGATCTCTAACTACCACACTATGGTTGTGCCTTATGGGAAGAAGTTCAACGCCCACAAGATTGAAAGATTACTTTACACCAAGGATCTGCTTCTAAACTCAGAGTGGAATCGTCCAAAGGACCGCGAGGTTAATTTGCATCGTCATCCATGTTTCTTTGGCACCGCTGAAGATGTGTTGGGAGATTGCTGTGGTTTCTGCCCGGTGCCAGAGACTGAAGAAGAGCTTGAGATCGCTGCGGAAGAGAGCAAGCTCTACATTACAGGACCTCTGACGTTCATCAAGGATGATCCGGGACGTCAGGAGATTGGCAGTTTCAATCCTATCACCACCGATGATTGGACCGAAATGGCCTATGTTGGCAACACTCAAATGCTCTGCCAAGCGATTGTTGATGGAGACCTGGATTACATTCGCGGCTGGTGCGAGCAGGAGGGCAACGATGTCAACACGAGAGACTATGTTGGCAGGACCCCACTGCATCTGGCTGTTATCAATGGAAAGATCGATGTCGTCAAGCTGCTAGTGGATAATGGTGCAAGGCTTATTGCTCGACTCCTCGATGGCCGTTGTGCTTTGCATATTGCAGCCCAGTTTGGAAACATTGAACTGGTGAAGATCTTAATGGAAAAGAGTCTTGCTAACGAGGAGGAGGAAGATGCCAAGGCCGAGAAACTGAAAGCATCTAAGAAGGCCACTGGGGATGTTGAAGGCGACAGTCAGACGAAGGACAAGGCTCGGGTGAAAGACGATGAAGCTTCTGAATCTGACGACTCCGAATCATCTGGGATGGAAGTGGAATCGGAAGAAGAAGAAGAAGATGACGACGATGATGATGCCGATTCTGAGACTCAAGGCTTCACCAAGGTCAAGAAAGAAAAAGAAGAAGTCAAGCCAGAGGAATCGAATGATATCCCGGAAGATGATGCTGAAGAGCCTGATTTCTACGATATTAATGTTGTTGCTTGGGATCTGCAATGCACACCACTGCATTTCGCCATTATGGGTGGCCATATTCCAATGATCCGCTTACTCGTCGAAGAGTACGGCGCTGATGTTCTTTTGCCCATCAAGCTTGCTGCCAGTGACCGCTATTCTACAAAGCGAGCTATTCTACCTCTGGTTCTTGCGATGTCCTCGCCGCCCGAGAACTCTAAGGAGGTTGCCAAGGTTCTCCTCGAGCTTGGCGCCACTTCGGCTCAGGCTGATATGGACCATTTCACTGCTCTGCATTATATTGTCGAGAGAAACAACCTTGATCTTCTTGACATCTTGATAAAGAATGATGGACCTGCAGCACAAAGTGTCCTCAACCATATTCCTATCGGACATTCAAACTGTGGCCAGCCTGCTTTGGTCCTGGCTCTGCAGAGAGGATATGAGGAGATGTCAGCAAAACTCCTTTCACTTGGTGCTAAACCTTCTATCGAGTTTGATGACTGGATCAAGCCCTACATTTCTCGTGTGGAGTATGCGAAAAATTGGACGCATGAGCAAAACATGAAGACGTTCGAAAACTACTGCTCGCAACCGATCATCCACGCCGCAGTACATGATTTGCCGAAGATTATGAAGGAGCTGCTTGCCAAGGGCGCTGATCCAAATACTTTGACGAATTCCGCGAAAGTCATTATCCGTGAACCTCAGTATTCCAGTTGGAGAACCGGACATAGTGTTCTCGATATTGTGCTTCAGAAGCTGGAGAAATTGAGGGAGTTCACTGCGGAAAAGCAAGTTGGCGAAAAGGAGAAGCCGGCCACTCTGAAGGATGAATCATACTATCTACAAGATCTCAAGCCTGGAACGTATAAATACTGGACTGCTCAAAATCGTTATAAGAGCGTCAAGGCCGAAAATGACGCAGAGTGGGAGTTGTATAACAAGAGGACAGCCCTTGAGAAAGTTTCTGAAGCTGCCAAGGAGGCCAAGAAAGCTGCAGTGGATGCTCTCATTGACGACTTTGAAGAGGTCAGGAAAATCCTTGTCGATTCTGGGGCGAAGTCTTTCAAGACGCTCCATCCTACTTTACCAAGCAACAGTCGGGGGCTCAATGTAGCCTATCATGACTCCAATCATACCTCGAACAAAACACCATACGAGACTTATTTTACATTCAACCTTCCGGATCTCACCAACTCTCAGAAGGAAGGCTATTTCAGACTCTTTGAAGCTGTCTGGAGCAATGACATTGACGAGGTTAAAGCGCTGACCCTTGGTTCCTGGAAGAGCGAGGATGGTACAGAGAACATTCCTTTGAAGATGGCAGTCCAAGACACTGTTTCCAGGCCAGCATATAACTACTACTCTACCGATAAGGGACAAAAGCCATTTTCTGGAATGTCTCCATTCTCTCTGGCAGTCCTGCGAGGTCCTTCACATCAGAAGATGGCGAAAGCAATTGTCGAGATTGCTCTCGCTCAGTATGAACCGGAGGATAATGCGGGCAAGAAGAGCAAGTGGAACATTGAGTTTGGTGATGACAGCGATTATTATTCGGATTCGGACAGCGACAACAGCATTCAGCTTCACAGTGAACTTATTGACGACGTCTACACAATTGATAATGTTGCAGCGGTGTCGACTGTCATCAAGAGTCATGTCAAGCCTTTGGACATGCTTATGTGGCAATGCAATGCTCCATGGTTCCTGAAGGACGGCAATGATGATAATGATAGCACCCTAGTTGGACACGCCATTGCTGCAGATGATATCGGACTGTTGAGGTTTCTGTACCAAATTGCTGAGGAACAAGCCACTCATTTCCCTGATGAGACAGAGTCCCCCTGCTCAAAGATCACAAAGGATAGCTTCGATATGGCCATATCCAAAGGACGGACAGCCATCCTCGGTGAAATGATCAAGAAGACTGGTGTCGGCATTCCTCTCGACCAATTGGTTGAAAAGACTGGAATCAGCATCCAGGAAAAGCCAAAATACTACCAAGGCTTGAACGTCGGCGGAAAGAAGAATGCCGCATGGGCTGAGGCAGCAAATCCGAATGCTCACCACCAGAATTACAGCTCGATCGAGAAGACTTCTCCTCTCCTTAAGGCGGCGAAGATGGGCAGTCTTGAGTCAGTGCAGTGGTTCATGAGTGAGCTTCCAGCGATCAAGTATGTCGAGTTCGCTGCGACCCACCAAGAGGACAAGCGCGTGCAAGTGCTTTCCAAATCCGAGGATGGCTTTGACAAGACCATCACCAACTGGCTCAGCATGCGTCACGAGCTCGTCCTCCACTGCGCAATCATGTGGTCCCCAGCCGTCCCCGCAAGCTTTCCGCAGTACATCGCCCTCCTCAAGTATCTGATCAACACCGACCCGTCCCTCCTGGAACAGCGCTCTGTAGGCGGATTCACTCCCCTCCACCTCTCCTGCACCCTGAAGCACGACTTCATCATCTCCCTCCTCCTCGATTCCGGCGCCAACCCCCGCGCTCGCGACTCGGCCGGCAAAAATATCCTACACCACCTCCTCCATACCTTCTTTTCTGCCGACGACGCCCCCAAACTGCGAGACATCCTCGCCCTCTTCAAGCCCAGCGACATCGCCTCAATGCTGCTCGAGCGCAACGCCGCCGGCCTCACGCCGCTCGCGTCCTGGCAAAACGGGTCCACGACGGACTCGCTCGCGATCGTGTCGCAGCTCACGGCGCACGCGGCGGGGCAGAACCTGACGGTCATGAACGGCGCGGGCGACCTCCCCGTGCACGTGGCGATCAAGCAGGGCCGGGCGCTGCAGGTGCGGCACTTCCTGGCGCTGGCGCCGCAGACGCTGGGGTGGGAGAACGCGACGGGGATTACGGCGCTGGAGCTCGCGCAGGGGGTGGTGCTGGGCAGGATCGCGAGGGAGGCGGTGGATCTGGGCGGGGTTGGCGGGGGGGAGTATGTGGATGGCAGTATGCCGGCGATTGTCAGTAGGGGCCTGGAGTCTTTTGAGCCGAAGGGGGAGGGGGAGGAGGACGAGCTGGCGGGGTTGGGGAGTGCAGGCGGTAGTGACAGGGTGCTGGAGGTCTGTATGGAGGTGAAGGAGAAGTTGGAGGCGGAGGGGGGGATGAAGAGGAGGCTGGTGACGCTGAGTGAGGCGAATGAGGTGGCGAGGCGGGCGGTGGAGGCACAGAGGAGGGAGGAGGAGGAGAAGAGAGAGCATCAGAGCAGCTACTATGGGACTCGGAAGGCGTCTGTTGGGAAGGCGAAGGAGTGGGATGAGGTTGCGGAGTGGATGGAGAGGAATGTTATGACGTGGTAGAGGGTCGTCATCTCCTTCTTCGTTGCGAACTTGTGAGTAGGTGAATTATCAGTTATGGGTGCATGAGAGGCTGTTGCGCAGAGAAGACGCGTGGGAAATGAATGCATCGAAGTGAGCTGTAGAAATCAAGAGGCACATCTGAACTTGAGAGTGCGTTGGGGTAGGAAGCATGTTAGTTAGAACCTACAAAGCAAAGAGAGCGCTTCAGACCTTGGGGAGCAAACTAGGCGCGTGGAAGCACTGTAGGTAGTCTGTAGATAAATCATAAGAGATCTCAACTCCTATACTCCTAATCCAACTCCTCCCCCCCTTTCCAAAGCCATGTCCTTCTATCCCATCCCACAAGAGACTAGCACCAATCGCCCCTAGCCCCCTCCCTCAACAGCCACCAAATTATCGCAACGTAGGTACCTCGGTACCTACAAATCCGGGGTAATCGAATCGAATCGCCAAGCCCGGCGTTTGCTGCTCGGTCGCCTCCCTCGCTCCCTCGCCTCGCACGCGCATTCGCTTTGCTCATCGAGACCACAAATTGCCAATCCGCGCCGCGGAGATGCATGCAGACAGACAGACGCAGGTCCGTTTTAGGATTTTTTTTTTGGGAGTGGGAGGGAGTATGGTAGGTAGGTAGGTATGGAGAGGATGCATGATTCAGGGGACGGGGGAGGGGGTTTTGGGGTTGTCGTCTGGAGATGGTTGGGGTGGTAGGTGGTAGGTGGTAGGTGGTAGGTATGTACAGTACGCAGAGGCAGGCACGTCGACTCGGCTGAGAACGAGACTGCCTGGGACGGAGGTCTCGACTACGAGGAGCGCTGGAGTGCGAAGAAAGGCAGGCCAAGTCGAGCAATGCTAATCCGTCTTTCCCACCAGGCAGGCCACCCATCCTTCATTTCCTCCTCTCTCTCCCTCCCGCCCTCATCAGGCCGAGCTGTGAGGTATCGACCCTCTAGATGCATCCGAGGAGGGCGTCCCGTCCCAGTTAGAGCCGCGTCTGCCGTCTGCGGAGCCAGCGCTCTCGCTCTCGTCGCTCTCCCTGTCGAAAGCGGGAGTCCTGACGCCCTGCCTGCCATATCTCTCGTCGATGCGCCGCGGTCGCAGAGTCGCAGCTTCGCATGAGCGAGGTCAGGCCCGGCGGACAGAGGACGAGGACGAGGACGAGGACGAGGACGGCACCTGATGGATGTCGAGCTCGGAAAAGTGGATTCGATGAGTAACAGCGCCTCTCGCCATAGCGTCGCCTTACGTAACGCGCGGCAAATGGAAGGGCAGGGAGGAGAACGTGATGGAGGGGACGGAGGACGTGATGGGGAAGGGGGAGAGGAAGAGGGAAGAGGGAAAATTTACTCTGGTCTGGTGGTGCGCATGAGGGAGGGCTGGTAGGGTACAGTGCTCCGTATGTAGGATGGATGGATGGATGGATGTACATCTATGGGCTCCTGAGATATATAGGAGGCAGGTAGGTACAGAACGAACACTTGTACTGTGTACTGTGTACTCTAGCCACGGGATGATCCACAGTGGGGATTGAGGATGGGGATACCTGCCTGCCTATTTCTATACCTCGCAGGGCTGGGGATCCATTGAGAATGAGAATGGTCGAGTAGGTCGTGGAAGGAGAGGAGTTGGAGTCTAGGTACTCGGATAGTGTTTGGACAGTGTGGACAGCGTTTGGATGGCGTTTAGAGCGGTGTTGTTGTTCCACTGCTCCTGTTTCAACGACTACAAGCCTCTCAGAGCCCAGTGCCGACGACGAGGACGGCGACATCAACGACATCAACGACGACATCAACAACAGCAACTCAACATCAACATCAACATCATCAACATCAACATCAACATCAACATCAACATCAACATCAACATCAACAACATCTCACCAGAGAAGCGTAATCAGTGCTACCTATGACAGCATGGCGGGATGCAGGCAGAGGGACCAACCAGTGAAGTCGGCGAGACAGCACATGCAGTCGTGCACATCGTGATATGGCCCTTTGATGTCATCAGGCCAAGCCAAGCATACTACGTACATATTCTCTATCATATATGATATATATATACAACATACATACATATGTACCTTTATGCCATTCTTCGAGATGGGCAGTCTCTCACGGAGGCCCACGGAGGCCCACCGAGTACGTACTCCAAGCGGAGTAGCGAGGGCGAGGCACTGCACCTCTCTTCCGGCCATTCAGACGCACGGCTTCCGTCGAGCCGCCCGGGCCGCTAATGGCGGGGTTTCTGGGTTCTGAGACGATGATATTACCTTTCTATGACACGTCCGGCGGGCGGCGGCGGCTGAGGAGGCCGGGAAAAAGAAAGCACTGAAGCGCGGCGCGATGACATGACATGACCGCGGGACTGACTGCAACCGCAATTCTCTCGAGGACGAAGGACGAAAACAACCTTGGGAGCTCGCTGTGAACCCGGAGGTCGTGCCTGGCCAATCTACTCGGCCGCGCTAAGCAGACCAGGAGACCACGACGGAGCCAGAAGGGGGTTGACGTTGATAATAGCTCATTGCGATTTTCTGGGGATTCATTTTGCAATAGTGGTCCTGTCCGGGCTTGGATGTCGTCTTGGTACTTACGGTGCTGTGATCTCCGAGAGAGGTCGACATGCAAGATGAGGATGAGGGTGAGGATGAGGATGAGAGAGAATGAGAGAGAATGAGGATGAGAATAGAATGAGAACAAGGCTGGCTGGCTGTCTCTTCCTCTACACACGAAGCGTTCCCTTGGGAGATACATACGAGTCATACAGCAATAGACTGGCAGCGAGCCTTGTCTTGCATATTCTTTCTCGATTCTCAGCCTTCGGGATCTGCTTGAGGGCCAGGGCATGTTCATGCTCCCAATCCCAGGTGTCTGTCCACCCAACGTGTGTGTATGTACGTACATAGATGAGAGTATGTACTCTACAACTCTACACCGTACATACAACAAGTACAACGACGACAGAGCTCCATCATCTCCGGCTCCACAGCCAGCTCGATTGGCTCTGTATGGCGCACGTGGTTTGCGTCATCTGATTTCCCCCTTATCGGATTATGTCGTGGAATAGGAATCGCAGGGTGTCCTCCAGTGTGTTTTATACATACGAGTAGAGGGAACGGAGGATGTATGTTGTATGTATGTATGTACCTAGGCAAAGCAAGGCGGACAAGAGCAGGTCAGTTACATACTAGTCGTCAACTTGTCGAATCTCTACCCAAAGCACAACAACCAAGAGGCCAAGCCGTGCACATCGCAACGTTGCTATTACCACATCGATTGAGGGGTCTGGGGGGCCTGAGGGGATCGAGGGGATCGAGGGGATCGAGGGAGGTGCCATCGACGGCCTGCATCATCTTGCACCATCCATTTTGATCTTACACCATGCCATCCATCCCAACATCTCCGACAGACATGGAGCTGATGTACATACATAGATGAGGCTATGAGGCGAGGCTATGAGGCTATCCGCTATGAGGCGATGAGGCTATGAGGCTATGAGGCTATGTGATATAAGAAGGCCATGCCCCTCCTTCCCCTCCTCCTCCTCCTCCTCCGCTTCTGAAAGAGAAGCCTGTCGTCTTTGACCAAGCAACCACGAATACAGATCAATCAGCATCCTTGCTTCATATATGCCACTGCTCCTCCTTGAGGACGCCTAGTCTCTCATACTCTACTCTAGGCCTCTTGACCCCTCTTCCTCCTCATCCTCCTCCCTCTCATCCTCCTCCTCTTCCTCCACCCCCTCAACCTCGACCTCCTCCTCTTTTCAAAAGGACACGACGTAGCCTAGGCCTCCTCTCCAATCCCAGGTCGAAATATCGGAACGGACGACACCCCTCTGCATCACCACATCGCAGCACAGCACAGCACAGCACAGCATAGCACAGCACAACACATCCTAGACAAGCACCAACTCCGGTCGAATCGAATCCCCTCGTGCAATCAAGTCAAGTCCGCTACCTGCCCGCCTATTTGCCTGATCAGGAGGCATCGGCCGACGAGAAGATTTCTGCGCCGCGGGAGATTCTCAAGGTCGGTAACCGGTACAAGCAGTCTGAGTGGCGCAAGCGGTGCTCGAAGGTAGAGTGGTACAAAAGGTACAAAGGATACAAAGGATACATTTACAAACACGATACAAGGTACAAAGATACAACGGTGCAAACGACGCGACTAAGGAGTTTACTTTACCCCTCCCCCTCCTCATTTTTGCCCGCATTTCGCATTTCGATCCACCGAAAAAAATCACGTTCACCGCCTTCTCGCTGAGCGCTCCGATTGGCCAGAGCCGCAATCACGCAGGAAGAGAGCCGGCTCTCGATTGAAACAGCAGAAGAGTGCGACTGACTCCCGTGGGGCGGCGTTGATTTGCCTGTCATCCAGCGACCGTCTTATATTACATTATATCATCTTCTCCATCTTCTTCATCTTCATCTTCATTCTCATCCTTCTTCCTTCTCCCTCTATTATTACTCTATTATTACTCGACCAATATTACGGAGAATCGACTGAGACACGGCGACTGATCCGCAGATACGCAGATACAGATTCGCAGACGAGAAGAGAAGCCTCAAAATTTGGCTCTCATCCACTCGGTATATCAGATCAACAACTTCATTCAAGTATATCTGACACTCAAACGGTCACTACATCTCCGATAAAGGCTGTTTGTCCGGGTACACTGCATCTGCGACCACTGTCCACTATCTGATCTATACCGCACTACGGACAACAGATAACAGACACGACAACCTTGTCATCCATTCGAAGGAAGGAGCAGAACACATACATACATCACGGAGGATTCTGTCGAAATCACGTTGCAGCTTCCTCTTTCGAACGGATAACCATATCACACATGCCCTCTGCCACACTGAGGTCTGACCTCGCCATCAGACCGCTCAGACCGCGAGACTTCCCACAGCCAATTCAGAAAGCAAATATATCGCCGACTCCTGCTTTCAAAGCCCCAGTACAACATATTCATCACCACACCGAATTCCAACCATATAAACCCCCTCGAAGACCTCAAATGACACCCCGGACCATTGCAGTGGTGAACTCGAGTGGTCGACAAGCCGCCTCTCTCATAAGAGTCGCCAGTGCCGTGGGATACAATGTGCGCGCACAACTACGAAATCTCGAGGGAATTGTCGCCCAGGAGATCGCCTCCCTTCCGAATGTGACGGTCTTCGTCGGCGAATTAGCGCCCAAGGAGCCGAAAGGAACCGTCAACACCTCGCTCATCAAGACCCTCTTCCAAGGCGCAGAAGTCGCCTTCATAAATACAACCTTCTGGGGCGACGAGATAGCCATCGGGAAAGCCTTGGCCGATGCTGGAAAGGCCGCAAATACCCAACACTACATCTACTCCTCGATGCCCGATCACTCAAAACATAACCCGTCATGGCCTTCTCTGCCTCTATGGTCATCAAAAACCGTTATCGAGCAATACATCCGGAGTCTCGGCCTCCCAGCAACCTTTGTCTACACCGGCATCTACAACAACAACTTCACCTCCCTCCCATACCCCCTCTTCTGCATGGCCTTACAACCAGACGGCACCTTCATCTGGCAAGCCCCATTCCACCCAGACGTCCCATTACCCTGGCTCGACGCGGAACACGACGTCGGCCCTGCAGTCCTGCAACTCATCAAAGACGGCCCCTCGAAATGGCAAGGCGGAAACCGCATCGCCCTCGCCTACGAGATGCTCTCTCCGCGCCAAGCCTGCCGTGCCTTTGCTCGCGGCATCGGACGACCGGTGCATTACGTGCAAGGACCCATCGAGGTCACCGTCAAGATCCCCGCAGGCTATGCACGACAACTGGTTGCGCTGGAGAAGCTGTTCACAATCGGCCAGGACGACTATAAGAAGCAGCCGCCATACTTTGGGTCCCTCGAGCTGGAGAAGAGCTGCCCAGAGGAGGCCCTGAGGTTGTGGGAGGGGTACCGAGGGCTGGAGGAGTATGCGAGAGAGGTGTTCCCCCTGGAAGAGGCCGCGAATGGGTTGACGTGGATGAATGAGGGCGAGGAGATCCAGGGAGGCGAGGATGAGGATGGTGAGGGCGAGAGTGACGACGATGATGACGACGTCTTGACGATGGGCAAGCGGAGACAGGAGGAGTGGCTGGCCTGAGGGAAGGCAGGGCATTGTTTCAGCACAGCATGTTTCATCCAGATATCTACACTGGCTAGCTAGGCGATAGGTGGGTCTCAAAAAGGGAGAAGATGGGAAAGGTGCATTCGTCAGGCACGGCGTTTTTGTTTGGGGTTGGACGGGCTATATTAATCTGGAGAGGGAGAGGGGACACATATGCTTGCTCTATGCAACCGATGGACGAGATGAAGAGGATGGAAGAGAAATCATCATGAAGAAACGGCCCCGCATTATCTTGGAGTTGTTGCTCTCTGGCGGAGAAACGGATATGGCATGAGTAGCTTAGAAAATGAGCTGAAGCGGGGAAAATGAGAAGTTTTATACTTTGCATCACCTCTCTCCATCTTCCGGATTGAACTCGGCGACTTGTATCAAATCTAGCTTGGCATGGCTGACATCATCCCATCTGTTCGCCTGAGGCTCTGTCCCTGCTCTCGTTCCTGTTCTCGTTCCTGTTCTCGTTCCTGGAAGTGAAGCATCCGTGATCTAACGCCCAGCCACAGGACGCGCCACACCTCGGCACTGGAACGTTTCCCTGACGACCCAACGTCATCGGAACCGCATGCAGTGGGAAATAAATATATTTCGGCGGTTCATACGTGTGCGTCCAGGACTACATTTTGGGGGGGTTAAATCATTCATTCTCTCCCTTTGCCGGATTCTCTTTCGCAGTGTATTTTTACCAGCAGCAGCCAGCTGTTTCTTCTCTTTTATATCCTCCGCGCACTCCGAGTTCAGATATCCTTCTTCTTCCTCATCGCGAATCCCCGAGCATTTCCCCCCTCCTTCTCACCACCTCATCCGCTCTCCCCATCGCCACTCCCCCATTGCCTCAGCGCCATGTCAGCCTACCTGAAATCCCTCGATCCCACGCCATCCTTCCCCCCCTACACCGGGCCCTACAAAGTCGGCAGCATCGACGTCGAAATCCCCACTTCCGCGCTCTCCTCGCCCTCGCCGGCGCCCGCCGGCGCAGACAAGATCCAGACGGTGCTGTGTCGCCTCTGGTATCCGTGTGTGGAGGACGCCGCGGAGGCGCGGGTTACCTGGCTCCCGAGGCCGCAGAGGGAGCATGTCGCTGCTTACTCGAGGTTTTTGGGCGCGGGGAGCAGGATGGCGAGCGTTATCTCGTGGGTGCCCCATCATAACTCCTTACCCCGTCCCCCTTATCGTCCGTGGCACGGCTGGGTAGGCTAACAGACAACGCCAGCTTCTTCCCCAGGATCCTGCATTACATCACCATCCCCGTGCACAAGAACGCCGCCATCCTGCCGAGCGCGAGCGCCGACGGGAGATGGCCGGTCCTCGTCTTCTCGCACGGCCTCGGCGGCAACCGCAACACGTACTCGCACCTCTGCGGCTCCGTGGCCAGCCACGGCGTCGTCGTCGTCACGCCCGAGCACCGCGACGGCAGCGCCCCCGTCTCGTACATGCGCGACCCCTCCGACCCCCTCACGCGCACCTCTAGGACCGTGCAGTACGAGCGCGCCGACCACACGCCCACCCCGGAGGTCCACGCCCTGCGCACGGCGCAGCTGCAGACCCGCCTCTGGGAACTGGGCCTCCTGCACGACGCCCTGCTGCGCGTCGACGCCGGCGCCGGCGCCGCGCTCTCGAACCTGAACGCCTCGTCCGCCGCGCTGCTGCCGATGTTCAAGGGCCGTCTGGCCGTGCGCGAGCCCGGCAGCGTCGCGTTCGGCGGCCACTCGTTCGGCGCCGCCACCGTGGCGCAGTTCGTCAAGTCCGTGTACTACTCGCCGTATCCCGGCGCGCCGGCCGAGTTCGAGGCGCTGTACGACCCGGCGCCGGCGTCGGAGGTGAAGCGGCAGATCACGGCGCGCACGCCGCTGATCCTGCTGGACATCTGGCTGCTGCCGCTGCGCGCGCCGCGCACGCGCTGGCTCTGGAACCAGCCGCTGCCGTGCTACGCGGCGGCGGGGCGCGGCGGCGCGGGGGTCGTGGCCGTCGAGTCGCAGGTCTTCTTCCGGTGGCGCGTGCACCTCAAGCTGACGAAGCGGTTCCTGAGCGCGGACCCGGGCAGTGCGCGGGCGGACCTGGACGCGCTGGATGGGCGGGCGGGGCCGCGGCTGTACTGGGCGGAGAGGAGCGCGCATCTGAGCCAGAGCGATTTCGGGATCCTGTTCCCGTGGGTGACGAGGCGGATGGGCGGGGAGGAGGGGGAGAGGGTCATGGGGTTGAATGTTAGGGCGGTGGTGGAGGGGTTGAGGGAGGCGGGGTGGGCGGTTAAGGGGGAGGAGGAGGGGGAGGGGGGCATCTTTAATACGAGTGGGGAGATCAGGGGGTGGCAGTCTTTAAGCCTCGATGTAAGTGATTTGCAGGATGTGGGCAAGGAAGAGGAGGAGGAGACGGTGGAGCATGGGCAGGGACAAAGTGCGGTGGGCGGGGATATGGAGGACGTGGAGAAAAGTCCCACCGAGCTGGTGGTGGAGGATGAGGCATTGGGGAGGGATGGGACGAGGGAAAGCGTCAGCGGGAGCGGGAAACTCTGAGGTGCCGGAGATGCATATATAGGAGCGGGCGGGCATGGAGGCGAAACGGGCGGGTTCTACGAAGCAGGTATGGCCATCGGCACTCTATGCCTTGGCGAATATCGCACGTACATGACCTCACACACGCTGAGCACGGAGGTTGACGGGCGGGAGAAAGACCAGCTGCAGCCACGCGTCTATCGACGCCTGATCGAATCGAACCCGCCCCGATCCGATCCAAACACAACCGTAAGCCAAGCCCCAAATCCGCAAAGGAGGCTCTGCCGCTCTGCCCCGCGCCGCTCTCTGCAGCAGCGTCCCATCCCTCGTCCTGCTCTCTCCGACAAGACCGTCTCGTCTTTTCATGGATGGATGGACGGCAGCCGCGACGATGCCGGTGCCGGTGCCGGCTTTGCTGCACTCCTCGGCTCGTGTGGGTGCGCGGGCACGGGGGGAGGAGGGCGGGATCGTGGAGGTGGAGGACCTGGAGAGCAGAGCAGAGCAGAGCAGAGCAGGGCAGAGCTGCAATGCATGGCCAATGCCCATGGGACGGATGGACGGACTACGTCCGTCGCGGTCGAGCACGGAAAGGGCCCTGGAGAGTAGCTACTTGGGTGGGTCGTGTCTGCACATCTACATACAGTGCTGGTGTTCCGACGCTGTGATGGGGGGGGCTCCCGTGTCTCTTGCTCTCGTGCGCGGCTGGGCTCGGGTTTGGTTATCTCTGTGGTCTTCTAGTATGGATGATGCGTTGTTGGTGGTTGGTAGAGATAGATAGAATACATCGTATAGTACCTTTCCTATACTGTGTATGTGCGATACAATAGGTACGTTAGGGTTCACATCAAACATAGCCGCTTGGGGTGATGGAGGATTCTCATCTTGATGGGCGGTTTTTTGACGCTTCAATCTACTACTATTCTCTCCGCTGGCAGCATCGCCCCTCTTAGTAGCAGAATTGCTCCATTTTGTTTCCGCGGGGGTTTTTGGTTTTTGGCTTCTGGTAATGTCTTTGTAGGTTTCGAGGTCGTACCCTTTAGTGAACTTGCTTCTGGCGGCATGGGATTTCTAGTTTGATACGAAGCCTTCTTTCCCGCCACCACCTTCTCCCTACAACAAAACACAACAATCTTTGCAACGCCTTCTCCTTTTCACTTCGTACTCATCTTTGCAACGCCTTCTCCTTTTATAGTCGATAATGCTAGTGAGATGTTCTAGCAACTGCTCACAGAGCGAGCACATGTCTATATCATTTCTAGCTAAGTTTAAATCCTAATATAGTAGATCTTTAATGAGGCTTTTCTAAGATCGGCCTAAACGACTAGATGGAGAACTAGGGACGTCCGATAGAGTAACAGGTTGGGACCTAGTAAAAGGGCGTGTTAGCGGCATAACAAAGCCATTGGAATCGCGTTTAACACTTATAGCTAGTACAGATTCTAACCACTTAGAAACAAACGTACTAGTGGATTTAGGTTCAAAATTTAAGCCGCTAGAGTCAACGAAGTCTTTTAGGAATGAGATGTATAGACGCCTAGGCTATGGCTGTTGTAGAGCTTCTCATTAGTCGATGGCTTGCATGTAGGAACATTGTCATACCTTAACCGTCTGCATAGGTTTCTCCCCCTTAAGTCTAGGCCGTCGCGTGTTTATATTCGTATTTAGACGCGTCTAACGGCGTCGTTTCGTAGGAAATGTAGTAATCTCTTCTAATGTCGCATCTATCTCCCTCTTCCTTAGGTGCTCTAGCGGAGCGTGATCTTCGAGATGATCTTTTTGGCAGTCTTATGAGCGCGCTATACATCGTGAGTCTACTTACCGCAATCCGTGAGATGCTAAGTGCAGTATGGTTAACAGACATACCTAGATCGTAACTTGGCTTCGCATCTACCAGCTCTATATGTGAAACCTTGAAGGTGTTCCATTCCTGCTCTGCAGCGTTATGCCCTCGTCCCGCCTCCGCTGTCCCGCTCCCATCGTAAGCATTGCAGAGCTCCGTGGGCTCTCACTCCTCCTGTGGTTCGGTGGAGGAAAGACCTTCTCGTCTGTAGGCTAGGGGACAGGCGCCTACATAAAGAGGGCTTTCCTCAGGGACTCTACGTTCTTCTTTCTGTAAGAAACGGAAACTGCTCAAATCCTACTTGTTTCCCTGCTGCACCGACTGAGTGGACCGTGCTGCAGTTAGTTGTATCTGCTTATTTCGAGGGCTTGGGGTGGATTGGCGAGAGAAGAGGTTATGCATATGTCTGCGGCGTTGTCGTGTGTATAAGAGGGATTATAATAGTCTTTTTGTATGTGTGAGTTAGAATTGTATTCACAATTCTTGACCCTTTAGACTTTCAACAGTAGACAACCTTAGAAAACTGCTCTTTGGACAACGCGTATTCGTATATTCGTATTATCAGAATAGATGTCGTAGATTTATACTACCAGTTGTAGATAATTAGAAGGGCGGCTGGGACTGGAGTCAGGTAGAGATATCTGGTAAGCGATTATCCCAAAAGCGCTCGCCGCGGCGTACCTTGAATCAAATCACCGGCTGGGGAAAGTATAGGCTCGAGCAAGATGCCTGCCTCGGAATTCACGAAATGGGAAAAACAAAATTATGCGCCTCGTTCGAATGTGTCCGGCTGGCTGATACCCAGCACGCCTCTGCCCTGTCACGGCTGCACGGCGTCACTTCTTCGTGCCATCTCCAGATCCTCACTCGTCTGCCCAACCGCATAGTTCATCCATCCACAAGAGGGCTCCGGCAATTGTATATCTGCATTACTACATATCCCCACCCCCACTATCTCAATGCTCCAGCAAACTGCCGAGCTAGCAGCCAGCTGCACCTCCGCTCCATCTCCGCTCTCCATCTCTTGCATCGCATCACAGCCACCCAGCCATCCCAGAACGCCACACCCCCGCGCCCAACTGCCATGTCTTGACAGTGCCCAAACAGCCATGAAACGCCGGTCTGATGCAAATATGTCGAGTTCGTACTCCGAGTATTACCCGGCCTGTAGAATACCGTCCCCCGTCGAGCCCTCGCCCTCCGCCTCCTGTCGGGAGTAACATCCCCCCCCAGGCCCCCTCTCCAGGCCCCTTAATCACTATCCTCATCCGGGTTCGCAATATACAGCCTCCCCGCACTCATCGTCATCGTCCTCTCGTCCACGCTGCCCCTCCTCCTCAGCTCCTCCGGATTCCTCAGGCTCTTCTCGCGCCTCACCGCGCTCCTCAGCAGACTATTGCTCGCCAGCCTCGCCGCATCGCCCAGCTCCGCCACCGAGTCGTCCCGCTCGCCGCTGCTGCCGCTGCCCGTACTCCTCGCATCCGCCGGCTTCTCGGGGAAGTCGTCCTGCGGCGGGGCATGGCCCGCCGGCAACGGCGTCTCCCCGGCCTCGGCGAGATCGGTCATCGAATCTCGCGCCTCTCGCTCGCTCGGCGGCGTGTTTCCCTGGCTCCACCGCCCGCTCGCACCGCTCGCGCCCGACTGTCTATACGGCATGTTCCTCCTCGAGCTCCCCAGACTGCTGCGTCCACTGCTCGTCCGCTGCTGCGGGAACCCCTCCTCCTCGTCACTATCCCCATTCTCGACCTCACTAGCACTCAACCGCATCGGCACGCCACTCACGCCAACCCCAAAGTTCTCGACCGGCGAATACCCAACCAAGCCCGCCTTGCCATGGTGTCTGATCTTGGCCGTGACGCGGTTGCTGCCCACGATGCTCCCAGACTGCGCCGTCAAGGTCCTCCCCGAGCCCGTAGCGCCGCCGAGCACCTCCTTCGCAGCGCGCATCTTCGCGACCTTCTGCGCAGCAACGATGCGTGGGTCCTCGTGCTGCGCACGGTCGCACCACACCGTCGCCTTCTGCTTGCGCATCAGCGCCACATAGCCGCTGGGCTGGGCCATGCCGCCGCTCCGCGAGGACGTCGAGCGACGCAGATCGCTGTCCGATTGGCGATTGGGCAGCGGGCTGTTGGCGCCGGCGCCGCCGCTGCTCGCCGTCGTCGAGAATGTGTTTGTGGAGGGCGAGCGGCGGGACGTGTACATGTTCTGCTGGGCCGGACTGCCCGGGCGGTTGATCTTCGGGGTCGGAGCAGCTTCGGGCAGGACTGAGGAGGATGTCGTGCGGGAGCGACTGTGCGAATAGGTCGGAGACATGGGAGAGGATTGGTACTGGCGGTCGGGTTGGAGATGAGAAGGCATTGGCTTGCGTTGTAGGGGCTGGTGCGAATACTGGTAGGCAGGATCGGCCATCATGTTGCTCTGGGGGGTTGTCTGTCGGTGAAGGTGAAGGTGAAGGTGAAGCTGAAACGAAGGGTGTCGTCTCTCTTTGACTCTCCTTGAGGATCTTTGAGGATCTTTGAGGAGGAGGAGGAGTGCTGTTATCGTGAGAACAGAGACGAGTCGCACGAGTGGAGTTTGCTAATGGTGATAGGCCCTGCCGTGGTTCCGTGGATTTTGGCCGATTGTGGCTAGAGTGAGGAAGTTGGAGATCGGGTTAGTTTTGTGGGTAGGTGGTAGCGTCGATGGCGGATGATTAATATTAATGCGCGGTATATTATGTATGTATGTATGTATGTATGTATGGATGTATGTATATATGCAGTTATAACAGTTATAACAGTTATAACAGTTATAATGCAGTTACTGTTATTCAAAGTGCTGCTCAGGAGACGAAGCAGAGATGGTCATGCAATGTTATGTACATGTCACAGTACATGTTATTTGTTGACAGACGCCTGTGCTGTGTCGGACGAGATGATAGGAGGGCACAGTACATACGTACGTACGTCCAGTGGACAAATCCGTACTGTAGCGCCGTGCTAGACGACCAAGTTTATCAGTGAGGATGCCACCACAATGGGACATCTGGGACAGACATCTGGGACAGACATATCGAGCTGAACTGCGGATACAGGAGATGCATCAATGCAGGAGATGCATCTACGAAGTATCTGCGAATATGCATCTAGAATTACATAAGCTTGCACTGTACCGAGTACTCACCTTCATTGCCGCTGGTTGCAGCTGGTTGCAGCTCCCTCCGTGCAGATCCCTCGTTCCAGCTCTTCGCCTGAGGCTCACGGCTCACGGCTCACGGCTCACGGCTCACTTCATTCAGCCTTGGATGTGGATGTGGATGTGGATGTGGATTCTCCTCTCTCTCGTCAGAATGAGCTGAGCGAGCTGAGCTGAGCTTTCCACTGATGACGGAAGTCTGTTCCCGCGCAGCATTATCTATCATTGAGAGAAAACATGCTCTATGTATGTATCTACACTGAACGTCATAGCACACGGCACACACATCACGACGTGTCCATGCAATCCTAGTCTCCCATCTCCTCCACACACACACACACAGCCCACTCCTGGTCCGCGACTTGGACGTTGACTCCTGCTAGACAAGAACCCAAGCTTCATAATATCGATGCACTCTGCACTCTGCACTCTGCTGCACTCTGCTCTCCACTCTGCACTCTTCATGCACACCATGCCAACCTGCCAATGCAGCCTCATCACGAACCTGCAGGCTCATTCATCTCCTCCAACCCGACTACATGCGTCCGTCTGCAGCTCCACGTTCCCCTTCCATCACAACATCCCTCCCCGCCTCGCCGCTGCCGACTTCGCACCCCCTCTCTCTCTCCCCCCCTCTCTCCCCAGTCAAGGCCGCAGACCCGACGACCACAACAAATAAACAAGTAAACAAGTAAACAAGTAAACAAGTAAACAAGTAAACATGCTTCCCCATGTCTGTTTTTCCCATCGATTCGTCCTCGCGCGCGTCGCCGTCTATGGTGTCACTGTCAAAGCGCCCGGCTCCTGTCTTGTTCCTGTCTTGTGCCTGGCCCTGGCCCTGTTCCTTTGAGGACTAGGAGGGTTACTACATATGCACGCAGTCTGGCACTTTCGAGCCTCAATCTTGATTTCCCCCCTGGAGTAGAGTAGAGTAGAGTGGAGTAGAGTAGTACCAAGCACCGACTCGCTGCTTGCATCTCTCGCCCTCTTGCTCTATATGCAGAGCTTGTCGTGCGCTGATGTTATTGTTCAACAACTCACTCACAATGCTTCCTCCTCTTCCTCTTACCCTGCCATAGACACCTCTCTCCCTCTCTCCCTCTCTCCCTCTCTCCGTCTCCCCTTCGCGCTCAAACCCGCAAGAAAACCCCCATCTCCACCCCGTCCACATCTCCATCTCCATCCATGCCCCCATCCCACCCCTCTCCACCCTCCCACTCAATTACATCATAATGAACCCATCCACCCCCAGCCCGCAGCCGCTGCGGGGAACATGGCCCTCGGATCCCGACGCCGCCGTCTCCGACGCTACCACAAGCGACGGTGAGGCCGAACCTCGCGAGCTACGTATGTACGTACCTACCTACCTCCCGGGCCCGGGTCCGTTTTCAGCCAGAGCACAGGCACAAACAAACAAGCGAAGCTGGCTGATGCAAGAAACGACAACGACAACGACAACGACGACGACGACGACGAGTGTCGATCTCGTCCGAGCGAGGCATACATATATGCAGTGTGGGCATCACACGTGCGCCATAGCATCCACAATGGAATAGGCTCGTGTATGGAGCGGAACACTGCGATGTCGATACACACGGCGGCCACGGAAGGAAGAGAACCGGACCGTCTCTTCCGCAGGCGGTCGTTGGACGAGACGGGCTTCTGGGAATCTGCTGCGCTTCTCCAGACATCTCGCCGCCGGGCCTCGTTCGTTCGCCGCTGCATCGCCAGTGCTGCTGCCTCCACTCGCCGATCCAGCACATGTTGAAATGGGGGTTCGGGCAACGGGGTCTGTGGGTTTGAGCCAGCATTTCACATGCACAAGTGACCCGTCCATTAAAGGGCGTACGCCAGCTCGTGCGAGTGTTGCGAAAATGATGGTATAAAGTTAATCATGTCTCCAACTGTCCAAGCTCGAAGTATTCCGAGTCGTTGAGGCAGGAAATCGGTCGTCCTGGCCTTGGATCATTCATCGACTGCCCCTTTTCATAGACAGCCCAGACCACCTCAATCCCCTCTTCACTCCGAGATCTCAATGCCACCTCGTTACTGAGCGTGGCATTGAGGCATGCCCATGGCCATCTACTACCTTCTCGTAACTCCACATCTCTTACGCGTCATTTCCGCCATCATGCCATGCCCGATTCCAAAGTTGCAAGACTGCTACAAGAGAAACGACGAAGGCTGCACGCGTGCTCTCTCGGCCAGCTGCGGCGCAGACGACTGCTAGCGATGGAAGAAGGATTTGCGGACAAGGTTGCTTCGAAGACATTTACATCAGATCTTCGTAGGTCTCATGGTATCGTATCCGTGAGAACAGGTCTTTTCGAAACGAGTGTCGAAACAGCATCTAGCAATTCGCTACGAGGACTGCACAGTCCGTCGGAGCGGCAAAGCTGGGACTTCCTGACTGTCATTGTGAGTATCAGACTCGTGGTAGTTTGGGGGAGGGGGGGGGGGGGGGGCCAGGAAGGTGTTTGTGGAAAACCAGCCGCGGGGGAAAATGAAAAACAGACAGCGATCCCCCCCCCCAGTAAGACGCGAAAAGAC
>Ga0123337_10000367_pt1 | contig 79610 bp, 87 predicted proteins | sample frozenSSSSmetaG_FD_89792 | JGI IMG/M metagenome (GOLD analysis project Ga0123337, IMG submission 89792) | Glacier valley bacterial and archeal communities from Borup Fiord, Nunavut, Canada, to study Microbial Dark Matter (Phase II) -... | ecosystem: Environmental > Aquatic > Freshwater > Ice >...
AGTAGAAAATGTGAGGCTTCACCGCCAAATGGCAAATTTTTCGTGAGGTGTCGCACTTCGCTTCCGCGTCTCAAATCGCTTCCTCCGACTCTGAGCAGAGCTCAGGTTTGGTTCCGACGATTATTGCTGGAGAATTGCTGGAGGATTTCCTTTATTAGTGGGTACGGGCGATATAGGATGTTTTGTACCATGGTCTAGGTCTAGTGAATATGCCTTCTCATATCTTCGGCTGGTGATGGTTATGGACTGATTGTAGGAGTTGTGGTATGCCATGTAGTCGTTCTCGGCGTGCAAGTTGATGTGTCCTAGGATCTTAATTGTCGAAATCTCCAAATCGTCCTTTTTGCTCGGGAGATAAATATAGTGGTACATCCTGGAAGTGTGGGAGATATCCAAGGCAGGCCTTTCTCTCTTCATGACGTTTGTTTATTCCAAGGTGTCGTTGGAGTGGAAGGGAAGGCGTTAAGCGAGCGAGTTCCTCGTTTGCAGGTTCACAACGAAGGAAGCGAAGTGAAATAAGTCTTCTACGCACTCTATTTCCCTTCTCCGGACATGGAATGCTGTGAATTGCAAAAATATGAAGGGGCAAGAAGAGGCAAAATGCAAAAGAGATGACCAGACTGGGGTTCGATCCCAGGACCTTGTCCGCACAAGTCATGTGAGATGTTAAGGACACGTGATAACCAACTACACCATCCGGCCGATGTGTTATGTGGTGATGGGTATTGGTCTCCTGTAGGTTTCCAAGATGTTCGGCTTCAAGCATAGGCAGAAGAAAAGGTCGTCGTGGGTGGAGCCGTCAGCCAGGCAAGATGTCGTGGATTGATCGATGCTGAGAGGGCGGAATCTTGCGGTCGTGCATCGCTAGGAGGCATGTACTGTATATTTGGTGATCATCGAATCAGCTCTCTAGGGATTGGCTGATGGTCATTCTCTGCCGGTGCATCATGCCTGCAGTGAGAAGAAATCAAGGAAGTCGTGGGTTTTGCACAGCACAAGGATGTAAGGATAGGATGCGAGGATGTATTCGATGCAGACGTAGGCCAAGGACATGTACACAGGATAGACAGTATGTATGTACATAGTATACTCCGTACACTATATAGTGATCGTCAGGAGCTCATTAGACAGCTCCCCAGACAGCTCCCAACCAAGGTAAAAGATGTGGTAAAAGATGTGGTAAAAGATGTGGGTTTTGACGATCGACACAGCTGAAAGACACACCTGAAGTCCCACCGTCCCACCGTCCCGCAGTAGTGGTGCAGTAGTGGTGCAGTAGTGGTCCAATGGTTTAGGTAATCCATCAGGGAATCAGGGGTGGACAAGTCACAGCCGCCGCCACTGACTGACACGCTGTCAACACGCTATCGAGGGGCGACGAAACACAGCATATTACAGCATATTACAGCGTATCACAGCGCATCACAGCGCATCACAGCGCATCACAGCGCATCAGACAGTGAGTGCATGCCAGACATTACCAGCCATTGCCAGCAATTGCCACTGGGACTCCACTGAGACTCCACTGACCCTCCACTGAGACTCCACTGACACTCCACTGACTCTCCACTGGCATCCAGGCAAGTCCACCCACGCACTCGCTACTGCGTGACTAGAGCAGGCGCTAGAGGATCTCTGAGCAAGATTTGTCTATAGTCTATATAGATGTCTCAGGTGTCTTGGATGTCTCATGTCTCATGTCTCATGTCTCATGTCTCAATGATATCTCAATATCTCATATCTCAATAATAGGTAATGTCTTCTCAATAATGCAATAATAGGTAATGTCTTCTCAATAATGTAATAATAGCTAATGTCTTCTCTAAATAATGCCCTGCATAGACTACCAGACTCATGCTCATGATAAGTCAGATCCATCCACATCGCACTCCTGACGTCAGGTTTCCTAGAAAACTCACCGCAAAGTGCGATCAGCCTTGACTCGCCTTGATCCAGACAGACAGACAGACAGACAGACCCGGTACCTGCCCCGCCTGCCAATTTGTATGTGCTCCGTAGGTACACACTATGGCTATCCACACGAGATGAGTATCTGCGGAGTACTCCACAGCGCTCCATTGAGGGGATCCCTGGCCTGACACCCCTGACACCCCTCAACACCCCCTGGACCCCCTGGCACGCCAGCGACCTGGGCTCAGAACCTAAAAATCCAAGATCCTCACTCAGCTCAGAGCTTGGCCTGGTCTGTGCCGCGTTGCAGCAGAGAACAGCTGCGTGTCGTCGCTCCACCAAGGGCACAGCATGCAGTTGCATTTCTTCTTCTTCTTCTACTTCTTCTACTTCTTCTACTTCTTCTACTTCTTCTTCTTCTTCTTCTTTTCTGTCCCTCATCCATCTTTTTCTTCTCCATCCTTTCGTTATTTCTTATATTCAGGTTGATATAAGAGAGAGGAGAGAGTTGTCGACAGGCAGAGTCGCCCACATCTCTACCGAGGTTCGACCCTGAACTCCAATTGTGAGAGGAGCCCACCCGCAACCATGGACCTCTTCAGGAGAGACGATCCTGCTCCAACAGACCCCGAGGTCAACGACACCTCCGTCTCAGGTCTCGTCGCAACACTCATTCCGACTCTGATTATTGCTGCCATATATCTCATCATCTTCTTGATCTTGCGCAGGTCTCACCGCCGCTACTACGCTCCGAGGACGTACCTCGGGACGTTGCGCGAACAGTATGTCTCCCCGTCGCGAACCGCCCGCCCCTCCTGAGTATTGCCGCTGACGCGAGACAGAGAGAGGTCGCCCGCTCTCCCAACCGGTCTCTTCAATTGGTTCGGCGCCTTCTGGAAGATCCCCGACACCTATGCTCTGCAGCACCAGTCCCTCGACTCCTATCTTTTCCTTCGTTATCTTCGCATCTGCGCATCGATCGCCTTCTTCGGCTGCATCCTGACATGGCCCGTTCTGTTCCCAGTCAACGCGACTGGCGGCAAGGGACTCACGGGTCTCAATCAGTTGGCCTTCGGCAACCTGGATAGCAAGGAGAGCAGCGGGAAGCATCGCATGTATGCACATGCCTTCATCGGGTGGATCTACTTCGCCTTCGTCCTGCTCATGGTCTGCCGCGAGAGCATCTTCTACATCAACCTGCGCCAGGCCTTCCTGCTGTCGCCCATCTATTCCAACCGCCTCTCTTCCAAGACCGTGCTGTTCACGTCCGTCCCCTCGATATATCTCGACGAGGCCAAGCTTCGCAAGGTCTTTGGGGATTCCGTCAAGCATATCTGGATCACAAGGGATTCGAAAAAGGTCGACGAGCTGGCGGAGGAGCGCGACAAGATCGCATACAAGCTTGAGGCCGCCGAGACAAAGCTGATCAAGTTGGCCAATAAAGAACGCCTGAAGGCCATCAAGAAGGGAGCGGAGGCCGACGAGGAGCTGGTCAGCACAACGGCCGATTCCGAGTCTGGATCTATCGCTGCTCGATGGATTCCACCGAAGATGCGCCCCACACACAAGATTGGAAAGTTTGGTTTGGTCGGCGCCAAGGTCGATTCCATCAACTGGTGCCGCGAACAGCTCGAGAAGCTCATCCCAGAGACCAATGCCGCACAGGCGACCTACAAGGAGGGAGGCGAGAAGGCGGTCAATGCCGTCTTCATCGAGTTTACCCACCAGTCCGATGCCCAGGCCGCGTACCAGATTCTGTCTCATCACCAGGCGCTTCACATGTCCCCACGCTACATTGGTATGCATCCGGACGAGATTGTCTGGAGCTCCCTTAGGATCTCTTGGTGGCAGAAGATCGTGCGCAGATATGCCGTCCAGGGCATCATTGCCGCCTTGATCATCTTCTGGGCCATCCCCGTGGCTATGGTTGGTATTATTTCCAACGTGCCGCAGCTCGCCAAGATCTCGTGGCTGAGCTGGATCAACAATATCCCAACGGTGATCCTCGGCGTCGTTTCTGGTCTCCTGCCATCTATCTTGTTGGCTGTCTTGATGTCCTTAGTCCCCATCGTCATGAGAATTCTGGCAAAGTTGGCCGGCGAGCCAACTCTTGCACGCGTCGAGCTGTTCACCCAGAACGCATATTTCGCATTCCAGGTCATCCAGGTCTTCCTTGTTGTCACGCTCGGCTCTGGGGCTTCTGCTGTTGTTCAGCAGATCATCGATAACCCGACTTCCGCCGCATCTCTCCTGGCCAACAAGCTGCCATTGGCTTCCAACTTCTACATTTCCTACTTTATCCTCCAAGGGCTGACCGTCTCCTCGGGAGTTCTGTCTCAGGTCGTGGGATTCATCATCTTCAGCATTCTCTACAAATTCTTGACTTCTACACCAAGATCCATGTACAAGAAATGGACGAACCTGAGCGCAATCTCGTGGGGCAGTGTCTTGCCTGTCTATTCTAACATTACCGTGATCGGTAAGTTCTGTCCCTGCGCCTCACTTGACTGACGACTAACGTACCCAGCCATCACATATTCTCTCATCGCACCCCTCGTCCTCGGTTTCGCCGCCGCCGGCATCGCCCTCTTCTACCTCGCCTACCGCTACAACATCCTCTTCGTGACCGACACCAACATCGACACCAAGGGCCTGATCTACCCCCGCGCCCTCCAACACCTCATCACGGGCGTCTACCTCGCGGAAGTCTGCATGATCGGCCTCTTCGCCGTCTCCGTCTCCATCGGCCCCATGGTCATCATGATCGTCGCCCTCGTCGTCACCGTCCTCTTCCACATCGCCATGAACTCCGCCCTGGACCCGCTCCTGTACAACCTCCCCAAGACGCTCGAGGCGGAGGAGGAATCCCTGCGCCCGTCCGCCGCCGTCGTCGGCGCGGACGCCTCGGCCGCGACCGCGCCCGACGAGAAGGCCGCCGCCCCGGAGCCGGCCGCGCCCGCCGCGCCGCCCAACATGCTCGTCAGGTTCCTGCAGCCGCACATCTACTCGGACTACGCGACGCTGCGGGCGCTGGTGCCGCACGACTTCGTCGACGCGGACGCGCTGTACTCGGCCGCGGTGGAGCGCGACGCGTACTTCCCGCCGAGCGTGCGCAGCGCGACGCCGCTGCTGTGGATCCCGCGCGACGTGATGGGCGTCAGCAGGCAGGAGATTGCGCATACGGGCAAGGTCATCCCGATCACGGACGAGGGCGCGGAGCTGGATGCGGAGGGGCGGGTGGTGTGGACGGCGGAGAGCGAGGAGGGGGCGAGGCCGCCGATTTGGGAGGAGAAGACTTATTATTAGGGGGTGGTTGTGGTTGTTAATGAGGATGGAGAGGAGGGATGGGGGATGGGCTGGTGAAGCAGAGCAACGCGAGGCGGAGATAGATACCCTTCCTTTGTATGAGACGTTTAATGCTTGGATGGATAGCCTCGGCTTGGAAATTAATGGATGAATCAATCGCAATAGCCAGAACAGCTCTACAACTCTCTATGATGCATCCCAGCCCATCTTCCCGTCCGACCGTCAGCCATCTCCATCCGGCAATACCAAAACGGCAATAGATTCTTAAGAATATGAGAATCTCGGGGAATCTTCATATTCTGCATCGATAGACAGCTCCATGCACATTTCCATCAGCTCTTGAAGCCTCTGTTACTACCATCTGTATTAAGGAATAGATGGCTAATCGATATCTATCCTTATGTCTCGCGAGCACAAGGCTGGTAACGCGACGACGACCGACCAATGGCAGCATGCATGCATACTGCGTCAAGAGCACCCTCCATCACCGACACGACAACGATAACGACGACTGTGTACTGCATTTACCCACCAAATAACGGATAAATGGATAAACGGTAAATCCCCTCGTGCCCTGCCCGAATTCTTCATCTCGACTTTTACATGTTGGGCGGCAGCCAAGCTCATTGCTGACAGGAACAGCGAGCGGAGGAAGTGATATACGCAGTACATATATCTATCGTTCCTTCCAACCCTCATCTCCCTCTCCGTCTTCCACGCTTCAAACCCTCCGCCCCTCCTACGCCGCTCTATTGTCTCGTATTCAAGGCTCCACTCCTCAGCTCCTCCTCCCTCGTCCAAATCATGTCCAAACCCCCCCACCGCGCTCCCCCCCACGCCGCCCTGTCTAGAATGGAACCGCCGGATCCCCCAACCCCTTCGGCTACCGCCCCTCCTTAGCCTGGGGGTTGACCTTCGCGGTCCTCTTCGTCGCCTCCTTCGCCGGCCACTGCTACCAAGCCCGGCGGCACCGCGCGTGGTGGCTGCTGGCGTTTGTGTTTGGGGCACTGGGGGAGGCGAGTGGCTGGGCGAGTCGCGTGGCGAGCCATAGTTGTCCGTATAGTGTGCCGGCCTTCGGGGCGCAGTTGGCGGGTTTGATTATGGGTGAGTTGCTTTGTTTGTCGCTTTGTCGCTTTGTCGCAAGGCAAGGTCAGTTTCAACGGGATTGCAGATTATCGTTCAAGAAGACCGTTCTCATACAAGAGGACAGAACCCGTGCGAACTCCTCCCAGCGCCCGCCTTCACAACAGCAGGCATCTACGCCGTCCTCGCCATGATGATCCCCATCCTCGGCCAACACACCTCGCCTTTAAAACCGCGTCTCTACCTCATCATCTTCATGTGCGTCGACTTCCTCTCTCTCCTCCTCCAAGGCGTCGGCGGCGGGATGGCCGGCGCCGCATTCTCAAAGGGGAAGGACACCGCGACCGCGACCACCATCATGGTGACGGGGATAATATTCCAGCTGGCCTCGACGGTCGTCTTCGTCACGCTCATGGAGTCCGTGTTGTTCCGTGGATTGTCCACACTCCAGGCTAATCGCCCGCTGTTGAAATTGGCGGCGGCGACGATGTTGAGCGTCACCTGCATGGTGATCCGTGGGATTTATAGGAGTATGGAGTTGTTGCAGGGGTGGAGGGGGTATTTGATAACGAATGAACGGTTTTGTATCGCCTTGGAGGGACTGTTGATGGCTGTCGCCGTGATTATCTTCAACTTCTATCATCCGGGGAGGCTTCTGCGGGAGGCGAGGGAGGCGGAGAAGGGGAGACGGAGGGGGAGTGGTGGGTTTTTGGAGTTTGATGGTTTGGGGAAGAAGAGTGGGGGCAAGGAAAACAGGGAGAGGGAGGGGGAGGGGGAGAGGAGGACGATTGAGATTGATGTTGATGATCGGAGGGGGCTGTGAGGGTATGCACAAAATGGAGGAGATGGAGGAGATGGAGGAGAGGACGTAGAGTTTTAAAAAGGGAGAGAAGAGGGAGAGAGAGGGAGAGATACCAACACCTCCCATCCCCGAAACGCGCCTAAGATCCCCTATATAAAACCCTTGGTATGAGTCCGCCGAAAGACGATTCAATTCCCTCCTCTCCGTATGCCGAACTAGTGAGCCTAATTCAACGACTCCTTATCCACTAGTCAGCTCAGAGGAGAAACAATTGTCCGGCGCCCACTCTTATAACGAGGCGGCGTACAAGGGCAAGATGTCTTGACTCAGCGGATTTCCGGATTACTTTAAATCTCCAGGACGATAAGCGATAACTGATAACGGTATCCCGATGCCCCTTGCCGCCCGGCCGGCATTCATTTACTTAATCTACAACCACAACCGTTGCATTGGTGTGAACTGTGAACTTCTACGCTAACATGGCCAACAATAGAAACCAATTGAGATACCTTGTACCTTATTTCCTCATAATCCTCTGAGAGCTCTACCTGAAATACCATTCTGCTATTCTGCGTTGTGTCCCCAATCCAATCCCATCATCCCACAATGTCCAGCCCATCCCATGAACACCATCCCGCGTCCTCGAGCTACCAGACCTCGGGCTTCTCGAACAAGATGGGCTGGGGCGCCCGCCCTGCGCTGCTCCTCATCGACGTCTGCACGGCCTACTGGACGCCGGGGTCCCCGCTCGACATCAGCGCCAACCCCAGCGGCGCTGCATCCCCGGACTCGATGCGACGTCTGCTGGCCGCTGCGCGCGACGGACACGTGCCCGTCGTATGGAGCAAAGTCGAGTACACGCATCCCGAGATGGCGGACGCAGGCTTGTTCTGGAGGAAGGCGAAGGTGCTCGATGTTTGGCAGAGGGGCGATGCGCGGGGGCTCGATGCTTGCGTCGAGGGTCTGGAGCCGGGAGAGACGGACACGGTCGTCGTGAAGAAGTACGCCAGCGCCTTCTTTGGGACGTCGCTCGCGTCGGAACTGCAGGGCTTGAATGTCGACACGCTGGTCATCTGTGGAGTGAGCACGAGCGGCTGCGTTCGCGCTACGACGCTTGATGCCATGCAGCATGGCTTCAGGCCGATGGTGAGTCCCTACCATGTCTGTCGAGACTGCGAAACAACTGATCTAATGGACGTGAATAGGTCGTCGGGGCTGCTTGTGGGGACAGAACTGTGGAAATACAAAACTCGAATCTTTTTGACCTAAATGCGAAGTACGCAGATGTTGTGTCGGAAGCAGAAGCCTTGGGGAAGTTAACAGCCGGATGGCGATGAGGTAGCACTAGAAATGATGATATTATAATTGCTCCTTCACTTGCCCATTGATATCAATATTGTATGCTGCTATCGTGTTGATCTTGATCTCCCGAAAGAGCTTCAAGTTGACCAAATATCTTCACCTTATGGACATGACATGACGGCCCCGCACTGCTGCAACTGGCTTATCTGATGTGACGAAGTCCATGTATATATTGATCTCACCATCACCTGCCATCTTGACATCGTTTTTCACATCCTGTCTGTAATGGCATTCTCATGTCCCGAGCATCAATCTTTCTATGCTTCTATAATGTCTATCCTGATATCCCTTTTTGTTTTGACCATCCAAACTCCATGAATGCTGCGCTTTGATTCATAATGACCTACCATGTTCTTTTATATTTACATCTCTTGAACCATGTTTCTGATATCTTTAATTCCAGAACTATTCAGGCTTCTCAAGGCTTGGTGGTGTACAAGGCTCTGGAGGAACCAAGTCTTCCGAAAGCTTCCTCTTCAAGCGTTGCCTAGGGCCAATTCTCATCTCGAGTAACATCAAAGGTAAGAGGAAGATGCAGATGCCGCCAAGCAACACGTACGTCCATCCTAATCCTAGTGGTGTTGTTATCTTGTCTATGACCGAAACCAGGATCGCTGCGAGCGAGCAGCGTACTAAATTTGTCTAAAGCATTGCGATTAGCGTATAGCCGAAATGGTAAATGGGTTAGAAGACACCTACACAGGCCGTCACCGAAGAGCTTTGCGATTGCAATATATCAATCATGAGCGTCATCGTGGTATTGAGGATAGCGATTGAAGTATACCCAACTAAGCCAGCTAAGATAAAGTCTCATAGAGGAAGAAAGAACACACTTACGCACGGCCTGCAGAATTAAAGGACCTGCAATAGATACCTTCTTTTCCAAACACCATCCCCAGCCAATGACACAGGCGACAAAAATTACCAAATGGATTGGCATGGTCCGGAGGCGCGCTATTTCGATTGGAAAGCCCAACTTGGTGGCCTCGGGATCGTCTTGATGGTCACGAGCAATCCTTTCTTTGATGACCCGGTATTCACGATCGAGAAGCTTCCCAGTCAGTGTGCTGCCAATTATCATACCACCCCCTGTGGAAAGGTAGCATAATCCAAGATTAGTCTCCGTCAGGTAAGGGTAAGCATCAGCAAAGGAGGAGGCGATTGTTGCCGTAATAGTATAGTTGACAGCGTATACGACACCAGTGAATAATAGGGTGATGTCAACATCGAGATATAGGAACAGCCGGAAAGGATTGGCGAGGCGATGGCGATATGGTTTGGCTGTGTCTTGAGGAGCCATCTGCTCCTGATGCCCAATGATTGGAATAAGTGGACGGTAAAGTGCTGAGGGCTGGGTACTGCCGTTTCCAACCAAAGATCGCAGAGTCTCTGGGAGAAATCTGAGACACGTTAGGAAGAAGGAAGTGGCCATGGGCTGGGGATGAAAATCTTACAATAAGATGAACATGAAACAGGCAGCAGAAAATATTACGAGGAACCAGAAAATGGACCTATGCAGCAATACTCGGTCAGCTCTTCGATCCTTCTTTCGAACATCCCAATTACATTACTCAACGTACCTCCATCCTAAATTTTCAGAGAGGGCACCGCCTATTGCCGGTCCAATACACGGAGCAAGCTCAGCAGTGTTAGTGATGGTCAGCATGGCCGAGAGCATAGGCACATACCATAGGACCAAGGTTGAACATGGCGAAATAACTGCCCCTCTGCCACGGCTCCGAAATGTCACCAATCACCCCAGCCCCTATCTGCGGTGTGAGGACGGATATCAAGAACGAGGAATGTAGTCTCGTACCTAGAGCGATTGTACTGGCGCAACCAACAGCCTGAACGCATCGAAGCAGCATAAGGAGCCAGAAGGCTGAAGTCGGCGTAAGGGCAAGTCCGACACATGACAAAATAAGAATTACGAGGCACGCAAGGAAGACGGGTCTTCTGCCGAAGTGGTCGGATAATGGTCCCCATGCCATAGGCGCTGTATGAAAGAGTCAGCGAACAGTGCGACGTATGATTCTCATGAGGCAGCGATTTACATAATCCTTGCATGGCAAGATAAACTGTAACGGTTAAATTTAAGAGCTCTGTTGAGGTATGAAATACTTCAGTGAGGGTAGGAATTGCGGGAAAATATATGTTGGCTGGCAGTGGGCTAGTCTCATATCAACATGTTGTGTCATTTAACGGGAAGCCCGAACTCACCTGAAGAGACCTGCAACGGCTACAACACCAACAATAAACCATTTCTCTTTCGTGCTATAGATGCTGTACGGTAATTCTGCAATTTCGGCTGTCGACGTTGATGTTGATGTTGATGAAGTCGACTCGTCAACTAAGTCGGTTGAGGTTGAGCTATTGTTGATTACTGTAATGGCCGCATCCTCGTTGACGTGATTTTTATTGTTATTGTCCATCATCGAGTTGAATGGCCAGACTTGTCCAATCCGTTGTAACTTGTAAGGTCAATACAATACATGAAATAAATTAAGTCTCTCTCTTTGAGAAGGGAGAACGTCGATATTCGGCACGTGATCAAACATAAGCCTCTTGATAATACAGTAATATGGCAAAAGGACGCACTAATTTTTTTTAATGATAGGAGATACCAACTTTAGGATTCCACATTAGCTATCGAGATCGATCGTATCGTGTTCATTTATCTTGGGTAGGAACTAGAAAGTTATCGAGCTTCCGGCAAATTAGTACAACTTAGTCCCGGCAAGCTTATCTTGCAATCAATGCAATCAGATTATCAGTGATTATCAGACTCACCACTCTTTCAAGAAAGTCTTGGAACGAAGTTTATAGTCGGCGCATGTAGTCGGAGAAGAGGGAGATGGCTCCATATTATCGGCACATTATTACCATTATTATCATATAGCATATTTCGAAATGTCGGCCGCCATTCAGCCACAGACTGAGAAACCACAGACTGAGAAGTCAATGATGAGGGACATCGACATCGAAAAGAATGATGCTTCGACTACTTCCGATGTTGTTGTCGCCGAGTCGACAGCGTCAAATGCACTCTATAAGGGTCGTTCCTGGTTGTCCAGATTAGTCTCATGGAGTGTCGAAGTTCGAGGCATAGCCCCTGTTCCCATCGAGGAACGCACTGATACACGACTTGTCAACATTTTCACCGTGTGGTTCACAATGAGCGTCTCGGTTTTGCCGTATGTTTAATTTTTCCATTTCTGGGTCGAATGTACTTTTATGCTTACGCAATATGATAGAATTATCACTGGTATGGCAGGGACACTGAGTTATGGCTTGCGTCTACGGGACGCTTCTCTTGTCATCCTGTTCTTCAGCATGCTCTGTACTATCCCACCAGCCTACCTGTCAACCCTGGGACCCAAGACTGGCCTGCGCCAGATGATTCAGGCCCGTTTCAGCTTTGGGTGAGTCTCATAAACAATGGCAAAGCCGGTGCAGAAGGCTGACTGAATATCCAGAAAATACGGCGTCACGGTCCCAGTTCTCTTGAACCTTGCCACCATCACAGGATTCTGTGTTATCGATTGCGTTATTGGCGGCCAAACCTTGGCCTCAGTTACTCCAGGCAGCATCAGCTGGAACGTTGGCATTGTGATCATCGCCATTGTTGCCCTCTTCATTTCTTTCTGTGGTATCAAGGTCCTCCATCAATTCGAACGGTATGCTTGGATTCCAAGTCTCATAGCCATCATCATCGCGACCGGCTGTGGAGGCAAGCATCTCAGCGAGCAAGCCGAGGTGGAAGCGCCTCTTGCTGGAACAGTATTATCTTATGGCGGGCTCATTGCCGGCTTCATCATTCCCTGGGGCGCTTTGAGTTCGGATTTCGCTACATATATTCGACCCGATGCTCCCTCGTAAGTGTCAAAGTCCATCCCAAAATGCGAAGATATTGACTCCTGATAGCATAAAAATCTTCGCCTACACCTACCTGGGACTTTTCCTCCCCACAGTCCCGCTCATGGTCCTCGGCGCAGCGATCGGCGGAGCCGTCCCCAACGTCCCCTCCTGGGCAGAGGGCAATGAAACAGGCTCAGCGGGTGGCGTCCTCGCGGCAATGTTGATCTCAGCCGGGGGCTTCGGAAAATTCATCGTTGTCCTCCTCGCCTTCTCCATTCTCGGAAACGTCGCAGCGTCGCTGTATTCCATCACGCTCAACTTCCAGATGCTGCTCCCCATACTCGTGCGTGTGCCTCGTGCGGTATTTTCAGTCATCATGACCGCTATCATCATCCCCGTCTCCATCAAGGCCGCGGAGAGTTTCTTCGCCTCCTTGGAGAACTTTATCGGCATTATTGGGTACTGGGCAGCGGCCTTTATTGCCATTGTCACGACAGAGCATCTCGTTTTCCGCAAGGGCGATTGCAGTTCCTATAAGCACTCTAGCTGGAACGTCGCACAAGAGTTGCCAAGTGGAATTGCTGCGCTGGCTGCAGGCGTGATGTCTTTTGGTATGGTCGTTCCCTGCATGGCTCAGATCTGGTATGTCGGACCTATTGCTGAGACCACCGGGGACATTGGGTTCGAGATGGCTATGTCTATCAGTGCTATTTTATACGTTCCTTTCAGGACGCTTGAGATCCGTCTCAGGGGCGGCCGGTTGTGATTTCCTCGTCAGCCCGACCTTCTTCCGTTTCTCATGAGCATCGGAATTGCGCGGGAATTTTTGTTGTCGTCGACTTTAGAGGGTTCCATTCACATGGTCGGTGTTGATAGTGCTCTAGAAGTAATTTGTTTAATATGGTAAAACTTTATAGATCTGCTCTGGTCAATTGACTGAATCAAATTGACATATCTTGATTATGATAATGTGCATATATTGTTGCGTGAGAAAAGGAATCTCATATTATAAGTGGGGTCAAGGCAGTAGACTGCTCCAAAGCCACCCGAAAACTCGACCCATTAACGGGTCTCCCAGCCCACGGGGTGGGTTTGGCGCAATCTACAAGGCAGTCCCCGTGAAATTAGCCCACGGCCCCCGCCATATATCTCCTGTGCATAATTTTTTTGAAAAATAGCTGGCCCCGTAGAGTGCTTATTGCTCAGGTTCGATAGCGATACGCATGGCGCTGAAACATTGGTTGGAAACTGAGAAAATGGGGGTTCAGAAATAGGGTAATTGGCACAGTTCACGATATTCATAGCGACGGCGATGATGAACGGGCGATGAAGACAGATAATCAGATACATTATGGCTAATATTTAAGACCAAGTCCCTACACTAGCCGCGTATAAGAACGCTGCGAGAAATTCCGTAACACTGCATCGAATGCGTATTTTACATGTACTCTGCAAGAGGTGCAAGCACATATATTCGCCTCTCTGCAACTTATACCGAGCCTCGACCCAGGATGGGGAACCCCGCTGCCTTCAAATCGGCATTTATTTCATCGAGGTGATCCATAAAGTGTCCTTGAACATCATCCCACTGGTTGTCTGGAGAAACTTTGACAAAATTAGTATTGTTCGAAAGGCATGTTCCAACAGTGGAGGGAAACTCACAATGCAACACCCCTGACCGCTGTAAAGCAAAGTCTGTAAGCGAGAATTGGACGGTGATATGGAACATAAATGCCAAGGTGTCTTCACAAATGCGTTGTTGAGTAAGCTCTGACGTAGATGCCTCCTTGAAAGTCTCATAGGTTTCGCCGTGTGGCATGAAGCTCGCCTCGTAACTCATTCCACCGGGCTCTAGAACATGGCTGCTGCCTCCATATTTTCCATAAATAAGTCCCATGACTTCTGAGGCCATATTCCTGTGATAGTAGGGCGGGCGGAACGTGTTGGATGTTACGCTCCATTTAGGCGTGAAAGCCAGAAACTCCGAAATTGACACACCTGGAACCTTTGACTTGGCCAGGAGGATGCAATAGATTGTAGGATCGGCCTGGTCCCTGTCTAAGCAGCCATAGTTGATGAACTTTTCGATGGCATATTTGTAGGGCGCATATGTTCCATGCCAGGCAACGACGTCAAAGGGCGTGTGATTTTGTTTGCAGCTGTAGAGCTCACCAGCGAGCTTGTAGACAATCTCCCAGGGCGACTGATCTATATCGAACGATGCAACAGGTATTTGGAAGTCTCGTGGCAAAGCCATCCCATTTGAACCGACTGGTCCCAGCTCGGGTAGCTCGTAATGGGAGCCGAAAACCTCTTGAATATATCCTCGTACAGGTCCGTCTGGGAGAGTAACCTTGAAACGGATTCCAGCCTGGATTACGACCAACTCGCCGGGTCGGCCCATGATGCGGCCATGCTCAGTCTGAATGTCTAGGCGTCCTTCTTGAGGAAGAATCAACATGTCGCCATCATTACTGCAGTAAGCCCTATTTCCCATTGAGACATTTGCTGTATATACGTGAATGGCCAAACCTTCGCGGAGAGTTGGATCCCCTTGGCCTCCAATTGTCTTGAGTCCATCTACGAAATCCACAGTGTCGGAAGACGACGGAATCAAGAACGGATCCCAGGCAACTTGTGACGGGATATATTGGACTTTTGGATTGCTGAGCGAGAAATTTGCCTCTAACTGTAAGAAATAATTGTCAATACAGATTTGTTTAATGAATGATGGTATGGAGGCATACATCTGGATTCGGGCTCTTCTTAGTCAATCCATTGGTAGCCACTGAGGGGCGTATTCGATAGAACCATCTGCAAATATTAATGAGCATATGTCCTGGCTACCGTCTGGAACTTTGCGACCTACACATGTTGTAATGAGGCACGAGTGGAAATAAACGGTGAACCATTCAACTTTCGATATTAGCTATTGGAAATAGAGGAGATTGATAGCGTTCCTACTTGTTCTGAGTAGAGGTCATATTTGCACTTCTGGGGCGTGTTGCAAGCATGTGGAAGAGTGCCCGGGCTGTGGTACAGATCAGTTGTCAATGCCTAGAAAGAATGCGCCTCAATTGACAAACTCACATTGCTTCTGTTGCGAATCGATTCCCAAAGCCGACCTGATAGCGATAGGGATCTTCTGGTGTCGGCGTCGTCGACAACGCAACTTGAGCGCTTGCTCCAAATGTGGTTGCGACCATTATGGGAGTGGTGACAAAGTGAGGGAGGATTTGAAAAACGGGGAGTAGTAGATTATGATCTGATGGTGCAGAAACAAATAAAGCTTAATGCCAGTTATTAATACCACTGTGGTGGCATAGCTAGGTGGAGCGACCTTGAGCTTGAGCTTGAGCTGCCGGCCTGCCTGCCTGCCTGCCTGCCGGAACAAATGCGACGCTGAGATCCATTTGATAATCGCAATCGCAGGCTATGTTTGCCAGAGGATTGCGTCTCAAGTGACCACGAAAGGCGGCATGGAGGCGGCAATAGTCGGGATCTCTAGATAATCAATTGCCGGCCGCGCTTATTTTGGCGGCAGCCGGCAACTACTCCTAGCTGATAAGGAGTGGCTGTGAGCCTGTGATAACTGATAAACATGTTACGATGTCGCGATGTCACGATTCAGACACGCCCACATCATCCACATGGCATCCACCTCAATTGCCGGACTGGGCTGAACAGAATTCTATGAGTCTATGACGGCGAGGTTTTACTGGGGAAGATATGTTTTCATAATCCCAGCACAGCCATGATATGTCTCTCTATAGCCACAGACACCTACTTTACCAGTTTACCTTCGCCAACTTTCCATAGTCGCGAAGTCGAACTAAACCTGCACACACTCACACTGAGCTTGTCTCTTCCCACCTGTCAATCCACGCACAAACGCACTCGACATCACGATATATCTCGAAAAAGCGCAGCTGCCTCTTGAATCACAAGTAATGGCTCTGTCCGCTCTCGAGACCGTTGTGTACTTGCTCCTGGCCGTCGTCCTCTGGAAGATCCCTTCAATCATTTTATTCCGCAAGACCACTCCATATCCCTTACCACCAGGCCCTCCAGGAGAACCTCTCCTCGGACACCTACGTGTTGTGCCGAGTAACAAGCCGGAGATTGCCTACGCGAAATGGTCAAAGGAATACGACTCGGATGTTCTCTATTTCAATATCCTGGGCCAGCCGGTTGTGGTCTTGAACAGCGTCAAAGCAGCCGTGGATCTGCTGGACAAGCGTGGATCAAACTACTGTGACAGGCCACGCTTTGTTTTGTTCGAAGTAATGGGTTGGGGAATGACCTTGACATTTCTCAGATGGGGTCCTAGATTTCAGATGCACCGGAAGCTGATCCAAGGCTCCTTTACCAAACCGAACTGTCTACAGTATCAAGATCTCCAGGAACATGAAACTCACCAGCTGATTGGAGGAATCATGAAGAATCCGGATGACTGGGAACGTCAAATGAGAAGATTTGCGACTGCTATTGTGCTCGGTATTGGATTCGGAGTAAACATCAAGGATGACAATGATTCGTATATCCAGATGGCCATTGACGCCTCTTACGCTCTTGGTCATGGTGGCGCCCCCGCTGGAACTGTCGTAGACTTTTTTCCTTTCCTTAAGCACCTACCAAACTGGCTTGCGAGATCCTGGTCACTCAAGTTTGCACGAGATTGGAAATGGGCCATCCAACAGATCCACGACGTACCTTTCGCAGCAGTCGAACAGGAAATGAAGGATGGAACCGCTCAGCCATCATTCATTCACACTCTTTTGGAGAACAGCAATCTAAAGGCCCAAAGGGGCGAGGCGATCGAGTTTACGCCCGAGGATATTAAAGGGGCCGCGGGAGCTATTTATGCTGCTGGTCAAGATACCACATGGTCGACTCTTGTAGTTTTCATCCTTAATATGGTTCTGCATCCCGAAATTCAGAAGAAGGCACAACAACAGATCGACTCAGTTATCGGACATGACCGACTGCCAGACTTCAACGACCGTTCATCGCTTCCTTACGTTGACTATATTGTGCAAGAGACTCTCAGGTCAGGCAAGATTTTTTGTAACATATGCTCAGACGGCTTTGCTAATATTTGAAGTTTAGATGGGGCCCAGTCTCGCCTGTTGGTATGTGTATCATTAACGTCCTTCTGATTTCAGTTACTGAAGTTTCTGTGCCATACAGGTGTCCCACATAAGTCACTCGAGGACGACGTTTACAATGGGATGTTTATACCTAAAGGTAAGTGTTTCAATTCGAACCTATGAGCAATTTTCTTGCTAGACTTCTTACTGACGGAGATGCATTGCAGGGCGCGTATTTCACTATGTTTGGTTTTGAACAAAACTGATCAGAATGCACAGTTCTTTTGTATACGCAAATGCTCTTGCCATGACACATGACGAATACACGTACAAGGACCCGGACGTTTTTAATCCGGATCGATACACACCACAATCGAAGGGCGGAGCTGGTGAACCGTTCCCTATAGGGCAATTCGGATTTGGTCGTAGGCAAGTGACTACATCTCACCCATAATTTACCCAATATACAAGAACTTACAAGTTGCAGAATCTGTCCAGGTCGCCATTTAGCTGAAGCTAGCGTATGGATTGTTATAGCGACTATGCTTGCCACCCTCGATATTACAAAAGCAATAGGGCCTGATGGGAAGGAAATCACGCCTGATGTGGAACTAACGCCTGGTCTCACGAGGTAAGAGCCACACATTTTACATTTGAGCATATGCTGACATTGCTGGCTGTTTCAGTCACCCGGAGCATTTCCCTTGCGTCATGACGCCTCGATCGCGCCTTGCTGAGGATTTGGTTTACGATTCACTTTAATAGGACAGGGATTGGCTGACTGTAAACCAATTATTTGGGTTGAAATACAATCATGGACAACGATGAGTGCTAGAACCTGAGGTCCTTTGAACTCCAGAGCGGGTAATGCTCTTGACATTTTATCGTAGTTAGGCTGAGACGAAGTTCTCATGATATTTCACCTCGACTCTTTCTATCACTAAGGTTCATTCGAGTTGAGAGTATTCACGCCAAATACCAAATCTGCGAGCCATCCGAGTGTATAATATAGAGTTAACATCCAGCCGTTCTTCATGCCAGCAGCATTATTCTCCAATTTGTATAGTTCAAAGATCGCTGTTCTACGGAATCGATCATCAATGAAGGAACGAAGGAGAAGTGTCGAGGAATGAAGGGGCAATTATAATGACCCAGGCAAAGTTTGCAGGAGCGAGCAGTGACATTGGAGTCGGGGTACTAGATGTCGTCACGGTGGTTGTGATTGTAGTTTGTGAGTCTACTTTGTGAGGGGCAAGCTACTACGATAGTTGATCCAACAACTGCGTGTGTAGTCGGAGATGGGCAAGATGTGGAGCGGATAGAAGGACATGTTGCCATGGTCCAGGCCGTGGAAGTCGCTGGTGCGATGACTCTACTGTTATTGCGGGACAGGAAGCAAGAGATGTAGCGGATGGGTTTGAAATGGGTAATATTGGAATAATCGTCACTAAATATATCATTATGACCACACATCTAACATCAATCTTTTCCGGTCCTTAAGCAATTTCAGCTCTTTCGCCCCTTCCTCTTGTCCTCCACCCATGGATTTGCCGATGATAGACTCCAATGTAGCCTCAACCTCACGAGCCATGTGCTTGGCATCACCGCAAATATACAAATAACCTGTCAGAAAAATAGATATCAGCATCGAGAGTATAGTTGCATGCCGTGAGTCGAGATCGATCACTAGACATAAAGACAGACAATAGCACATACCTTTCTTTCGAATAAGTGACTCCACAACCATATCTGCCTGCTCTTCTACGAGCTGCTGCACATATTTCTTCGGCTTTCCTGGCTCCCTCGATAATGCGACATGAAGTCTAAATTTACCATCTAGTTCTTTGGCATATTCAACCCATTCGTCCTTATACAGGAAGTCGCAGTCTGAGCGGCGACAGCCATAGAAAAGGTCCATGGTCGCCCAGTCTCTAAGCGCATCAGGTCCTTTGCTTGCCTTTGCTCGTCGAGCAAGAACGACACGTTCTTGAATGAAGGCGCGGAAGGGTGCGACTCCAGTGCCCGGACCAATCATAATGAGTGGGATTCTGACACTTTTGGGAAGGCGGAATTTCGAGAGACGTGTATGGATTGGGACGGCATAGGTGGTACCTGTCTTATACTTGTTACGTGGCCCATCGAGCACGTACACGGGAGAATCCTTATCTCTGGGTCTGGTTTCGCCTGTAGCAGCCCTTTTGAGGTTTAAAAGGTAGTTGGATCCTAATCCGTACATTTCTTTCGCGGTCGAAGATGGTTTGAACTTTGCAACAACAACTGTGATGTGAATGGAGTTTGGGAAGAGCCTTGAGGAGGATGAGATCGAGTAGTATCGAGGCTGGAGACGGGGAATACATGAGATAATGTGTTGAAAAGGAATGGCCCAAGGTGTATACTTCGCGATGCTTGGATCGACTGTGAGCGAGTCACCAGCCGCAAGGAGAAGTACATCGGCAAGTCTGAGACCGTTTTCTGCGACAACAGAGTGGTAGTAATCCTTGTCGGCGCCAAGTTCTTCCAGCATTTCCCTAGCATTTTCAGTTGGGGCGAACTTTGCCAAAGATTGAATGGCTTGACGTGACGAAAGCTGAGAGATGTCCAAATAATGGCGGAAAATGCTGTGGTATGTAGTCGGGACCGGGAAAGGGACTTTGGCGAGTGCAGGGTCAAGTGATTTAACATCAATCGTCTGATCACGCTTCGAATGCAGCTGGAGGATACGAAGAAAGCGTTCGACCTCGCGTTCTGGATTGAGAGGCCAGACCCCAACGTGATCACCAGTTTGGTACTTCATGCCAGAGTTTGTAATGTCGAACTCGACAGATACGCAGTTGCGGTCCCCATTTCGAAAGAGCTCTTTCATCTCAACAATTGGCGAGATAAAGGGGTTTCTTGTGTCGTGAACGGATCGAGAGCCAACCAAAGCTTGATGGGAGAGCTCGCCGAGGTAAACCATCTTTGAGTCGTGCGCAGGCGCCAGCTCCTTGACATCAAAGTCTGGAACGCCACTATTCACGCCCTCCTGCCATCCCATTTTCTTCTCGACCTCACTCCACATTTCATCTTTCCATGCCAAATAATTCTCCTCCATGGACTTATCGTCGTCACCCTCGCCAGAAGGACCGACTCGAGTAGCTCCAAAATCGCTAAGCCGTCGATCAACAAATCGTCCGGTAGCACAGAAGTTCTCATAAGTGCTGTTACCAAGAGAAAAGAGGACATATTTGAGATTTGGCAAAGAAGTGCCACCCTTTGACAGCTCAAGCTGCTTAGCTCCCAGAAAATCAATCAATCCCACAGCATTGTCTGTCGGCTCACCCTCGCCGTAAGTGGCGATGACGAAGAAGACCAATGCATCACTGGGAACCTGGTCAAGCACATTGAAATCATACCTTCGTAATGGTCATTAGACTGTTGAGCTTGAGACAAGTGGGGAGATCACCACTCACTCTTGGGGATCGCACACCATCGATGACAGGCCATATCGGGCTTTTGCTTCTTTTGCAAGGCGTGTAGCGTACTCCTCACTAGGTCACGTGGAATCGTTAGTCCTTCACCGTCTTACTGGAATTCTGCTCTTGACTGTATTGAAACTTACGCGGTGCCTGTTTGTGAACCATAGAAGAAGATGATCTTCTTTCCCTGTTGAGAGCGCGAGTTACTTAACTGAAAACAAATTGGAGTTTGGGATTTGGAGAGCCTACTGTTGTCTGCAGGGCCTCCACAAAATCTTTTCCACTTTGTGAACCAGGGAAGGCAGAGGCGGCTCTTTCATTACTGCTGCCGATCCAAAACGGTATCTTCTTGGAGGATGGCCAATATAGGTAGGTTGCGGCGACCATAAGCACCGCTGCCAAGAGGGCGAGGTCGAGATCTGAGCTAGGAAGCATTGGATGTCTCTTGGTGAAAGTTGCTTCGAAAAGGTTGAATGTATTCCAAGAGAACTCTCTTCCACGAATGCTGCGACGGTGAAAAGGGGGGGATCTTGTGTAGGAGGATCATGGATATTTAGATAACCGTTAACACCCCTTAAGGCGCTAGGCGCTGCTCCTTAACAGAGATTTCTGTGATGAGTGATCTCATAGACACTACTCTTCCATTCGCATTTGAAATACAATGAATACGCATAATACGCATATCTGCCTTTTGATTCATTTTGCCGCATCGCCGGTCGTGTCTCGGATTAAGCTTCGATGTCCGTTGAAGTCCGGCCCGTCTAATGTGCCGGCCGGCAAGCGCGACCGGCAATATCGTATGTGCTCCTTATCAACCATGTTAGCTTCACGTCGCATCAGTTGAATCATCCTGTCTGGCACAAGTTGCTCTGCTCATCTGCTCATCTTTTTGGATTGTTCTAATAATAATGGACCTCCACCTGCCGCCCGATGCCGTTTCGGCAAGTGAAGGTAATGCTGTTACCGGCACTGCTTCGATGCCCTCCACTGCCTCCAGCGCGTCAGATAAGCCCACAAGAGCACCTGTCGCCTGCAAAAGGTTCGTATTCGTGCATCGATCTGCCACTGCCACTAAGGCTGAACGAAGCCAATGCTGATTGACTGTTGACTGACTGTTTGTGTAACTTTTAGGTGTAGGCGCCTTCGTAGCAAATGTAGACACGAAAGCTCAATGCCTCCCTGTCTCAGTTGTCTGAAAGCAGGTCCTGGAATAGCAGCAGAATGGTTCGTTTGTCTGAAGCAGCCAGTGCATCATCTTGAGCCCAGACTCACCGTGACCTTCTCAGCATATTTCCTCCCCGAGGCGCAAAGGACGATGACCGGCAAGTGCGTGATCAGGAGCTTTCTCACAATCAAGATTTCGAATCTTTTTGAATCTAATGTCTACCAAATAGTTTCGTCAACCAAGAGCTACACGATCGTGCAGATCTGAGCGTGATAGAGCGTATGTCTTCTGTGATTACCCCGTGTGCCACCAACTCTTCAACTGACCATTGCATTTCCGCAGCTCTGCCGTTTCTCCGATTCCATCAAACGGGCATCATGCCGAAAAATCTCTTGCTGATTTCAACACAGCGGCCTCTCCAAGGGCCACATCTCATCAGGATCTTCTACCCCCGTATGAAGAGGTAGTTCAGGGTTGTAAAGTATTCAGCACCTCGTATTTTCAGTTAGGTGAGATCAACATCTACCTTTACATATTAATACGCTGGACCTAAATGATTTCAGGCTTTATGCCAAAAGCGATCTTTCTAGAACGTCTAGCGAAGGATTTCGAGTCTGTCAGTGTCTTCTTATTGCTGAGCATTCTCAGTGTCTCGGCTCGATTTACCCCAAGTCTTGTGCAGCGATATAGAGGTGGTGCGAAGGCGACAGAATACTTCATCACCCAAGCTGCCAGATTAGTACCGGATGAGATGTATCGGCCAACTCTGGACCGCACACAAGCATTCTTCTTATTAGCGATTGCTGAGTGGGGTAATGGCGACAAGGATCGGTGTTCCGTATGTACCAAAACTTCCCCGCGGATAGATTCTTTGATCATTCTGATAACCGCTGGCTGAAGATTCATATGGGTATTGCGGTAACAAGTATGTTATCCTCACCACATTGCGATATATGTTGATTGGTGTCGCAGTGGCCAGCATTCTCTGCTTGCATCGAGAAGAAACATACAGTCTACCTCCAGATGCTACTGCAGATGAGGTTGTTGATTCTGAAATGGCTAGGCGTACTTTCTGGATAATTGAAAGTATGGATACTAGAAACTGTTAAAGTACAGATATATCTGACCTGCATCTAGGCCAAAACAACCTCCATTCAGGGTACAGTACCCCATACTCATTTGCCCTTAGTGATATCACCGCACAACTACCTTGCGACGAGACGGACTTTGCATTTGGCATAATACCAAGAGAGCGTGCGGTACTATTCGGCACCCAAGCTGCAGCAGCAAATCCAGCACTTGTGTCGACTCCGAGTCGCTCCCTCTTCGCCAGCTTGATTCAAGCACATAATCTATGGGGTCAAGTGGCACGGCGAGCCTGTCGTAGCGAACGTGAGCTAACTGGCGCTGCCGCGAAACCCTGGGAGAGTATGAGCGAGTATAGTCAGTTGTCTAACGCCTTGCGTCGGTGGGAGGAAGATCTTCCTGCGCGCCATCGATGGTCCATCCGAAATCTACGCGGGTACAAGGCGGAGTCTCTCGATCTTGTATTTACTCTTTACTTCTTACCTAGTTTACTCTCATCTAATCATCTCTATCTTCCCAGGCATATTTGGCAATCGTCATGGTGTTGCGGTTAAGTAATATTGTCGTACGTCGCATTTACCTTCAGGAGTTGGTTACCTCTACTGCCGATTTGAAGTCTCATACTGATACCATATCATAGCATCATTCTTGCGTTACAAGGCACATCGGAGGTCGGGGATGGTGCACCTCCCAATTTTTGGGAAAATATGTCGAATGAGTTATTCGAGGACGTACTTGGCCTCCACGAACAGATCGATGCCTATTTACCTCTCCGCTCCGGAGAGGAAGGGTTTCCAGCTATCATTGTAAGAAAATCACTGTCTATCATTGTAATTCGATTGAAGTATTGTACCTGCTAAAGTCTCGACAGGTCTTTTGCGTTTACATCTGCGGATCCCTTGCATCTTATCTTCGGATGACTCCCCAACGTATGTAACTCCGCACATAAATCACCACTCTCTACGTTATGTTTTCAAAGCTTAAGTCTAACGATATAGTCTGTCCTCATCTCGGATCACGAGCTGAAACCATTCTTCACAGCTCCCTCAACGCGCTCACTAAGCTTCAGTACGCATGGCCAATGGCCATAAAATGGCAACAAGCCTTACACAAAGTTGCAGCCTCTCAGTCGGAGACACATTTCCCCTCTCGCCGTGCAAAAACTCCGCGGGAGCATCCTGCCAATTCTCCGGTTAGTCGGGGACCCTATCTCTCTCTCATATGCCTCTCTACCGAATTTCTTCTGATCTTCATAAGGGTCGCTCGAATCGCCAAAACGTAGATGTTTCAAGCAAACAGGGCGCCGACGATTTTCGCCACCACTCAGAGCCAAGATCCGTTGGTCCTATAACTCCTAGAGCATTGATCGACACTCCTATATTGGAAATACCGACAAACCCCAATCTAGCAGCGTCTCATGTGGCAAATCATACGCAAGGTGGCAGCAACGAATTTTTTTCTTTCATGGGGATGGAGAACCCGTTGCCAATTGATAATTTCGAGGCTGAACTCACTGCATTCCTACAGGGAGAGCTACAATATGAGACTTGGGATCAATGGGATCGGCAGTGAATACCCTAATAGCTGATGCTAATGGGTGTTAATTTGTCTGGCGAGGCAACCAAATAACGGGCATGGTGTTTTGCGTCAAGCACTTTGTGAGGGTGGCATAAAGATCATGCTCCACAGCATAGTCCCACATGTTAGGTATGTTCTCTAAATATACAACTGTCGGTTCTGCCTATACAACACATGTATGTTTGATGTTTGAAATAATCTATGAAGTACTGAAAGCCAGGGCAAGTTCCTGAGCCGCATCCGCCACAAGCTGTTTACCAATACCGAGAATGCTGCAAATCGAATATCAGTCATGACCTGACATCCGTGACATGTTTCGCACAACTTACCCTGTATAAAACGATGAGAATCAGTGTCGGAATATAAGTCAAGTAAAATGATCAGCCCGTAGGAGAGAAACTTACCATCAAGAGCAAGGATCGAGTGCGTCGATCCCTCATAAACCTTAATACCAACTTCAACGCCAGCTTTGCGCAGCAGTTCTCCATACGCAACTCCTTCAGGTGCCAGGATGTCCAGCTCCGCAACAGCGATCCAAGACTTTGGAGACTCTGCAATCAACTCAGTCGGACCGAGGTTAGGCGAAGCAGACCATAAACTCCAGTCATCTTCGTTAGGCATATACATGCGCCGATACCATGTCATACGAGAGGGGGTAAGCCACGGCGCATTGCGGTTGACAGCCCAGACAGTGGCAGCCGTCGCAGTATTGTCAATGACAGGGACGATCAGGAGCTGGAAGACGAGAGAAATGGGAGGACTTGCAGAGGCAGCTTTGAGTGTCAGGGTTGCGGCAAGGTTTCCGCCTCTGAAATCGTGTCAATACTTGCAAGTGGGGGAGAGGACGATACCTACGCGGAACTTCCTCCCACAGCTATTTGTGATTTGTTAATGCCGAGTTCCATCTCGCCATTGCTAATCAGCCATTCCAGAACTTCCACGGCGTCATCTACAGCCGCTGGAAAAGGGTGCTCTGGCGCAAGGCGATAATCAACGGTTATGACTACACATGAGGCTCCTATTACGCAAAATAAGCTGGCTATATCCTGGAGGAAGGAAAAATATCCATACGCTTGCACAGGACAGAACAGATATTATTCTCGCTGTCTATATCACCAAGCGTCCAGCCACCTGGATCAAAACACCATATTCAGCAGCTCTCCATCTCGGTAATCAGACAGTACAAAGGCAATAAACGTACCGCCGTGGAACCAGATACAAACCGGCCAGCCACGTTCCGGTGCCGTGCCTTCAGGCGTAAAGGCACGGATCCGACAATTCGGGAGATCGATATCGCGAATACTGCTTACTTGCTCGGGTGCTGATCCTCCGGGAGGCATGGATGGAACATCGCGAACCGCTGGATCCCATTCGAAGGTCTCGGATGGCTTGATATATTGGAGGTGGGTGTTGTGAAAGGCCACGTACTCGGGGTCGAGTTTGGAGAGGACGGAGGGGTGGAGTGGCTGGTGAATTATCCGTTGAGGAGACATTTGGATGGCTTGTGATATTTCTGGTGGGGGGTAGGAAAATTGAATGTCTCGTAGTTTATATGTTCACCAGATCATTTCTGGGACAATCCCGAGTAGACGCTTGCTACTAATGTGATAATATAACGAAGATTGTTAAAACGTTGTCATAAGAATTTTTAGAGAAATATAATCGGAGTCCAGCTTTTGGGAAAAGCTGAAATTCCAAGTTACCTAGATATGGATAATGGAGCTGGTTGGAGCTGATAGGAGGTGGTCGTGGCCCGTAGCTAGTACAAGGCAGTGGGGTGGCCGGCTGGTGCCGCCGGCAAGATAGTGTACGGACGGAATAGTCGGGATCGGCAGGGACTGACAGTGGCGATAGAGTCGCACTTGTAAATCCGTGATTCCCTATCAACGTTTTGTCTTCACGAATAATGACGATTGATGGGTAGTGCTGTGATTTCTCCAACGGGCCGTCTAACACATCATCATCAGGAGCCCAGCTCTCCAAAATAAGCCTTGAAAGACTTTGATTCGGGAACACTGAGGAGCCAAGACATTTGTTTAGAATGGATTAAATCTAGGTTTTGCATTATATACCATATATTTATATTTGCCTGCTTGCTATGATCTCAGGTCATGGCTGGCTGAAAACCCAGACATATGTTTTGCGACAATGCGAACAGTTTCACAATCCCATACGCACTTTCGAGACACAAACAAAATATTTCACTTCTCGCATAGTCTCGCAGTAGCTAAAGCTCTAGGACTACCCCATAACGCATCCCCCCGATCCAACTTCTCAAACGCATCTGTAATTCCGTCCAGTGAATTGGGGAACTCTTGAATCATTAGGCTTGATTCCGTGGGCAACGATAAATACAGCATCTTATTAACCACTTCCGGGATTGACGAGCCACTGCGGTGTACTGACAACTCTTCCAAGATAAGAGACAGGTAGTGAAAATCAAGTTTTCAGTCTGCAATGGTGAAATATGTCCGAATGTTGCCATCACTCTCATTTATCTGAACTCTGTTAGATAGGGACAGAATGATTATTGAATTAATCGCCTATAAGTCTAGGGTTAGAAAATTCATTATAATCATGATTTTAACTCATAATCAAAATCAAAATCAAAATCAGATAATCATGATTTAATTGATTACAATCAAGTCTTAACCTAATCTAGACTTATTACTATATTCAGTTAGTGTGATAGATAAGATTAGATAAGATCATGATAAGATAAGATGATATATAAGCTTACTTATACTTTAACTTAATATTAAGCCTTATTATTTAAGGAGCTAATATATTTAAAAATCTATACTATTTAAGTAAATCAAGTGAGTTATTAGAAATTTTAATTTTTAAGTCATGTGATTTTCATATCACTAATAATCATGATTAAATCATGATTATCAAAATCTATAATCAAAATTACAATATTTAGCTAAACACTCAAGATCTATCAAGATCTATAAGCCCGACGCAGTAGCATAGCAAACTCTGCTAATAGATTGAAGTACCGGTCCATACTCGTCGAATCCTACAGCTGGCCAAATGGTCAGCTATGTGCATTCTTGTGATGGGGACTAACTAGGAGTAGAGGCATACTCTTTGACATGCTTCGCTGCTCCATCCGCAATAATTTTCTGCACTTCCTCCTGCTTCTCTCTAAACAGGACCCATTTCTCTTCAATATCCTCCACCGACTGGCACTCTGGCCTCCCTCCCCTATCGCTCTGCCCTTCCCTCGCTGTCGCGTAGTCAAGTCGCTGTCGCCACCTATGTACGAACGAAGCCAGTAGGTCACCAAAGTACCAGTACCCGTCAGAGCTATCATAAATGTGTCCGTGGAGTGCAGAGCGGGAGATGTTGTGACGGACGGAATGTCTGGTAAAGGGATAGATACAGTCTCTGCTCAATATTTTGGTACGATCGGTGGGTTGATACAGCAACGAAATGACGCATTGGCGAATAACAGCCTCTGCAAACAGCCAAAAACTATAAATGGCGCCAAAGTGTTCGTGCCAGAATATTGAGTAGAGACTGTATAACAGGTCATATAACAACAGCCCACCCTCGTAGATCGCCCAAAGTACCGAGTACCCGCCGTCAGAACTGTCAAAAAATGCGCCCTAGCGATTTCGATGACGTTATACTAGTGAGAACAGAGAATACATTTAATCATGTTAACTCCAACTACAAGTTGCAATAAAGTTAAGCCTGTTTATGCTCATTTGGTCGCTCGTTCTCTTACACAAAACCGAATTCCATATATTATAATTTTAATAATAGCAAAGGGCCGAAAGATATAGCTTGTAAACAGTCTCGCTAGAGTCGGCCACTTACATTAACGAACCCGTGTCCGTCTCGGTAGCATACCATCAAGACTATGTCGAATACTGCTATCGCAGCAGCGGGGCGCTTGAAGGGCAAAATCGCTATCGTCACCGGCAGCTCTGCTGGCATCGGCCGAGCGATAGCCTTGGCCTATGCGAGGGAGGGTGCTAAGGTTGTGTGCTCCGATGTGCACTCTTCAGCTAAAAATGCTATTGGAGAGGAGTCGCCTATAGCTACACATGATGCTATCGTGAAGGAGGGCGGCTATAGTATCTTCGTTAAAGCTGACGTTGGAGAGGCGCAGGAGGTAGAAAAATTGGTAGAGGAGACAGTTACAAAGTTTGGGAGGTTGGACATGTAAGTTTCATCTTCATATTCCCATCTAAACATCTCAAGATTCTATGGAGCAGTTTGTTAGGTTTCATCATTGCCCTTCACAAAGCTGTTACTAACGTTTTTGTTTGCAAAAGACTCGTCAATAATGCCGGAATAGCCCCCGAAATTGATCAAACGAAGGCTACGAATGTCGGTCAGCCCATTCATCTCACCCCTATTTCGACTTTTGACAAAACTATGCGTGTAAATGCACGCGGGGTTTTCCTTGGCTGTAAATATGCTACTGCACAGATGATGAAGCAAGATTTGCTCTCGTCTGGGGATAGGGGCTGGATTATCAACATAGCCAGCGTTGCAGGATTGATTGGATTTACTGGATGTCGTTAGTCTCTCTCTCATCTTTTCAAAACTCTCATTCAGAAAAATGAAACAGTTACTAACGTTTTGGGGGGGATTTAGCAGCATATTGTGCTAGCAAGGGAGCAATCGTCCAGCTAACCAGACAAGTGGCGGTCGACTATGGTCGTTACAAAATACACTGCAATGCAATATGTCCTGGAGGTTCGATGCATTTCTTTGCCATTTCACTGCAAGTTTTAATATACTGACTCTCCTATTTAGCTATAACGACTGCCATGGTCAAACCCTTCTCTGACAACGAAACTTTGCATGCCCAGCTTGTTGCCGCACATCCTTGGGGCGCCTTCGGAGAGACAAAAAATGTTGCAAAAGCGGCGGTATTTCTAGCCAGCGAGGACGCAGAGTTTATTACCGGCGCCCTGCTTCCAGTTGACGGGGGTTATGTTGCTCAATGAGAGAAGCAGTCCACTTAAAGTAATTGTATTGCAATATGATCTTGCCAGATAACAGGAACAGAGGTGATATATTCACGTTGCATGATTATTACAAGACTATAAGCTACTACCGGCTTACTCATGTCACATGTTCACCTTGTCAATGTGATTCAATATTTTGGGACTTGCGCGGCTTCAGAACTTCTGAAGGACACGTTGAATATCTGCTTGGAAGATCTTCTTTCTGTTGGATAAAGAGGGTGGTGCCTAGAGGCACCGGAGGATTCTCATTCTCATTCTCATGAGGATGCAGGGGTATCTTCACATTATGCATGGATGATTACATGCATCTTTCCATCGGCTCTTTGAGCCTTTGTCACCACCATCTATATCAAGGAAGAGACGGTCCATAGCACATATAGTTAATAAATCCCTTTCATATTAATTTTTCTACTGCGTCTGCGCACATTGATATAACATGTTTCATTCCAAGTTTATTTCAAATAGGGTGTCACAACTTTGCCGTTCGCGCGGGTTTCTTTAACAACGCCTCTCCTTTCGCTTTCAAAACAATCTTCTTGATTTTGCCGCTTCCAGTCTTTGGGAAATCTTCATCTGGGCCCAGCCACCACACATGGGTCGGCGCCTTGTGCCAGCCAAGCGTCTCCCTTACAAATTCACGCAACTGTGATGGCGAAGGTTTGTCCTGATATACGCGCTGCTGAAGGAACGCACCGACTGTTTCGCCGTACCTTGCATCGGCGATACCCACCACGGAGGCTTGGATGATGGAATGGTGCTGCACAAGTCTCTCTTCGATTTCGAGCGGGTAGATGTTTTCTCCACCTGCACATGGTGAGAAATTGCTCCAATGGGTATCGAAGGAGCAGGAAATTTATCAAACAAACCTCGAATAATAATATCTTTGATACGCCCTGTGATACGACAGTAGCCGTCTTCGTCGAACGCCGCTTCGTCTCCTGTATGCATCCACAGTACCCCCTCTTGGTCAGTTCGCATGACCTCGGCGGTTTTCTGAGGGTTTCGCCAGTATCCCTTCTGTAGAGCGAAGCCGGCGATGCAGAGTTCACCCCGCGACCCCATAGGTACGATTTCACCATTCTCGTTGATGATCTTCGCTTGCGTATGAGGGAGGATTTTGCCGACCGTCGACAATCGCTTCACGATGGGATCGTCGGTGAAGGTCATGAAGCTAGCAGGGGAGGTCTCTGTCATCCCTAATGCCACCCGTTAGTATTGCGATTCCAAAGTGGTACTGCTATCAGCGAACCGTATGTGTTTGTAATCTCCAGCAAATTCAGTGTTCTGTGTAAGTCCTCAAGCAATTGCCTTGGCACCGCGGATCCTGCAGCAATTCCTGTCCTCAGGCTGCTGAGGTCCATTTCCTTTTCTCGTAGAAGCTCCATTTGTGCCGAAAACATGGCCGGTACGCCGTGGAGTGCAGTACACCGCTCCTTTGTGACTGCTCGTAGCACTGCTTCTGCCTGGAAAGTTTCGCTTGGAAATACAATACTACTTCCATGGGTTATGACGGCCAGAAGGCCAAGGACGAGTCCGAAACAATGAAATAAAGGCGGGGGGCAGCACAAGATATCTGTCTGAGTAAGGCGCATTCTATCGCCAATGAACCGACCATTGTTGATTATGTTGCTTTACACAGTTAGCAAACACCCCGCAAAAAGATGCAGTTCTATTACCGGTGCGTGAGCATTGCGGCTTTAGGACTGCCGGTCGTGCCACTTGTAAACTGAAGATTGCAGACATCGTGAGTATCAACAGAACGCATTCTGGTGAATAGAGTGTTGTCTGTTGTCGTCTCCCCAGCTTTAACCAGCTCATCGTATGAACGAAATTTCCAGGCTTTAGATGGCTTCACAAGAATGACTTCTTGAAGCTCGTCTAAAGTTGTATTCAATCCTTCGCCGCTCAGCAGCTGCAATGCTTCTTTGTTTGAGAATTTTCCAATATCTGATGCTATGAACAGCAGCTTGCACCCTGATGTATAAGTAAGCTTAAGCGCTGGCAATGCCGTGGGATAATAAAACCTGAGTGTTTTAAAGCAGACATGAGCTCCGCTGGTGTATAGGTAGCGTTTATCACCACTAGAGCTACGCCAACGTGAGAAGCTGCAAAGAAGAGTTCAACATATGGAGGGCAATTCCCAGCTAATATTCCGATATTGTCTCCTTTGCGAACGCCAGCAGCAATAAGCCCTTTCGCAACTTCAAGAGTGCGCGCATATAATTGCTCATATGTGGCGCGGTATTCGACTTCTGGAAAAATGACAAATTGTCTTGACGGGCCGGCCTCCACTTGCTGCTGTAGCAATTGACTGAGCGTGATATCCCAAAGTGGAAGCTCTGTTGGACCTCTGAGAATAGAAAGATCCATTGTTGGTACTTCTGGTAGATGTGCTGCCATTGCTTGGTAAAACACTATAAAAAGCTATGATAAAATAAACCGTTTCACGAAAACAAGTCTGAGAACGCTACGCTGTCTAAGAAGCCTAAATCGAAGTGGATGAACGAATATTGTATGAGAATGCATTCCGCGCAGGCCTGCAGTCTAAACCCGGGTTCTCATAGCTGGACCAGGCAATAGGCCTTCATCCGAGCTTGGTCCCGGAAGGCTAAGCCATCGGAATAGCGAAAGTTGACGGCAATCTTCTGTTATGCCGTGGTTGCCATTCGTTGAACGGACCCGGTCCGTCCAGGTCCGGCAAGTACAGAATGATGAACTCAATACCCGTTGGCGGCATCGACTCTACTCAAATGAAACCCATGCGATCTACAAAAATGAAAGAATAAATATCCTTACCATTAACTTACCATATCAATACAAGCCTTACACTTCTGGTTTCTACACAACCCAGTTTGTTGCAATTGCTTCATTTCTTCGGTTGCCGATTGGAAGATTCGTCATGGCAACCACCGCGCCTACCTTCCCACAGCTAGCCAGCAAGGTCAACACCAAGGCGGCGACATTTCAGACAACAGCATCAAAATGGGATGCGATTTTGGGTGATTTTGATATTGCTTCTGCAGAGGCAAGTCGTGAGAGTAAATCCGCAGGCGCGATCGAGAAACATACAGCACGGCAACTCCTCGGTGAGCTCGGCCCAACCACCCCCTATCCTCCGGTCTCACGCTAAAAGGTTGAAGCACGTGATCGAGTCGCCCTTCTTCTTGATCCAGGAACTCCTTTCCTCGAACTTTGTGGCTTTGCAGGCCATAGATTGGAAGACTCATCGCCGTCAGCGAGTTTGGTTGCTGGCATTGGGCTTGTAAAGTATTTCTTGCTCTTTTCCCCAAGTTACGACGTCGTCGTTAACCCTTTGCGCGAATAGTGGCATCGTGTGCATGCTGTTGGCGCACATACCATCACTACAAGGCGGAGCCTGGAACGAATTTACAGGTAGGACTGATCAATTGTGAATTATTCATGCCACATATCTGACAGATCACCAGTCCTGAAGCAAAACCGCATTACCGCAATAGCATCAGAAAACAACTTACCGTTAATCTCCCTCGTACAGTCCGTAAGTACTTCTTATTCATCCGTAACGCATGGATTCCTGATCATAAGCAACTGCAGGCTGGAGTCTTTCTCCCTCAGCAGTTTCGTGTATTCCATAAAGGTGGCCAGCTATTTCGCGATCTTGCCTTAAGATCCAAGAATGGGCAATCAAGTTGTGCTATTGTGTTTGGGTCTTCGACCGCAGGTGGGGCATACCATCCAGCTTTGTCGGACTACACAATATTTGTCCAAGATCAGGCACAAGTCTTTCTGGGAGGACCACCTCTGGTAAAAATGGCGACAGGCGAGATTACAGATGCAGAAGAGTTGGGAGGCGCGGATATGCACTCCACAGTTACTGGACTCTCAGATCAGCTGGCGATTGATGAGTAAGTTCATATCCGCACTATTGGTCTTCTCTTGCTCATATTCGGTGAAAGGCTTGATGCTATTCGCAAAGCCAGGGGATGGGTTGTCACGACCTCCGCAGTCCAATCGCAGGCCAATCGAACAAAGATCCACAGGTCCATCGAGCCGAAATTCGACAGCGAAGAGTTGCTGGGAATCGTTGACCCAGATATACGACAGCCACTTGATATGATGGAAGTGCTACTGCGTATTGTAGATGATTCTCGAATTGAACAATTCAAGCCTCTGTATGGGAAAGCCATGATCACAGCATGGGCTCATATTCATGGTATGCGATCTCATCCACCATGATACCGTGGAAATTGACATTCTCAGGTCATTTGACGGGAATCATTGCCAACCAGCATCCTGTAATTCTTCCAGGCGAAGCTGATAAGGCTACGCAATTTATTCGACTTTGTAACCAAGGGTACGTCTATCAAATCCAATCATTGACAACTGTTTTGAATGAGGTGCTGAACCTCATACTCATAGGCGCACTCCCATCATCTTCCTTCACAACGTAACAGGATTTATGGTTGGTCTTAAAACGGAGCGGGCAGGACTGATCAAGAAAGGAGCTCATCTTGTGAGCGCGGTCAGCACCAGCACCGTCCCGCATATCAGCATCGTCTGTGGCGCTTCATACGGCGCAGGAAATTATGCCATGTGTGGAAGACCTTATGCGCCACGGTTTTTGTTCTCCTGGCCCACAAGCCGCTGCTCTGTGATGGGACCCGACCAACTGGGTGGTGTAATGGAGACTATAACACGAAAGGCTGCTGCTAATTCGGGCAAAGTCATTAATGAGGAGGAATTGAAGGCAAAGGTGGGGCAATTTAGTGATCAGGTGAGAAAAGACTCGGAGTCTTACCGTACATCAGCACATTTGTTGGACGACGGTGTGATTGATCCGAGGGATACGAGAGATGTACTTGGGATGTGCTTGGAGGTTGTTACTCTTGACCCGATTCAAGGGAATGTTGGCTTTCGTGGGCTTGCGAGAATGTGATAGTCAATATATTAACTGTCAATGCAATATTTTATCCATGTCTTATATGCTTATGCTTTTTAACTGAATGTTACGTCCATGTTGAGTTGCACTTGGTCAGTTTGAGTCTGCCGATGGTAAAATTGTTTAAGCTCTGCTTTCACAGGGTTAGCAAGAAAGCTCATGCAACTCATGAATAACTCGTGAGTTTATGAGTTTGAGTTTGAGTACAGGTCCAAACTCATGAATTCATTTGAATTGCAAACCCTGTGCTTTTATACTCTCATCTATATAACAAGCTTGTATTCCGCAGTACTATAGAGTAAGTAATGCAATTCACTTGTTTACTTTTCAATAATAAATTCTGAGGGGGACAAAATTTTAAACATGTATTTGAATTCAATCAAGTAGAGAGAGCCACAAGCTATGAAATCTATATCCTACAGTCTGCTCTTACCAGACCTCTCTTGGTGAATACTACCAAGGTCTTTCTTCTCCTGTAGAAAAGCCAGTTGATTCAGAATCTCTTCGCTTCCACCACCAACAACCATAACTCTTACATCACGGCTAATCTGTTCAATGCGTGCTCCCTTCCCGGTGCGAGAATATCCAAGACCTCCCATAACCTGTTGTGTCTCCCTCACTGTCTCTTCCAAAGTCCTTGCTGCCACAACTTTCAGCAAAGCAATCAATCCTCCATACCTAGGGTCTCCAGCATCTGGTCCCTTTAATGCCAAATTTGCATCATACATGGCAACAAGCGATTCCATGAATGCATGGGTAGGAAGGATTCGCGCGCCAAGCGTTGTAAATTTGGTGCGAATTGCATCGTGCTCGATCAAGTGCTTTCCAAATGTAGTCCTCGTGAGCGCATGGCTGTAGGCATCTGCTAAACAAACGCGCGCCATTCGGAGACTCGTGCAGGCGAGCCACAGTCGCTCATGATTAAAGTCTACTTGGATTAGATGCGTTTCACTGAGGCAGAAGATTTGCTTACTTGACATGATGATTTGGAATCCTTTGTTTTCCTCGCCGAGCCGGTTCCAAACAGGCACTTGCACGTCGTCGAATTCAAGATACGTCGAGCCTATGCGATATTAGTCGCAAGCGATGGACCGAAGGATTCCAAAGTTACGTACCACTTGCTGCAACTCCTGAATTCAGGATTTTCCGTCGAGTCACCCCTTTTGAGTTAAGGGGGATTATGAGAGCGGATATCCCCCCTTTACCAGGCCCTCCAGTACGAACTGCAGCCATGCAATAGTCTGCCCACATCCCGTTGGTGATCCATTTCTTTGCACCATTCACGACGTAAAAATCCCCCTTTCGCTCAGCTGTTGTACAGATATTTGCCACGTCAGATCCGGCTACTCTACTGTCAGTTGCCATGAATCTTGAAACACATCGAATCCCGATGCTGGAAACACAAAAACATACCATCTGGCTCTGTTACGCCAAGGCAAAACCGAGTATCTCCCTGGATTACAGACGGCAAAAATTTCTGTTTCTGAGCATCGGAACCAAAATTGACCAACGGGGGACATCCGATGGAATTCCCACATCCCAATGCCCAAATGACTCCGAGATAGCCGCATCGAGCAATCTCGTCGATACAAACAAGATCGTGAAAACCATCCCATTCCGTCGGTTTGATTCCTCCTGGCAGTTTCATATTTCCCATATATCTGGACACTGCGTATGGATTGATTGCCACGGCAGTGTAACCCCTCCTCGAGTGTTCCTCGATGACCTGAATATTTTAGCATTTGGCAAAGACGCAAAGGTTTCGCGGCATGGATATTCACATCTTGTGGTACAAAGCCCTGCTCCTCCCATTCCGCACAATTGGGTGCGATTTTCGCTTCAACATACGCTCGTACTTCATCGCGGAGACGTTCGTGGGTTTCATTATAGTGAGTACTTTTGCCGCGCGAATACCACAAAGGCTCTGCGAACGGAGTAATCGAAGCAATATCTTGAGGATTTGACATTTTGAAGAGGTTAGTTTGCAATATTGAGTATTGAAGGGCTCCAAAAGTTGGAATATATCAGAGTCAATTCTTGAGAGTGGTGTAGCTAATGATCTAGACCTCCCCAGTATTCCAAGACTGGGAAAACATATTAACCTACTCTTGCCGTTCCTACAAATCATTTTCCAGGCGGTCCGTATCAGTTCATTGTCCCATTAACATGCGGTCCGTACCTGTTTCTCGGTCCGGACGGACACGGACCGTGAGTTGCGACACAGCGATTGAACCTACCTCGGCATCTGATTTCAAAATATGATATTTTGAGCCAGGAAAGAACACGGGAGTTTGCCTATTGAAACGTGCGAATAAGGCTATTTCGACAGAGTATTGTATGGGATAATACGCTTTGGATGCGTATCATCGAGGTTGTCATTCAGATCACAGTCACATGATCAAGAACAGAAAGCCGTCCTGATGGCAAATTGACTGTAGTCCCACAATGCTTTACTTCATTTATAAATAATGCTATAGATGTCATGAATAGCTTCCAAATATCATTATTGGATTTGTTCTGATAAAGTGTACAGCAAAAATCAAGTGGAACGTTTGGGTAAAAGGCATACTGTTTGAGATGAAAGTGTCTATAATTTAGGTTGATATGATCTCTGCGACAGTGACTCCCAGTCAATACCTTTGACTCCTCTGCGAAACTCTTTGAACGCAAGCTTAGACTCTGAGCCCTCCATCATCATCTCCTTGAAAGAGCTCTCTATCACTCGGTCCTGCTCCTGCCCATCCGCATGACTCCATGCAGCCCTGACAAGATCCTTGCTCAAAGCAGAACCTCGTGGAGCTGCGAACCGCAGGTCACTTAAGAGCCTTTCCAGCTCAGTCTCAAGTGCCTCGTGGTTTGGAACAACGCTGTGAATGATCTGCAAAGCATGGAGCTCTGATGGCCGAATATCTCGTGCTGTCAACATGGCTGCCCTTGAAAAGCTGAACCCCCACTCGCGGATGACATACTTCGAGATAGTTGCTGGACAGAGGCCAAGACGGACCTCGCTGAGCTTGAATGTGGCACTGGAAGTCGCAAGGCGTATATCACATACGAACGCAAGCCCGACTCCGCCTCCAAGACAAGGGCCGTTGATTGCAGCGATGGTTGTCTTTGGACATGTATCGATGACATGGAAAAGCTCCCGGAGACTGGAAAACATCTCATCCGAGGTACCTTGGTTCTTGAGGTCCATCCCAGTACAGAAATACTTTCCGGAGGCGCTTAGAACGATACGGAAGATGCTGTCATCTATTGAGAATCGTTTGAAAAGCAGAGTGAGAGCTTTAATCATAGCCAGTGTCAAGGCATTGCCATTCTTGGGTCGTGTTAGGTGGATCTTGACAGTGGCACCACTGCGGTATACACAATATTCAGCGGTCGATTCCAAGGTCGTCCAGGTCCGTACTGGGGCAGTTGGATGCGATGGAGCAGAAGATTTTTCGATAAATTTTACTGATAATGCTGCTCCAGCACGACTGCCATTTTGAATGCCGAGCTGCTGCGAGATCCATACGCCAATGGCAACAAGCGCCTCGAGGTTGACGCCAGTATTGATGCCCATTTTCTCCAGAGTATATACCAGGTCTTCCGTGGAAAGATTCCCCTTTGCTCCCTTTGCAAAGGGACACCCTCCAAGTCCCGCGACGCTACTGTCAAACGTCCGGATCCCTAACTCGTAGCTCTTAACCACATTGGCAATCGCTTGGCCATACGTATCATGAAAATGCCCGGCGAGACGATTTGCTGGGATAGTCTTGAGAATTTCTTTCAAAAGAATGTCCACATCTCCTGGGGTTCCAACACCTAGTGTATCCCCGAGGCTGACTTCGTAGCATCCAGCATCCAGGAGTGCCTGCGTAACTTTGATGACTTGCGACGGCTTTGTAGGTCCGTCATAAGGATCCGAAAATATACAGGATACGTAACTGACATCATGTTCAGACTGAGAATGGTATGCTACGATAGATGGAAAGACTTACCCTCTGATTCTAATGCCAAGGGTCCTGGCCCTCTCTGCCACCTTCTGAACCCTAATTAGGGACTCATCAACGCTACAGTTGATATTCTTCTTACTAAAGCCCTCCGTTGCGGAAACGAAGACAGCGACCTCCTTCGCGCCACTGCGATGCGCAAATTCTAACCCTTTGATATTGGGCACGAGAACTGGAAATTGGATAGCCTTGTCCCAGGATTCGATCAAGGGCCGAATTCCTCGCAAGACTTGCTCGCCATCCGCCAATTGCGGAATCCATTTCGGAGAAACAAACGACGTCGCCTCAATAATCGAAAGGCCTGACTTTGCAAGCCTCTGGATGAGCTCAATTTTTGTTTCTGTGGACACAAGTTTTGATATGTTCTGAAGGCCGTCGCGAGGCCCGACTTCGACGATTCTGACACCCGGCATTTTGGCAACGCTTGAGGTGTGATATTACAGAAAATAAATTAATACGAGCAAACTCTATATTCTATCAATCGCAAACCAAAAGAAACAAAGACTTATTGTGAATCATGGACGGAAATCTGCAACCGGGTATCCGCGCGGCGATGCGCCGTGAGACGTCGGTACAAACTCGTGGTTGGGCTGTCGCACGGATTCGGACGTCACAAATGAATTGCCGGACGGACCGGTCCCGAGCTGAATCTCGGGACGCCAGGTAATTCTAGAGATCAAGTTAATTATTTTAACGGATATGTAATAGGCACTTATCTGTGATAGTATGATTTATTTTATTTCAGCAGTTTCAATGCTGTGCAGGTATACATAATATTTATTGACACGACCATTTATTTCCCTTATTCGCTCAGATCCATACTTCAATTACGCGCAGTCTGCTAGAACCAACCATGGCCGCTTCCTCGGTGTCCTCACCAGTCGAAAAGCTGCCCTCGAGAACATTTAGTGAGCACGGAAATGATTCTGGAAAGGTTAATCGAATCTTGATCGCAAATCGAGGGGAGATTGCGTGCAGAATCATAGACACGTGCAAGAAGCTGAATATCATTTCTATCGCTGTATTTCCAGATCAGTATGTTTCCGTCAAGATGAAAACCATTCATTTTACGGTATTAAAATTAGCGAGCGGTATTAACTATCTTCTAGGGACGAACTTTCATTGCATGTTAAAAAGGCAGATCAGGCGGTAGCACTGGGCCCAATCCAAGATGGCCCAGGTGGAAACCCATATCAAAATATCGAGCTTTTGATACAGGTGGCCCTGGATCACAATGCCGATGCGATTCATCCAGGGTACGGTTACTTGAGTGAAAATGCCGAATTTTCCAAGCGGGTGCAGGACGCCGGTCTGGTTTTTCTCGGGCCCTCCCCGAACAGCATGGCGGTCCTTGGTGATAAGCGCTCAGCCAAAGAGTACCTTCTCAAAAATGCGCCAGAGATACCTCTCATTCCAGGCCACAGCGGAACTGAGCAGAGTATCCAACGCCTTTCGATAGAAGCTGACCGTATAGGCTACCCAATTCTGATCAAAGCCTCAGCGGGTGGTGGTGGGAAAGGAATGAGAATTGTTCGCGAAAAGGAAGATCTAGCCGGCGAGCTTGAAAGAGCGCAGTCCGAAGCGCAAAGATCCTTTGGCTCCTCGGATTGCATTCTGGAGAAATATATCCAGCGTAGTAAACACATCGAAATACAGATTTTGGGAGATAGACATGGGAGGGTTGTCTCCTTGTTGGATCGTGAATGTTCGATCCAACGCCGCCATCAGAAAGTCATCGAGGAGGCACCATCGCCGTGGCTGTCTCCACAACTGCGAAAGAAAATGAGCGAAACCGCTATTTTAATCGGAGAGCTCTTGGAATACGAGAGCGCGGGGACAGTGGAATTTATTGTGGACGTTGACACTGCGAAGTTCTACTTCCTCGAGGTCAATACACGAATCCAAGTCGAGCACCCAATCACAGAAGAGATTACAGGAGTAGATATAGTCGCCTTGCAGGTATACATTGCTAATGGGGGCCGACTCGATGATTTGGGATACTTTGAGAATCGCATGGCACCACAAGTGGGACATGCCATAGAATGCCGACTATGCGCAGAAGATCCTTCCCGAGATTTCCTACCGGATGTGGGCACCATTCGACGATGGACACCGGCATCAGAGATATTGCCAAGCTCCCAAACCAGCAACGTTCGTTTTGAAACTGGAATCGAGACCGGATCGCAAGTCTCAATCTACTTTGATTCGCTGCTCGCGAAGATCGTGGTCTGGGCTCCAACGCGAGCTCTTGCCATTGCCAAAATGGCCAAGATGATGGCTAATACCGTCTGTATCGGGATCAGAAGCAACCAGTCTTTCCTTCAAGCTTGCCTGCTCAATCCTAGCTTCAGCGACCCTGAATATTCGACAAGTTTTATCCCAGATAACATGGCAACTCTCGTCCAAAATCCGTATGTCAACAACCTTAGAGAAGTCTCCCAGCTTCTCTCCTTCTTTCCATCCATGCATTGTAGAGCAGCCGTAAAGGCGGCTTCTGCACAGACGCCATTCTCCAGTATCACCGTTGGATTCCGAAACCAGAAAGCAGATGTGGCGAATGTCCAGGCAGACATCGTCCGGATTCCGAGTCAATCGGACGCCACGATGATTATCGAGTGGCCGTTCCAAAAGCGCCAAACGTATAAAGCGCAGCCTGTCAACATTATTCCTCTCGAGTTAGCGCCCGTTGTCGCAGATTCCGCCGCCGAAGATGCATTAAAGCCTAGTGTTCGAGTCGCTCGTGATTACAATCACCTCAGCTCCCAGATCCGGAGTATTCGCAGCTCATCCGACGGCACCACGGAGCATCGGGTGATGATTCAATCCCACAAATTCTCCACACACCAGGAGAGCCCGACATCAATCTGGAGCCTCGAAGACCTCTCTGTCAAAGTTAACTCGCAAAGATATCCACTATATACCGCGAGTGAGTCTCTATCTTCAGCTTCAGATGATGGCAAGTACCAAAGATTCTACGCACATATCCCAGCCTTGGGCACGTATGTCGAATACCATCTGTATACGCTACTATCATATGGCGAATCACTACGCAAACGCACAGAGGCAGCAAACGCCGCTTCAGAACGAAACCCTAAAGCGCCAATGCCGTGTAAGGTGCTGAGTGTCCCAAAGAAAGATGGAGACGTCATAAATGCTGGGGAGATTGGAATCGTAGTTGAGAGCATGAAGATGGAGATGAACGTGTTAGCGAATGCCAAGGGGATCTTCAAGGCGATGTTTCAGAAAGGAGACGCAGTGGAAGAAGGCACGGTGCTGTTCACTGTAACTTAGAGGAAGATTGCTGGGGTAGATTTTGTTTCGCTAGCTTGCTCATTCGCGATGAAATATATTACAAATATTAGCCACCGAAATTCATCGTGGTGCCTCTGAAAAATGAGATAATTGGTGACATCCCATCGACTGCCAGGCTTGGGTTAGGCGATTGCCCAGAGATCTGAGCAGGTGTAAAACCACTTAGATCAAAGTTTGATAAGTCTACTGAGCCCATATCAAATAGCGAGTTAAAGCCTTGGAATGGTGTACCAGGGCCAATCTGAGAAGTGATTGGCTCCAAGGGCTGGGACAAAGTGGTATAGTCTACTGATTCCCACAAGTCTTGTATCATCTTTGCATCCAGATCTTCTGCTCGTGGAGAGCTAACAACTAGCGAAGTCACAGACAAGGGTTGCGCAGAGAGGTTCTGCAGCAATGAACACTGTGATTTGTGAGATTAGGTGAGAAAGATGAAGCACGAAGTGGGGCCACGTACCATGATCTTGCCATTTTTCCAGTGTTGTGAAAATTCTTCCAGAAACGTTATATTTGACTGCAGGTATGTCGCTGCCAGTTGCCGAATGTTGACGTCTGCATCATTCAAAAATAGCGTATGTACGCCTCCGGAAACCGTTGCGCAGTAACCTATAAAAGAGGAATATGTCATGCAACCTTCGCGTCTGGTTTCTTCCAGAAGCTCTGAGATTGCGCAGGCGTGCTCTCTGCATGTCTGAGAGGCGCGATTTAGGAAGCTTGGAGGTGCTTTGATATCTCTCTTCTGCAATTGCTGGTGGAGCAGAAACGGGTGATTGAGGAGGCATTGGCAGGTGTGGAAGATGATGTGAGAGAAAATTATGGGGCTGGCCATTTGCATGTCAATGACATTATTTCGCAAACAATCTCTTCTAAGGATATCTCCAATACCTCCTCCCATATCGTATTGTGTTTCTAGTTGAAGAAGCAGCGAGTGGATTTTGGTGAAATCAGACTTCGAGTCCCATGGCGGTAATCGAATCTCGCCTTTATTTCGTTCGTGGATGCAATACCGAGCGCATCGGCCGATGATAGAAGCCGTTAAAATCAATAATCCTAGGTCGCCTGGATGATCAGTTTCAGAGCTACTTGATGACAACAACTGGTCAAGAGTTATCGTCTTCTTCCAAGCCCCGTTTCTGAATGTCATCTCATCGCAGGGAATTTGGACCCGACACTGTGCATCAGATATCGCCGATACTCTGGATCGTCCGCAGGAACAAAATTTATCGAGGAGATAGATGGACCAAAAGATTCGACGTCGCTCTTCTTGGTCCACAAATGGCAAAGATGGATCTGGATCCATCATGAGACAGAGATCTTGCGCAACCCGAATTGCCATCCCGATTTTTAGCCAAGCAGGATGGCGTCTGCCAGCTAGATTTGAAGAAACATTTAGCGGAAGTTTTGAGAATAAGCATGAGCGGGAACTTGAAACATACCTGTAAAATCAACGATGGATAGTAGAGTTATTGATTGACATATATAAATATCCGGATCACTTTCTGTGGCGAACCAAGACGATACAAGTAGCCTCCATGATTCTCGAGCATACGCAGCTGTTGCCTCGAGATAATCGCCATTATAATATTCGTCATCGGAAAACCGCAGAGCCGCAGCTAAGACAGCAAATTTGAGATGATCAGGTAGCACATTATCAGCTAGTCGTTGTCTGAAGTTTTGCTCGTGGAAAAACGAGTACGGTTGGTTTTGAACGCGGGCGAAGTAGACATCAACAAGAGCCGACATTACCTGGGGAGGGGGAAGGGCCTGGTATGTCCTGTTTGAATGAGTTAGGACTCACTGATATTGGGATAGCCTCACTCACAGTGCGTGTACATCTAAGGTGTCCATTGATGTATCCATTGATGTATCCATTGATGTAATGGCTTGAGGAGCAGGATCATCTCGGGTCACGGCATTGTGGGAATTATTTTCAGGTGACAAGATGGACGGGCCTGGATTTGTTCGGTTCGCCAAGGTAGGAAGAAATCTGTGTAAGGCGACTCAGTAAAGGTAATGATCAGGGTAGAAGAAGATTATTACGCATTCAGGGTATTCATCAACTGGTCCAACTTCGACTCGATTGCAGCAACACGTGCTGGCAAACCATCCTAAATACACGGGTCAGTTTCGGATACAAGAAGAATATTTGGCGTACCTACATCGTCAATTAAGGCTCCTTGATTACTTCCACTGCCAGCAGCATCTGGAATTTCGTTCGAGATGTTTGACATCCGTCTAGGGGCATCATCCCATTGGCAATCCTGCGACAGTCGTTGGCAGTAACCACAGATGGGTCGCTTGCCGGAGCATTTTGCTTTCTTCCTCCTGATTGGATATGTAAATGAGAGAGGTTCTAAACGGCACAATCTGCAGCTTACCTGCAATTTTTGCATGCTTGTTGAATGCGTTTGATGCCACGATATTCGTGGGGTTGTGTGCGGTCAGGCGGCATAGTGGTAACCAGAGAGAGGGCTCCAGGACACAGATAATGATATTTTGCCTGCTATGCTGACTGAGACGATCAATGGTGTTGCAAGTATAATGTGCATCTACCTAGTCACGGTGCAGAGCCGCCGGCACAGGATGATGTTGTCGATATATTCGTCGGCTAAGCCCGGACACGAAAGTTGGGGTTCCTCCCCCGCTTTTGTAGGAATGGGGATGTCTTGTCTACCCCGCACGCTAATTTTGCCCCGTACATAATCGTTGGTTTCCACAAACTGTACTTGGGTACCTCCGAGAGGTGGTTTGTGGAAAACCACCGATTATATATATCTAATACAAACGACTAGTCAAAGTTCGCATGAGTACCTCCTTATCACGGATTACTTTCAGAATGGGTTCAGATTATCCCACCTTCTCCAGAGAACGTGCTCTTCCACTTGCCACGGTCTGTGACATATAAGGACAGTAGCAATTCATTCACACGTGCCAGACTCTTGACGCATTTTCATATCCAAATGAACGAGGATCTGCGAATGGACTCATTTGCCAACTAACTCGGATTCGAGAACCCTTCAAGCGGTCAACCATTTAGGGTATATTATGTTGGATATATTGAGGGTGGGTGCCACTAGGCACCCGGAGGATTCTGTTTGAATCTCTTGTTGAATAAAGGGGGTTTAGGTTTGGTGCCTGTAGGCACCTGGGGATTCTCAGTTGGGAGAATTCATGAGAATCCTCCATGCATGGCTCTTTGAGCCTTTGTTTCAGACTCTCTATATTATGAGAGCCTTTTCCTAGTCTAGATAATCAATCAATTAAGCATTTTACTTTATATTTCAACATCTCTGTTTGAAGATTCCGTGAGAATCATGGGAAGGGAAATGGCTCTGGTGCATGAGGGTCCTCAAAACTTCATGCAAACACTCTTTTACAAACGCTCTATTCAAATACGAATAGAGCTCCATAGACTAGATAGTTTCATTCAATCAATCAGTCACCTTTATCACTTTTACCTTGATTCAATTCAACACATTCGGGTGCCTTTACGTAAAATCGTTCTATCCAGATTGAGGACATGAAAGACCCCCCTTACAAATCTAGAGATGAGGTAGAAACTCAGAGTTATATCTATTTATCATCTGGTATTTACAATGTGCAAGATTCTCAGTATTTACAATTCCGAACAGAATAAGAAGACGCGGAGCTTATAGACTCGGCCGGACAGTTGCCAGGTCCTTTCCTACAAGGAATGCAGCCCTTGTTCCTTCTTCAATGGCACCATCTATAAAACTTCGCCATCCGAGAGCCCAGTCCGAGTTCGCGAAGTAGACGTGGTTATGTGGTGTACGGAGCTCATCAAGATACTGGTTGAGAAAGTCTTTCTTTGGGTAGAACCATGCTCCCTTCGCGTATTGATCTTTCGACCAGTTGTGAAATACCTTGGATTATCACGTCAGTCTGATATAAAAATGAGGAGCGGGGAATAACAAGATGACATACCACTCGTTTAATATCCATAGGTGCCAGGTCTGTGAAAAACTTCTTCGTCGCATTGATGTCCTTCTCCGGCTTATCTAGATGGTTCTCATTCGCTCCAAATGCTACAATGTGCGTATATCCGGCCTTTGTCGTACCATCTCCAAAAGCATAGGAGAGTTTTGACTCCGGGCTCGTCGTGGACCAGCTCCGTAAACCCCTGTTACTCACCTCGGCATGCACCTTCACGCACTGGTTCCCATGGCCAATATTTGTTGCAGCTTGCCTGACAGCGCTGAGTGGTGGATCGAACGAGATGGTATTCAGGACGTTCAAAGGAATAGTGCACACCACACGGGATGCTCGGAACTTTCGCCCATCTTCGGCAGTAACCTCGACAGATCCTTGTCCATCTTTCACGCCAACGATAGGGCAGTTGAAGACGTATGACAGTCTCCTTGTTGCCATAGCTTCCTCCCAAAAATTTATTGCGAAACTGGACTGGCCTCCACTGAACTTGTACTTTACCAAATATTCGATGCAACCCTCGTAGGTGTAGCCGGACAATGCCCACCATTTCAAGAACTCAAAAAAGGACATTTCTGAAAGTGTTCCACCACTACAGAGCAAGATGAACCCTTCAACCGCAGCTCGCTCTTGTGGAGTCAATATATCTGCGATCTCGGCGAGGCGGTCGGCAGCACTGAGTTTATCGTATCGTACAAAATCTGGGCTCTGCTCCGCATTATGGGGGTATGGTATGGCTTTCTTTCCATAGTGACCGTCGACATTGACAAACTTTTGGAGGCCCGAATTTGTTATTTCATCCTAGAATACACTGTCAATGCCCAGACTTGGAATGTAAAAGAATGTTCATTACTTACTTCTTCGTCATGGCTCATAATAGTCGTTTTCCCCGCAGATGACAGAGCGAAGTGATTTACACCTCGAGAATAGTCCTGGGAGATTTGAAGCTCTCTGGACATGCCATACCGTACGATTTCTCTCCAGACCTGTGCCTGGCCCCAATTGACCCATGTCCCTCCCATTTCGTAAGGGTAGCCGTTAATGTTTGAAGACCATGATCGGCCTCCAATGCGATCACGCGCCTCTAATAAAAGGACTTTCAGACCTGTCAAAAAGACTTCGTCAGTACAGTTCCATTGAACCAGCTTGTGAAATGGTTTCAGCTCCATAACTTGCCTGTATTCGTCAAATCTCTCGCCGCTGTCAAAGCTGTATACCCCGCTCCAATGATGATAACATCAAAAGTGTGCCCAGTGCCTGAAAGGTTGGTCGGTGGTTGAATAACACCAATGCTCGGAACTCCTTGGAGGAGCCCTTCTTTCTCCGTCCATTGATATCCATCTTTCGAGATTGAAGCCATATTGAGAGTAAATAACTGCAAACTGATGTGGCAGAGAGCTTGAGGAATGACAGAAGAAGTTCGACAGAAATTTGTCCACGCGGAGCTTTATATTCGTGCGGAGCTTATCTTATGACGCTTAATTAAATCAGCATGCCACTCTTACTTACCTGATAATAATCCTCCGCATGTGAAGGCGGGTCATTCAGCGTCTTCCGGATCAGTACCCGGCGGCTCCGGCTATTGATATCAAAGTTCCTGGGTATCGCTCCGCTTATATAAGATAACCGGAGAGATACCCGGAATACGTAACTCTGACACAATGGGAGAAGGAACCCCCGAATAGGTTTATTTCGCCACTATCATCCTAAAACGTTGCTTATCTGGACCAAAATACAAAACCTAGAGATGTTATTGGTTTGTGATCATTGATATTCAAGTCGTTGGCGGCTGCGTGTCTAATATGTCATTTGTCTCACCTGCAAATACCCGAGCGATGAGACGAAGCGATCATCCACAATACCCGAGTAAAGGAGACAGCGTGGAGAGTCTCCATTTTGTGGACCTGTTCTATGACTTGCTGTTGAACGTGAATCCAGAGCAGGATATTCACCTATTCTCAGGATATTCACTCATGCCAATAGCCGACACTAGGGCATACTTGAATGTTGGAAGGAATCGGTATTTGGGTCATGACGACGTCGGTCTCCGTGAAATTCTCATATTTCACACAGACGACGGCTTAATACATGAGGGTTCTCAAATCCTTATACAAACGCTGTATCACATTTAAACAGCAATTCATAGTGTAGATAGAATTAATTAATCACCTTTTTTACTTTGATTTAATTCTACTGTCCTTCAACAATGAATAGCTTCATTCAGGATAGATTAATAATACATGCTTTCACACTTTACTCTTCCGTGCCCACAATATTGAATAATGTGTCCAACACTTTCAACTGCCTGTCCGCTTCAAGATTTGCGGGGTAAGTAACCTGGGGTATTATGCGGGGTAAGCTCCGGGGCGAGCGTACCATTCCAGAATCCTGTTAGCCTTCAAACTAGGTTGGTGGTTTTCCCCAGCTGTGGATATATAAGGAGAAGGACGATGCGGACCTGGGAGGTAATATCAGTCACCATATACTTACATTCTTTGTGAACAATTTCAAAAGGCTCATTTGTGTATGAATATCAAACCAACACTTTGCTCACATCGCCGCTGAACCTCGTCGCCACTCATCACCACAATGAGTTTCTCGGGTGCAAGCAAAAATGACAAACCCGTGGTCAAACTTGAGCGGAGACTAAACAAACTCAATATGGTGGCAATGACATTCGCAATTCTGAAGTAATTATATCCCTGTTTGCCATTGGTCCTGATTTTAACTATTGCATAGCACCTGGATCGCTCTCGCTGGTGGTCTTGGCCTCGTCCTTCCTTCCGGTGGACCAGTCGCCTTAGTATACGGCTTTATATTCTGCGTCGCATGTAATCTCTGCCTTACTGCCAGCTTGGGAGAGCTGGCCTCCATCTGGCCAACTGCAGGGGGGCAATACCACTATGCCTATTGCCTCTCTCCTGACCCCTGGAAAAAGTTCTTGTCGTTCTGTGTCGGGTGGACCAGTATTGCAGGATGGCTTGCCTTAGTCACCACTGCTGGTTACTTTGGTGGTGAGTAGAGAGTTCAGATATGATGATCCTAACTGACGCTTGTAGCTATGTTAATATCCGCTGCCATTGTCATGGGCACTAGTGATGTCTACGAGGCCACTCAGTGGAGAATGTATCTCATCTTTCTTGGAATCATTATCTTCACCACAGTCTCCAACTTGTACGGGAATAGAATCTTGGGCTACTGGAGTGATGCCGCACGCAAGTGTTCCATGCCTGGTTAAATAATCCTGCTGACAATTGAAACAGTTTACTGGTCAATCCTAGGAGTTGTTGTTGTCAGCATCACCCTACTTGCGACAGCCGAGAAACGCAGCGCCGCATATGTCTTCACGACCTTCAACAACGATACTGGATGGGCTCCCGGTTTGGCTTGGACTCTTGGCCTACTGCAATCCGCTTTGTCGTTAACTGGGTCGGATGCCTCCACCCACATGAGCGAAGAATTGCCTCATCCAGCAAGAGATATCCCTCGGGCCATGGTATATACAATTGTCGTTGGTGGGGTGACGTAAATCTCCCTGTTACTTGATTCACATTTACAGGAGTTGATCATCTTTACAGTGGCTTTGTGTTCATCTTAGTTATGCTTTTTTGCATTGGTGACGTCAACAGAGTTCTTGGGAGTAGTACAGGAATGCCAATCACAGAGATCATATACCAGGCGACAAACAGCCGGGCAGCGTCCGTGGTACTCTCCCTTGCTCTTGCCGTGTGCTTCATCAATGGCACCAATGCTGCAGTAACAACTGTCAGCCGATTGCTATACGCGATGGCCCGAGACAAAGGCACACCATTGCCTGCATAGTGAGATATACCTCCTTTTGAATGTTGGAGGATAAGCTGACCCAGTGTTTTAGCTTTTCGACGCTTGATAGAAGATTCCATGTCCCTACCCGGACCATTATGGCTTGCTTTGTTTTCAGCGCCTGCTTTGGACTACTATATCTAGGTTGGTCATATTCAGGGCGGGATTCCAATCTATTACACTGGCTTATTAGAACTCAATAGGTCCCGCTGTGGCTTTCAATGCTTATGCAGCAAGCACAACTATTCTTCTAAATATTTCTTACGCCTCACCTGTGGTCATATTGCTCTTCCGAGGTCGCAAAGTCCTTCAACCAGAAACAGTTCAGTTCAGCTTGGGAAGATACGGGTACTTGTTGAATTATGTCGCCGTTGCCTTCGTTGCCGTAACCTCTGTAGTAAGTTGACACATCTCCACTGATGGCTTGCATGGCATATTTATCTGATATTCCCATAGCTTTTCTGCTTTCCGACAGCCAATCCAGTCGATGCAAATAATATGAGTAAGCCCCCCGTTCCAGGTGTGCCTTTTAAAGAGAGTAATAACTGATTGTTCTTTCTTTTAGACTATGTCTCCGCAGTTTTGGGCATCTTTGCTATAGTCTTGGCGGTGCTTTGGTTTTGTTTTAGCAAAGTATATGAAGGACCCGTAAGTCAGGTACTCCCTTTTAACACTATAACGCAGTCAAGCTGACATGAATTTTGCCATTTAGGAAATTATCTTACTGGAAATCACTGCACCGGAATTGGATCAAACCACACCTCTTCCAAATGGTAGTAAGATGAAAGAAGAAACTTCAGAAAGCATAGAGATAGAGAATATTCAGGTTTAGCGTTTAGCGTTTAGTTAGTTGGAAAATGGTTTAATAATGTTCAAAAATTATTGATTGATAAAGTAAATGCAGGTATATACGAGTGAATCAATAGAAGTGTAATTTGTATTGTAATTGTAAGGGTTCTATATATATGGCTGTGTATTACCCCTATTCCTCTAGGTATACCAACGTACCGAATCACGGCTGGAGAATAGTTCGAGTGACGGGCAGACTATCAGTCCACACAACTACAACCTGATGGGCCCATGAGGTCAGCTTACGATAAAATTATCATTTGAATAATCCAACAAAAATATTACAAGGGATTTTGTAGCAGTGTGAACAGTGTTTGTGTACCGGCCTTGTATTCTTATGACGACACTGGCATACAACATCGAATTCAGTGAAATAGGTCATCAGCATGAGAGTGGAATATCGTTGTTCCATCCACAGGAAGATCGAGCTGGAAAGGCAGGATCATGGTCATCAAGGCACAAATAACAGTTACATGGCAATTACTGAATAGAGCGATGTGAACTCTTTGATTGATATAGCTCTTTACTCCCATTACTCCATTCGCTCTGACTTCCTATGGCGCCTGCCGCAGTACCTATTTCACCCTTTGCCCCAGGGAGACGTTACAATTTGCTAAGTTTGCCAACACGGTATTCCGCGTGCAAGGAGAAACAACTCCATTATCCAACCGCTCTTTGACAGAAAACAGGTTTAACAAAGATGGTATGTGCTAATAAAAACGCCTGACTAAGTCTGTAGTGAAGGCCAATATGTTTGGATTGATGAAGAGTAGAAGATGCCAAGCGCTAAGCGCCAAGCCAAGAGCCCCACGTTCCCCGCCTTTTAGTCTCCCCAAGGTTATCTTCGGCGCTTATCAAACTCCAACTTGAACGTGAACCTTGTAAACATTAACGAAATGAATGCGAGATTATACAGGTGGAGAATGCATTTGAGATGATTTGTGGAAGAGTGTCCATTGATTACTACTGTGCGAAGAGCCACAAACCCATATCCACATCATCCTGATTGTAACGTGCGATGCGGAAGACGCGACCACGAAAACGGATATCTCAAGCATGCCAGCAATGCGGATCAAAGAAGACCAAGGTAAGGAGTTGCAGCTATATTACACTTGTCGTCAAACAATATGATTGACGATCAAGCCAGTGCGATGGAGCCTCCCCCAGTTGTGGGTCGTGCCTGTCCAAAGGCGTGACGTGCACGTATGGGATCTCGCGCCGCAACACTCGGTAAGTCATCGGTTTGGACTGTAGGGGCCAGTAATCCTAACAACCCACATTGTAGGACTATGAGAGATCTCAACACGACAACTCTTCAACGCCAGGAAGAATCTTCGCCTAGTATTCCGCGCTCTTCGGTATCACGCTCAATCCAAAGTCAGGGTGGGACCATTATGGATGAAATTGGGCATTCGCCATTTTCAAATCCTCTGGCCTTGCCCCCTCACGTCTCAAACCATCTTTTTAGGGCCTATTTTACTTGCATACATCCCATTTGGCCGCTGATATATAAGTCACTTTATGATACTCAAGACTATCAGCGTCTCATGGGGGAATTGCCAAAGGCGTTAATATTCGCCATCTTCTCCATCGCCGTTTCAGTGCAAGATAAATTGGATAATGAAGACGCAAGGTCCTTCGAGAACATCAACCCGGAGCTATTTTTTGAAGCTGCCATTCGTGCACTTGAGGGCACCGATGGAGATGAGCATCGGAACCCAGTACCACAATATGTGGTGAGATCATCAATTACGCATTGTCAGGTGTTCGCCATCCTTGCTTTGCAGCAGCTGGGAGTTGCTGAATTTTCCCAGGCTAGTATCCTGTGCGGTCTTGCTTCGTCGATTGCGATCGATTTGCGGCTTCACAGAAGAGCAACCAGCCAGACCAACCGAGATCTCGCCGAGAAAGAAATAAAATCCCGCCTGTGGTGGACAATCTACACATTAGACCAAATGTTGGCATGCGAGATGGGCCGCCCTCCAGTGCTGCGATACGACGATTCCGACGCTCCATTCCCATCCGTCGAAGAATCTGATGAATATGAACTGTATTATCGACTTCCGCAAGACCAGTCAAATTCGAGCTCAAGGATTCCCCTGAAGTTGCATACGCTTTCTGCGTTTCACGCAGCCATCAAGTTAGCCGTCGTACTGGAGCACATATCAACCCAAGTTTATTCCCTCGGAAATCGAGAGCGTATTCGCCAGAATCGAGAGTTTGGAGAAGAAATAAGATTGAGGCTCTGGCTAGAAATTCAGGAATGGGAGACTTCGATGCAAGTCTCACCCCTGAAGCTTGATTTGACCGACAATTTTACATCAGTTCCGGTAACAATCAACAACTATGTGGTCAGTAACCCATCAGAGAAATCCAAATCATTCACGTTAATAGTCTCTAGTTCATGTGGTTTGCCACTATCCTGCTTCATCGCCCTTTCACAACACACTGGCAGAGTAGACCTGAGGGTTCATTCCAGCAACAGTCCACGTCCGATCCATTCATGATATGTGTCTTTGCATCAAACAATATCTGCACAGTGCTGGAGAAGTACAGCGACGTCCTTCTTGAACTACCCTGCGATTTGATTTTCTGCATCTTCATGGCAGCCACCATCCAACTGCGCAGGTACAGGCAGGGTGGGCCCGATGCTGTCCATGCACAACAGTGCTTGCAGCTTTGCGTACACTGGCTTACCGTGCTTGGGAAAAGCTGGAAAAGTGCCGAGGCACGGCACCAGTTGCTCAAAGAACGTAAGTAACTTACAAGCTTCCGTACAGTGAATAAAACCAGGAGCTCTAATTATTTTGAAGGCATTGAACATCCCCATGATTCAACAACGAATACGTCACGCCAAACAACGCCTGGACTGCAAGATAAGTCGGGCGCTGAGATGCTAGATGAAGATGCTCTAGGCCTGTTTCTGAGCTCCTTTCCGGAGATGGTAAATATAGGAGGCTTCGATTGGATTTCCAACGAAGATTGGGATGCTGTACAATATCAATCAAATGTAACCTAAATCTAGGCTAACAATAAATAAAAGATAACCTTTTAAACTTAATAGTAGCAATTACGTCATACCTACAAACTCCATAAGTAAGGTTAACAAGGATAAACTGATAGCTTAAAGATAACTAGATCCATAATAATATATATCACCCCATATATCACCCCATTAATCTCCCGCTACTCTCTGTTTATAGATATCCATCTACGAATAACTAGGAGTGTAGTCGTCTAGAGGCAGCTCATTCTTGGTAACTGTAATCGAGTCTAATAATTTTATTATGGCGATAATTAGAGAGCATATATGTGTAGCGAAAGCGGTCAAATTGCTAGTTCCGACCTAGAGCTGCTCGTTTGGTTGGCGCCGACGGTTAAGATTATCAATTTTTTTTTCCTTTTCAGCACTATTTGAATCGTTTGTGCTATAGATACTATCAACCCTAACAAAATGAATATACGGCTAAGATTTGTACTAGCAGTATCACGGCGAGTATACTGCCAAGCTTGAGTATACTATTGCCAACACTGGAATGGAGGCACAGAGGAGATGCGTTGATGGATTGGGATTTGAATTCTCAACACAGCACTTGGACCTGCATATGTAGGTCGTTGGGGATTTGGATAAAAATACGGAAATACCGTCGATGCCATTTCCACCCAGAACAGAGAAGGATTGGCGAACTATATCCGGAATGCCTATCCAGAATCACCGCCACAGCCTCGCAGCAAGGCTGAGATGCACGTGCTCGCCCTCAAAACCACCAATGATGACATTACGCACAACTCCAGCCGCCAGCCGAGGCTGAGCTACCCCACAACTGGCTCCCTCACGCTTCCGTCGGAGCCTTCCGACGGAGCCTCTCCCACGAAAGACGACGGGTGACTATACTTGTGGGCTGGTTTTGGCTCCCACAGACAAATATCGAGCATTAGATTGTCTTACAAACAACAAATAAAAGAGATTATATAAAAGCAGGGTCTTTGGCTCATATCTATTCGCATCCTCAAATCTGTTTTCTTCACCGAGCCGACCGACGCTTGAGGCGCAATTGTAGTTGCACAGGACGGAACCGATCGAGACGGGCTCCACAGCGCGATGATCTCGGGGCTCCAGCCTCAGCGCCCAAAGGTCAGATCCTCATTCTACACCACAGGCTGAGAACCACCTCTCATACTCGAGTGTACTAGGTCTCCCACCCCTCAATCCGCCAACCGCTGAACCAGCAACCTCGTCGCGCGCAGAGCGAAATGGCGCCGCCGGCACCGCCGTACCAGGCGCCGCCGCGCTCCATGCAGTATGATCCGGCGACGCAGCATCCGGTGTTTTTCACGAGCCGCATGGTCAAGTTGCCGAATGGGGTTGTGGGCGCGGGCGCGGGAGCGAACCCGGTGGCCTTCGGGTATCAGTTTGAGGAGGCGAGGAGAGAGGCGCTTCCGGGAGGGAGGCAGAAGTTGTGAAGATGGGAGGATGGGAGGCTGGAGCGGCGGAGATGGAAGACGGAAGTTGCGAGGAGTAGTGAGCGATAAATGGCGATGCCTGTGAACTTATGTGCTTGATAGAGGCGTTAGGATGGATATGGGGGCGTTACAACATCAGATGCAACAACACAAGACATCGGAACAATTGGCCGCACGAAATTTATTGGTTGGTAACAATATGCGAGTAACACGTTTATGGGACTCTTTCATACATTGTTGTGACCAGCGATCTGGTTGCTTTGCCGACTGGTACTTGGAAATGCGCGCTTGATCTTGGTGGAGGTTCTCTTCAATTCACTTTTCTGTCTGGATTTTGAAGAAAGAAACAATACTATTTCCTAAGATGCCAAGAGGCAATGGACACATCAGCTTCGAGTCTCCTCCCAACCACTATCATCGCTTGTAATTTGCTATTTTGCCTTTACTTCATTTCTCTGGATAGATCGTTTGGTGAAATGATCTCACTGTCATCTCCAGAGCCTGATGCTAGCTTTATCGATCCAGCGAATTTCACATCTACCAAAGACAGTAAGTCCAAAACTTGTCCCAATGCCTCAATTCATCTTGCTGCTTTAGCTGATTTATACCAGCCTGGTCTGCGCCAATTAGCTGGACTCCAGTCAACAAAATCAACATGCTCATCCAAAACAAAACCACAGCTCCAGCTTCACCTCCAAGACATCGTCACGAGATGACTGATTCAGAACACAACGCAGCCGTCGACTTCGCCATCGATCTCTTCGAGGAATCGCACGGATTGGCAGTCCTCTTGCAAAACGACTTTGGGGCTCTGACGCTCAAGATCGAGGGGCGCATGATGATTGTGGATAGAGATGAGCTTTGCCTTGCTGATAGGGAGAAGCGGAGAATGATAATCGCGCAGCGGTTGGGATTGAGAAGGATGGATGCACTGGGTAAGAAATTGCCATCCGGCCGACACGTCTTGCCTCCTGTGGTTCGAGTTTGGACCTACTTCTGCCTCTCTGTGTCACAATAACAACCTCGGCGACAATGCTGACAGATACCTAGACTTCAAACCACCCCACGATCTCACAATCCGACAGAAGAAATCCCCCAAGAACGACAGCTCCGCTCAATTCCCCCACAATGCCTATGCTCCGAACTTCCGGATTAAAAAGCACCACCCCAAGACTCAGCCAAAGCCCACTCCGCAGATCAGTCAGATCCTCGCCTCCATGCTCGCCCCTCTCGACGATCCGGACACCACAACCACAGCTTTGGATACTTCCGCCGATGAAGACGTCCCGGAGATGCTCGTCGTCGAAGCACCCGAGTCGAATCCGTATTCGCACTTCAGGATCAAGATCGTCAGGGTTCCTGGACGGGCTGGCGGATATATCATCACGCCCTGCAACACCAAGAATTGGAGGCTTGTGATGGAGAAGAGGCTGGATAGGGAAATGGAGATGAGAGTACTGGAGGAGAGGAGGAGGGGGTTGAAGAAGATGATCGATGCGAAGTGGTCCACGTGACTGTGTCCGAGTTTGGGGAAGGGGAAAAGGGGCGTCATGTGATTTGATTCCCTTGTGGTAAAGATGGGATATATACAGGAGTATGGCGTGAAGAGGAGAGAGGTCCATCACATGCATGGACAGCTAGTCGCCGTTCGGATTGTGTCACTGTCGCCTCTGTTAGACCTCTCCTTCACACTTATATCCTCCATATTATGGGCGTTCATCAACCGCCAGTCTCCCTTCTCATCTCCCAAACTCTCAGTCCCCCACAGCCAAATCCCCCACCACAGCACCTCTCCTCCCCCTTCAGCCTCTGAGCTCCCAACTCTCCTCCAAAAGCCTTTATATATCAGAGCAGGACTTTATGAGGATGCAGATGCATTTTTCTCTCTATCTTCGTTTGTTAAGTGTGACGGAGTTTTATTTACTTTTGTGGCGGGGATTGGGTAGGAAATGTTTGAGAAAAATACACACAACACTCGCTTTCACATGTAAAGATTCTGTTGATTATCAGCGTTTGACATCGACACTGCACATATCTTATATCATACTTCACTTTCGACTCGCACGCATAGTATAATGCCGGCCAGATATCTAAACACCGCTTCAAGCAACCCATTATAGATGGAGATTCTCATGAATATATTTTCAGATATTCAGTTCATCAACATGGTTTCTGGTAGTCCTTGACTTGCGCAGAACTCTTGCTCTACACTCCTCAGGCTGAGAAGGAGTGGATTTTGAACTACTGATGGTTGAATCACAGCATTCCTGGAAATGCAGGCAGTAGATTGCCTGAATGAATTCGCCGTATCACTCATAAGCGCGTCATTGTACTTTCGTACATCATCTGGGAATCTAAAACTTTCATCAAAGCTCGCGGCTGTTGCATGAGCAAAGACGGTTCACTGCTCTTTAATAAGACTTGCACCCGAGATGTGCTTTCTCAAAACATATCTCCATCTTTAGCCAGCTCCTATCCATCTTGCCGAGAATACAGGACGATGCTAAGCGAGGACGTGATGTTGATGAAAACACCAGAGTCCACAGTTACTCCATCACTATTTCGGATACAAGTAATAAGGTGGAGAGTCCTGGTATGTATTCTCCTACTTTGATTTCCCGAAAGTGCTGGACTACTTACTCATGGACGATTAAATTTAGGACATAATCCAGTCGCAAATGGCACTCCAACTGGTTTCAGTACAGCTGAATGTAGTAAGTCGCGAATTACTATGAATATATCTCTGGTCATGAAAGTTGACATATCAGTAGTGAGTACGGCTATCATGGAATTCGAGTCTTCAGTTGCACTTGCAAAGACTACCTACTGCTGGCGGTGATGGGAATCACGAAGGTAATCATGAGTTTCAGGGCTTTTCAATTCGTAATTTTTTGATGGAATTGGCATACATGAACGACGCACAACCCAGTAATAGTCTTATTGCAGAGTCAGTTGATGTTTCTCAAGCTGAACTCAGCATCAATATGACCGCGAAAGACGAAGATTATGAGGCTGGAATTGAGTCTGGCAAGAAGAACAATGGCAATATCGTTATGAAAAAGAAATGTTTTGAGATTACTGCTTAGTTACTCTTCACACTTCTACACTGCCATTTCTGTGTGCAAAATGCTGCTGTTTATACTTTGTAATATGGCTGCTAATAACTCCATACGTGATAAAATACTTTATGGGCTAGAGGACAGAAACATGCAATGAGAATGACTATCGGTCATCTCTTGCATTACTATTCCATAGCTGAGGCTGTATAAGGGAAAAGTGATAATTCAGAAGGTGCTAAAGATAGAAAATGAAGAATAGTAATAACAAGAATTTAACTATCATTTGCCTTCACGGACATAATAAGAGCCATTCTCTCTCATTTGTAATGAATTTTACTTTATTCCGTGGTTAGTTATATTTTTAAAGTGGGAAAGAACGCAGCTGTATTCTTCGATACAATAAATGAGTGAATACTTGGGCGAATTACGAGTGTAGCATTCCTGAATTAGGTTTTTTATGTCTATGTATCTACAAATAATTCCAAAGCGGATGCTGTTCTTGCCGAGCGTCGTCTAGGCAAAGTAAAGATGACATTTTTCATCAACAACAATATATTGTACGCCTATGGCCATTTCTGGAGTCGTAATCGAAGTGACTTTTTTTATTTATTTCCCCGCGTTTTAGTCTTCACATTCCCACTATTTCCCCGCATATCGCCGTTAAGATCGCTGACATTCTTGTTGGTTGCTATAGTAACGTTCTTCCTAAGAATGAGGGGGAGAACACGTAAGGGAAACGAGTATTTCTAGCGATTCTCATGATACTCACTCCTTCAAAGATGCAGAATCATAGGACAATGGATACGGTAATATTAAGAAGTTCTTCATAATAATGGCATATGACTCTTAGCTTTTCATCATGCTGTATGGTACCTTCATTGCATGTTATATTTCTTCGCTCATGCGAGCATATCGTGATTTCAAGAACTCAATTAAAGAATCTGCTATGTTGTCTAAGCCTCTTAGTCCAAAATTTGCGAGAGTCTGAGACATTTGGCATAAAATTTCAGTTTGCACATCCATTGGAATGGCGTCTGTTGCGTCTATAAATAAATCAAAACCTCGCATTGAAGTCTTCATCCTTCATTTTGAGCATTATTCAAGATCATTCTCCTCCTCTGTTCTATCACAAAAAGCAGAATTGTACAAAGCTAAGCAAATCTCGGTGTCTCTTGTTCAGCTTCTCACTCTTGACAGCCCATCTTCACTCACGGAATCACAATGCGCAAATTTAGGATTCCAAAGAAGATATCCAAATAGCTCTCAAGGCAGACGGACTGTCCATCGCTTGATCGTAAGTCTGGAGTCATATTTAACCAATCGACTCTGTTTGTCAAATAATTGACACTCTAACAGCATCAGGCACAACACTGGGACATTGACACACTCTATAGCTCCTGAGGACTTCAGAAGTGTGGATTGCAGTAAGTCTCATTTTTATTTTGCTTTGCACTTGCTCTTCTATAATGACCAATTTGGTTCAGCAGAGCAAGCTTTCTGCAAATAGAAGACCCATAAATCCTCTGTTATAAAAAAGACCTCTCCCATTACTGAAGACAACAACTAAAAGCCCATAGATGAAATCCAGAGATTGCTCGACATGGTCACGGAAAAACTCGAAGCGTACTTGAGCCTTCAGGACAACACTTGGTGGGATTCATCGTAAGGGAGCGGCTGAAAAGCTTCTAAATCAAGTACAGATTTCAGTATGTTGTCTCCTCTACAATTTTTTCATTCTTCTTCTTTCAATATCTCACTTCTTGACAGGGAATCTGTCAGGTGAATGCTAACAGTAATTAAGTCGCGTTGTATCCCCAGTCTTTTTGAGAGCGAAGAGAGCGATAAAATTTTCTGTTGTATTCTGTATTATATAGAGGCTCGGATCAGTCTTAAATCGACATTTAATGTATTTTATTCTCTTTGTGTGTGTGTGTGTCTTGTAGTTCATTACCTTGAAGTATTCGCTATAAGCTCGATTGAATCAGTAATGTCTGACATAAAATCGTTAGCATCAAAATCAGACACGAAAGTGAAATATTCAGAGAAAACAGTTGCCTAGGCTTGACAATTAAGGTATTAGTAAGGTATTCATTTTACCCTTTCGTCACTATTCTAGAGAAATTATAATATAGTGCAAGGAGATGAAGAAGTTCTAGTCTGTTTCTTTTTAGGATGGGAATACGAAGGATAGGTGCTGAATAATCCTGGTGATGATACTATTCATATGTTATGTTATATATATATATATATATATGCTATTATTGTAAATGTGATATCTTATTTTAGAAAAAATATAGCCTAGTGCCACTAATCGGGCGACTTCGTCTACTCGCTCCACCCTAGACTTCCGTCTAAGGGTGGGCAATTGCAAAGTAGACGCCCGATTAGACATACTCAGTCAGAATTCACTTATTTTTTCACTCTGCTCATGAGAAAACGTGAGAACGGAAATTTAGGCAGATATAGATGAGCCATAGCAGACTTGAACCTCTTTTCCTCCTACAACTTCTTTTTTGCTCTTGGACGATTTCACTTCCGCCGCACATTTTTGGGAGGAAACAGGGTTCGTCAGGTGCACATCACATGGTGATGTCGAAGTTGAGAACTTTCCTATGTGGTAGATCTCCTATATTCATCCCGCTAAACCATTTAACATCCGCTTATACTACAATCCGTCACACATATACATCAGCCATCCAACTCTAGCGCCATGCATGTATCTTCTTCCCACTTCCATCTTGCCACAATGTTACTTCTTTATCCCAAAGAACCCTCGCTTCTTCTTCTCCTTCCCCTCATTTTCTCCCTTAGTCTTCTTTTCCAGCTTCCCTTTATGCCCACCTCCCAGCCCCGGTTCCTGGATCACCCTCTGTGGTTCCTGCGGGGATCCATTCTGAGGCCTACCTCCCGAGCTCAGTGACAGCGCGCCCATCCTCGCTGTCGGTGTCTCGGGGACCTTGTTGTAACTAATACTTTGCTTCGGTTGAGGAGGCTGTCTCGGCGCTCCACCTCTTGGCGCTCCAGGTCCAGATGGAAGTCCAGCTTGTGGCGGACTTTCAAAAAGATGCTGTGGCGCCTTCTTCTGCGGTCGGTCGGGTGGGAGATCTAATTTCTTCCTATCGACCGACAAATCCGTAAGTTGTCGTATAAACAGCGATGGAGTAAGCATATGGCTTGTAACAAGCAGCACATCGCGATTGGTAGTCCTTGAAATCTCGTAGCATGCTCGTGATTCGGAGTAGGTTGCGCCGCCAGCCATAAAGACAACGACTCGCTGTTTGGACTCAAGAACTGACTTGCGATTCTGCGCCCATGTTGGTTTTGCAGAGCGGAGTGAAGTGTCGGCGGGACCTGTGCGAAGCTCACTTTCTAAAGGTGGCTTCGTGTAAGGAAAAACAGATGGATCGAGAGCTCCACGAACGCCGTCTTCAAGGAGAAGCTTGAGCGCAGGTTCGAAGCGGGAGAGGGCATATTCTTCGTTCGCTGCTGTGGGGGCAGTTTTGCGAGCAAACATTGGTGGCGGCGGTTGACGCGTTTCTTTCAAAGACCTGGTAGTTCGAACGCCGAGGAGATCGAGATTGGTGATCGTTTGCGTATTGTGCGAAGGGAGACCTGCATGTGCGAGGAGGCGAGGAATATCGTCATAGACGATCCCGTCCTTGTAGATGATATAAAGCATTATAAGACGTAGGCGATCTGATTGTGATATGTTCTCATCATCTAGGAGACGTACAACCTGATCTGCAATATTCTTTGGTTTCCGATAATCTTCGTCGAGTCCAGTGGCAAGAGTTTGCTCGACTGAGGCAATATCAGGAAGTTTGCGGTTTTGAAATATGTTCATGCACTCTTGCGCCATTGACAGATGTAATGAGTATGCCTCCTTCAAATTCTGAAATTGTGGCAATCCGGCCAGCATATCCTTAATGGCATTCAAACTCGATGCATCGGATTGATTCGTGAAGTGGGGATTCTCGTCAATAAACTTTTGAAAGTCACCCATCAGTCTTTCGATGGTATCTTTCATATGGGTGTGCCTATTCTTGACCCATATTTCATCCTTCTCACCAATTTCAATATCTTTCTCCTCTTCGCCAGGTTCTCCTTGGTTTACCACCGTTTTGTAAAGTACCTTGTCAGTTTCTTTTATTGGTAATAGATCATGTGCCATGGCTTGATATGTAAATTCGTGGACGAGTGGGGCAATCACATCCATAGACCTGTCGGTGATGATAAGAAGACCTTGAGGCCTCGATGATAGTGGAGGAAAGTTGGAATGAAATTTCGCATATGCATCCAGCTCATCTTGGACGAATCTTGCAAGATGTGAGCATAGCACGCTCGCTTCGTGTGTTGGAGCTCGTGGTTTGTAATATCGAACTGTGGGATATTCTCCTAGCGAGATGCATACGCCAGTGATCTGCGAATGAAATCAGCTTCTCCATCTTTGTTTATGTGCCCATCCACGAACCTTTTGCGCAAGTGTTCGCATATGTGACGCAACAAGATTGTTGCACTCCGGATGATATAGAATTGGGAAGCTCCATGGATCTCGGAATGTTACCAGCCGCGACTCTCGAGGGAAATAGTCTATGGATAACGTGTCGAATCCGGCGAGTTGTTCCTGGGCTTGAGGCGAGGAATCGATGCGCCTTCGGATATGAGGGTCCAATAATGCTGTCCATACCAAGAACGCTCTTCTATACCGCCGCCGCTCAAAGTCCGCCATCAAACAGTCGACAACATAGGGTTCAGGAGACAGAAAATATATCGCATCCATGTCTCTGTTCATCGGTCTCTTATCCTCAATCTTCTCGATATCTACCAATCTTAGCTACTTCCAACACTGCTGGCGTAGAACATACTCGCGATATTCTGGTTGAGAATGTCATCTTCTTTAACAACATTGTCGAGGATCCTCTTGCTGTCATCGTCGAGAACCAATACTTTCCACTACCACACATCAGCTTGCTTCTGCGCTTTGGCTTTGGGGTTCCTTGCGTCGCCTTGAGTGATGCTCTTTATCACGCGAACAATGACTGTAACAATATAATCAGCCTTCAGCATCTCCACAGAGGGGAAAAGATAAACGCACTGTCGCGCTGGTCTTGGATAGCCGACATGCCCATCTTGGGCGAAGTGGCCTGAATTCGCAGTCTATTGTGAACGTTGCGGAGTTCTGTCGGGTCCTATGGAGTCCAAAGCAGAAAAAGCACGTATAGCTCTTTGGTGGCTGGGTAGTGACGTGGATAAATCTGTTGCTCACTGGAGTTTCAGGAGTGGACCATCTCCAGCTTGGCCCCGCGACATTCAGTGTAGCGGTCATCGATGAGGTAGGAGTGCGGTCATCCGGAGAATTATTGATCCGCAGATAAGATAACGCGCGGCAAGTGGGACCCAGGAGGCTGTGGCGTGAAGCTTAGAACGCTTCACTTTCATTCTTCAGCCAAAGCGGGGAATGGTGTATTTGTATTGCAATAAAAGTGAGGCATAATGACGCTCTAAGATCTCGGGCATGTCAGGTTGCAGCTGTGGATCCCATCGTCCATGATGTTCAGGTCCAAGGTGAATATCTGGTCTTGGGCGATCAACGGGGATTCTGAAGTGCCTCCCTTGAAGTTGAATCGATGCTAGGTGTCTTTATTAAATCACTAAAAGGCAGCACAGCACTTTAAATAGTCGACAGGTCTTTGGTGCGCTGCAGAGTTTAGATGGGTTTTTATAACTTTATAAGCCTAATATGTTAAATAACCTCTGATGCCTCCTCGTCAGTTCCCGACTCTCTTGCGTCTTTGACGGCCCTTCGCGCGTTGAACCTCTCAAATTGCATGATTGACTCCCTGCTTCATTGACTTAGAATCTATTACCTGCCATCACAGCTTTAAAGTTTGAACCTTAGATCAAATCATTTGATCTCATGAGCTGGCATCGAGCGTCTCTACCCGCTTAAGCGCTTGGATCTTACGGATAATAAGCTGGCCGACCCCACGGAGCTTGCGAGATTAACTGCGCCTAAACTATTTGCCTAAGGTTTCGAAGATACAAACAGACATCAAGTCAAGTTTTGCCAGCCTTGCCAAGATTTTTAGCCTCAGTCACATGACGAGAGGAGCCTTACTCGCGGCTGCGCCTAATTTACCGCCATCAGGACGCCTCAACTGCCTAAGTCTCCAGAATTCCATCTTCAGTCTTTCAGACGCAACCTAGCGTTTGCACATCAACCCATCATGGAGGACCTCGAGTCCCTAGAGATACTATCGTTGGTCTCGAAAGTGACCTCCGAGTTACAAAATCATCTCGGAATCAGCGACAAAACACTCGCCGAGTTTGTCATTGCCCAGCATGGGGATTCCAAGTCGCTGGATGACTTCCGGGAGAAGTTGGATGCTATGGGGGCTGATTTTCCAGGGAGCTTGGTGGAGAGTATTGATCGACTTGTACGAACGATGCATCCAAAATATAAAGGGAAGAGAGGCGCAAATGGCGAGGCGTTGAGTGGAGCGAAGGCCGGCAAGGAGAAGGTGTTTAAAGGATTGGCGATACCAGATGTGGAACCACTGGTCGAGGAGGATGGAGCGACCGCGATTGATGATACCATGGCGCTATTAGAGGGTCTTGGCGGAAAGTCCAGGAATGATAGACCCAGAGACAGCAGGAAACGAAGTCGCAGCCCTGATGATGATTTCGACGACAGAGGCAGGAGAAAGGGGCGCCATCGGTCAAGATCGCAAGGCTACAATTACGATAAAGATCCAAAGCGGAGGAACGGCTACGAGGAAGAAGATGAATATGGCCGAACACGAAATGGACACAGAAGTCATAGAGATGGACAGAAGAGTAGCAGGAGAAGACGCGATGAGGATGAAGACTTCAAACGGCCGCCGGTACCTGAAATCGATGATGAACCAGTACTATACAAAGTCTATGAGGGTCACGTTACTGGTGTGAAGGATTTTGGAGCCTTCGTCAATCTACACGGAGTGAGAGGACGAGTTGATGGCCTAGTGCACATTTCTGCTCTTGTGGAGGGCTCACGAGTTAATCACCCATCTGATCTTGTCTCAAGAGGTCAGACAGTCAAGATCAAGGTAGTGAAAATTGAAAACGGAAAGATTGGATTGTCTATGAAAGAGGTTGATCAGGAAACCGGGCGAGACCTTGCACCCCAAGCAAGGATACAATCTGGCGCCAATATGGAGCGGCTAGGAGGTAATAAGGGTGTTTATGGCAGCTTAATCGACGACCAAGACGTATCCTTTGAGGATAATACAGCACCGCCGCCCAGGCAGAAGAAGCGGATGACTTCGCCGGAGAGATGGGAGATCAGACAGCTGATTGCTTCTGGAGTGGTAAAAGCTTCAGATTATCCGGATCTTGACGAAGACTATAACGCTGCCTTGAATGGAGAGGGCGAAATGGAGCTCGAAGAGGATGTTGATATTGAGATCAGAGATGAGGAGCCGCCATTCCTTGCTGGTCAGACCAAACAATCCCTTGAGTTGTCACCTATCCGAGTTGTCAAAGCACCCGATGGTTCTCTAAATCGTGCTGCAATGTCTGGAGCAGCATTGGCAAAGGATAGGCGAGAGTTAAGACAACAAGAGGCACAGGATAAAGCAGCCGAAGAAGGGGCCAAAGTTGATTTATCGGCGCAATGGAATGATCCAATGGCCGCACCTGATCAGCGGAAATTTGCAAGTGATCTCAAGATGATCAAGCAGCATCCGGCAAACGAAGTCGTCCCAGAATGGAAACGAGTCACGCAGAGTAAGGATGTGCCAATGGGCAGACGTACTAATATGACAATCAAAGAGCAACGAGAGTCTTTACCAGTGTTTAGATTCCGCTCAGAGCTCATCAAAGCTGTCGAAGATAACCAACTTCTTATCGTGGTTGGGGAGACAGGATCCGGAAAGACAACTCAGCTGACACAATATCTGGCCGAAGCCGGATTTGCAAACAATGGGATGATTGGATGTACTCAACCCCGCCGTGTGGCTGCAATGTCTGTGGCTAAGCGCGTGGCTGAGGAGGTTGGATGCAAGCTTGGAGAAGAGGTCGGGTACACCATCCGTTTCGAGGATTGTACAAGTCCAAATACGAAAATCAAGTACATGACCGATGGAATGCTGCAAAGAGAGGTTCTGATGGACCCCGATGTCAAGCGCTATTCTGTCATTATGCTGGACGAGGCTCACGAACGGACAATTGCGACTGATGTGTTGTTTGCATTACTCAAGAAGACACTCAAACGACGGCCTGATCTCAAGGTTATTGTGACTTCGGCTACTCTCGATGCAGACAAATTCTCAGAATACTTCAATCAGTGTCCTATCTTCTCCATTCCGGGACGGACATTCCCGGTCGAGATTATGTATTCGAGAGAGCCTGAATCAGATTATTTAGACGCAGCTTTAGTCACTGTGATGCAGATCCATTTGACAGAGCCGCCTGGAGATATTCTCCTCTTCTTGACGGGACAGGAAGAAATTGACACCAGTTGCGAGATTCTTTATGAAAGGATGAAAGCACTTGGACCAAGTGTCCCGGAACTGATCATCCTACCTGTCTATTCAGCATTACCAAGCGAGATGCAAAGTAAGATCTTTGATCCTGCTCCTCCAGGCAGTCGTAAGGTCGTCATCGCAACCAATATTGCCGAAACCTCCATCACCATCGACCACATTTACTACGTCATCGACCCTGGCTTTGTGAAGCAAAATGCTTACGATCCAAAACTCGGCATGGACTCTCTCGTTGTAACTCCCATCTCCCAAGCACAAGCACGCCAACGTTCCGGACGCGCTGGTCGCACCGGACCAGGCAAGTGCTTCCGTCTCTACACCGAAGCAGCCTTCCAGTCCGAAATGCTTCCCACCTCCATCCCCGAAATCCAGCGCCAAAACCTGTCCCACACCATTCTCATGCTCAAAGCAATGGGTATTAACGACCTTCTCCATTTCGACTTCATGGACCCCCCACCCACAAATACCATGCTCACAGCCCTCGAAGAACTCTATGCTCTTTCTGCCCTCGATGACGAAGGCCTACTCACTCGTCTCGGCCGCAAAATGGCCGATTTCCCCATGGAGCCCGCACTCGCGAAAGTCCTCATCGCAGCCGTCGACCTGGGCTGCTCTGACGAAATCCTCAGTATCGTGGCAATGCTCTCCATGCCCTCGGTCTTCTACCGACCCAAGGAAAAGCAGGCTTTGGCCGACCAGAAGAAAGCCAAATTCCACGACCCGGCAGGCGACCATCTGACGCTGCTCAATGTGTATAATGCTTGGAAACAAGCCAAGTACGCGAGTCCGTGGTGCTTCGAGAATTTTATCCAGGCACGAAGCATGCGGCGCGCGAAGGATGTGAGGGATCAGTTGGCGAAGATCATGGAGAGGTACAAGCACCGCATCGTCTCGTGTGGCCGAACAACGCAGAAGGTGCGGCAGGCGCTCTGCTCGGGCTTCTTCAGGAACGCAGCACGGAAGGACCCATCCGAGGGGTACAAGACGCTTATTGAAGGCACACCAGTATCTTTGCATCCCAGTAGCGCGTTGTTTGGCAAGCAGGCGGAGTGGGTGATATATCATACGCTCGTGCTGACGAGTAAGGAATACATGCACTGCTGCAGCACTATTGAGCCAAAGTGGCTGGTAGAGGCAGCGCCGACGTTCTTCAAGGTTGCAGGGAAGGAAGGACTGAGTAAGCGGAGGAAGGCAGAAAGGATCCAGCCGCTGTATAACAAGTTTGCAACGGAGGATGATTGGAGATTGAGTGCGCAGAAGAGGCAGGGCAGAGGGGGTGGCGGTGGTACGTGGGGTTAGTTTAAGTGCGTAGATACCTGGAGCAGGAGGAGCTGTATAATAGACCACAGGCAGCCCCAAAAAAATTTAGATATTGTGCTACTTGTACAGGATTTCATTCACGTGTGAGAACTATCGCTGGCTAGACTACATACGCCAGTCCTTGCATCGCTAGTGCGCCTTGCTACCCTCATTCTCATTCCTTCATTCACAATCATACCGCGTGCGGCGATACCCTTAGCCAAATCTCACTAGCAAGTATGTCCGAGAGTCATAGCCAATTCTGCTATTTGTGCTCCGTCTAGCCAATATTCAGTCGACAGAAGCGCTATAACCGGCATTAGATGTATCGTCTTCCTGAACAAGATGCAAAAAAATCTTAGCGACGGAAGTTGCCCTGTTGTGGTGGTCCTCCGCGTCCGTCAAATGGGGCGTATCCTAATACCTCGGGGCCAGGGAAGCCGGACATTGGTGGTGGACCCATGAATCCAGGAGGTGGAACCATGAAGCCTGGTGGTGGCATGTTACGCGGAGCATTGAGCATGTTCTCGGGGGGTGGTCCAAAGCCAGCCATATTGAAGCCAGGAGGGAACAACGGAGGAGGCATGGGCATACCGCGATTTGGACCGCTGGCAAGACCCGGTGGTGGCTGGAGAGGATGACGTTGTGATATCGTCTGTGGCAATTGTTGTTCACGTTGTTGTTGTGCCCATCCAGGTGGCAGCTGCTCAAGACCAGGTGGTGGACGCTGGAGAATCTGTGTTGGCTGCTGTTGAGTTTTGGAACGAGGAGGCTCGTGCTGAGGAATTGGACCACGACCCAAAAATGTATCATCAAAGAACCCAGGTGGTGGTTCTTGTCTTTGGCGTTGCACAACACGTTCGCGCTGTTCGCGAATCAAAAGCTCTTGCTCACGTTCAATCATGAGTTGCTGTTGTCTTGAAGGTTGTGATTGAGGTGGCCCTCTCATCATCAACTGCTCTGAACGAAGTGGCTCAGGTGCAACGCGAGTATTTTGCATGAGTCCCATCAAGAATGCAGCATTCTTGTTTCCATCTTGATCTGGACGGCTTGAACCCTGGCTAATGGCGCTCTGGCGCTGATTGACAAGCTCATGCACCATTGTCTCTGGACGAGACGAAGGCTGACTAACGGCAGTGGATCGGTTCCCAAGCAAATCTTGAAGCGCAGCCTGTTGAGATTGAGATTCCCGGCTCCCAGAACGTGGTGGCTCTTGAAATCCAGGACGGTATTGCTGGAAAGGCTCCAGTGGTTGAAGTTGTGCGTTCATGGGCTTCTGAGGTGGAGGCTTTGGCTGGGAAGCTTGATTGGCAGGCGGCGTAGGGGTCTTCGTCCCAAGAATGCTCTGACTCTGCAACTTCTGTAAAAGTCTCTGGAAGTCTTCCTTTTCCTTGTCGGTTTGGGGATTTGCCTCCTTCAACGCAATGCTTGAAACAGGTGGAGCGGGTTCCGTCGGTCGACGTGGTAGATCCTCTTGTGGGGTGGCAAAGAAAGATGTAAAACGAGAAGCTTTGCCAGTAGTAGCTGCCTTAATTGGACCCTCCTTCTTCGAGGGCAACTGCGTCTCAAGTCCGTCCGCCTTAGGGGAAGACCACATGCTCAAAAACTTGTCTGGACCTGGATCCATAACCAAGGGAGCCTCTACCTTGGGCTTGTCGAATCCAAAGAAGGAATTCTGGCCAGATGTATCAGGGGCTGCTTTGGTCGGTGGCTCTTCGGTGGCAGGTGTCTTCATAATGCCTGCATTCATGCTCTCTTTCCATTTTTGAAAGTCCTCTGCAGTGTGCGCACGTTTTTTCTCGTTCGCTGGCTCGTCCATCCATTCTGGCTCCCGCTCCTGTCTTCTATCATCTCGCTCCCAGCGTCCACGGGTCCTATCTTCGTTTCTATCGCCACCACGATCGGTATTTCTGTCAGTGTTGCGTTCACTTGTCCGTTCGTTAATTTTATCATCACGATCCTTTTCTCTCCATCCACGATTACGATCGGTAAATCTGTCGCCATTGCTCTTGCGGTTCTCGGCTGGTGTTGCCGAATCTTCCTTATCCTTGAACCATGATGGCTCATTCCGTCCTCTACCAAATCCATTTCGGCGGCCCGCTCCCTCGGTCTCTTCTGCCGATTCTTTTATCGCGTCCTTCTCACGAGAGAATGTGTCAAATCCACGGGCAGGCCTCTCGTCGCGTGCATCTCTACTTCCTCTCCTCGGCATAGGTGGCAAATCATCTCGATGTCTATCCCCGCCCATACGACCGTTGAAACGCTCGGATCCCTCAGCGCCAAAACTCTTACGTGGCTTGACAGTGCTCCATCCTTCGTTATCTTGATCGGCATCTAATCGTCTCGACCGAAGATTGTGACGCTGATTATCACGAGTACGGTCATTCTCTCCATCACTCTTTCGGAATGGGTATCTATCTCTAGAATCCGAATCCCTATTGAGTGATGGTCTATCGGGAAGATCTGAAGGTTTCGCGTTTCGTGCTGAGGTTGCAGATGCAAAAGAGGTCTTTGGAGGCCCTAAAATAATGTCCACTGCGTCTATTAAAAATTAGAAGGGTCACACATAGTTCAATGAATGTACACACTTGCGCTGCTTCGTGAATGTTTGTCCAAGCCAGATCTCCTGTTAGTCTGGTCCAAGAGTCCAGCAGATTCTCGTCGCTCTCTGTTGGCTAGTTTGCGCTCGGCGTCAGGTAGTCTGGAAACAGTCAGAGATCACTGTCTTGCACAAGGGGAGTGCTTCCCCAAGAGTTGCTGTGCTACTTACCCCATATATTCCTCCGCAGGAGGTAGATTGAGCGGTCTTACGACCAAAGGCGACTCACGCAAGCGTTCCAACTCATGGCGAGTATAGCGCATCGTGAATTGCCACGGCTAGAGTGTTGAAGATAGAACCGATGCGCATAGGCGGAGAAGACAAAAGAGTGAAGCAATGGCCAAGTATATCGTGCTTCAGTCGAATTATCTTTGCGGACACCAGATATGAGTTTGACGATGAGTTATGTGCTGCGCAAGCAGTGACAACGGATGGAGCTGTTATACACAGGCTGGAATGATCGAGAAGAAGCGGTAAACCGCAGGCTGAGTGAGGTGCGACACGATATACCAAGCAGTTTCAGGCAAGGCAGCTGTTGAGGCAATAATATTGAGAAGATGTGAGTTCAGATAGGCGGAATAAATCCTTTCTTGACAGTTGCAATGTTGTGGGAAGAGTTGATTCGTGTTTTGGGGCTGGAAATGATTGAAATATCGGTATCTTGAAGCCAATACCACAGTATTGCCCTGTAGGGGCGACTGTCAGCAGTCGGAAGCGAGTTCGGAACCAAGTATTTCCGTTAGCCGCGCAGTCGTTGTTCTTCCGCCGCGGCTATTTTCGATTCGAACGGATTCGAACGCCACCACAACATCAGCGAGTAGAACGAAGGAAAATTAACCTAGCAGCCTGATGAACTTATAATTAAGTTTGAACTTTTAAATATGGCCATTTCGGAGATTCCGAAGTTTCAAACTAATTGTAATTTTCTGTTTCTCGACGATATGATGTACAGGACATTAACGGATCACGAATTTGGAAAGCTCTGTTACATATCTCACTCGGACTGTGGACATCATACATGGCTTGCCTCACTTTTTTTCGATGCCGATGTATCGACTAATGTTTACTTCTCTGATCTCCATGCTTGATTTAGTGGCAGTGTATTTGTAACTACTTAGCCTTTCACCACAATGCGAAGCCTTACGTACTCCCACAGGACTGATTTACGGGTTGAGTTAGGATGGAGCAAGCGCTTTAAAACCGTACGGTCTACCTTAGCTGTGCAATATGATGGAAAATATTGTTTTCTGTAGACAAATTTGGACATAAATCAATCTGATAGCCTATATTCAGACGAGGACAACATTTCTCGAGCGCTGAATTCCTGTTTGCATTCCACTGCTCTATGGACTCAACCTCGAGATCTCCCAGCCCTCTTCTCCCTTGCCTTCTTTCTTCGCATACTCAAACCGATCATGCAGCCTGCTTTCCCTCCCCTGCCAGAACTCCATCCTATCCGGCACAATTCTAATCCCACCCCAATGCTCCGGACACGGGATCTGCTCTTGTCCCTCAAACTTCTCCTCCACCTCCTTTACCCACCCCTCCAGAACCTCTCGGCTCTCAATTCTCTCAGTCTGCTTACTTGCCCAGGCACCAATTCTGCTCGCTCTGACTCTCGTATCATAGTACTCCTGGCTCTCCTCCCGGCTCAATCTCTCCACCTTTCCCTCGACTCTAACCTGCCTCTCCACGTCCTTCCACCAAAATGCCAGACTGGCGTGCGGATTACTCTCAACATCTTTGGCCTTGTGGCTTGTTTCCCAATTGCTATATATCACGAACCCGCGCGCATCGAGTTCCTTCAGGTATACAAACCGACTCGTGACTCGTCCACTGGGCAATGACGCAGTCGAGAGGCACGCCGTTTCGGGACTTGGAGCAGCGGCTTCTTCAGCTTGTGAGAACCATGCGTGGAATTGCACGAAGGGATCGGAAGAGAGGTCGCTGCGGTCAAGAGCACCAGCTTTGAATTGCACGGCTGGCGCATTTGCGACTGCATATGAGTTGTCAGTGAGCTGTCAAAACACGGTGGGGGCCCCACGTGGGAGTGGGACACGGACAGATGAGCCTTGAAGCGCTTGGAGGCGGATGAAGTGCCATTTTGAGTTTCAGGGAGTTTCTGATGAGCTGTGATGTACTTGCTCGCATCAATGGTACTGGAAGCGGACTTGCGAGAAAGAGTTGTGCGACAGGAAGTGGGTGAAATGTGTGAGGCGATGGGAGATGGTATGATGAGTCGATGATGCAACCGATGTAGATTTGCGGCCGCTAGGGCGAGGCTGAAGGGAAGGCTGAGATTCCTTTAGGCCTCGGAGGTATGTGCTATATTCTATGCGACGAATCTACTTCAGCATTTACATAGTACAAACTGCATTCATCGACCGCACATTCCCTGGATGGAATGGTTTTAGCATGATACTGGTATTATCAGGCGACTGCCCTGGACACTTAGGCAGGTGCTGGAAGGAAAGGGGAGGGGGCACACGTTTAGCAGACAGGTAACTACTAACGATATAATATGTAGTAAATAGAAGAAATATTAGTATAAAGGACTGAATAGACGGTGATGACATGATTTCCAGTTGAAAACTTTTGGGGCCCGTTGTGAATCTCCTCTGGGGTAGCCAATTAATACTGGAGTCTGGCAACATTGCTACATAATGGATTGAAGAAGACATCAGTGACAAGAACATCTTAAATTCATGCTTTTAAGTTGTACCAAGCAGTAACCTATATTTTGGCATTCGTTTTCGCCTTTGGAAATCCATCCATGGGCGCTGTCTAATCCAAGCTCGGTCCCAAAGCCACAAGACTAAACCTCATTTCCCCTCCTTCAGCTTCTCTTTGCATAAAGCTTCTCGGCCCTAGATCCAGAGCCTTCTCACTCAATGGATCAGCACCTTTATCCAGCATGCCCCGATCAATAGGTCCCTTCCTCCTGCCATCCAGTTCCCACAGATGTCCGTCCGCAGCTACGAAGGCCACGTAGTGTAGGTCAATATCATCTGCTGCACCTGGTGCTTGTGTATCGCCTTGCTGCGCCGAGGATTGATGTGCTGCTTCCAAATCTGCAGAGTTGTAGAGAAGACCGGCGCGCTCGGTCGGGGCCAAGGGTATCGCATCTTTCAGTATTGTGCCCAAAGTCGAACTCGGATCTGCAAATGAGGGTCAGCGGCGCCTTTAACAGTACGTAATTTTCAGGGATGGATGCCATACCGATATAATCCCTGGCAGCACCATTGGTTGCCGCATGCAGCAGTGCCATCAACCCACAGCTATTTCCGATAGTCTGCCTAAACCAAACAACTGGCTCCTTGTCTCCAGAACCACTATATTCCTCTCTCGAGCTATCTTCGGACATTCGGTGTTGTTCGTATGTTTTCGAGACAGGGAAAACGAGAAGTAGAGCGGATGCTGGGCGCGGGACGAAGGACAGAAGAGATGGGTCGTCGATGCCAAAGACGTCATGGAATGAGAGGGATGGTGAGAGACCCAGGTTGTGGATGAGCTGGGTCATTACTTCTGGGTTATTTTCTGATGGATGATCAGTATGTGCTATTGCGATATTTAAGTGAATGAGAACTGGACATACCTAAAGGAACGAACATCTTTCTGTGCTTTGGGACCTCTGGGTTATCGATGGCGATTTCTCCGCTTGCTGTTGAGTCTGCCATGTTGTGTATATTTTGTTTGATATGAAGGTTGAGGAAAAGGATTGAATAATATAGCCAGGCTCAAGATCGGCGTGGGTCAAAAATTAACCTAAGCTGCAGATAATATGAAGTGTAAGGTACGTAGATACACCTACATACACCTCCAACGGCGTCGATGGTCGTCATCTCTGAGTCTCAGAGTTGCCTGGTGGGATGTTGCAGCCGAGGTGACACCGTGACAGCATGGCAGATCATCGGAAAATATATTTTCCCTTTCAGCCACTGCAGAGTACGGACTACGGAGTTCTCCGTAGAACTACGAGCGAGCAGAGCGCCCTGTGCCTGCCCCTGACTACGGCAGACTTAACGCACTCTTCCACACCTTGGCTCAGGATGTACATCTCCGTCCCTCAAGTAGCAAGTAGGTAGGTACCTAAATAGTAGATACTGTACTGTACTCTACACAGGACACAGAACACAGAACACAGAACATAGAACACAGGACACACACAGGAGGGCAACCTGACTGCTGAATAAGGCTCCTTTCATTCCTCAAAAAAAGAAAACACCTCAGCAACTTCCTAATCCAAACTGGACCGACAAACGGACTTTATCTATATCTTGGAGGTTCGAGCTTGCATACATATAGGAGGATCAGAGGATCAGAGGATCAGAGCTTCGATCAAACCTCAGAGAACCTCAGCAGAGTTGTTTTATCGACGGAATGAATGCCTGTTTCATTTCCTTGTCCATAACCCAACAAGAGTACCCACTGTACCTATTCGACTGTGTAATTTCTCTCTCCCTGCCCCGAATGACAGAGCCTCACTCTGCTACTCCAGTCCCAGTTCCAGTTCAGCCTCATCACCATGTCAATATCTCCTCCGGAGTCAATCAGCACAAGAGCACATTATTCTCCGCCATGGAACAACGTCAGTATTATCGGGATTGCAGGCAGCTCAGGGTCCGGAAAGTCGAGCCTTTCGCGGGCCATCCTCTCTGCTCTTAACCTGCCATGGGTGGTCATTGTAGGCATGGACTCCTTCTATAAACCTCTGAACGAGGAAGATCATATCAAAGCACATAAGAATGAGTTGGATTTGGATGCACCAGCCGCTATTGATTTTGATCTCTTGGTCGAGCGATTGCAGGACCTCAAGCAAGGGTATGTTTGCTCTTGCTCTTATCCTCTTCGTGCGCCGTCATCCCTAACCATTCATCTAGTCGACGGGCAGAGATCCCAATATATTCCTTTCGCAACCATCAACGGGAAGCGGCAACAACGTCGATATACAGCCCTCACGTCCTTATTCTTGAGGGCATCCTGGCATTGCATGATCCTCGTGTTCTGGAGCTGCTTGATATGAAAGTAAGTCGTTCCAGTCTCTCTGAGAGATCGTGTGCTGAGTCTGCAGATCTTCTGTGAAGCAGATGCAGATACGTGCTTATCGCGAAGACGTAAGTAAAAGGTAAAGACTCCCTTGGCTCGGATCCGCTGAAGAGTATCTGTATAGTTTTGCGTGACGTCAGAGAGCGCGGTAGGGATGTCGAAGGCTGCATCAAGCAATGGTTTGCCTTTGTGAAGCCAAATTTCGAAACATATGTTCAACCGCAACGAAAGGTAGCAGACATCATTGTGCCAAGAGGCATTGAGAATACCGTAGCCATTAGTAAGTGTTTCTTTTCAATTCCTGTGTGTCTGTCTACCCTACTATCTTCCAATATGTCCTATTACGGTTCCTGTCAGAAGACAAATGCTATTCTGGTCATATCAGGCCACGGATATCGCACGATCTCTCAAGTTTGAACATTATACGCACTACATTAGTTCCCCTTGATTTAGCTAATGGGTCTCAGCCATGGTGACGCAATATATCGAGAGAAAGCTGGTCCAGAAGTCCATAGCCCACCGTCAGGCACTCAAGAGGCTAGGGTTGAATTGCGAGAATGAGCCATTAGGAGAGGGGGTTGTACTTCTTGATCAAACCTCTCAATTAAAAGGGATCAACACGATTATCCAAGACGTTGATACTTCGCCTGAAGATTTCATTTTCTATTTTGATCGCATGGCAACGCTATTAATTGAACAGTAAGGCTTTCTCCTGACATCAACATTACCTTGGCTTACCAATTCGGCCAGTGCACTAAATAATACAAATTTCAAGACAAGGACAGTCGAAACACCTGCGCACCACTTCTATAGTGGCCTGCAAAGGAATGGCGAGCCTAGCGCCGTGGTTATTCTGCGCGCTGGTGCGGCGTTCGAGACTGGCCTGAGACGAGTTATCCCCGATTGCAGAACTGGACGCATCCTCATTCAGTCAAACATCAGAACAGGTAATTCGTTGGAATCGTAATGCTAGTCCAGTATGTCCAGTCTAACATCAGAACAGGCGAACCGGAGTTACACTATCAAAAGTTACCACCGGACATTGGTACGCACGACAGTGTTCTCCTCCTCGACCCACAAATGTCGAGCGGTGGTGCTGCTCTCATGTCCGTCCAGGTCCTGATTGATCACGGGGTGCCTGAAGACAAGATAGTCTTCGTGACCTACTTTGCAGGCAAATTGGGTCTTAATCGGCTGACGAAAGTATTTCCGAGGGTGAAAGTGGTTGTCTGTGAGATTGTTGCTGATTATGAGGAGCGATGGATAGAGAAGCAGTATTTCCGGTGCTGATGTTGAAGAAAGCGCGGCATATGCCGCGACCAGGCCATATATACTTTCATATTTTATACCGATATATTTGCTATATTCGGAATCGTTTGGGTATCTATCGATTTTAGTCTGTCAGGAACGTCGGTGCCCTGACTAGCTGCCAGGAACCTTCAGAGTTCAGACTTATTTGGCGCTACCGCGCGCTAAGCGGCTAATATGTTGACAGCCCAAAGGTAAATGGTCTGGGCAGACTCTCGGAAGATTTGCTTTGTATTGGAAGATTCAGCCATCCGAACACGAGAAGCATGACGATAAGTAAAAGGTACTGACCAAGATATTCGAATGAAGCTTCAATGGTCTTGTTCCATGTGGATCTAAGAAGGAACAACACAATGTAAGTGGATGGCTTCTTCTCTCATGCTCCGATGGCTATGGCAAAAACGTCCAACGCTCGGAAAGCTTGAGCATCTGAGCTAAACCGTCTGATTGCTATATATATGTGATCGATTTCCCTATTGTCAATTTTTTCCCCAAGAAACCCACGCTCGTTTTTGGGTGTTGAATTCTCTTGTCTTTCGTTTCGTTTCTGGTGGACTTTGAACAATGAGAGGTCTCTATCAGGTCTTCGTAGCTTCGGCTACACTTGGTAGCGTCGCCTTCGCAGCTCCACGAAACGCACAATGTGACGGTGAAGTTGCCTTGCGTTATGGTAATTCAGAATACATCACTAGTATCGAATGTGCAGCCGGTGCAGCTGCGCCGACTCCGGCGTTGGGATCGATCAGCTACCATGCTCGTGTCAATAAGAAGGCTACAGAGGGCGAGGGAGGTTGGACCTATGAACAATCCCAAGATGGCAAAGTCGTCGCCGCTGTCCTCGAGAAGTTCGACACTGCTTTTGACAAGATGGCCAACGATGCCCTCGTTTCCAACCCGGCAGCATCCGCAATTTTTCCAACTGTTGTTGGCAAGACACTCGCCTACACTCCAACTGTGAATGTCGCTCGTGAGACGGCGACTGTGAAGGCTCATGTTGTCCAGAGTAAGTTTTCCTGCGAACAGCACTAGAAAAATTAGTACAGTACTGACTACTGCGATCCAGTTCAAAAGCGATATGGAAACTATACCAAGACTTTGACAAAGACTTTCACCAAGCCCAATCATCCGCCATATCACGAGTCAACTTCCGAGCCAGTATATGAGCCACCGCATAAGCCAACGGAGAAGCCAAAGCCAAGTTCCCAAGAGCCAGTATATAAGCCAACGGAGAAGCCAAAGCCAAGTTCCAAAGAGCCAATATATAAGCCAACGGAGAAGCCAGAGCCAAGTTCCAAAGAGCCCGTATATAAGCCAACGATTTCCACACCAGCATATGGACCAACGGACGACGTGGATCAGCCAACTTCTAAGGTGCCTCGGTCATACAGCACCGAAACGAGAAGAGTTGAGGCATCGACTATAACTGACCGTTCTCCAAATCGCCGTTCTACAACAACGACTTCCAGCGAGAGTTTTGAGACGAGCGAAACTTCCACGGGCAGTTCCTCCTCCACCACGTCGTCCCGCACCTCTAGCAGCTCATCTTACAGCACGTCATCTGTCACGAGCTCAACTCCTACCTCCACCCAGTCGGCTCTTAGCACTTCAACGGCGTCGGAGCCTAGCACTTCAACGGAGTCATCTTCATCTCGCAGCACTTCAACGAGCAAAACTTCAACGAGCAAAACTTCAACCTACAGTAGGTCGACTATCAATATTTTATCGAGATCATCTTCCACGAGGTCGACTCTCACTTCTACCCCGTCAGCTCTCACCACTTCAGCGGGGTTGGTTCTCGGTACTCTTGGCACTTCAACGGGGTCAGCTTTCGGCACTCTCGGTACTTTAACGGGGTCAGCTCTCGGCACTCTCGGTACTTTAACGGGGTCGGCTCTCGGCACTCGGGGCACTTTAACGGGCTCTACTGTCAGCACTTCAGCAGGGTCGGCTCTTAGCACTTCAACGGGGTCATCTCGCAGCACTTCAACGAGCAAAACTTCAACCTACAGTAGGTCGAGTATCAGTATTTTATCGAGATCGTCTTCCACGAGGTCGACTGGTACCTCCACCCAGTCGACTCTCAGCACTTCAACGGGATCTACTCTCAGCACTTCAGCAGTGTCGGCTCTTAGCACTTCAACGGAGTCATCTCGCAGCACTTCAACGAAGAAAACTTCAACCTACAGTAGGTCGAGTATCAGTATTGCATTGAGATCGTCTTCCACGAGGTCGACTAGTACCTCCACCCAGTCGGCTCTCAGCACTTCCACGGGGTTGACTCTCAGCACTTCAACAGGGTCGGCTCTCAGCACTTCAGCAGTGTCAGCTCTCAGCACTTCAACGGGGTCGGCTCTCAGCACTTCAGCAGTGTCAGCTCTCAGCACTTCAACGGGGTCTACTCTCAGCACTTCAACCGGGTCCGTCCTGAGCACTTCAACCGGGTCGACTAGTAGCACTTCAACGGGATCGGCTCTTGCTGTTGCTGGGTCGTCTCGTAGCACGACGGGGTCGATTAGTAGCACTTCAACGGGATCGACTCGTGCTGTTGCTGGGTCTTCTCGTAGCACGACGGGGTCGGCTGTCACTTCAACGGGATCGGCTCTTGCTGTTGCTGGGTCGTCTCGTAGTACTTCAACGGGATCGGCTGTGGCTTCAACGGGATCGGCTCTCACTTCAACGGGATCGGCTCTTGCTGCTTCTGGGTCATCTCGTAGTACTTCAACGGGATCGGCTGTGGCTTCAACGGGATCGGCTCTTGCTGCTTCTGGTTCATCTCGTA
>Ga0123337_10000368_pt1 | contig 79465 bp, 90 predicted proteins | sample frozenSSSSmetaG_FD_89792 | JGI IMG/M metagenome (GOLD analysis project Ga0123337, IMG submission 89792) | Glacier valley bacterial and archeal communities from Borup Fiord, Nunavut, Canada, to study Microbial Dark Matter (Phase II) -... | ecosystem: Environmental > Aquatic > Freshwater > Ice >...
GGTGGTGTGGGGGGGGGGGGGGGGGGGGGGGGGGGGGGGGGGGGGGGGGGGGGGGGGGGGGGGGGGGGGGGGGGTGCTTGGACAACGGTCAAGGGTTGTGGCCCATAGGTGCGCGCGCGCGGAAACGAACCGGCTGGGCCACGCTAAGAATCAAAACAGAGAGCTAATATATTAAATTGTAGGTACTGTATGCTCCTGGGTGCATAGGTGCATAGGTGGATATGTAGAGTATGTACGGAGTATGGAGGGAGGGAGAGAGGTATACGTGAGTACATTACATTACATAGATACGGAGCAGGCGTAGTCCCTGCTGTGGCGAATTGGACCGGGATTGGAACATTATGTTTGCAGTACTGTGTTTACATAGTACTATACATAGATCTAGACAGAGGGGACAGACACCTGTCTAGGTGCTCGCTCTAGACTACACAGGTACCCAGCTATGTACTTACCTAGGCACTTACTCACTACAGAGAAGAGTGCAATGCTCTAGTATAGGTACGTACTATGGAGCTCCGAGAGGGGAGAGTGAAAGATTCTGTGGAGTAGTAGAGTAGTAGAGTAGTAGCGGAGTAGTAGAGTAGTAGCGGAGTAGTAGAGTAGTAGAGTACTAGCGGAGTAGTAGAGTAGTAGAATAGTAGAATAGTAGAATAGTAGAGTAGTAGAGCAGTAGAAGTAGTAGAATAGTAGAAATAGTAGGGTAGTAGAGTGGTAGAGTGGTAGAGTGGTAGAGTAGAGTACCTAGTAGACGTCTAGTCATAAATAGGGCTATATAGCACGCCCCACCCCTACGACGGGGACTACGACGGGGACAACAATGACGCCGCCGACGCATGCTGCTGATGTCGTATAGTGCGTCTGACGATATAGTGCGTCTGACGATATAGTGCGTCTGACGATATAGTGCGTCTGACGATATAGTGCGTCTTGTCCATGTGGCCCCTGTCCATGCCATGTCTCGCCCTAGGACTCGACGATATTGCACAGCCACAACCGGCTACGAAGTACGTGGATGGTGTTGTTATTATTGTTGTCGTCGTCGTCGTCATGAAGATTGCCGGCATCTCGTGAGGAAGGTTGCCCGAGATGATGTCTCGTCAGCGTGTGTTTACGCGGCCCTGTTGTGGATCAAGACAGCTTGTGTATATGTTTATCTCTCTCTCTTTCTAGATATATATATATCTATATCTCCCCTCTCATGTTCCTAATTTCGTCGTCAGTATAGGTGTACAGGTACAGGTACAGGTACAGACAGGTACAGGCACAGATAGATGACGATCGATCAGCATCCCTCACTTACATACTCCGTACATACGGAGCGGAGATACCTCGGGAAAAGCGAGCAGCAGTGACGTAGATGGCTCCCTTAGTCGAGATCTTTTTCATCTTCATCTTCACCTGTCACCCGCCTTCTGCACTCTAGCCTCCTTGGCAAATCCTGATGTACCTAGGTACCTAGGTATGTACCAGGTATGAGGTATGCATGCTAGGGACGACATTCCTTGGCCGTGTACCTGACTCTAGAGTCCAGTAGTGCGCGCAGCGTCTAAGGTCGTATGTATAAGGTCTCCAAGAGTACTCATGACGTATCCGTATGCGCTGTGCTTCTAGCTGTAGTAGTGGGAGCTGTAGTTGTAGTTGTAGTTGTAGCTGTAGCTGTAGCTGTAGCTGTAGCTAGCTATGGTTCGCTATAACTATAGCTATAGCTATAACGAACCGTAGCTATAACGAACCATAGCTGTATCCATCGTGAGAACACCTAGATGAGGAAGGAAGAGAGCCCTTTGGCCAACCTAGATCGTACGAAGTAGAACACTAGAGAATGCGATTGTGCTGTTGATTGTAGATCCTGCCCCTAGAAGGAGGTCCCGCTCACCCGGCCAGAGTGAGATGGGACCCGGCCAAAAGGACAGCCAGGGACCAGACAGTGTCTTATCTTATGTGAGCGATTATCTCCTCGGTATTCCCCTGGATGGATGTCTCCCAGTAAGACGTATGCGTAGACTTACGTTGTTTGAACTGCACAACTTGTAAGACACAGACCACAACGCTTTTCCTGTTCTTCTGTCCAACAGAGCCTCCTTGCATTCGCCAATGAGCCATCGCCAACCGCTACACGCGTATGTATGTCTGCAACAGCTGTGGCGAGTGGGACTGCTGCATGGCTTATGCGTGGATTGGGACCGTTTGCAGAACAGTGCAGTGGATACCAGTAATAATGGCACAGTGACATCGATGATCGTCCTTCAGCTGAGGGATGTACAGTACCGTATGTATGTACATACAGTAGCACATGCTCCGTACCTATGTACAGCCAGCGACGCTATTAGCCTTTCTCCTCGTGCGTGGCCTTCCCTCCTTCCGTGATCTGGCCCGATCCAACGAAGCCTTTGTGGCTCGTGCAATGCAGCACAGTGTGGAGGGGGTGAAGGCAGCGTCTAGCGCGGTCAGGACCTTCAAATGCCGTGTGGCGGCAGAGTGTAGATTGAGTGTAGAGTAGAGTGTACATAGATCAGCTCACACTCTCCAGACATGAGATGGCGCCTTTGGTGCGACATCAGCGGACACCCACGACGTATCATTTCTCGCTCGCATCTCGCGTCTCCCGTCTGCGACTCCAGGCCCCAGGACCAGGACCTGGTGCTGTAACTTGCTGAGCGGGGGTATCGTTTTCCCAACACTCATCGAGCCAGCCATAGGAAGAACCCTCATGTCGTCCTGCATTGTATGTACATACGGATACACATCCTCCTCTCCTCGCATCGAGCAATCCTTGGCTTAGCACCCGTCGATCTGGACAATGTGGCATGGCTCCACGGAGACTCCACATATCCACATACGCACCGTACCATATCTCTCCCTTTCCCCCAAGTACCCCAGAAGAGCTGAGCATCGACATCTCGTCTCCTCTCTTCTCGCCTTGTGATCTGTAATCGCCACTCGCGACCGAGCTGTCGGTCAAGCATGCGTGGCCGAAGTTGTGTGCTGCGTGAGCCGATCACTTGGACTCCACAGCACTGATGCACAGAGGCATACTCGGCAGTAGTAGGTAGACAGAGGGGCGGGCACTTGGAGCTTCATCACCGCCACACCGCCACACCCCACTGCGCGCGCTCGCGCCTGGTCTTCCGGACCTCTCCGTTGCAGCGTAGGCACATTCCCGTCGCTCCAGCCACAGCAATGCAATGCAATGCCGCCTTAACTCCCCATCCTCCCTCCCCGCACGGGACTCGCCTCCTCTCGCCTCACGCGTCTCGTGCTTGTACTTGTGCTTAGGGCAGTGGCGCACATGAGGCGAATCTTCGCCCCTTGACCCCGAACCCTCAACAGCAGATAGGTGCATACCTCTCTATGTACGTCCGCGGCCTATGCACGCATGGCACGTCCGTCTCGCCACCGCGCGCGTGGCGTCGACATCGGCGTCGCGACGTCATCGACTTCTATTCCTGTCCCCCCACCGGAACACGAGTCCCGAGTCGTCTAAGTACCTAGCCCTACCCCTTGCCTAAGTGACCAGCCAAGTTCCGTTCCGGCGATGCGATGCGATGCGATGCGATGCAATTACAGCACCTCTGACTTTGCGGATGCTTCGTCGGGTGGGAGCAGGCGCGGCGGGCGGTTCCGCTTGGAGAAGACGGTGCGTGAGTTGGCGGAGCGATGCGAGGATGAAGGCGAGGGACATCTGTGGATTGTCAGTCACTCAGTCACTCAGTCACTCAGTCACTCGGTCTGCTGCTTCAACGAGGAGCTCCGGCTCTAACGAGGCAAGGAGGCTGGAGCTGGGAGACTATCCGGTACCTACCGATACCTTGTACTGTAGATATGCATTACCCCCCTATGCATATGTCTTCATGCGCCTCGTTATAGCTTCCTTCCACAGCCCTGCCATCCTTCTAGCCTCACAGCAGAACCGCGCCGGGGACGAAAGGCCGTGGAAAACCGCGCCAAGCGTAGCTATGACGATGATGATGATGATGATGATGCCATTGATCGCCGGAGACCGATTCCCCCGCCCCTCACAACACCGATTGCGAGGACGAGGGCCAGGGGTAGTCGTTGAATAGGTGGGTAGGTAGTTCGGTTCACCAATGGTCTTCGCAGACAATCAATCGACGATCTAACGACGCAACAGTACAGATGTACTCTGTAGATCAAAGAGATAGGTACTGTTTACAACTGTCAATTCAGAGCTGAATCAATACCTCTCATCTTCCTCAACGCGTCACGTGTTGGTTATGACAGTCACGTGGTCCTGCTCGATTTGACGGCACCACGTGGGGAGGAAGGGACGGATGAGAGAACAACGTGCCTGAAGAAACTAAGCTCATCACGCATGTTGGCGACATCAAGCAGCGGAGCAGACACTTATGTCGTGGTAGAGCGGGGAGTGCAGAGGCTGCTGCTGGCCTCTCTCTCGCTGCTGGTCTCCCATCCCGCCTCCAGAACTCAGCAAGTCCATCCAGATCCAGCCCCGGGGAGACGGCATCGCAGCTATGAAACGGAATTAGCGAACCTGTGCCTATTTCTCTGTACTGTGGTGCATGTATGTATGTATGTATGTATGTAATATGGCATGGTATGGTATGTCGTCTCATGCAATTGCACGCCCATCGCTCGCTCGCTGTCCCGTCCGCAGCGCCCTGGCCAAGCTGCAAGGTATCTATCTATCTATATATATATCTATCTCCTCTCTGTCTCTGTGCCCTCCGTCTCGTCTCCCAGGACTCTAAAGACATGTGGTAGCGTGGCAGAAAACTGCATCTTCCACTCATAGGCCATGCCATCATCAACATCATCGTCGTCGTCGTCATGCACCCTCCCCTCCTCTCCAACCCTCCCCCCCCTTTCCCTCTCCTCTCTCTCTCTCTCTCTCAAGCAGCAAGCACCCTACTCTCCTCCAACGCCCACTCCCCCCTCCCCAGCCTCCTCAGCGCCTCCTCCCCCTCGCCCGTCAGCTCCGGCTTCCCCAGCGGCGTCACGCAGCCCGTGAAGAACCGCGGCGCCCACTCCACCCCCTCCTCGAGCCGCCGCCTCTCCTTCTCGCGCTGCCGCTCCTCGATCTCCAGCTTCAGCGCCGTCGCCCGCCCGAACTGCCGCGCCACGATCGCCTCCGTCACGCCGCCCCAGAAGCGCAGCGACTCGTTCGGCAGCTGCGCCGACGGCGGCGGGATGACTTTGGGGTGCAGGGCGAGGGGGGTGAGGTCGATGATGACGACGGGGTTCTGTGGTGGTGTCAGGACTCCCGGAGACAGAGTGGGCGGTGCAGATGGGAGAGGAGTGGGGGGGTTACCTTGAAGTCCGGCGCGAAGCTGACGTACACCTTCTCCTTCCAATTGCCCGAGATCTTCGCCAATACATCCGCCTCTGGCACGTCGCGGATGCGCTCCTTGTCGTCGTTCTCTGGGTCGTACGTGAACACCACGCCCTCCACCTTATTCTGCGCCTTCCCGAGCCAGCCCTCCTCGACGTAGTGCAGGATCGTCTTGATCCTCGTCTTCGGACAGGTCGTGTAGCACTGATCGCCGACCGAGACACTCAGCCCGCCGCGCAGCAGGCCGCCAAGGTGGGCGGCGGGGTGCGTGAGCTGGTACTGCTCGTCGTCGCGCTTGTGCAGGGTGATGAAGATGCCGAGGTTGTGCTCGCCGGGCGTGACCTTGATGGACGTGCCGGTGAACTTGGCGGAGAGCTGGTCGAAGCCGCGCGCCGAGATGCCCTTGGCGGGGCACTCGACGTAGAAGGCCGAGACGGGGGGGTGATGCGACGTCTGCTCGGTGAGGTAGGAGACGCGGATCGGCTTGTCGATCTTGGTCAAGGGGGTTATGGATGCGATGGAGCCCGATCTGTGGTGCGAGGTGGAGGACTTGGTCGAGGAGCTTGAGCTGTCGAGCGCCTCTTTGCGAATGGTTGTGATGAGTGTTACCTCTTCAGTGACTTCCCAGTTGCACTGCTCGTGGTTAGCGCCGACATACGCCGATATCTTGTGCAAGCGTTACCCTGAAGAACTCGCCCAGCGTCGAGTTGTATGGCTTGCAAGGCTTGCCCTTGACGTATTTCAGATCTTTGGTGAACCAGAATCGAAGCACCTCCAGCATGCGATCGAGGGGTTCATCGGAGTCGCCGATGGCTGTGAAGGTTTCGGGGCGGTCGAGGTAGTTCCAATACTCGAGGTTGGGTGTTGGCTCGAGGAGCTGGGCCGGCAGAGAGAAGCGGACGGAGGCTATGTCTTTTACGCCGATGAATCTGGGAGAAGAATATCAGTATGGGTGACGCTTGTGTGCAAAAATGATATGCGACCGTCTCGTGGGTTGTGTGTCGTGCGTGGGATGAAGAGTCCCAGTCGAGCACTCCGTGAGACTCTTTTGGACATTGGACATTGGACATTGGACATGGACCCCAGGATAAGGAGAGCGACATACTTCCTCAAGATCCCCAAGAACATGCGCAGTTTCGACGTATCATCCGGCGGTCTCTCCGTCACAACCTGCGTCGCTGGAACCTCGGGGCCCATCGAGGACTCAGGAGCGGGCGCCTGCGGGGCCTCAACAAGAGCCGAGGAGCGTGATGAGGAAGCCATGTCCTATTCTTCGCAGCCAGAAACAAAAGAAGCACGATACGGCGACGGCACGAGTCTTGCCCTATGCTGGAGGGGATGGGATGGAAGACCGAGGAGTGTGTGCACAGCAATTATTAATGATGGCGTTGAGAAGGCTCGAAGACAGTTGCTCGGCGGGGAGAAATTGCTGGCTTTCGCGTATATGACGTTCGGGCTTGAGATAAGCTGGCTGGCGGGCTGCCACGGCGGGCGGTGAGCAGCCGGTAAACCGTAAACGCGACGCAGGGTACGCCAGGAACGAGCAGCTGGATAGAGCGATAAAATGACTTTTGCGCTTTCTTTTGGTGAAGTCTTTGATGCTTTTTTACGGAGTATATAGAGCTGTTATTGTGATTGTTGTTGTCGAAGTCGCTATATGGTCAAGTCGCAGTCTGCAGTCTGCCTATTCCCGACGTGATGCAGTACTCACTGTACATAGGTACATAGTAGATGCCTGCGCGTCCACGGACCAATAAATCCAACACGAGGAGCACGTCTGAAACCGATCGATAGCCGCCCGCCTGCGAATCACGGATCACAGCCGGCGCATATGGAGGTTCAGCCTCATACAGCAGATACAGAGTAGATACGTGCATACATACATACATGACACATGCTGAATCAGAGAGGCAAAATGGAGTCGTGTCGTTGGTCTATTTTGTGTGGACTGTGCCGAATGCTTGTTGTACAGTAACTTATCTATTAAACCTCAAATAAACTCTAACTCACGAGTTTTAGGGTCAACTCAAACTCAAACTCAAACTCAGAAACTCACGAGTTACTTGAGTTACTTGAGTTCCTTGAGTTTTTATGAGTACCCTGGCATTAAAGACAGATACATATTGCTATCTATCCCCATTCACGACGACATGGCATACATGCATGAAAGGGATTCGTCTCCGTCCGTCGTCGCCATTGTGAGAAGAGAAAGAGACCTTAAATCAAGAGCATACCCAAGCCCTGCATTACTCTATACCTATATCTAACAAGATCAAGAAAGCAAAAACGCCATTCCCCCATTTCCGGCCCTCCTCACTCAATCCTTCACACAATCCTCTCCGTCGTCGTGACTCTAGCAGTAACGCGCTCGACCTCCTTAACAGTAACCCTCTCCGTAACCGTCACCGTGACCCCACTCACCGCCTGCCCTGCGCCCGCTCCCCCATCTCCAACCACCGCAACGGGAACAATCGTGATCAGACTCCCCTCCTCCGCCACCTGTGTCGCGGAGTCCGGAACAGCGAGTGTGCGCGCAGGCGCTGTTCCTGGCGTCGAAGAGGGGGCGAAGGTGACGATGATGGTAGAGACCAGCGTCGCCTTGAGCGTCGTCGTCTCCTCTTCGCCTCCTCCTCCTCCTGCGCCCGATCCAGCGACGGATCCAGGCGCAGTAGTAACTTCCGGTTGCACCTTACTTGTCACTGTCGCTGTAACTCGCAGGGGAGACCCCGTCGTCATCCCAGCAGGCTTTGACGACTTGGTGGTGGCCACGACAACCGGGATCGACCCGATCGTGACCTCGCGACTATTCGGCAGATTCAAAACGCGCTCCGCCTCGCCGATGTCCGCACACCCGACGTACACGCCCTCGGTGCCGTTCATGGGCAGGGCGAAGCACGCCTGGCTCGTCGCACACGCCGATGGAGCGTACGAGCCGGCGACGCATGTTGCGCGTGCGCCGTTGATGCAGGCGATGTTGCCGACTGCGCATGCGGAGTCGGCCGAGAGGGATGCGAAGATCGTGTTGTAGTGCTCCGCCTGTGCGAGGTTCTGCGCGTAGAGGGAGGCGGGGATCGAGCTGCTGGCGGGGAGAGAGGTGATTACCGTCGGGACTTGGATGAGGGGTGGGGATGCGGATGGCACGGTAAGGGCAGTGGAGGTGGGTGAGGATGAGGATGGGGAGAAGGCGGAGGATGTGGAAACATGGGTTATCACCGTCTGGAACCGTGAGCTTGCCGGATTGGAGCTGCGAGAGGAAGATGTCGACGTGGTGGTCCCCGTCGACGTCGGCGGGGAGACGGTCACGGCAGCGGAGATTGAAGAGGCGGTACCGAGGGTTGTGAAGGTGAAGAGCGGGGAGAGGCTGGTTGGCTCGGCCGCGGCGGAGATGGAGATGGTGTCGGTTATTGGGGGGAGAAAATACTGACTTGTGAGGGAGACGGATGAGTTTGCGGTAACTAGGGTTGGAACGGAGGAACTGGAGGTCTGGCGCGAGGGAATGACGCTGGACGAGGTTGGGCGCAAGGAAGATGTTGTGAGTGAAGACGATGGAGTTGAGAGGCTTAAAGATGTAGCATCGAGACTGGAAGTGGGAGAAGCGTCGCCGGCATTAATCGGGCTGGTTGCTGTGGTGTTGGTTGTGTTGGTTGATACCGTGGGTGTGGGGAGATTAAAGGAGATTTTGTTGGCGCCTGCAGTGACGGCCGTTATAGAAGCTGTCCCTAGTGCGGACGATGTTGATGCTTTGAATGATATACTTGTCGATATAGTCGTTGATGACGAATTGCTTTCAGGGGCCGAGGTTGATATCCCGAGATCTATGGAACTCAAGGATAGATCGGAGGTGAAGGGCGACGCTGCAGTCGTAGAGACTGTGAGAAATGAGGAAGTTGAGCTCTCGATCGTGGAGCTGTCCTTGGTCTTCGGAAGAGTGACAGGGATGATTTCTATCGTGGTTGGCAATGATGCGATGCTTCTTGTCGTGTTTTGGAACGGCACGGCTTGTCTAAATGAACTGATATCGTAAGTTTATTGCCAAGACGTGGAGACCTTCAACACGTACAGTTTGTGTGACCCTTCTCGCCGGAGCGGACCAGCCGCAGCGAGGGAGGTGAAAAGTAACGAGGCAAACGCAATATTAGAAATGTGCATGATGTGATTTGGGGTATTTTGAACAGGATATCAGAATGGAGGAATAAGGTATTGGAGTTGACACCAGGCCACTAAAGATATATGCGGTTCGTGGAAAGGAATTGAATCGAAAGACAGTCGACTCGATTCTATGAAAAGAGAGATAGAATAAGAGTAGGAAATGAATGAATGAACGAAAGACGCGTGCGTGAATGAGAGCACGCCAAAAAGAAAGATGAAGACTTAACGTGCCAGCTGCGAGAAGACATAGCATATTTACTTGCAGGTCGGACCAGAGAGCAGTGAGTCGAAAAGCACAGGTCTCGAATTGACGACCGCGTCTGATTCTAACAATAGCCATGTCTTGGACGTGAGCTGGGACGTTAGAAACCGGAGTTGAGAAATGAAACAGCCGGAAGAGATCAAGAGATTGTCCTTCATGGACGGAGTCTGGACGCTCGCGATTGCTGAACCAATGCTTCGTTCTCGGAGCCTCGAAGCGTCAAAGTCTCGATGGTGGAAGGATGGTGGAAAGGGTTCGTGGTCTGTTGCCGTCGGCGGCTGTCTGGGTGGTGGTTGACGCGCCCGTGTTGATTGGATCAGATGGGACGTCGAGCAGATCAGGGATTAGGAAGACGAAGACGAAGATGAAGAATCGCTGGCCTTGACCTGATGAGAAACACCGTATGTACATAACATAAGACAGAGCGTAGCCTTGTGGATTCCGAGACAGTACCTACTCATAACGAGATGAAATGAAATAAGATGAAATAAAATGAAATGAGAGGAGGCTCTGACGCTGAATCGAATAGCCGCACGGAGCAAAGGACATATTGGGAGAGCTCCCTTCGTATCCTAAATCCTAAAAAGGGATCGCGATCCACTGTCGCACTACCACACTGTCACATCGTCCCACTGTCGGACTGTCGCGGCTATCTGAATCGCACAGAACAGACAGACGAATGTATCGCGTCAATCACGAGTGTATCAGCTCTCTGGTACCTCGACGGCCCTCTACTCGATCTTGGAGTAGTTGGCGCTGCACAGTACCAAGCCAGCCAGAGTCGGAAGGATGATAGGATGCGTAGATATGTGGATGATGATATGTTTGATACCTGTACATACATCATACATCATACATACTCCTGGACCACAACTGCGATGAGGCTGCATCGACTCGACTCAACTCGACTTGTGCTGATGTGCAGGCTATTGCGGCTCAGTGAAGAAAGAGGTTCGGGGCTCGACTGCTGCAAGCCTGCGGAGCACGCCCTCCCTCCCTCATGGGCAGCTCCCAGGTCAGATTGGGCGCGTTGCTGAGCAGAGCAGCCAAGCAAGGTTGGGCAGCCATGGCAAATACTTGCAGCATGTATGTATGTATGTATGTATGTATGTATGTATGTATGTATGTATGTATGTATGTATGTATGTATGTATGTATGCATGTATGTATGCATGTCATGTCGTCTTCGAAGCGCATATCTCGCACATCTCACAACGTGCAGCCGCTCCATTATCGTGGGATCCTTTCCTTCAGCCGAGAAAGGTACGATACGAGATTAAATGTAGAGTAGGGAGTAGTACATAGATAGATAGTAGATATGTCCATGCTCGTCTCATCCAGGCCCTTAAGGCCTTTTCGACATGTGTCGGAGCATTCGGACCGTATAGCAGAGGACTTCATGTCATCGACACTGGCTAAGAGATGAGTCGGTCCGCGCATGGCATCATTGTCAGGGACAGCTTCAGCCTGATGAGCACAGCAGAGCACAGCAGAGCACAGCGGAGCTCTCTCGAGGCAACGAGGGAGAGAAAAGTCTTCAATGCGTGTCCAGGGAAAGAAGATGAGGGATATGGATATGGATATGGATATTGATATGGACATGGAGAGGGATGACGATCTACAATACTCCGAAGAGGAAGAAGGGAAAATGGCTCATGGGCCATGGGCCATGGTGTGTAGTGTCTGCGGATCAGATCAGTCAGCGTCAGGACTCAGAGACATGGCGGCCTGTAGCGAGATGGTATGTAGAGTACATACAAGTACCATAATATATATATAAATATATAAATATATAAATATATAAATACAATACTCTATAATACTCTATAATTCTAGATCCTTTTTCTGCCTCAGGATTTGTGCTCTATATGGAATAGTAACTATATATATCTTATGCTTATGACGCTCCTTCCCGCAATTCTTACGTAGCATGGGAATCTCAATGACTGTGTACGAGTATTAGACAATTAGACAATTAGACAATTAGACAATAAGACGATTAGAGCATTAGATAATTAAACCATTAGATAATTAAGCAATTAGAGCATTATACAATTAAACAATTAGAGCATTATACAATTAGAGCATTAGAGCATTGGAGCATTAGAGCATTAGACCATTGTGAATCGAATGGAATGGCCCTTGCAGACCGCACATGTTTTCCCCTCCTCCCGCTCCCGCTCCCCTCCCCTCCCCTCCCCCTCCGTCTCTCCCCCTCTCCCTCTCCCTCTCCCAGTCCACTTCACAAAGTCACAGCTCATAGCTCATAGCTCATACCTCAACTCCAGACTCCCCTCCCTCCACTCCCCTCCCCTCCCACAACCTCCGCAGACCGCATCTACACTCTACACAGTACATACATAGCATACATACTACATACTTGCCCTCTGCATTAATTGCCCCTCTTCCTATTCCTCTTCGTCTTCGTCTTCCTCTTCCGCTTCTCAACCATCACCACCACCACCACCACCACACTCTTCCTCAACCCTCCATCCGCGCAGCCAATCCTGCCCCACCATCCCGACCACGCCCGTCTCACTCGACTGTCCAGCATCAGCAGCAGCTTCATTTACTTACTCCTGCAGACTGCTTCCGCTTCCGCTTCCGCTTCTGCTTCTCCTTCAGCTTCGACACTCGCCTGTCTCCCTGCTACATACCTTGCGACTCACCTGCCTAATACTCTTATCTTCTCCCTCGAATCATCTTGGTCGAGCGCAGCGCAGCGCAGCGCACTCACCACTCAGTTCGCAGATCATCTTTCGCTGAGCAGAGACATTCACTCGACGAGTACAGTATCTTGAGGTCTAATCCTCGGGCACAGCTTCTGCCTTCATACGTAACCTCGACATTTTGTCGTTTATTCTATCTCTTGGTCGATTGAACCTCCATCCTCGACGGATCCGAACACCTCACTCTCTCCAACTATGTCACGAAGGGCCGCGCCTGCTGGCGACACTCCAGACGATAGACCGACGCCTTTATGCCTACGATCCACTGTGACCGACGTGCCTGTCACGCCCGGGATCAATCTCGCCGAATACAGCCAGGGAGCTAGGTTGTCGTATTTCCCCGCCGTGGACAATGGGAACACAGATGGCAGAACCCCAACTCCTCTTACATTAGGCGAAGCCGCAACTGCTGGCGATTCTGGCGATGCGACTCGTGAGAGAAAGGACTCTCTGACAGACATTGATCCCAGGGCAGCCTTCCCGACACTGTCACTCACGGGCTCAGTCATCTCAGCGACATTCTGTGTGCCATACTCGCTGGAGTATCGGAAGGGCGCAGACTGGGTAAGTGACCGTCTCATCCACGAAATCAGGCAACACACTGACCATTCTAGGACTTGAAACAGCGACATGGCACGTCTGCCCTCTTCGACTCACTCTCATACCTCTCATCGAATCACACGCCGTGGAATCATACTTTGGTTGGCTGGACTGGAGAGATCGCACAATCCGATGAACTCGCGCCTCCTGCGACCTCTCCGGCGACGACAACTGTATCCAAGATTCCACCACTCAACAAATCATCGGCACCCATACCTCTAGGTGATGACAGGCCAGCTACACCACCTCCAAGCGAGGGACTGTGGTTGAGCAAGGAGGACAGAGCCAAGCTGGAATGGCAGCTTTCTCACGATGATCGCTGCAGAACGGTGCCCGTCTGGCTATACGATGACTCTGACGCATCTGCAAATGATGAATTGTGCTTGAAAGACCAATGCCGCTGGCGCAGATTTGCCGAGAACCAGCTCTATCCTCTCTTTCACTATAAGCAGCACGTTCCTACGGATGGCAGAGCAGAACGAAAGGCATGGGCAGATTACCAACACCTCAATGAGAAGTTTGCAGCGAGAATCCTCGAGGTCTACAAGCCGGGAGATATCGTCATGATTCACGATTATCACCTGCTTCTGCTTCCAGCCTTGCTGCGCCAAAAGGTTCCTCACATGTACATTTCATTCTTCTTGCACATACCTTTCCCGAGTAGCGAGTTCTTACGGTGTTTGCCAAGACGGAACGAGGTCCTTCAGGGCGTGCTTGGTGCGAATTTGGTCGGCTTTCAGTCATTCAGCTACTCGAGACATTTCGTTTCTTGTTGTACAAGAGTTCTGGGCTTCCCTTCGGACATCTCCGGTGTGGAAGCAAATGGGACCAAGGCGAACGTTGGAGTGTTCCCGATCGGCATCGACGCTGCTGGTGTCGAGAAGCTCGCTTTCGGCCGGCCAGAAATCGACCAGAATGTCCTTGGCCTGAAAACACTGTACGAAGGAAAGAAGATCATCGTTGGCCGAGATCGTCTGGATAGCGTCCGAGGCGTTGCTCAGAAGCTCATGGCTTTTGACAGATTCCTCGAGGATTATCCCGCATGGCGTGATAAGGTTGTTTTGATCCAGGTGACGAGTCCTACCAGCGTTGAAGAGGAGAAGGAAGACACCGATAACAAGATTGCGATCAAGGTTTCTGAACTTGTGGCCAAGATTAATGGCCTATACGGTTCTCTTGGGTTTTCACCGGTGCAACATTATCCTCAGTACCTCGCGCAAGACGAGTATCTTGCGTTGCTTCGGGCAGCAGATATCGGCTTGATCACCAGTGTACGAGATGGCATGAATACGACAAGTCTGGAATACGTCGTTTGCCAGCGGGACAATTACGGTCCTGTAATATTGTCTGAGTTCTCCGGAACAGCAGGGAGCCTCAAGGAGGCGATCCACATTAACCCATGGGATTTGACTGGTGTTGCGGATGCTATCAATGAAGCACTTACCATGTCACCAGAGAAGAAGAAGGAGATACACCAAGATCTTTACAAGCATGTCACGACACATACTGTCCAATCTTGGACTACTGGCTATATTAAGAGACTCCTTACAGTTCTATCATCCCACAAGAGTGCCGTTGTCACACCAGTCCTTGATAGGCAAAAGATGCTGGAGCAATACACGAAGGCGAAGAAGAGACTATTTATGTTTGATTATGACGGCACATTGACGCCTATTGTCAAGGAACCTTCTGCGGCGGTGCCTAGCGAACTGCTTCTCAAGACCCTCAAGACCTTGGCGGCTGATCACCGAAACGCCATCTGGATTATCAGTGGCAGAGACCAAGACTTCTTGACTGAGCACCTCGGACACATTCCCGAGCTTGGCTTCAGCGCTGAGCACGGCAGCTTCATGCGTTTCCCAGGCAGCGAGACCTGGGAAAATCTCGCAGAGACGACAGACATGGCATGGCAGAAAGAAGTGATGGATGTGTTCCAGAGGTATACGGAAAGAACCCAAGGTAAGTCAATGTGAATCAGCCCTCACAGGACAACTGCTTACCTTATCGTAGGTTCCTTCATCGAGCGCAAGCGCTGTGCTCTCACATGGCACTACCGCCGAGCGGACCAAGAGCTTGCGGCGTACATGGCGCGCGAATGCCAGACCGAGCTCGAGCAGACGATCGGCAAGAAGTGGGATGTCGAGGTGATGACTGGCAAGATGAACCTCGAAGTGCGGCCGACGTTCATCAACAAGGGCGAGATCGTCAAGCGGCTGATTGGCGACTACCTCGACGACGGCGAGGACGTGCCCGAGTTCCTGATCTGCCTCGGGGATGACTTCACGGATGAAGACATGTTCAGAGCGCTCAATGGCAGCGGTCTGCCCGAAGGGACGGTGTTCCCGGTCACAGTTGGTGCGAGCACCCGGATGACATTGGCGCATTGGCATCTACCTGAGCCAGCCGATGTGATCCACAGCATGGCGACGCTCGCTGGCCTCGAGCCGGCTGATGCGCCGCTGCCGGGCGTCGAGAGGAAGGCGGCGGCTGAGAAATTGTAGGCCGTAGGCCGTGCTTGACAAAAGACTAGAGTACATTTGAGTTTTTTTTTTTGTTGTTGATTTTGTTTTTGTCGGGGTCAGGTTACGTATGTAGGCATTGCATGATTAGATTACACTGCTGGATTTGCACGCACGCACGCACGCACACACGAATACATATAGACACTCAGATATGGATAACAAAAGAAATAGAGAATATGCGTCGGAACATTTCGTTGAGTGATTGATTTGTTGAATATTGAATCTTGAATATGGAATATTAATATTGAAATTCGAATATCGAATATTAATATTGAATATTGATATTAGCGGTTGACTGCGGGTAGACTCGGGAGGGGTACCAAAATCCCGGTGATTCCTTGCTCAACGTGGGGTGGAACGGCCAGAGGTGCTGAGGTGGGGTTTCCGGGGAGATGTCACAGCTCCAATCTTAAATATGAATTGACGAATGACAGAAACTTCTCAACGCCTATTATTCAGAGCGATGCTCAACGCTCAACGGCCAGCGGCCCCTTGGATGCATATTTGGAGACGAGACGAGTCGAGATGAGGCTGGGCCGTGATGGCTGTGATGGCGGCATGGAAGAGTTTTCTGGACCAATGCCATGGGGAGGGTATGACTATACATCTGTTAAGTCCGTTATCGGATTGAATAGCCCTGGATGGGAAAAATATTTCGCGGTCGATCGATGGTGATGCGGGCTGTCCCCTGTGTGAGTCAGTCTATGGCAATAATTAGAGTAGTTGCTGCTTAAAAGCTACTTAAAAGCTTGACAGCCTTGACAGCGGCGATTTGTTCTTATTCGTGCCTGTCCTGAATGCTTATTTAGGAGACCTCGGAGTTCCAAGAGTCGAGAGTCGAGAGTCGAGAGTCGAGAGTCTTCGGAATCCCAAGCATGGCCGACGCACCTCTGCAGGCCGACGAGAAGGCCGCCGATGTCACGGGAACCGCGGCTCCGTCTGATGATGATGATGATGATGTGGCGATGGCAATCGTCGGCGAGCTCTCCCAGCACATCGATCCCGTCGTCGAGGCGCGAGTCATCCGCAAGATCGACCTCTTCCTCATCCCCGCCATGATCGCGGGCTACGGCATGGTCTACTACGACAAAGTACCTCCTCTCTGCTCCTCGCTCCCTCTCCACACCGTCACCAACTAACACGCTCCCAGGCGATCCTCGGCTCCGCCGCCCTCTTCGGCATGACGACGGACCTCTCCCTCTCCGTGACCAACACCTCGACGTCGCCGCCGACGGTCGACACGACGCGCCTCTCCTGGGCAACGTCGATCTTCTACTTCGGCATGCTCGCCGGCCTCTACCCCATGACCTTCGCGCTGCAGCGCTTCAACCTCGCCAGGGTGCTCGGCCCCGTCGTCCTCCTCTGGGCGCTGATCTGCATGCTCACGGCGGCCGTGACGTCGTACCGCGGGCTCTTCGTGCAGCGCTTCTTCCTCGGCTTCGTCGAGTCCGTCATCCCCACGGCCTTCATGACCATCATCGCCGGCTACTACACGCAGCAGGAGCAGTCGCTGCGCCAGAGCTGGTGGTTCTCCAGCACGGGCCTCTTCACCATCATCGGCGGCGCCCTCAACTACGGCTTCGGCCAGATCACCGGCGGCGCCCTCCGGCGCTGGCAGTACATCTACCTCCTCGCCGGCTGCCTCACCGTCCTCTTCGCCCTCTGGTGCTTCCTCGTGCCCAGCAGCCCCGCCACGGCCTGGTTCCTGACGGCCGACGAGCGCGTCGTCGCCGTCGAGCGGCTGCGGCGCGGGCGCGCCGGCGTGCGCTGCGCCAAGTTCAAGGCCGCGCAGGTGCGCGAGGCCCTGCTCGACGCCAAGACCTGGCTCATCTTCGTCATGATGGCGTCGGCGTACACGACCAACGGCGCCGTGTCGGGCTTCGGCCCGCTGATCGTCAAGACGTTCGGCTGGTCGACGCTGCACTCGATCCTGTTCCAGTTCCCGCTCGGCGCGCTGTGCTTCATCACGATCCTCGCGACGGGCTGGCTGTCGTCGCGGGTGCGCAACGCGCGCATCGCGCTGCTCGTGCTGTGCTGCCTGCCCGTCATCGCGGGCTGCGCCGTCATCTGGCGCTCGCGCTGGACGTACCGCGCCGCGGCGCCCGTCGTGGGGTACAGCATCATCGGGACGTTCGGGGCGGTGGTGAGCCTGGTGATCACGCTGGGGATGTCGAACGTGGCGGGGCACACGAAGAAGAGCTTCATGGCCGCGACCATCTTCGTGGCGTACTGCGTGGGCAACATCGTGGGCCCGCTGCTGATCCGGAGCCAGACGAAGGAGAGGCATTATCCGATGCTGTGGCTGGGGCTGATTATCTCCTACTGCATCACCATTGTGTGTAGCGGGGTGTTGTATTTTGTGTTGTGGAGGGAGAATAGGAGGAGGGACGCCATGGACCTGGATGTGGTGGAGGGGGATAAGTTGGCGTTTAAGGATTTGACGGATGGGGAGAATATGCATTTTAGGTATATGTTGTAAGATACCAGGGGATGGGGAGAGGAGTGCGATATGGGCACTTGAAGAGGTTGCCCAACCATCATTCGTTCTGAATAGAATAATACTATTCTATTCAGAGGGCACCTGCATAAAATAGTCAGGCCTCGCCGAGAATTATTGAAGACACTCGCGAACACCCCTGATTCCGAACTTCCTAAAGTAGACAGAAAGGGGACGAAACCTCCATAGCGAGCACGGCATATATCATAAACCCGCATGCTCCTCAGCGATTCCAATAAACCCCCTCATAGCACTCTATCCCCTTCATCGGTGGGAAAACACCATTCCATCCGTGCCTGTCTGAGCAACCACTCCGCACAGAGAACTATTGTGGGAGTTGTTTTGATAATGATGAGAAATAAAGACGAGAAGGTTGGTCTGTGGGTGGAATGGAATGTAGGACTGTATATACAGGGTGAGGAGCGTAGTTGGATATCCATTCACTTTTCTTTTAATGCAACGTCGCAAAAGCAGCTTAATATCAAGAATTCTCATTCTACTGGCCTGCTTTGGTATCCAGAAACATCTCTCCCGACAATGCCCTGCACAAAAGCCCCCATCCAACTCCAACACATGCACATCGAACACGACAAAACACCAGCCCTATGCGCCGCTCCCAGCAAGTATGCAATATCAACCCGCTAATATGCCCCAAACTCCAAAGCTAGACTCCAACAATGCCCTCATACACCCTCTCCACCGTCTTACTCCCCATCCCCGGCACACTCATCAACTGCCCCAGACTCTCGATCCGTCCCCCATCCTCCTCCGTCTGCAGCTCCAGGAAATCCAACAAGTCGCGCGCCTTCTTCGCCCCAATCCCGCTGAGCCCCCTGATCTGCGCGATGTCGCGCGAATTGACGACATTGAGAATGTACTGCTTCCGCGGCGTGAGACCGGCGCATTGGCTGACCTCGTCCTCGAAGATCCTGAGAGCCGCTTTGGCTTTCGGCTTGCGCGACTTGGTCGGCTTGTATGCGAAGCTGTCCTCGTCTTCGCATCTTTCCTCGGCCTGGATGAACGAGCCGTGGAAGTCGTCGTCGTCGTCCTGCTTCACCTTGCGCTTTTTGGAAACAGGCGCCTCGGACACCACTTCGAAGGAGGGCGCCGGAGTCGGGAGTTGCTGGATAGGTCTCATTGCCATGGTGTGACTCTGTTGAGCCACCAACCGCTGCTCCTCCTCCTTCTTCGCCTTGATCCTTGCACGCAAGGCCTCGATCTTTCGCTCCAGCTTCACCTGACCAGGGAAATACGGTTGGGCCATCTCATACATCTTTAGAGCGCTGCTGTCCTGTCCATGCTCTTTATGTTGCTTCGCCATTAATAGAAATCTCAAGCCTTCATTACGAGCATCCTCTGCTGCACCATTGCTTTCCTCGATTTTACGTTCCAGAGCGTCAAGGCGTCGCTGCACTTCATCACTTATGGCCTGCACAGGTGCTGGTGCTGTCTGAGCTGCTCGTGACGCGAGGATTTCAGAGACTTTCCGCTCGACCATTTCTTCGATTTTGGCGGTTGATAACTCAGAAGCAGTAGCTCTGGTAGATAGAGCGGGACGCGCAAGTTTTGATGGGTGACCGACGGTAGCGCCATCTGAAGAGCGCTTCGTCGAGTTATTTCTCACAATTGTTGTGGTGCTCTTTATCGGCTTGGCTCGGTCGGAGTAGACAGAAAATGCCTTGACAGGTTTGTCTCCGGCTTTCGCTGCCACGGCTGCAGGTGTGAGGTGTGTGTTGTGCGCATTTGCCAACGGACGCAGAGGTTGGCGGCTGATAGTGGATCCTGAGAGGTTGGACATTGATTTGGGAGGTTGCTTGAAGACCACCTCATTCTCAATTTCGCGAACCTCGATTCGCTTTGCTCGGGAACTGACATTGAGACTGCTCAATGTATCCAGATGATAGCTTCGGAGAGGCGCAAGATTAAGAATCATAATGGTGATTCCGTTGTTCTGTCCCAACGACAAGATTCTGGTCATCTTCGACTCGCGGTATGGGATTCTCTTATCTCCACGTCCAATGGCATCGATACACTGGCTTAGGACGAAAAGGCTTTTGTTGATACTGGCTGATTCTACCATACGCTCCTTTCCGTTCTCCGTTCGACGATTATCTTCTGAGCCAGCCAAATCAATAGCTGATGCTGTGCTTATCCGTACCTCGTCACCAGTTGTCTGTATTAGTTTGACCATCAGGATAGCATGACTGCGAGAACTCTGCGCATTCAATTTGGTGCCTGCGGTACTCCGATTGTTGTTTGCTTCGATATACAAGCTTTCAAAGTCCTTCAAGTCGTCGCAAGCTCGTTCTGATAGCCCGACCACAATAGTTTTTCCGTCCTTTTCTCGCAATGGCAGGCCAGCTGGCGTGCGCTTCTCGGGAGGCTCGAACAAGTCAAAGACCTTGTCATTATAGATTTCGTAATAAGAGAGCGATACGGAGACGGACGTCTCTCCGCCGGAGTCCTTGACGACCTTGCGCCCTCGACGATAAACGCCGCTCAGCAACCGTGGAATGACACCGCGTTCCGATAGCTTCAAGCCTCCGCGCATTGTATGCGTCTTTCCTGTCCCTGTAACTCCGTATGCAAAAATGGTAAGATCGAGCCCCTGGAAGAGAGCTTTCAAATGCGGAGAAACTGTCTGCGGTCAGGAACCGGTCATGGACAATCGAACCCAATCATTGCAGCTTACCTTCGTTCGTAAAGAGCTCCTCTTGGGTGGTGCTCTGCTCGTAGACGCCATTGAATGTAAAGCTGAACTCCTCCGATTCGTTTCGTGGATTAGGGATGCGGACGACGTTCATGGGCTTGCCCTCCTCGCTGGCTTCTGCACGCACAATGGTGTCTCTGTCGAGCTCCTTGCCCAGAGTCGGGCGTATACGTGCCACCACTCGAACAGACATGATTAGTATTATTATGAATAGTTTCGCAATGCAAAAGGGGAAAATGCTTGGTCATAAACTAAAAGAAACCCCTCCCCGTGCTGGTGCTGCCGGATCTCAAGGACGATTGGTGTGTGCGTCGTTGGCGTTGACGTTGACGTTTGAGACACGATGAAGATGGAGATTGAGCTGCAAAGTGGATGGTGTCGCCAAACATGATGAAGTGGTTGACGGGGTGACGACGGGAATCGAGAATTATTGCCGCCGCTTACCGCCCAGCCGCGTGCAGCCCGGCGGCAGCTACTGGAACTATGTATCAAAAGATGAAGAGTTGACCTGTGACGAAGATACGGCCTAACCACCACGACTCTTCATCTTTTGCATGAGACTCCAAGCCTCAAGTATGCGCGGGCATCCTTCACTGGCGAGCGCTGCAAGGCATTTCCGTCCGGCCCCAGCCCATCGTCTTGCACCTCATATCCAGCGCCGGACAATCCAAATCACTTCGACTCCAACTACAGACATACCCATTATCGGCCAAGATCCTCTCAACTCTTCGAGCACAGCAGGTATGTCGCACGCTCATCATTCCTCGATATATTCTTGACCCTGTTTAGATGCCCGTTTCGAGGTCATTGGTGCACCATATTCTCTACTCTCAGTTTCACTATCGCCGTCGCAGAAGCTATACACACGGAGGGGTACATTAGTCGGGGTTAGTGGGAAGGTCGAAAATGTATATCAAGTGTCTCCAGAGTCTCAAATTGTGTCGCTAATATTGACAGGCACAATCGACGCTTTCTCTCCTCCAACCGTTCCGAAGAGCCGCTCTAGGCATTCCATTTCTTTACCAGCGAATCACTTCTACAAGTCCAATTACAGCTCTCATATCTACAAAGTCGCCAATCACATCACTCGTTGTCGTCAATCTCAACGGCACCGTCGACTGGATGATCACACAAAGAAATGCTCTTCTCGCATGGACCGGCCATACGTTGTCCGTCAAGCCCAGGATAAACAGGAGCATGAGCCTTGCACACTGGGGCAACTCGCAAATCACCGGACGTGGACTGGTTGCTTTGGCTGGGCCAGGCCAGGTATACCAAGTGACTCTGAAGGCAGGCGAAGAATATGTGGCGCATCCAGGAAACGTCGTGGCATATACCATCACTCAGCATCCTCCTCTTCCATACCGATTCAAGTCATCAACTCTGCGATTCCAAATCCCAAGTCTTGGATTAGCCCGTCTGGTACAGGATGTCAAGTTCTTCAGGGTCATGTCTGAGTCGCAAACATGGCGCGCCATTACCAATATTTTATACAGTTTAAGAACATCGGCCAGGAGAACAATCTGGGGTGACCGACTCTTTTTGCAGTTCCACGGACCAACGACTCTACTCCTGTCGTCAAGAGCATCACGAATCAGCGACGTGCTGGCCACTCGAGATGTCAATGAGATTGCAGATAGCCCAGCCGGAGCGGTGCAATCGGCAGTGACATTGGCGACAGCACCTCCTGTAGAGGTAGAAGCCAAGCCAACGAAGGATGTTCCAACGGGATTTCATTTTGCGAGTGTAGGAAATGACGGGAAAGTCGAGTTTCAGGCAGCGGAGAGCCTTAATGATTTGAAGAAATAAAGCGGGAATATGGGCAATGTATATTAGCACAGGGGCGGAGATTCTCCTGCAATCAGGAGCGTGACGACTAGATCCTTTTGACAATAAAGATTAAAGGTCGTCAGGATACTCTTATCGGATATGAGGCGCACTGCAGCAGCTATGCTGGCTCAGTGGATGTAGAAGCATATTTCTTCAGATCAGTATCCGGGCTATTGGTGACCTTCGGACAGTCAGCGTGGACCCCTCTGCTGGATGTCCTTGAGAATTTGACTGGCCATGATGAGGCTATTAAGGATGAGTAGCCGCCAGCCCACTGCTAACGTCCTGATGGGAGCTTTGGCACCAATCCAGTGAGGCCTGAGCTCCAGACCTTGCTTACATAGTAGAGGTATATACAGTCTCTGAGGCAGGATGGCCGGCATATAGGTGTCTGGCTCATTGCCAGAGCATCTTGAGGCCAATCAAGTAACTGAGTGGCTAAACCCCCCGCGCAGCCAGTACCGTGATGAGCGCTGAGTGACTGGATTAATGAACCCCGAGGATATTTGAGAGAGCGAGCCCAAACGCTGGCAGAAATGTCTCTTCGCCGCCTTAGCTAAATCCATTATAGCTAACTGCCCTCAGCCTAGGCTTTCCCAGGCGTCTAGTACAACGTCCACGTCTTGATTTACAACCTCTGCAACTCAGAATGACCGATCTTCTAAGTCGCGTATAGAGCGCCCGGTCGATGAACTCTACATCAGCGAGCCCTGTTTCACAACCCCGAAGCTGCCCTCGTCAAAGCCACACTTGTGGGAATCACCCAGAAGAGCACTGAAGATACCGTGGACATAGAAGTCCTCCCTCTCAAATGAAGAAGTCACTTCCGCTACTAAAGTCGTCAAAACTGTCAAAGAAGCAATTAAGGGGTAGTTGATCAACTTCTACGAGAAGCGGCGCAAAGCTAGCGGAGACTTTCGACCTTGCGGCCCTCATGACAGGTGCCAGTCTGCTTAAGTGTGTCTGGTATTGCACGTGGCGAGCTGGAGGGAGCACGCTTTCTCGGCCGACTGAGAAGGTCAGGATTAACATGAGAAGCCGGGAACACCAACAAGAAAAAAGATAGGCAAGAAGGGTCCCTGAGGCTTTTCATGGGACAAATATGACCTGGCGTATGTTCTCGAGCAATCATGCCGTTGCAGGTGAGAACGGCGCGACAGAGACACGCGAGCACCATTGTCTGGCGCTGCAGTGCGCAGTGCAGAGAGCCTGGTTGACGTAGATCTGTTGTCATTGTGCATAGATTTATCATTTGGATGTCAGCATTGCGTGGCGAATGGCTCGCATGGTCTTTAGACCACGTGTGTGCCCCCGTACACATGCATCCTATTGTCGTGGTCTCTGATCACAAACCCGTTTCCAAGATTCTCATTTCTCACTCTCCTCTTCGGCATCTAACAACCCGTTCAACACGCCCAGCAATTCCCACTCCCCTCCCACCACGGCAGCACGAACGACGTGGTCCCCTCGCACAAGCCCTCAAGCCCTTCCTCTCCCCTCTGCCCCCCCGCCGCAACGCTCTCCCCTCAGCAACGCCCCCCGTCGCACACGAAAGCGTGATACGCGAAAAGCGTGACGCGCACGCCGGGCTCGACGCCCGCTGACGAGACGGCGCTGCGGGTGTCCGTCGCGATGCACTGCGACGCCGAAAGCCGACGGCGAGGGTTAGTTGAGGGATTTGGAAGGGCTGCGGAGGTGGGACGACGGCGAGGAGGAGGAGGAGGATGCAGGGCGTCGCGACCGTGCTCGTGGAGGAGGGGGGAGGGAGTGGGCAAGGCCATGGCAAGTAGTGAAGCGTAGGGCAATGAGTTGGCGTGGCGTGGCATGGCATGGCATGGCAGCTGTATATCATATCATATGTAGGTCAGGCTCGTATCAGGCGTCGCTGTGCAGGCTGGATGGAGGACTTGGGCGTCTGCGTGTGACAGCTGCACGCGTGTGCGGTGTTGGGCAGACGCCGCGAGATCGTAGCTGCACCACGAGATCGTAGCTGCACCATGCCGCGGTGCCGAAGTCCGGCGTGGAAGGGAGATGGGGTGGAGAAGATTGCACAGCTGGGATGACGGGGCGCAGAGGGAGGGATGAGGGGTGGAGATCTTGTGCGCTGTGAGGCTCTTCCATGCGGATCTTGTGCGCCCGTCGAGGACTGTGTGGGATGATGAGGAGCGTAGGCAGTGTTGCACAACTGTGCGACGATGCGTGTGCAATGGCAGTCTCCATCTACGTCTTGCGTGCAGAAATGGTGCAGATGAGTTATGACTGAGTGATGAAGAAGCGTGGAGAGGAAGCACGGAAGGATGTGGTGGAGCGAGGATTACGGACTATATTAGATTAAACGGTATGTTAACACATTTGCTGTGAAATATTGGCTGGCTAAGACCTCAACCAAAGAAATCAAGTTCGCTGCTTTCGTCACTCATAACTCTGGTGCGATGTACAACCGGCCGCCTTGCTTTATCTTGGGAACATCTTCGCAGGGTCAAACACATCCCTGAAGATCTCCATGTCGTCGAGATGGCTCGATGTGGGCTTGGCCTTCGCCTTCCCCTTCGAGGATGAGCTCGAGCTCGAGCTCGAGGCCGTGGGCTTGGGGTTCGAGGGTTTCTTCGACGGGCCGGCCGCGCCCTCCGGCACCGGGTTTGGGTTGGTGCCGTCGAGCGGGTCGAAGGCGAACACGACGTTGGAGAAGTGGCCGCGGAACTCCTCGTCGAAGTAGAGGAGGTCGCGCCACATGGTGGCGACCTCTCTTGTGGGATTCCTGAATAGCGGCCCGCATCCAAATGCGCCGAGGGCGAGGTCGGAATAGCCCCACCATACTGCCATGCGCAGTACGGTGCGGATCTTTTCCATCATCAGGTCCTTTTCCTCCTCGAAGGAGTATTTTAAGCCGGTTGGATCAAGCTTGGGTCGCCGGACTGGAGGTACGGAAATGACTGGTAGAGCTGGGGATTGGGTGTTAGATTAGCATGCTAAATACAAGCGCCAGGGGGGACCACGTACTCTTGAACTTTTGCCATAATTGATATTTGTCTGGACCAGACCTGAAAATGACTGGGAATTTGTAAGTATGGAGGCAACATTTGGAATATGGCCAATATAGTTACATACCGACATATGGAGAATAAATGCCACCAGTTGCAGGGATGGGATAGTTTTCAGGATTTGGGTTATCTTTCGGCGCCGGCTTTCTCAAGGTTGCAACGAGATTGCTCCTTCTGCAAATGCACTCTTCCGGTGCCAGAACCCCTTTCGTCGTTAGGTCTTGCATAGCAATGCATGGCAATGAGAGAGTTGGACCAACCTGCTTCCCAATCTCCACCAGGTCTCTTGTCGTTGGCCATATTCACAAGGGCAACGCCTCCAGGTTTGTCGATAGTGATTGCTAACTCTAGTGCCACATCAACGGGATCACCCTGTATGGCAGCTATGTCATATAAGCCTTGAGCTTGTAGTAGGGCGTCATATACTTACTCATGCGGCAACGCAATGGCTGGGCCGGTGGCTCACAGCGCATTCTCGTAGATTCAGGAATGAGATACGAATGGGCAGGCCATTGCTCTGGAAATTTTGATTCAATATATGGAATATAAGTCTTCTTTGCCTCCGCAGCGACGTCTGAAGGTTTGACCTTGGCTGGAGGCATGCTATCTCTTTGATGACAGATACTGTCGACAAGTAGGGGGGGGAACAAGTGATTCGATGGTAGAAGAAAAGAATCTGAGATATGCCTTGATCGTCTTCTATTCAGAGAGAATAGGGGGGCCCGTCGGTGATTATATACACCAAGATCTGTCTCAATACAGACAATTTTGGCGAACACACTCTGGATATTGCCACGGAACATTCTCCATTCAAGAGAGTAAACATAAGGAGCTCAGGGACTCATCAGGTACTCACACATAGTCCAAAAGGCGTTTATTTAGATGCAGGGACAGCTTGAACAGGAAAACAGAACATCGGATGACCTATCTTACGGAGAGTTGGTGCTCCAGAGATGCTTCCATGCCAGTATCCTAGAGCGAAAGGATTCCAAGACCGTGAAAGCTACAGTGTGAGGGCACAGCTTGGCTTTTGGTCTAATGGCATACAACCAGTGGTTATTCAGTCTGCCACTCATGAAAGATCGATCTTGTACGCATGCCACCACATCTGGTGATGCGCAATACAGGCAAGATTACCGGGTACACCACTATCCGACTCGATGAAAAGATCGGGATCCTTCTTCTAGCAGAGGTTTGGTCTTTGGATGGACCGAAAGGGATCAGAACAGCGTGCAGCAGCACACCTACTGTAAGACTTGAAAAGGAGCCCAGGTCTGATATCACAGCCTACATTCCGCCTCGTCACGCCGTCGCGAGGAAGTGTCCAGCCAGAGCTCGAGTTTTCCTCCAAAGACATCGCGTCAACACCGAGTGAAGTCTGGTAAGAACGCCTCATATTGCTCTCTCAACCCAACTTGTATCTCGTCGGGGGTGATGAGAGTTGCTATAGGTCGAGATACAGATAGTTAGCAGGCCTGCCAACATTGTTACTCTCCCAAGAATGTCGGAAGTCTGTGCTCACGGCCACGATGCAGCCCTGTCCGATCGATGATGGGGGGTCGGTACGGGGAAGTGCCATGTGTGATGGCGGGTGGTGGCGGGTGACGGCGGGATGAAATGTGATAAAGGGTCTAGGGGTGATGTTGTTGTTTTTGTTGTTGTTGAAGCCACAGTGCCACAGTGCCACAGTGAGAATATTTCTCAGTGTTAGGAATGAGGGCTGGGAGAGTTGGGAGAGAGTATTCCAAATAACAGCCACAGTGCATACATACATACCATATATATGTACCATATATATCATACATATCATACATATCATACATACCAATGATACCATACATACCCCAGTTTCTGAGGCTGAAATGGGAAAGCCGGCTAGTAAGGGCCTTAGCCGCCGTTGTCGCGCTGCCCTCATCTCATCTCATGGCCTCACGGTCCTCAGGAACACCCGAGCGCGAATTTTCGCGAAATGTCTCTACGCGAAATGTCTCTACGTACAAGCATACATACAAGCATATAAACAGACACATACATACATACATACACACATACCTGACTTATACCCTTCCTTCGTGGTAGCCACAGGGGAAATCGGTCGGAATCGCTGGGAATCGGTCACGTCTGCAATCATGCCCGTAGCCAAGACCGCACTCCGAGCATGTCTACGGCCTGCCACCACCAATTGCGGCAAACTGCAGTCCCGATACCACTCCCGATACCAGTCCCGATACCACTCCCGATACCATTCCTCGGTCTCAGGGTCTCCGTCTCCGTCTCCCAGCCTGTCCGTGGCCAAACTTCTTGCAACACCGGCCGATGATGGCGAGAGAGAGGTCTTTGGCTTTGTCCGCTCCATACGGAAGCAGAAGACACGTGCTTTTGCCTCGATTGGAGATGGCACGAGTCTGGAGCCGCTTCAGGCGATGCTGACTCCGGCCCAGGCTCAGAGGTACAGAAATCACTTCCGAATACCTGCCTCTGGGACCATGTAGCTAACGATTGCAAAGCCTTACGACTGGTTCCGCCGTTCGCCTCACTGGACAGTGGACAGCTTCGCCCAACAGCAAAGTTCAGTCGTGCGAGCTTCATGTCAAAGATGTGACGCTCCTGGGGGCCTCTGATCCTGCCGTATGTGAACAATCAGACGTTTCGCAGCGGAACCAAATTGCTGACAGATGGTAGACTTTCCCTCTGCAGAAGAAGTATCAGACGGTGGATTACCTGAGGACGATGCCGCATATGCGGCCCCGTCTGCCCTTCAACTCCTTGCTGCTGCGTTTACGATCACAGAGCATTGCTCATCTCACAGAGTTCTTCGCAAATAGAGAGTTTGTGCAGACACACCCGCCTATTATCACCTCTTCTGACTGCGAAGGTGCTGGAGAAGTCTTCAAGGTTGCCACAGATTCCACCGACGGTGAGAAGTCAACGTCTCTAAGCCCAGAGGACGATGGCAGTTTTTTCCGAGCACCTAAATATTTGACTGTCTCAAGCCAATTGCATCTGGAAGCTCTGGCACAATCTGTTGGTAAAGTATGGACTTTATCGCCGACTTTTCGTGCGGAGAGGAGTGATACATCCCGCCATCTAAGTGAATTCTACATGCTCGAGGCTGAGGTCAGCTTCGTTGATGAGCTTGCAAGCGTCATGGATCTCACCGAAGACATGCTCCGACATATGGTTACAAAGCTATACAATAGCAAAGTTGGTGAAGAGATCATCCACGGCAACAGGACCGGCGCGAATGCCACCGATTCGGAATCTGTGAAATTATCGGCCGAGCTTGAAAGCCGATGGCAAGGCATCATGAACGGCCCTTGGCCTCGCGTGACATACACCGAGGCCGTTGATATTCTACAGAAAAGTGGCCAGAAGTTCAAGCACAAGCCTGTCTGGGGAGCTGGCTTACAAGCAGAACATGAACGGTTCATTGCGAGCAGTATTGGCCGAGGTGGACCTGTGTTCGTCACGAATTATCCGAGAGAGATCAAACCGTTCTACATGCTTCCATCCGCAGAATCTCCAGAATCCAACCTCACCGTCGACTGTTTTGACCTCCTCGTCCCCGAGTTCTGTGAGATAGCGGGTGGATCCATGCGCGAGTATCGCCTTCCAGAGCTATTGAAATCGATGCGTGCGCATGGTCTTATCAAACAGGATCTGGAGGGAGATGCCATTGAGGGTGCGCTGACGGAAGATGCACTGGGGGGTCTCAAATGGTACGTTGACCTGCGAATGTGGGGGAGTGTGCCTCACGGAGGATTCGGACTCGGATTCGATCGCATGCTTGGCTACTTGTCTGGTGTTCCAAACATCCGCGACGTCGTTGCATTTCCACGATGGGTCGGGCGATGCGATTGCTAAGGACTTTGGCCTGGAATCATGCATGATGCCTACGACATCAAACCGGTTTTCTTTCTGGAGAACAGATATGGGACATGGCCGGTTCAATGTCCAATGAGACTCCATTTAAGGGGCGGCTCACAGAACTATTCAATCACCTCTCCTCATCTTGCTGAGGTGGGACGGTTGAGGCTGGCATTCACTGTCATGACACCAAAACTTACGACGAGAGAAATATTCCCTTTCTACCTTGTACTCTATGTAACATATCCGTAACATCTAACACCACAATATCTGGGGGGGGGGGGGGTGTGTCTATTTCGCGGTGACAGCTTCCCAAATCCAACAAAGAGTGTCTGTGCAGCACCCCGCCCGTTCCAGAGATATGATCGCGCCACCAAATTGTGCTTCTGTTCTATTAATCTGCGTAAAAGCTAGGCTATTAAGCCCTAAGTTGAGCCCAAATACGGCCCGAATATCCAGGTCAGAACACCAGATTGCAACAGGACCGACGCGCCGCATCCACCTCGTTCTCTCGCGCTTCTTGCATATTACATCCACCATCTCCGTGTTCGTTCTCGAGTCTTTTTCACTCAAAACTCCGATCTAAGGAACATGATGACAGGCAGATTCCAGTATCGCGTCGAGGATGAATGTTCTCCGGCTCGAACCACGCCAGGCAAAAGGTGTGCGTGCAGGAGACGTGAAAGCGCGGCCGAGTTTAATGCGAGACAATACCACAAGCGTGGACAACTCACAAGAGACTTTTGCAACCATATTGATTGGTCGAACCGAACCAACAGACGTTTCATTTCGACGTACAAATGCTATCAAGCAGCATATAAAGAGGCATTGCGAAGAAAGAGACGAGGCAGGAAGCATGTCACTGTCATTGCCATCGATGTCGGTAGAGCAGATCGCAGAATAGAGTATCGCAACGCTCATAAGCTCGCGCAGAGACTAGGCTGTTGGATTCTTGATCGAGCCTAGAATAACTCCGAATTCGAGTATATTTTTCTGCATCGCATTCCCGCTCGTGCCGTTGCCAATGTCATCAAGGTGTGATACCACCGGAGCAGGTGCATTCACAATCACGATCATGCCTATAAATTAGAGTGACAGACGAGGAAGGTCAACTCCGTTGGAGTTGATACTGTAATTGATCGGGGTGGCTCCTAGGTGCAGTGAAATCACTCGTTGAAGGATTTACATCGGATAGCCAAGACTCTGCACGCGACGAGAGGTCGGGCGAGGCGCCAGAAGTCGTTTCATCCTCTCCTATATCATCCGAGTCAGAGTCAGACATATCAAACCACTCGTGTTTCCATATTTCCTCTTCGTGCCGCGCGTAACCATCAAAGCGCAACCAACCAAAGATACTGCGCGTTGCATTTTCCGAGATGGCCTCTCTCTCGCGGTCTAACTCTTCAAAGTAGATCGGCACAGGTGCTGCATCACCAGGAGCCTTCGTCAGTGAGCGATCTAAAAGATTCTGACTGTCTGCCTCTTGCGACGACTGAAACTCAAATTTGTCGTTCTCACACCCCCAGAGAATTCCTTTGTATTGAAGCTGATGATCTTCGCACCCTTCGTGGGCTCGGACTTCGATATCGACATCTTCGGCAGCGGTTGCACCGAACGGTTTCCATTGACACACAGGAACCCGAGCGTGATGGCCTGATTGAGAGAGGAAGAGAAGCCGACACTCGTCCGCACGCGACACACGTCCATCTGTGACGAGAGGTTTGGATACACGTTGCTGGATAAATGACTGAACCGTTCCCGACCACACAGCGGAGTGAAGATCGATCGGTATCTGCCCAAAACGAACTTCCTGCAGTAGCCTCTCCTGTAGACCCAGAATGAGGCCACCTAGCCAGAGGAATGCCACTCTAGGTGCCCGCTCCATGCACATGCGCCCAATGATATATGGGTTGTTGCCAGCCAGATGCTCGATCGCAGCCAAAGTTCCCTGAAGCCATGGAGTGATGGCGTTGCACTCAATGCTAGGCTCATAGAAGGCGCTTAATAACATAGGACGTATGCTTCTAGTGTTGCAGCTCAGAGTGAGAAGCTTGTCTATGTGATGGTCCTTGTGCATCCAGTCATGCTGCAGCTCGCCATCAGGACAGTCGATTGGAGCATCCGACGCATTCCTCCAGTCACGAACTCTAGGAGTTGGCAGTCGTAAGGTGTGGAAGCCGCTCATAGATGGTAGTAGAAGGACAGAAGCTAACGCGGCGTGGCTCTGGTCCATAATATTGTGACGCGTGCAGAAGTTGTTGAGATAGGTGCTGGCATCTGAGAACGATGCAGCTGGATGTGATGAAGGCAAATCATCCGTTGTATATAGCAAAATAAAACCTGGGCCTGGCTGAAGGTGGATTGACCAAGGCGATAAGGACGTATTCTGGTCAAGGTTCAAGCCGGCTTCCCAGCCCTGGCCTGGCGCCAGAACGGCTGCCCACCACCGAGCCTCTTCCGAGACTCACATTGCCAATATGAATGCTGATGAGGCTCTGCTCGTCCTTACATCTCGTCATACCGTCGTGGCATGTTGCCTGGTTCTCGGTGTACGCAAGGGTGCAAGGGCCGGGCATAATTTCCGTCCAGCGAGCTGACAGAATGTATGTCCAAGCCAGTATAAGTATGGCAAGATAATCATCATCTTGCGCAAAACATGACGTGTAGGCAGGTTTGGCTTCGCCCATCTTAGGGATCGATAACAGAATCGGCTCCCTTACAGCAACCCTGATGTCCACCGGCTGTCGAAATGACGGCAGTCTGTGACCACATGAAGAGCCTGCGGAGCCCCATATAGAGGCACCCGTGGCCAATGCTCCTCTCTTGTCATGCTTCAGGCTCAAGTTGCATGGCAAGGACGGCTGATGTTGGAAAATATCTCGGACAAAGAGTACATGGGCTGGTAGCTTGGAGTTCTCGACGACGTGAAGGTAAAGCCTGGCCCAAGTCCTGAAACTCTCCTCATAAATGGAACGGAACTGGTCGGCGCTTAATCGAACTGCATCATGCATAATGACCAGGAAACGATGAATGGTAGCTTGGAAACATGGTGAAAGCAAATGAGATAGGAGGATGAACAATCGAATTATTGCTGGCCCGTTTTAGCTTGCGAAGTGGGTGGGAGTGAGTATCTTTGTTCAAGTTGGGGGAGGGGCATCGGAGGCACAGCTCAGCGTTTGATTTGTGAAGACGAGCGGAGTGAAATGTCGCTATGAAGTAACTGGAGGGCGGGCTGCGCCCGCCTAACGCTTGGAGCTAGATCCAGGGTAACGCCCACCAGCCCACCAGGCAAAGCTTAATCACAAGATTGAGACCTCCATTGCTTGCCGCGCGCTTGAAGACATCATTTTTAAAAAGACCTTCTGGGCGGTAGACACGTCCGATTCAGGCCGGCATTGACCAAGGGCTATATAATGGCACGACCCTTCAGAAAAACGCCTGGAAATCATCTCAATTGGATCTTGTAACAATCTTGCCAGCCTAGACAGGTTCCATTTTGTAGTCTTCCAGCCCTGCGTACCGTACTGTAGGTTTGAATTGCCTTTGAAGCAAGCTTGTAACTGACTGATATAGATACGAGATTGTTTGAGAAACATGTCAGCCAGCTCTGGAGTCAAGGGATGGTGCAGCATATGCAGTCGCGCCAACAACGAGCACAATTCATACACCTGTGAAGCAAGGGGCTGCCGAAAGAAGTTTAAGGTCTGCCAAACAGGGAGTCATGATGAACGCCGCTGATAATCTTTATTAGCCACCACGCCCCTGGTCTCATGAAAGTTTCATTCGAGTCATATTAAACGATCGACGTCATTCCAGTGGTTTTCGAGTATATATTTTTCCCTAGTACGAACTGTACTGTTAGCTTTGCGAGCCCGAAACCTCATTCTGAAGCAGTACTAACAGCGGATAGTGCGCCTGGCAGGATGTGTTGTTGATGGCTTGTCTCACTTTGGCCAGGAAAACAGCAACTTCGGCGTCCTGCCAGCCAAGAACCTGAGTGCACAAGTACGACACGAACCCCTCTAGCCCTTGTTCGAGACTGGCACGGTTGAACCGGCCAACCTCTTTCCAATTTGGGTCGAGGGGCCAGCCGCCGCCGATGGGGAGTCTGACTGAGTAGTGCGTGTGTAATTCTCCGCTAAACCCGGCCTCCAGCATGGCATGACGGCTTTCCAGTTTTTTGTCACCTCAGACGTTCAGCCCATCTTCTCGCCAGCCTCTCAGAAGATTGCGCCCCAGGTGTGCTACACACAATCGCTAGGCAGTGATCCTTTGTTGGCGGCGATCGGCAAAGCAAACTCTTGTTGCTCTAACCATCCACCTGGCTTCAAGCTGCGAAAGCATTGGCAGTATAGCTTCGTCCAATCCTGAACACACCCAACCAAGCCTCGAATGTGGATGTAGTCAAAACGTATTCTCAGGGTACGTCCAGTCAAGCTCGCAGTTGCCGAGCTCGAATTTGCAGTTAGGCGGCACCCAGGGCGGCTGGATTGGAGACAGGTCCGTTCCAATTACTTCAGATGAGGGTGAGCCAGCTCCGTCGAAGCTCACCCGGCTCCGGTGAGTCGCGCGAGTGGCTCGGCCACAAGAGCAAAATACACATTTTGATGCTAATCCCAGCATCCACCTCAGGCCGAGATCACTCCTTCCGCCAAGAGAGCCATTCAGAATTGACTGATCGGGATCCTACACCAAGTCCACCGAGGTTTGGATACCCTGGTTTCGGCCCACCTTATTATTATTCAGCGATTTGGCCGAAGATATTGCTTCTTTGCCAGCGCTGGCTCACGGGCCAGTATTTTCCGGATCGAAATTGTTCTGCAGGATCACCTACCAGTCATAACAAGTTCGCCGGCTCACTACTTTGATTAATAATGGCCAGCTCTGGGAGTGTCAGGCAAAACGCAAAAGCAGAGCCATCTTACAGTGTCTCGCCAGCCAAAGTTGGATATACGAGAAGTGGCGCCATGGAGTGCTCTGATCCAATTATGACAAACTAACCTACGTAGATACATACGAAGTACACCATACGCTGTGTCTTCCAGCAATAATACGGGGTAATGGCGTGTGGGTGTGGTGAATTCCAATGGCAACTTCCATCTCGGGCGTGTATTGCCTTCGGAGCCGACATGGATTGTTCAAACGTCCGCTCCGTGATGACGCGGCCTGAGGGGAGCGACAGCCATGGCAGCCATGGCAGCCAACATGGAAATAGTGGGATGGGATGCAGGGGAATGAATAGTAGTGGAGCCGACGATTAAGCTTGTTACGACGTTCTGATGAGCTTGCTGACCCGTGTGATAGCTGCTATCTGTAGGTAGAGTATGGGATTTCTGCGGAAATATCCTCTATCCTCTATCCTCTCCGTGAGACAGAATCTCAGCAACAGTTCAGAATGTTCATCTGGAAGCGTGGCGACCAAGGATTGTTGGAAGCGAGGGTACTCCGTACATACAGTACGCTCTCCGAGGTTTCACCATTGCAGTTACAAACATTCTTGAGATCTGTCGAAACATAGGTGATCAATTTAGAGTACTGGAGTGAGTCTCGCTCAGAATTGGTGTGTCATAAAATGCAGGCCTTACATGTGCTTGGGGAGAGACTTGGGGAGAGAGACAAATAATACATCAGAAACAGTACTTTCGAAGAGGCTCCAAGCCACTGTCGGATACGCAATCTCGGCCTACAACACATATTTCCTGCGCATCTCGGAGTTGCGGCATTTCCTTTTGTCCGGTGCCTCCTCATTAATCTCACCAAGAACAGGGGCACGCATGGCCTTGAAGCTAGCTTCCTCGTTCTTGAGCCCGTGTGATGTCGCAATAATGAATCGTTCTACAAATATCATACAACATGCAATTCCTCGAACGAATGGCATCAGTTGACTCGATGCTTAATTGCATAATGGAATCCATCATTATTCAGAAGGCTTCATCATTTCTGACGATCATTGCCGATCGGAAGTACGTATGGGGAGCAAGCAGAAAGCGGCCCCCCTTTGACCTTCAGCACTTCTCCACTGCTAGGCCTGATATGCTCACCTCCGCACTTCCTCTGTGCTTTATCTGCGACACCCATCCAACAGGATCGTGCGCCGTGGGCCAAGCATTCGCCAATTCGGTTTAATGGGACGCAATCCATAGAGGGGCCTTGGCGGATGCGGCGGAATTTGAGTTGGGAAGTTTAAACGCAGCTGCATGTATCTTATCCGAATCACTTTTGGTGGCTACCTGAGCCGTCGAGTCCAATCCAATGTACGGCTTCATGGCTTCATGGTTTCAGATGAGACGATCAGCTTCCAAGGCTGATGTCTTCAATAATAGCTGGCAAAAGACACGGATACGTGCTGCCTGCTCTGCAGACAACAATAACAAGGCTTGGCTTGCTTGCAGCTAGCTAATCATGGCTTTCGCCTGGTTTGTCATCCCCTTGAGATTTTTGATCAGCACGCACTCGCTCGTACCCCTACCATTAGTGGATTCTCATTCGACGCCACGAATTTATGGTTAACTGCACTGTTGTGGGAGTCCACACACAGTACTCTGCTGAGTGGCATGCTGAGTACCTAGGTACCTATGCATGACACAAAGACACAAATGAAGGGATGGGCAGAGACACGTTTCTTACGCCGCGGGCATCTGGGTCCGAAGTTCTCGTAATAGCCAAGCACGCCATGTTGGAAGCTCTGGGCGGTGGGGCATGGGGGTATGGGGCACAGCATTGAGCTCTATCGCATCTTCATCTTCACGACCTCAGAGATTGCTGAAGAGATCAAGATAGCGATAACTCCCATTCTGCTGCGGGTCTACGATCTCCTTATCGAGAGATCCCAAAGCCGATGATGAGACCTGCGAATTATCGATAACTGACTCCACTAGCGCATCAAGTCTCCGAATAAGTAGGTACATGTCTAATGCCGAGTAATCCGGATCTTCGGCGGTCAACGCCAAGAGCGAGACAAGAAGGGAAAAAAACTGGACGCGCGCTCCGAGTCAGCTGGCGCCTGTCATGCCCAAAGGGGCAAGAATGGGTGGCCCGCAGTTGCTAAAAACATGCTTAAAAAGAGTCGAAGGGAGGCCCCTTGGTACGCTACCACGAGGGCCGGCTACGGAACGCCACTAAGGAGTGAGAGTTTAATGTCGGGCATAAGGGACACATCTCCGAACTTGAGAGACTCTGTACAGACAAGGAAATGGAACCAGGTGGTGCTTCATGATGAGGAGGAGGAAGATAATGATATATGAGGTTCAGGTAAGTGTCAAACCATTAAATACTGGTGTTAATGGAAATATAAGGCATGTACACCGTATGGCAAGACGGATTGCGGGAGCAAACCGTTGTCAGAATAGGTAGGTAGATATACATCAGGCTCAAGTAACCGCACGCACCGTGGACCTTCTCTGAGAGGAAGATCTCCACACGCCCCCAATCTCGCCCAACAGCATTTTATCTGCCTGCCTAGTTCTCTTATGTCATCTCCCGAAGGCTTGGTAAATCACATCGCCTCGCATCCACCAGCTGTGTCCTCTTCGTGCGTGCGGGACTTGACTGATCCGAAGAAGGGAGGGCAGAGAGAGCAGCGGGCCCGCTCACGGACCGGCGTGGCATGGCAGAGTCATGAGCCGATCTCTTTGGTGACGACGAAGCGAGCCGGGGATCTGGCTGATGATCGAAATCGTGCTGCAAAGCTTGAGTGAGGGGAGAGGAAAGGAGAGGTTTTGTGGAGGGCGTGCGGCGTGGGCAAGACTCCCGTCCAGCTTTTGCTGATACGAACAGTGCATACAACATAGCCTGAATGCGACGCTGGCCAAGAGCCTTACACAGCCCTCTATGTGCCCAGGTATGTATTCTCGGAGGACAATCTGCTCCGAGACCAGAAGATGTTTATTACCTATCCGAACCGGAAGACGGGAGATTTCCTTCTTTTGGAACTACTACATGCCTCCCTCGATTGTGAGTGATTGAGTGGCACGCCCTAGGAATAATGGCCCAGGCCCACTGCTCTATCTCCTCCTATCTCCTTAGGTACTCTCCCTGAGCACGCACCTGAGGACGGAGTAGTCTAGGTTCAATTGGAGGAAAGAGTTCCTGAGACGGCGAAGCATTGGCGACAAGGGCTCTACCTCCTTGACCGCGATGGTGGAATATTGGAGAAGGGCCAGAAGGCCAGAAAATGGTCATGATCATCGCTTGATTGGTCTCTGGCCTGCTGGGGACGCGAGGTACGGAGTTAGGATTCCTGAAGGCGGCTGGGGATAAAGCAAAGAAGTCCAACACGGTGCAGGCCAAACTCGTATGAGTACATGCAGTACAGCGCGAAGGGGGGCAAGGAGTTCTTTACCTGGACCTCCGGCTCGGGTACATATTACCTACGAGCAACTCCATACCTACCTAGGGAGGCGTCGATTCCTGGCTACAGCATTATACCTAGGCAGGTAGATAGACGCGGAATGCGCTGATCCTCTGAGCCAGGCAGGGAGGATCCATGGTTACATAAGGGCGGACAAGCCGTCCGGGCCCCTCGATCTCAAATCTTATTCTCACCACGGCCGACGGCTGACGGCCCACGGCCCACGGAGAGTTTAAAATGTGCGCGGTGCATTCTCCTAGAGCAGCCAATGCTGACGACTCACGCACGACTGCGGGTCGGATTCTGGGTCAACATTCCTCCTATTTTACTGCGTGGGTAGAGAGAGTATAGGTATAGAGAAGTCTACTACTGTGTACTCCACTGCGTACGAAGATGCCTGCCTCCAGTGGGTGGGTGTGGTGTTAAGTTAGAGTAGAGCAACGACCAAGAGAAGCTAAGCAGACACCTTGTTCAGTTGTTCCACTTAAGGCTCCCTCGGCCCCAGAGGAATGAAGGGACTTAGGTATGTCTCTACGTCTCTGGCCTTGGCTTTGGTTTGGCCTATACTTTGGGAGGCTTGGCTTTTTAGTTACCTATGTGTGTATGTACATGTACCTGCGAAAGCAATGCTTCTTGAACTACTACTGTGCCTGACTTAAGGTCTGCTTTGCTGTCGTCTTTCTGCTGCTATGTACATATGCATTCTGCACTCTGCTCTCTCTGATGATCCTGCTTCTAAACTTTCTCATGCCGACCTGCATACCACAGGCACACATAGCTTAAGCTTCTCTCTTACTCTACGTGCAGTCCTACTCGACATATCCCATTTTCCAAGGGGTCGTCTTCGCAACTTCGCTCACGGCAAGGCTGGCTGTGATTTCTCACTCGAGTCTCGAATAAGCAACGCTGCAGTCGCCTGGAATATACTTTGATACTTCGAGAGTGGGACATTCGTCATCTATCATCTATCCATACGAGAATCCACATCGATACAGTCAGATCCGAGGATTCCTTTCTTCACCCAGAACCCTAGATTACACTACCTTGTGGATTTATCACTTATCCATCGTCGTCCTCCTTCTGGCGCAGCATCCATCCGACCATCCTACTCACACTCCGTTGGAGATACATACAAGCCAACCTACCCCGTACCTAATTAAAAGTCGATCGACGACAATCCTGGGCCGTCCCTGCCCCTGCGACATCAAATCCAACAGCAGCGGTCGAAAGCATAAACTCCTTGTAGACTTTCCGCAATAACACCGCAGATTATTATCCACTGGGGTAGAGTGAGAGTAGTCGGCGCACTTTCCCGGAACCATAATCATTTCGCTATCCATCGTTGGCGAAACTTTGTTTGTTACAACCCTACGCCCTTCCTTCTACGTTCCTTCCTTCCATCGTACTCTTCTAGAAGTACAGGATCGACTATCTGGAGAACTGGACACAGTTCACAACTTGTCAACTGTTCCTCGAAGCCGATCTCCACATAACAAAGATCGCCAACAACCAACACAACACGTATATCTGTGTGAGCGGTGTTTCAGAGCGTAAGTTCCCCATTTCTCCTGCATATGCCATGCGATATGGAATCATGGATAAATGCGAAAAACTCCCCATCAAGACCCTCGCCGTCGCTTATAACCTTGCGTCGTCGACGGACGGATGTGGTGTGCGGCATGGCATAACAAACAAACAATCTGCGGGCCGCTGGCTCTGTGCAGATATGGAAAAATAGTCAATCGCGCATCAACATCCAACATCAACAGAGACATGTCCATATACTTTTAAGCTTCTGCTTCCGTCACCTTGTGCTTCACGGTGTCTCGGAAACTTCGCTTGTTCCCCTTTGGCCTTATCTGAGACGTCGTGCTCGTACAAAGACCGATCTGTAGCTAACGTTAAATCTCCAGCGAAAAGCAGATCAATCCTCCGACGTCTCAGGCCCTCGCTCCTCGACAAGACTTGCGCATTTCTACAAACAACATTGTTCGATACCCCACCAGGGCCACGCATCATTTGCGCTCCCAGTGCGACGAGTTACGCGGAAGGGCGCCTCAGAAGGGAGAGGCGACGTGAGCGGAGTCTCGATTGGGAAATCAACCGCGGCGATTTGAATACAGTACAACCGGCCGACACGCGAGAGCGATCGGTAGGACACTTGGCAGATTGTGCTTATAGTGAGACGGCATACCCAAGACACGAACTGGATCGATATCCAGTCGAGTCGCGCGAATGATGGAAACGTACAGAGGACATGTCCGGAGTCCGGCGGATGCGATTAAGCTTTTCGAGGCCTGCCGGTTAGGTATCTTGCCTCGAGTACAACGAAGATTATCAGAGAAGGAGAGGCAGTCTATACAATCAGGATCGGTGTTCGTGTGGGATGAGCGGGAAGCAGGCATGCGGAGGTGGACGGATGGGAAGTCGTGGAGCGCGAGTCGCGTCTCGGGGAGCTTCCTCACATATCGGGAAATGGAGGGCAAGAGAGGCGGAGGCAATTTCGTACCGGCGCCGAGAAGACTCGGTGGAAAGACACCAGATAGTGGCCGAGGAAGTGACGAGGATGCGGATATGGACGGCGACGGGCCAGACGGCTATAGGTACAAGCCGGATGGATTGATGAAGCAGTCCTTCAGTATTACCACCTCGACCGGACAACATCTCCACCTCATCAGCTATTATGCTCGGCCACATTCGAGCACGAGCGACCTTCCGCAACCAACGACGGACCCAGCTCTGCGACATATCGTGCCAATGAAGGGCATGTATCCCGAATCCACCGTCCACGACCAAGCACCACCGCCAACGCGTGCCCCGACGCAAAGCCCCTATGTGTCCTCACCGCAACAAATGATTCCCGGACCTCCACCACAAGGCCTTCCTCTGGCACCATATCCATACCAGCAAGGCTATCCACCCTGGCCGCCATCACCCGCCTCTACACCCCCATACAATTATCCGCCATCTATGTACGGCGCCCTCCCACCTCCACCACCAAACGGCCATGCAAGCCCCCATCAATACCCACCACAGCATCTCCCGCCTCATCTCCAGCAACCTCCTCCACAGCAAGGCTATGATCGTCCACCGCAACTGTCTCACGCACCAGGCCCTCATGATCCGCTGCAACGCCATTCGGGCCCACCATTGCAGATGTCAACGCTCGCATATGCGACGAACGCGGCGAGGAGTGCGGAGCAAGCGCTTGCGCAGCAGGCGCAGAGGATGGCGCCGATGGGACAGGGACCAGGCATGCTTGATCCGAGACTGGCGCCGCCTGTACAGCATCAGCACCAGCACCAGCAGCAACAATATCAACAACAGCATCAGCAACAACCGCAGCAGCAACAGCAGCAACAACAACAACAACAAAGTAATGGACATCCATTGCAGCAGGTATCATCGGCAACAAGAGACCAGTCCACACAGCAGAACCAGCCAAGCCCGAGATTGAATGGCGTGAACAACCCAGCACTACGTAGAGAGCAGCAGCCGAGCCAGAGCATCCCTAGCATCTCCAATATGGTCCACGGCTCGCCCTCCTCCGCACCACCGCGTCAGCCAACACCTTCCCAAAATCCCACCAACAGCACAACCCAACAACCCCTACCCAGCCCCACCTCGCAATCCGCGCAGAACGCGCAAGCACCGTCTCAGCAGGCCTCACAGCCCGCGGATGCAACCAACGGCGCCACGGCGCAGAACGGCAGAGCGAGTCCGACCGCCGCGGTTGCTGGGCAGGACTTGCAGACGGAGGAGGGGGCGAGAGGTGAGGCGGCGGGAGGCAGGCCGCAGGATATCCCGCATGCGAAGCTGGTTGGCACGGGAGGGTTTGCGGGGGAGGACATGAGGGCGCTGAGGGTGTTGGATCGGAAGTTTTGTATCTGATGCCATGTGATGTGATGGTGGAGGTGGATAAAGAGGAAGTGGATATGGTGTAGAGGTTGTGATCTCTTCCGTGCGAAAAGTTGTAGAGAGGAAAAGAAGAGGAGGCAAAAGTGTGATTGTCAGAAAGAAGGATTGCTCGTTGTTCAGTGTCTGCTTGTGTGGGGTTTTTTTTTTTTCGTTTCTCGATGGGTCACATAGGGAGGGAGGGATGGAGGGATGGAGTATTCGGTGCGGTGGGCGGGGAGGGCGGAGGGCATCAGTGGCGTGTTACAACTTTGGGAGGCGGGCTGGCAGGCCCCTAGGAGGGAGGCAGGCAGGCATATCACATATCAGTCATGAGCGCGGCGTTCTTCCGCATTTGGAACCTTTTTCGTGTATATATTTATTAGGTTGTCTGCTTTTTGCTGCGCTTCGATTTGCGGAGCAGGGCAGCAGGGCAGAGAAGACTATTTGCGACCGCCACCGTCGTGGCAGGGCAGCGTTTATAGTGGGTGAAGGAGTTGGGCATGGGGAAAGATTAGGAGAGAGGAAGATTCGCTTTAGCAATAGTGGGTGGGAAGGGGGTTGGGGGGTGCTGAGTATAACCGATTGAGAGGATCTGCTTCGAATATCTGCTCTCTTCTCACACTGCGAATTCCCTGTGTGACTCTGACTATGGCTCCTGTGCGGTAGTGGACGTTGGATGAATTGACACGACATGACATGACATGATCGATGCTATTTTCCTAGGCTGGCACGCTAGATTTGTATATGCTCCTCACGCGGTCTTCCCCGTTACCCTCCCCCTCACTCGCCTCACTACATAACCAGGGGCAAGAGTAGGGTATTGCGGGCTCAGATTCGACCGAAGAAAAAAAAAATCCCACCGGGGTCGCTCAATCACTCTGGCACGGCACTCTCTCCGCTCTGCTCCCTCGTACGTTTCTGCGCGCCTCCTACGCTCTCCTGGTATGTATCCTATTTCCCCCGTCCTCGCGGGCACGTCCGTCGAATCACACATCCGAGACGGACGGCCCTCTCACCAGTATGGCGGCCGGAGCCCCGAGAAGTTGCTCGCGAGCGAGTTGTCCCCCGAATCGACGTTCTTCCTCTGGCCCGTCAACTGTGTCTCGTCAGCTCTGCTCTGCTCTGCCCTCTCGTCCGTCCACATCGTCGCTCTCGCCACAGGGAAGGAAAGGGAGGGAAAACGAGAGGAGAGTAGATAATTCAACATACCTCCAACTGCACACACCGATGGATATGCACCAGCCAATCCACATAGCTCTGCGCCTCGCTATTCCGATCCTCCACCAGCCCCCGCGCAAACTCGTACTCCGCCCCGTCCAGCCCCTGCCGCGCGAGCTGCACGCTCAGCGCCTTGCTGCCCCGCACCGTGCGCAGGTACTCGAGCACATTCCTCACCTGGCAGTTCAGGTGCGTCTCCAGCACGGGCAGGGCGCTCGCGTACGGGTCCAGCGCCTTCAGGCTGTCGCGGCCGGGCCCGAAGAGGTCCACCAGCAGGTTCGGCGATGTCTGCGCGTGCAGCCAGAGGAAGCAGCTCTGCCCGTTGTCGAGGAGGTACACGCCGCCCGGCTCGACGCGCGCGAACGACGCGCGCAGGCTCGGCGGCATCTTCAGGTGGGCCGTGTCCGGGTCCGGGAAGCCGTCCTCGGGCGCGAGGTTGTGCACCGCGATCATGCGCGGGTACAGGTACAGGCTTAGCTCCAGCGCGCCCATGCCCTTGAGCATGCGCATGTCCTGGACGCGGCGGTCCGTCGGCTCGTTGCCGCCCTTGAAGGCGCGCGACTTGATCAGGCTGAGCATGTACATGCTGAACTCCTTCAGGTTCTCCGGCAGCACCAGTTGGCCTGGCGGGTGCGAGCCGGAGAAGTTCTTGCGGTAGCCGGCGAGGATGTCGACGTTCTTCTCGGTGATGGATGCGCGGATGTCTTTTAGAGGCGCCGTGGCCATTTTGGTCGCGGCTTCTTTGGCAATCAGGTTATAAACTGCGTCTTGGTCGACGAATTTCATGCAGTCTTTCACTTGGTCGCTGACGGAAGCGATGATGTTGCAGCAGCGCACGCGACGTTCACCGCTGGCAGTCGTGTAGAGGAGAGCCGATTGGAAGTGTGCGTCTAGCTTGGCGTCAAGTTTGCCGTCATAGGAGAAGATGACGCCCATGGCTTTATCAGCGTCAATGACGCCGAGCTCGACATCGGCGCCGAAAGAGTGTTGGGTGAAGTTGCCGTGATAGGAGGCGACTTGGAGACCGTTGGAACAGCGGACCTTGAGGAGGGCTTGGTAGCCGGTTTCGCGGGTGACGGTGTGCTTGATTTCTTGGGAGAGCTTGGAGGTGTCACGTGGAGCTAGGAAGTTGGGATAGTAGAAGGATTCGCCGCCTGTGGATGCAGACACATGGCCTTGGCATGCTGTTAGATAAATTTCATAGAAGAGATGGAGGAGCCTTACCAATAGTGGCGATGTCTAGATATCCTCCACCAGGAGCGGCAAGGAAGAAATCGACACCAATGCCATTCTGAACCATCTTCTCTGCAGCCTTCTTCCACCCTGCATGCTCGGTCGTCATTAACTTCTTGTCCGTTTCGCCATTGGCGATCCTGTTCTCGTCTCGAAGGTAAAGTCGACCAGGACCCCACGTTGGCAAGGCTGCAAGTGAGCATACGATTTTTCCTCCTGTCTTCTCCAGACCTGCTACTGCAGCATTAAGCGCAGGAAGCAAGGCTGGTTCAGGATTCTTGACTTTGGAGAACAGGGTAGGAAGTTGGTTTAGCAAAGAGGTGATAACCTCCCTATTAAATATAAGAACGTGTTCTGCCAGTAGATATTGTACGGAACTTACTTTGACTCATAAGGATCCACAAAGAAACCATCACTCATGGGTACGAATGGATCTTCGATGTCAGGCATGACTATCATTTGAGCTTGCTCGAGAGATGCCTAAAAATGTTAGCTTGCTCGAATTTGAAAATATGGAGCATTCTCACATTAACGTTGTAGAAGTGTATTTCTTTGTCAAAAGTCATAAATCCGACCTTGGCACCAGGAGGAATTGTTCTCCCTGCATTTGGATCTGCTTGCTCGTCTTCTGAAGCCGGGGCCACTCCGCCATACAGAGAGCTCATAATACCCTCGCAGAAGGCTTCGAGAAAGCCCTTGTTATACGATTCTTGAGTCACATCGATAAGAAAAAGCCACCTGATCCCGACTGGCTCTTTAGACCAATATTCTTTGGGCACCAAAAACTCCACAGTCCCTCGCATCAACTCTGGTCGTTGTTCTCGGTCAACGCGAGCCCCTTGGGGATTTGTAGCAGAGAAGTATTCTGGCGGTACGTCGTTGGGATATGTGCACATGTTGCAGACGAACTTGTTTCCTCCTTGACGGAATACCATAAAAGGATTGATATACGCTCGACATCTATGGCAACGTGGAGGGCCACTGTTGCCAAAATCTAAAACTGGGATTTCAAGTTCACCAGCCTGCAATGGAGCAAGGGGTTGAAGGACAAGCCCCAGAGGAAGTCCAGTAGAGCGCAGCCCCTCAGCTGTTGAAGGTATGTTGTTTATCGTAAGTCGTGTGAATTTTGGAGAAGAGTTACCCTGGTCGTAGGCCACAAATGGAATTGCCGCTGGAGGAGGAAGATGGTGTTCGAAAGTCGGATATACATGGCTCAGGTAGTATTGTGCAACAATGTCTCTTGATCTTGGTATACTTGGTATTTGGTCTGGATCAACCTTCCCCTGCGCCGAGGCATGGACCTGGTCGCCGCCGAATACTGCATCGCCTGCACCTTTTCGAGAAGCAAAGTCCGCGCTGGAAGCTGTGCTGGCTGGATTGAAAGGAGCGCTCGCCTGCGCTGGGAATTGGGACATCAGTGGTGTGACTGGCCGGCCACCGAATTGCCCTGCGGTTGATGGGTCCGCATTGAGGAAATCGGTTGGTGAAGTACCAACGGGTGGGATGCCGTTGAACGGTGCAGACGAACCAGATGGCGCCTCCAGAGTATGATATGCGTGGCGATCCTTCTTCTTCTTCCTGCCATGAGCTCCATGGTCGTCGAGTGCCAGTCCTCCCATTTGTCCGACAAGACCACCATCTTGCGGTTGTCCACCTAATGGCTGTTGAATATATCCTTGCCCTTGGTCTTGCCCTTGCGCCTGCGCCTGCGCCTGCGTTTGATCATACGGCGAGTTTGGGCTGAACAGTGTTGGCGGAGGGAAATTCGGGCTGTATGGTTGCGCTTCAGCAGGAGGAGCATATCCAGACCCAGCTTGTTGGTATGGCGAGGGGGCGATCGGTGGTCGAAATTGGTTTGGAGCTCCTCCTTGAGGTCCTCCTTGACCTGGAGGCCCTTGATTTGAGCGAGGTCTGGGATGCATAGGGTCCTCTCCTGGGGCACTGTTTCCTAACGCATGGTAGAGCTGGAAATCAGACATCTTGTCATAAAGCGTGACCGTGACCACCAGGACGAGGAGCTATCTAGAGTATAGAGAGTTCGAGAGTTCGAGAGAGAGGTGGAGATGTCGTAAATCGTCGCTCAGTATAGAAAAACGTATGTCAACACGTATATGTCCTCATAGAATTCATGGTCGAAGGGATGGCGTTTATGTTTTGTTTATTGTAGGAGAAGAGGCAAAAATATGGCGGGGGACTTCCTTGGGAGCTGGTAGCAACACCTGTACTTTTGAGTTGCTGCATTGGGGCTGTACGCTAAGCATGTCATCCCTGTCATAGCCGTCAGGGACCGCGACGCGAAGCTTATATGTACTGTACATACATAACTCTACTACTCTACTTCCGACTGTACTTGACAATTAATTATTGCGACAACCATTAACACACGGCTTTGTTCGACATCTTCACAACCTTCGACCTCAAGCAACACAACATATAACATCGCCATCTCGAAGACGAACTTATCCAACAGTTGACCGATGGAGATATGATCTATCAATAGGCTTCGAGAGCTTTGCATCCTTTGAGCCTCGAGGCATCCAGCCCAGGAGACTCTCGACTCTCGACTCTCGACACATCATCAGCACAATACCCTCACGATGTTCAACTTCACCCCTCTGAGTGGCGCGCAATCCGAGAGCTGCGCCTCGCAGTCTCTGCTTGAGCTCGATGGCGGCGTCAAGGTCCTCATTGACGTCGGCTGGGACGAATCCTTTGATGTGGAAAAACTACGAAATCTCGAGAAGCATGTTCCGACTCTCTCCATCGTCCTGCTCACTCATGCAACTGTCGCCCACTTAGCAGCATATGCTCATTGCTGCAAGCATTTCCCTCTCTTTACTCGCATACCTATATACGCAACGACGCCCGTCATCTCGCTCGGACGAACCCTTCTCCAAGATCTCTACGCATCAACACCCCTCGCCTCGACTATTATTCCTTCCTCCTTACTCTCCGAAACTTCGTATCCATATTCAAAGTCGGGTTCAGCTGAGGACGAGTCGCATATTCTTCTCCAGCCTCCGACGCATGAGGAGATTGCGAGCTACTTTTCTCTCATCCACCCACTCAAATACTCGCAACCGCATCAACCCCTTCCTTCGCCATTTTCGCCTCCTCTCAATGGCCTCACAATTACTGCCTATAATGCAGGACACACTTTGGGTGGGACTATTTGGCATATTCAGCATGGCCTTGAATCGATCGTATATGCCGTGGACTGGAATCAAGCAAGAGAAAATATTCTTGCAGGTGCAGCCTGGCTTGGAGGTGCTGGTGCCGGCGGAGCGGAGGTTATTGAGCAGCTTCGGAAGCCCACGGCGCTTATTTGCAGTAGTAGAGGCGCGGAGCGGATAGCTTTGGCTGGTGGTCGGACAAAAAGAGACGAACTTCTCCTGGATATGATCAAATCGGCTATCGTCAAAGGAGGCACAGTTCTCATTCCAACAGATTCGAGCGCGCGAGTGTTGGAATTGGCTTATCTTTTGGAACATGCATGGCGTAAGGAGGCGACGAATACGGAAAGCCCACTTCGCAATGCAAGCCTATACCTCTGCAGTAAGAATATTGGAGCAACTATGCGTTACACTCGAAGCATGCTCGAATGGATGGACGACGGTATCATCAGAGAATTCGAGGCTATCGCTGGCGGTATTGATAGGCAGCAAAATAAAAGCTCTGAACCCAAACAAGCAAAAGGCGCAGGACCTTTTGATTTCAAACATCTCCGCTTGGTTGAGAAGAAGGCACAAGTCAGTGCTATTCTGAATAACGAAGCAACAAAAGATGGCAAGCCGATTGGCAAGGTCATTCTTGCCAGTGACACATCGCTCGATTGGGGGTTTTCGAAGGATGTTTTGCGAAGTATAGCCACAGATAATCGCAACCTTGTCATCTTAACAGAGAAGATGACTAAGCTACCAGATCAGGAGCGTAGTTCAGGCGTTGCCAGGACATTATGGTCTTGGTGGGAGGCACGGAAGGATGGAGATGCTCTTGAGCAAGGTTCTACAGGTGAAAATCTGGAACAGGTCTACGGCGGTGGTAGGGAAATCCCGATTTTGGACGTCAAGCGGGAAGCATTGGAAGGAAATGAATTAGCGTCATACCAGCAATGGCTGGCGACACAGCGTCAGCTACAAACAACACTTCCGGTGGGAGCAACCGGCGTGGAAACATCGGCAGATGCGGTGGATGATGTATTATCGGAGTCGTCGTCGGATTCTGAAGAATCTGAAACAGAGCAACAGGGAAAAGCACTTAATATCTCTACAGCGCTAGGCCATACTGGACGGAAGAAGATGGGACTGAGTGACGAAGACCTTGGCATCAACATCCTTTTACGGCGAAAAGGAGTTCATGACTATGATGTCAGGGGCAGAAAGGGGCGCGAGAAGATGTTTCCTTTGGTTATTCGACGTAGAAGAGCCGATGACTTTGGAGAGCTGATTCGGCCAGAAGAATATCTCCGCGCCGAGGAACGAGATGAAACAGAAGCACAAGATATACGCCAACCAGGCAAATACGATACTAAAGACGTTCTTGGTAAAAAGCGCAAGTGGGACGACGTGGTTACCAAATCCGACCGAAGACTATCAAGTGGAGGGAATAAACGGCAGCAGACCGCTTTAAATGATGCCCGAGATATCCCGGACGCTTTGATAAGCGATACGAGCTTCATGCATGACGTTTTTGAGGAGGATGTGTTCGATAACGAGCCAGAAGAAGAGATTGCTGGCCCATCAAAGGCAGTTTTCTCTACGGAATCAGTTGCGCTAAACCTCCGTCTTGCTTTTGTCGACTTTGCAGGCCTGCACGACAAGCGAAGTCTCCAAATGTTAATACCTCTTATCCAGCCTCGAAAACTTATTTTAGTCTCTGGCTTGAAGGATGAAACACTGGCGCTCGCAATTGATTGTCGCAAGTTATTAGGAGCTCAAATTACCGGTGGCGGCGATAAACAAGTCGACGTATATACACCCGAAATCGGTAGCACTATTGAGGCTAGTGTCGATACCAATGCTTGGACTGTGAAGCTTACACATAGCCTTGTTAAGCAACTACGCTGGCAGAAAGTTAAGGGGCTGGGAATTGTTACTCTTACTGGACGCTTGGCAGCCGTTGCTCCTTCAACTGTAGAAGTTGTCGCAGGTCGAGAAGAAAACATCAATAAGAAGCAAAAAATGGAAGAGGAAGAGGTAGCTGGCGAAATCAAAGAAGACGAATCCAAGGCGATTCAAACTGTCCCGGAGCCCAAGAAGACAGCAGAGCCTATTCTGGATGTTGTGCCCACAAGCATGGCATCTGCGACCCGATCAGTCGCCCAGCCTCTTCATGTTGGAGATCTTCGACTGGCGGATCTCAGAAAAATCATGTTGTCTTCTGGCTATACTGCCGAATTCCGGGGCGAGGGAACGCTCCTCATCGACGGCTGTGTTGCAGTTCGAAAATTGGGAACAGGTCGCATCGAGGTTGAGAGTGTAGGAACCGCTCAAAATGGAGCCGCACCACAACACCGAAATACATTCTTCGCGGTCAAGACGAAGATTTACGAAGGGCTTGCTGTCGTGGCAGGTGGCTAGAAGGAGCGTATGTAAGGTGTAGCAGTATTTCGGGGTTTTTTGTAACATCACGATTTACAGCCGCCAAGCGAGCACGTTTGAATACAGCCTGTACAACATGACCATTTCCGAGTTTGCGCACCTTCTTTTTGTCATGCGAATGGTGTTTTCACTGAACGTATGTCATGTGACTTGGCCTTTCCCATCGATGTTTGTCTCGACGGTGATTCAAAGACTCAATCATGAATACTCGAGTTGTCATCTGGCATTCACAATCATTTGGCCACGTCTGCGCCGTTACATTGAATCATTGTTGCCTAGTATATCATCATCGCACATCCTACGCAATGCCTTCCCTCCTCTTCATCGATTTCTTGTCATAGCAAGTGCTCGATATCTATCATCACTCCACGACTATCAGTTCTGTCTTCGTCAAAATATCCCAACTTACAATACCAGCGATACTTGCTTGAACCCCTTCTCTCCTCTCTTCCCCTCCATCCCGACCCTCGCTAGAATAACCCCCAGGCCAAGCAAAAGCCACAAATGGCAGACTGGGCCTACAACCCAGCCCACGGCTGGTCTCAGGGTCCCTACGATGGCGTATTCGGTGGGTGTGCCTTTCAATTCCAAGACCCCTATGGCTGGACCCCCGCATCTCACGGTTTCTTCCCAGCTCCCCCCGGTCTCGGCTGGTACGAAGTCCCCGACGTCATGAACGGCGCCGACTGTAATGGTATCGGCGGGCCTGCGATGATCGATCCAGGCGTGGGCGGCATCTGTGGCATGAGCGGGCTCGGAGGCGCAGTTCTCGTCGACGCAGGCCTCTCTGGCATCTGCGGCATGAGTCTCGGCGGCGTGGGCGGGCCTCTGCCCTCCGGGCAGACGTGGCAACAGATCGCGATCCCCGTCAAGGACAACGTGACGCCGGGGATCAACGTCAAGAACTCGACGGGGGGCATCGGGCTCGAGCCGGGGTACAACTACATCTTCCCGGACGAGCACTGCAAGATCCACGTGCTGAAGTGCGCGACGCCGCCGTGGCAGCTCGAGGGGACGGAGCAGGTGCCGTTCAATGCGCATATGGTGCCGACGTGCGTGACGATCAAGACGCTGATGCAGCAGTTTGGGTGCGATAATGCGGAGCCGGTCAAGAATGTGATGCATGAGGTTGTGCAGGGGGGCAATGGGAAGTGGTATCGCGGGGTCACGGTGACGGGCGATCAGGTTGACAAGTGTGCGAAGAGGGTCGGGGAGATGGGATGGGGGGTTCAGAGGAATGGGAAGGAGGCGGAGGTTGTGTGGCTTTATTTTACGAAGGATTAGGGTGTGGCATGGCGGAGGTGGGCGATTTTGTCTGAGAAGCGGGATTGAAGGGGGAAATGGTGATGCGGAGCGCGATGGTCTTCATGTTGAAGTATGCAGGTGCTGTTCTGCTGGAGGCATGCAATCTGTTAAGCATCAGTAGCGAAGGATGTCAGGATTTTGACAACCTAGATAGCTAGATCTTGTCTTTGCAATGCATAAACCCCTTTTCAGTTCCTGAATGAACTGGTGGATTTAAATAGTTGATATGGGTGATATTCAGTTTCCAGTATTTATTTGCCAACAGCGCTCGATTAAAACATGAAAACATGGACATATCAATGGCTTGTGTGTGTGTGTGCCCATGCAGCAAGAGTTTCAGTAAATTATTAATGGCTAATGGGTCCCATCTTGGTGAATTCGGGCTCTATGCAATGGGGGACTCTCCCTTCCGGTGCCCTCCTTTCCTTGACATGACAGGTATAATAATCCTTAGGCTGCCCCTATTTCATAAATAAGCAAGTAGCTTGCAAATTCATTTTCTAAGAGAGTCTAAGATGGCTAATAATTAACCAGTGCACCAAAAAACTCGGATGTCCAACTGTTCTCACTTGCGCGACAGTATTAGGTTTGCCTTGCTAGGAGCTAGGTAAATCTCACAAGAGAACATTAGTTTGGCATTGTGCAAGTGTAGAGATGCTGGATCGGTACATTTTCTTCATGATTGTTGAAAGAAACAGGAACGTGAAATTGGTATCAAGCAATAATGCATTGCAACACCCCCCAAACACCCATATACTCCATCATCAACCACAAAGCTCAACCAGCACTCTCCATAGCCTCCTTAAGTATCTTCTTCCTATCCCTCACCCAGACCTCATGCAACTCCACAATCTTCCCCCCCAGCACCACCGCCGTCCGCGGCTCCAGCAACACCACTCCCCTCGCCACCGCCGCCCCCCTCAGCAGAATCTTGCTCCCAACACACATCCCCAGCTCCACCCTTGGCACCTCCGCCAGCTCCATCCCAAAGACCCTCTGCCCCCTCCAATCCTGCAAGACCAACTTATGCGGCCCGCCCCTCATCCCCGCCCGCCCCCCCGCACCCGCACGCTCCCCATTCTCGCCCTCCTCCGCGGGCACATCGCGCACGATCTCCCGGCCCCGGGTCTTCTCGCCGCGCTCCTGCGCCTCGATGGCTTCGATCTGCTCCCAGCGGGACCTCGACATGTCCTCCACTTCGAGGACCTGGAGGAGCACCGGCTGCGCAAGGGTGCGCGCCTTGACGCCGGGATCGGAGGTGTTGGGCGGGAGGGAGAGCGCGGACGGGTCGAAGAGGCCGGGCGTGGTGAGGTCGAGGGAGAGGAGACGCAGTTTGGCCGTTGCGAGGAGGGCTTGGGCTGGGGGCGTGACGCGCGAGGAGGGGAGGAGGGTCGTGAGCCAGTGGGGGGAGGGTTTGGGGAAGCCGGCGAGGAGGAGCCCGTCGGCTACGGCTTGGAGGTTGGACATTGGAGGTGCGGTTTAGCTGTGTTTAGGCTCGAAGAAAAATGCCCTCATAGTAATGAAGAGGGTGTCATCTGTAACTTGATTCCATAAATCCAGAAGTTAAGGATGGAAAGACTTATAGTTTTCTTAGAGGAGGAAGGTGAAGTAAGTCAACCTACGAAATGATGTCGAACCCTCGCAGCCTCGTCCTCAGCCTCGCGCTAGCGCAACGACAGGCACCTTGCAGTTCCACGCTGTCCCAATCCCCCTTCTCCATCTCCTCTACTATCACCACCACAATCTCGTCCTCACAGCCACCATGTCGACCATAGCCTCCCCCCGCGACGCCTCCCTCCCGCGCCGGCCACTCCCGCAACTCCACACGCCCTCGAGCTCCACACGTCCCAGCATCGACAGTCCGCGCCTCGGCGCGCGCTCGGAGTCCGCGTCGCCCAGCCGCGGGCCGACGACACGGCGCAACCGCGCTGCGCTGCGCGAGTACTATAATCTCAAGAACAGGGAGAAGGAGGAGAAGGAGGAGAAGGAGGAGAAGGAGGAGAAGGAGGAGGTGGGGAGTGAGTGGTCGGTTAATGAGGGCAGTGATGTGGTGGAGAGCGAGATGGATGGGGAGGGGTTTGACGCGGGGGCGTTTGTGAGGAGGGTGTTGGAGACCCAGGGGCTGGGGGAGCTGTTGAGGACGTATAATGGGGTGTTGACGGGTTAGTTTGCGTCGAGATCCTGGGGGCGATCGAGTAGGACTAATGGGGGAATAGATATTAGAGCTTTGGACGCGGAGAAGAAGGCGCTGGTCTATGATAATTACTCGAAGCTGATTGCGGCGACGGAGACGATCAGGAAGATGAGGGCGAATATGGATCCGTTGAATCCGATGGCGTCGACGCTGGATCCGGCCATAGCACAGATATACGAGCGGGCCAATGCGATTAAATCGGAGTTGAGGGCATCGATGACACCATCTCAGCAGGCTGAGGCGGAGATGAGCGAAGAGGATAGAAGGAAAGCTGAAAACAGGAGGAGGACGAGGGACGTGGTTAGGAAGGTGCTTGATACCCCCGAACGATTACGCTTGCTAGTAGCGGAAGGGAAGGGGGTCGAGGCGAAGACGGAGTGGGAGCCAGTACTCAAAATTCTGGAGTCATGGAAAGCACAAGGCAAGGGCGGGAAGGACGTCCAGGACTGCATAGAAGACGGCGAGGCTGCATTACGTGAAGAGCCGCCGAGCGAGAAGAGTTGGGTCAAGATAAAAGCTAGTAAATGACTTCCTCATTCTTCCACCCAATTTCGCGTTCAAAAGGATCGAAACCTGGGTTTCTTATGAGTCTGGTTCTTAATGTTTTGGGCTACCACTTACTCGAGCCCGCCATAACAATCTCGTAAGGATCGCGGTCCACATCACTAACGGCGACCTCAAACTCCTGCACCTGATCCACGTCCGCCGGCACCACATCATCCGTCATCGCCTCCGCCGCCTGGATCTGCAACGCCTCGGTAACATAAATCCGCAGCTGGCGCTGCATCCTGTCCCTCAAAAATTTCCTCTCCGTATTACTGTGAAAGGCCGTGACGACGACCTTCCCCGTCTCGATCGCCGCCAGCGCCTCGTGGTGGCTCAGCTCGCCCGTGAACAGCAGATCGACGTCCAGGCCCGAGAGCATCGAGCCGCCGGACCCCGCGCAGATGCCCACCGTCGTGATCTCCAGCTCGGCCTTCAGCCCCGCGGGCACCGATTGCGGCACCGCGACGCAGACGCCCGACAGCGGGCCCAGGCCGTTCGTGATGCGCTCCACCAGCGTGCCGAGCCGCTGCGCGCGCTGGAAGCGCACGATGCGGCCGTAGCCGGCGCCCTCGAAGCCGGGGACGTCTTTGACGGGCGTGATGACGGAGACGGTGTGGCGGGCTAGGGTGTCGCTGGTTTTTGTGTTAGTTGGAGTGGGGTGGAGGGGGAGAGACGTACGCTGGCCCTCCGGTGTGGCCCTCCCCGGAGACGACGGCGGCGAGCCAGTCGTTGAGACCGCCTGGGGCGGCATCGACGGCTGTGTGGGGACTGTAGACGCTGATGCCCTCTTGGGCGAGACGGAGGAGTGAGTTTTGCTGGGAGTTTGCGAGAGTGAGAGATTTCAGGCCGCGGAAGATGATGGGGTCTGGTGGTGGGGTCAGTGGGTGGCTGTGTAGCAGCTGGAAGGCGGACTGACGGTATGCAATGATAATGGAATCTTTCCTCCGGATCGCCTCATCCGCAACGCCCTTGGTGAGGTCAACGGTCAGGAGAACTGAGTTCCGGAGGTGACCCTTGCGGTAGGGTGCTTCGAGGAGGACTGTCACGTGAGAATCAGTATGTGATTCAGTGGGATTCTTTGAATGATGCAAATGGCTCTGAATAAAGACGTACGGCCGGTGTTGTCGAAGCTGGTGTCCGCAAGCTTCTCGGGATATCTTGAAAACCATCAGCATCCCATTCTCATTCCCATTTCCAATCCCAATCCCGTCCCCAATCCTCAAACAAAGCGGAAGGAAGGCTGCACAAACAAATTCCTCACAGCGGCCACCACGGCCTGCGTGAACGGTGACGATTCACTCGACATTCTTGCAGCGCTGGAGAAGTATCTCGCAAAGGTCTTCGGGTACATATCACGACGTCTCTTCCTCAACACGCCATTCAGTAGAACACAGGGTGAAGGTGACCTCATCTGAAGTGCCAAGGATCTCCGCCGTCTAGCGTCCGCTCCACTGCTCGTCTCCGCCGGATTGGTCTTGGCTTGGTGGGTGGGCTGTTTGCGCTGTTTGACGCAATGACGACAGATTGCCCTGGAGGGGCTGCGACGACGCGCGAAGTAAACAGGCTTAAGTCGACGACGACGACGACGACGACGTTCGAACCGCAGATCACTTTTGCCATGGCTGAGCCGTCCGGAGTTACTGAGGCGGGGCTGAAGGCCGGTTTGGAGGAGAGGATTGGGGCTACGCATGTGGAGATTGAGGATATGTCAGGTAGGCAATGTCTACTCCCATCTAGGTTCTGTTCTGTCTTCCTGTTTGCACGGGGCAGATACTGCGATCTGAGGAAGGAGGTCCCGCTGATTGATTGCATAGGTGGTTGCGGCCAGGCATTCTCTGCCATCATCGTGTCGCGGCAGTTCGACAAGAAGACGACGCTCGCGAGACATAGACTGGTCAACTCGGCGCTGAAGACAGAGATCGCGGCTATTCATGCGTGGACGCCGAAGTGCTATACGCCCGAGCAGTGGGAGCAGCAGAAGGGCGGTGCTGTTGCGCCGGGGAAGGCGACGACGGGGGAGGTGGTGACGGGGACGAGAGACTGAGTTCGAGGTCGGGCTAGCAAGATGGGATGGCGGCCGACGCACCTTGAGGAGAGCGAGGAGGGCCTTGGATGGGATGCAGAGACGATGCGAAGAGCTTCACGATTGATGACTATGGGAATGAAGAACTGGGGAGGGAGAGATCGAGCCTTAGAGGCTGGGACCCTGACGAGCCCCAGGTCATGAAGATAGAATGGGGTCTGGGTCTATATGCATAATGCCACAGCATAATGCCACTTTGCCAGACATGATGGTTTATGTTTGTGTGATAGCTCTAACACTTTCCTTCTTTCTCTTCACATCCTCCTGTAACGAGTGATATTCTAGGCATATCATCTTTTCTCGACAATGCCATCGGAGACTTCTGACATCTCGCGATCTCGAAAGGCACGGTTTTGGTAAGATGGCAAGATGACAAGATGACAAGATGACAATCCCCAGACGCCGCTCTAACAGACCCCACTACTACTGTAGGCTCTAAGATGTCCTGCATGAGTCAGCCACCTATGAAAATCGTAGAATGAGCATTTAATCGGGCTCTCCTGCACCGCATCAAGAAGTCGTACGATTCAGGGATTTAGGAATTAGGAGTTGGAATTCAGGGGACTGTATCGAGCGGCACGGCCCCGCAAAACTCTATCTGAACCCCTCTGAACTTCGCCTCCCCTGAAAACTCTATCCGTGCAAAAAGGCTGTCGCTTGGTACAATACACCAGGACCCCTCATTAAGAAAAATATACCTAAATTACTTATTATTCGATTCGCAGAACCCCACGTTCAGGACCACATCAACAAAAAGAAAAACAAAAACAACTTTTTGTCCAAAAGTTAATAATCATACATTCACACACTCACCATGCCTCCGAAGAAGGCAACAGAGGCCTTGGCCAACAACGTCGTCGCCTTCGGGCGCGTCCGCTCCAACCTGAAGATGGGCTGCGTGGGCCTGCCCAACGTCGGCAAGTCGTCGCTGTTCAACCTGCTCACCGAGCAGTCCGCCGCCGCCGAGAACTATCCCTTCTGCACGATCGAGCCGAACGAGGCGCGGTGTATCGTGCCGGATCCGCGATATGTAAGTTTAAGTCTGTGTTTAAGCTTTTCTCCGACTCCGGAGTCCCTGGTTTGGGTGCACGTGATTTCTCTATTTTGCCTCCCCCTTTTGCGTCACATGATGTTTGGTTCGAGTGCACTGCTGATGTGGGTGCTCAGGACTTCCTCTGCAAGATCTGGAACCCACCGAGTATGTACCCGGCGTATCTGCAGGTTACGGATATTGCGGGCTTGATCAAGGGGGCGAGCGAGGGTGCGGGCTTGGGAAATGCCTTCTTGAGTCACATCCAAGCTGTCGATGGCATGTACCACGTCGTGCGTGCTTTCGACAACGACGAGGTTCTGCACGTTGACGATTCCGTCGACCCAGTTCGTGATTTGGGTAAGTGGCGGCGATTGAAGTCTCATGGACGGGAAAGGTGCTGACGGCGATGACAGATACCATCCAGAGCGAGCTCTGCAAGAAGGACTTGGACATCCTGGCCAAGACCATCATCGCGGAAGAGGCGATCGTGAAGAAGGCAGGCGGGAAATACAAGATGCTCCCCCTCTTCAACGAGACGACGGCCAAGATCAAGGCGCTGCTGGAGAACGACAAGCCCGTGCGCGACGGCGAGTGGACGAGTGCCGAGATCGAGTTGATCAACGAGAAGGTGCGTTGCGTCTCCCATTCCTGTCTAGTCCTTACCAATGCCATCCCTTGCAATATATGGAAACACAGCGCTAACGAATACAAGATGCGTCTCATCACCACTAAGCCAGTCATCTACCTCATCAACCTGACGATGAAGGACTATCTGCGTCAGAAGTGCAAGTACCTACCCAAGATCGCAGAATGGGTCAAGGCCCACGGCGGAGCGGGCACGGATATCATCCCCTTCAGCGTCGAGTGGGAGGAGAAGCTGTGGTCACTTCGAGAGGACAAGGAGGCGCAAGACAAGTTCATCGAGGAGAGCAAGGTCAAGTCGCGTCTTGGCAAGATCACCACCGAAGGTCTGTCCATCCATCCATCCAATCATTCATTTCCATCCCCCGTATCCATATCCATCTTGCAATGAAATGCAAACCCAGAAGCTGACATCGTGGACACAAGGCTTCACCAAGCTCGGCCTCCAGTACTACTTCACGGCCGGCGAGAAGGAGATCCGCTGCTGGCCGATCAAGCGCGGCATGCTGGCGCCGCAGGCCGCGGGCGTCATCCACGGCGACTTCGAGCGCGGCTTCATCAAGGCCGAGGTCGTGGGGTACCAGGACTTCCATGACCTGTGCAAGGGCGAGAAGAGCATGGCGCCCATCAAGGCTGCTGGCAAGTACAGGCAGGAGGGCAAGACGTATGTTGTGCAGGTGAGTAGTCTAGTCGTCTGTCAATGAATTGGGAGATCGTGGTGCTAAGAACTTTCCAGGATGGCGATATTGTCCACTTCCAATTCAACGTTGCGCCGCCGAAGAAGAAGTAGGCTGGTGTGGATGGAGGGACGTGGAGAGCCGTGGTGCTGAGGTGAGGCAAAGGAGCATTCAAGAGCGTTCGTTATTGTTGGCGCATAAAACAGCGTAGATGATATGGAACTATTTACGATAGACGTTGGGATTATAACGAAGCTTCTATGCCATCATTCAATGCGGCTCATCCACGTTCATTTTCAATTAAGGGATCAAGCGGTAAATAGGCCGTTTGGGACGATGCTGAATGACATGTGCAGTATGCTCAAGCAATTATCATTCAAGACAAAGCACCTCCCGGTCAGTCCGTGCATCTATATCGAACCCCGTCTCGAATCATGATTGTATAGCACTCCATACAACAGCACCTCATCATGCAGCCCATATTCGGGATCTGACATGCGCCGAGATTCTCGAGGAGGCACAGATCGTGCAGCCATGTCGACATTGCAAGAACGGTATGTAGACTCCGTAGAACCAGTCGACATCACGTTTCTGCCGATCCATCAATCATCCCCCTATCTTCCATTCCTCAGATCCATCCTGCATCCTGTATTCCCTCGTCCCCCAAGTACCGCACATACGTGTAAACTCTTCGACCCCGCCTCGCCCCACGAACGCAGCTAAACGTGCCACCAAGCGCACAAGACCGCCCATTCCCCCGGCAAAGAAACACCATCGCCACCTCGCGTGTGCGCCTCCCTCCTCCTAACAATCCCCACGCATGGACGCCCGCATCGACCCCTGGCATCCCCATCGGCGACGCGCTGCGCTTGCGCGTCCTCTTGTGGTAGCTGCGGGGGTGAGACGGACGAGGTGGTCGTGATTAAGCATAAAGGGTGGCGCGCGGGATGGTGATGTTTGATGACGCGACGGGGATGGGGGGTGGTGGAGGGGACGTCGAGGGGGTATATGAGGTCGAGATGGGGTTGATTGGGCGGCTTGTTTAGGGTAAAGGCGGATGGAGTGCTGGCGAGGGATTGGGAGTGCGAGGAGTTGGTGGATTTTAATCTGGGGTTTGTGGGCGGTGTTTTCTTTTGGGCTTGGTTAAAAGGGAGTTTACAAGACCATGATGGATATGTTAGGCGTAGTTTGCATGATGCCGAGGTTTATATTCAATGCAACTGTCAACCCTCGAACTCTAGGGTCTTCTTCTACCATGTGGCTAAGTCTTGAAGTCTCAAATTCCCCCATCACCGGTCCAGCTCCCGGAATTGCGTTGGGCTGCGCCCCTAAGCAGCGGCGGCTGGAGATGACTATCATTTTCCATGCACAGTAATCTCTCGTTGGAACCTGCCAATGGCAGAATTTAGAGTTCACTTCACATGCCTTGGAGCCCTGCTGCTCACCCGGCGAGTCGTCGACCCAGTGCTTCCCGTCGACTTGCCGAAAGTCCAGAGCGGAAGTCCGAAGTCTGATCTCAAGCCAAAGGCAGCTTCGGGCCTCACGCCCTCGATGATTCATGCAAGGTAGTTACCGCCGTCTGTGGGCGTTGCTTGAAGGGTTCCTAAGCACTCATTCTACGCAGCCGTGGCCTTGCCGCCTCGCACACGCTGGGCGACGAGACTGAACACCGTGACCGACGACAAGAACAGCACGAGGTTGTAGAACTGAGAATTCTTAGTTCTTGAAACCATAGTAGGATGGGGAATACGCACGGCTGTCCGCGAGTAGGCGCTCTCTTCGCCGTCGGTTCGGGCTTCGACGAAGAGGCGGCGGAGGTTGGGAAATTTTGCCTATAGACTGTTAATATCTAATAAAACGCTAGTTGGCATTTATATTTACCATTTTAATAGTTTAATAAAATCTCGGTTTGAAAAGTACGTGCTTGATGAGGTTGACTGAGGATTATATCAGGCGCCCGGTGTGTGTTGGTAAGGAGGCTGCTGATACCGCCAAGACCCCGCTCCGCCCCGCTCCGCCCCTAGCGTCGTGACCCTTTCAACACCCAAGGCTGACAGCTATCTACGAATAGCTTCCATAATTGTCTCTAACCCACGACTACGACCTCCTTATTCTGTTTTCCAACCCCCCCTCCCCTACGCTTTCGAACCGCAACCACCAGAGCTTCCATCGCCCTCGAGGTATCCCTCCATTGCACGCAGTTCCCCGGTTTATGAGGGGTAAACCCTCGAATCGCCATCAACTGCAGCGATGGCGGTAAATAGGATACGTGGGGCTTTCGCGGCGCCCAAGAAGGGCGAGACGTTCGAGCTCAGAGCGGGCCTCGTGTCGCAATATGCCTATGAGCGCAAGGAGGCTATTCAGAAGACGATCATGTCGATGACGCTGGGTAAGGACGTGTCGGCGCTGTTTCCGGACGTCTTGAAGAATATCGCGACGCCTGACCTGGACCAGAAGAAGCTGGTCTATTTGTATTTAATGTGAGTGTACTCTGTGGAGTGGATTGGTTGGAGGAAGGACTGATCAGGGTCAGGAATTATGCCAAGTCACATCCGGATCTGTGTATTCTCGCTGTCAATACTTTTGTTCAAGACTCGGAAGATCCGAATCCACTGGTGCGAGCGCTGGCTATACGGACAATGGGATGCATCAGGGTGGATAAGATGGTGGACTACATGGAGGAACCATTACGGAAGACTCTGCGGGACGAATCTCCTTATGTGCGGAAAACAGCAGCGATATGTGTCGCGAAGCTCTTCGACCTCAATCCAGCCATGTGCATCGAGAACGGCTTTCTGGAAACCCTCCAAGAACTCATTGGCGATCCTAATCCTATGGTTGTTGCGAACTCGGTCACGGCTTTGGTTGAGATCAATGAGACGGCGCCGGAGACAAAGGCTTTGCGGATAACGTCGGCGACGCTGAAGAAGATGATCATGGCTCTGACGGAGTGCACGGAATGGGGTCGAGTTACGATTTTAACAACACTGGCTGAGTACAAGGCGGCGGATGTCAAGGAGTCGGAGCATATCTGCGAAAGAGTATCCCCGCAATTCCAGCACGTCAATCCTAGTGTCGTTCTTGCGGCTGTGAAGGTTGTCTTTTTGCACATGAGGAACTTGAATCAGGAGCAACAAGCACAGTACTTGAAGAAGATGGCACCGCCATTAGGTATGCTTAATGACAGATTAATCTAGAGGTTACATGCTAATTCGTGCAGTCACACTCGTCGCCTCTGCACCGGAAGTCCAGTACGTTGCGCTGAGAAATATCGATCTTCTCCTCCAAGCAAAGCCGGATATCTTGAACAAAGAACTCCGTGTCTTCTTCTGCAAATACAATGATCCGCCCTACATCAAGTTGCAAAAGCTTGAGATTATGGTGCGGATAGCCAACGATAAGAACGTTGACCAACTCCTCGCAGAGTTGAAGGAATACGGAGCGGAAGTCGATATGGACTTCGTCAGACGTGCTGTCAAGGCCATTGGCCAAGTTGCGATTAAGATTGAGAGTGCAAGCGAGAAGTGCGTTAACACATTGCTTGATCTGATTGCAACGAAGGTGAATTACGTCGTTCAGGAGGCGATTGTTGTGATCAAAGATATCTTCAGGAAATATCCGGGCTACGAGGGAATCATCCCGACGCTCTGCAAGTATATCGACGAATTGGATGAGCCAAATGCCCGCGGTGCTTTAATCTGGATCGTCGGCGAATACGCCGAGAAAATCAGCAATGCCGATGAGATTCTCGCCGGATTCGTTGAAGGCTTCATGGACGAATATATCCAGGTAAGATACCCACATTCGTGGCAATGATGATGTTTTGACACAATCTAGACTCAACTCCAAATCCTCACCGCGGTCGTAAAACTCTTCCTGAAAAACCCCTCGCAAAACCAATCCCTCGTCCAGCGCGTCCTCCAAGCCGCCACCGTCGAGAACGACAACCCCGACATCCGCGACCGGGCCTACGTCTACTGGCGCCTTCTCTCCGGCGACCTGACGATCGCCAAATCCATCGTCCTCTCCGACAAGCCCGCCATCACCACCACCATGACCTCGCTGCCCCCGGCCCTCCTCGAGCAGCTCCTCACCGAACTCTCCACCCTCGCCTCCGTCTACCACAAGCCCCCCGAGACCTTCGTCGGCCACGGCCGCTTCGGCGCCGACGCCATCCAGCACGCCGCCATCCAGGAGCAGATGCAGAACGCGCGCGAGAACCCCATCGCTGCTACCGTCGCCGGCGCCGCCGGCGGCGCACAGCAGGCGAACGCGGAGAACCTCCTCGACATCGACTTCGACGGCGCCGTGCCCGCGAGCAGGGACGCGCCGCCGGCGGCCGGAGCGAGTGGCCTGGAGGGACTGGCTGGTACGCCGCTGCGGATTGCGAGCCCCCTGGCAGGACAGCAGGGCAGTAGTATGGATGATATGATGGGATTGTTTGATGCGCCGAGTCAGCTGCAACAGCAGGGCGCGGCGGGGAATGATCTGGTGAACGGGCTTGCGGGGCTGGATCTGGCGGCGGGGCAGTCGGCGCCGGCGCAGGCGCAGGCGCAGTTGAAGCAGCAGGCGGGGAAGAAGACGAATGAGGATTTGCTGGGGATGTTTTAGGTGCTAGAGTAGGTGAGGATGGGAAGAGGCGGGGTGGGGCAGAGCAGAGCGGAGCAGAATATAGTGTAAAAATGAAGCAAACACGGAATCAAAAGACGTCAAGGGATCTTATCATTTCTATTCATTCGCCACCAGTCCTATCTATCTATCTATCTATCTAGCCAGCTACCCCCGCCACCAAACTATCCCATCCCTCCCTCCTCCACGGCGCAAACATAACGCCCCTCTGCGCATCCCCCACCGTCCCCGTCCCCGCAAACGCCCTCGCCAGCTCCTCGACCTCCACATCCCCATGCGGCGGCGCGCCCTTGAGCGCCGTCAACCTCGCCATCTGCGCCGCATGCTTATCGCCACTCAGGTCCGCCAGCCTTGTCCAGCCGGCGGGCAGATGCGGAAAGAGGAAGACGTCGCGCTGGACCTCCGTCCGCACATCGTGGTCCTGCTCGGTGAGGGCCGCGGCGGCGCGCAGGATCTCGCCGACGGCCGACTGGTGCGCCGCGGTCGTGGAGGGCGCGGTGCGCAGGAATTGCAGGTCCGCGGTCACGGCGGCGAGGGACTCGGTGTCGGCGTCGAGAAGGGAGATGGTGCCGAGAAGGAGCACGGATTGCACGTGGCCCGGGTGTGCGTCGATGGCGTCGAAGAGCGCGTCGCGGGCCTTGTCGCGCGAGGCGGGGTCACCGGTCGCCCAGAGGATCTGGGCGAGGAGGCAGACGGCGTCGGGGTTGGCGGCGGACTCGGCGAGCGCCGATGAGATGTAGGATACTGCCTGGCTGGGGTTGGCGGTGTGGTAGTAGGCGAGGCCGACGGTGAGATGGGCGGAGAGGCGGCATTTTTGGCGCTGGGTGGGCGTGAGCTCGTTGCCGGCGTCAGCGGCGCTCAGGCTGAGTGAGGTCTCGCCGGAGTCGATGGCGGCGTCGTAGGCGCCGGCTGTGAGGTGGATGCGGGCCAGGTCGGCGCGGGCGAGGGCGAAACGCGAGAGCGAGGCGGGGGACTCGGTGACTTCGTAGTCGGCTTCGATGGTGCCTGAGATCTTGGAGAGGAGGGTGAGAGCGGCGAGGGTGTTCTCGACGCGCTCGAGGAAGAGGCTGCAGAGGTGCTGGTAAGGGATGTCAGTTGGAGAGAGAGAGCGGAGTTGGTTGAGGGCGAATATGGGTTGGACGAGGTCGGTGATGTCTGAGCTGGCGGAGGTGGCTAGGAGATGGTCGAAGATTGAGAGGGCATATTGGCGCTTGGTGAGGTGGGAGGAGGCGTCCGAGATTTCGATGGCGTGGGTGAAGAGCAGCCGCGCTTCTTTGGGGTCGCCGAAGAGGAGCGCGACGAGACCTTGTCCGACCCAGGCATGGCCGAATTCGGGATCTGTAGATTGTGCACGGGTGAAGGCTTCGTTGGCAAGTTGGTAGTCGTTCTGCAATAGAGCGAGAGTACCAAAGTTCGTCCAGGCTTGAGCACTTCTCTCGTTGAGGAACAAGCTTCGCACGAAGGAGTGCTGAGCGACCTTTGGCGATAGCTCACTGGTTACAACACCTAAAGAGTTCCAGAACTCGGCATTGCCCGCCTCCAACTCGATGGCACGCTTAAAGCATCGGACTGCAGTCTTCAGATACCTTGTCGACTTCTTGCCTTTGGGACGAAGGCAGACATGAGCACGATATTCAGTCCAACCCAGATTGTAAAATGCCACAGCTTGAGCGTGAATGTCATTCGTTGAAGCCTGAACTGCACGCTTATGGAACAGCAAAGCTCCTTGCAAGCAGCGTGTGAGATCAACAGCTGTTTGTTCGTCTTTTGGAAACAATCCATCTGCCAGAATAAAGTATTTTCCAACTCCGTCAATATCAGCAAACAATTTGTAGCTATCCCCAATATCCTTAGCGTTGAAGATCTCTTTGATAATATCGTGGGGAAACTCTGGCAGACGATCTTGCACCCATGAGAAGACAGAACATGCGTCACCTAGAGACCTCCAAATATTGAAAGTATCGTATCCACGACCGATTAAAATTGCACCCATTTGAATCGCCTTTGTAGCAAGCTGAGCCGCTTGTCCAAACAATCCCTTGTCGATGCTATCCCAAGCACTCTCGACAAAGGTTTGAACCAATGCTAATTCAACACCAAATTCTTCTGGTCTTAAATCAAGGACCTCAATATAGCGCTGTATAGCATCATCATACAAGCCTAACTCTCTCTTGACGTTGGCCAGCATATACTTCGCAAACCACGTGTCCCCATTTTTTCGCTGTTCCACTTCTTGTTCAAAGGTCTCAGCATGTGTAAAAGCTTTTGTAGCAGCAATATAACGTCCCGAGTTATGATAGCTCTCCCCAAGCCCAACCCAAGAATGATAGTCGTCGGGTGATATCCGCAATGCTGCTTGGAAGGAGCCAACACTTTTGGCATAGTCTTGTTTGTTGAGTTCCGCAACACCTAATGCAGCAAATGGCCAGCTGATTCCGGGCTTCTTAGAACCAGGAGCTGGCTTAACCCTTCCTGAATCAACGACCCTTTGTGAAACAGCTTCGACAAGCTCCCAGTCACCGTGATCTGCAAAAGTCCTAGCCAGACGTTCTGCGGCCATAACTTCGGAGGATGATAATTCAAAAGCTTTCTGGAAGCACTTACGTGCTCGCTTCTTATCCTTGGTGTAGTCGCCGTAAAAGATTCCAAGACTTGTATATGCTGGTGCGTAGTTCATATTGGATTTTAGAGCAGCCAGGAAGTAGGCATAAGCTCCAGACCTATCTCTTCGAGCGGCCTTGGAAGTATCTAGATTCCATATGCATATACCAATACGGTATTGCGTCTCGGCACGGAGGTCACGACTTCGTGGGTCTGTTGCATCCATATTTGACAAGCATGTCTCCAATCCATCACGACCAGTCTCATAATCACCATTGAGAGCTTTTACCCAAGCAGCTTCTGCGCGAACTTTAATATTGCCCGGATCTCTCTGTAGGGCACGCTCAAGAAAATCGATGGCAGAAGGAAAGTCTTCGTCCTCTTCATAAATGAGGCCTATACCAATCAGGGCCGCAGTTGATGTAGAATTTTGCTTTAATAAATCTTCGAAAAGTGCCTTTGCTTCCGGGTGGTTCTTTGGTGACTGATAAAATACTAATGCTGTACCCAACAATGCTTTGAGTGATTGTGAAGAGTTTGCAAACGCAAGCCCGGTCTTATTAGATTCGGCATTAATGAGCTTCAACCCTGCACGCATGAGTTCTACAACGCTCTCATGCTCATCGAGAAAAGCATAGTATTCACCCATTGCGCGATGCGCCAAAATCGAGTTGGACGCATCGGACATGCCTTCCGTCATGAGCAGCAGACGATCCTCAGCTGAGACATTTGAATCCAACGGCACGCCTCCATCGTCATCGTCTTCGCTGTCATCAGTCGAGTTGTCGAGCTGCGGCTTTACTGAAGGAGGCGCTGCTGGAAATGGCGAAACCTCACATGCCATATATCCCTTTAGGACCTTTGCAAGGCCACTCTCGGGGAAGAAAGAGCAGTATTCTCGGAGTAGTCCGGCATCCCAATTTTCCAGTGCGGGATAATCCTTCCACTCGATATCAATGTCCCAGGCCAGTTTAAAAGGGTGTTTGATGATGACCATATCCCTAGCCAATTTCTGAACTTTGGCTCTTTGTTCCTCTTGAAGTCCTACTGGAGATACCAATAGTCCGTCATAGCAACGTTGCACGAGCTTCTCTTCGTACAGTCGTCTGATATCGTCATCATTTGACCAGTCAATGATTTTGCTATAAACATCCTCCAGGGGACTGTCACGAAATATCTCCCTTCGAACTTCAAGAGTGACTTGGTTGATCTTCGCTCCAAGCCTTGTTCTCCGTTCTCCGATCTCTTTATTCATTCGCTCCTTTTCGTCGGCCTCCGTGATCTGAGCGATCGTCTGATAGGTGTATGAAGGATGCGGAATCCTCCCCTCGAGGTATTCGTAAATCGGACTGGTCGGCAGAAGTATCTCGAGAGACTTCCGATGCTGCTGTCGAGTGCCTTGATTTTTGGCAAACACGGTAAACTTGTCTATCACATCCTGACATTTGTACTTGTCGTCTAGCTCGCCATATATCACAGCCAGTTTCGTGGCAACGTTCTGGTAGGCGTCGACCTTCGCACTGCCCTGCTTCTCATATAGCTTGATCAGACCTTGCCATGCCTGCGGATCATTTGGTTTCGCCCTTGTCGCACGTTCATATGCTTGTTCCGCCTCCGGGAATTTGTTTTGTTTGTCGAATGCGAAGCCTAGAAATAGATTTCTGTAGAATGTCAGCCACGCTCTAGCCATCACCATAAGCCAGATGCAAAGTCAACGCGTGTCTCGACAGCAAGCCCTTACAACTAAGGTCCATAGAAGACGGAGAAAGGAACGTTGGACACATGCCCTTGGAAATTCTGAAGGTCGCTGGTCAGGAGCTTCTGTGCTTGCGAAACGGCGTCATCGTAATTGTGGGCTTGGATGGCAGCGCCGATAGACTTCAGCGCAGCTTTGGTTGTTGACATTATCAGGAAGCAATCCTTCTATCCTTCTAGCATATCCAGAGGTCAAGTGCCAAAGACAAAGCTGTGCATTCTCAAGCTCCTTTCAAGAAGTTGTAGTTGAAGTTGTAGTTGTAGTTGAAGTTGTAGTTGTAGTTGTAGTTGTAGTTGTAGTTGTAGTTGTAGTTGTAGTCGTAAACAATGAAATGGCTATTGTGGTGGGGAGTGGGGAGCCTTGACAATCAATCGTAGTTGCTACTTTATCTCACAGCCTTGCCCAACTTTTGCCCATGGAGGGAGGAGTGGAAGACCACCGCCCCCCGGATTAATCGGGATCCCTGCCGTCTTCGTGATCAACGATCTCCAGAGAAGCATCTGAGGGTCTTGCCAGCATACATACATAGTTATCATCACGACTTCCAGACTTGCATACATCATTGATGACGGTAGCGATTTCCCCTGTTTGTTTTTGACATTTGCTGTATTTGACTAGCATGACATGAGAAGTTGCGAAGCTTCATCAGATTCACATCTGATACAGGCAAACGACGCCGAGACGATTTGACCTTATGACATAGCCCGAAGGCGCTCCAGCCCGCCAGCCCTCCAGGTTCCTTGACGATACTCTACGTGGATACGAGTGCGAGACCCTCATCAACCTCGTGCTTCGAACATTTGGCGTCGCTGAGAAAGAAGCTCCTGCTACATTACGGAAGAAGGGGCTCATCGCTCCAAAATACCATTATCCTATACCTTCTCTGGGAGCATCTACTCCATATCCGAAATACCCTATACTCCATCACAGAACCCCGTTCAACGCCATGTCTCATTTGAGGCTCACCATCGAGAATGGCGACTTTCGTGACGCCGATGGCAGGCAGGTAACTCTGCGAGGAATCAATGTCGCTGGTGATGCGAAATACCCAAGCTGCCCCGATCAACCCTCACATATCGTCAAGAACTTCTTCGACGGAGATAACGTCATATTCCATAACCGTCCATTCCCACTTGAGGACGCCCATATCCATTTCTCACGCCTGAAGCGTTGGGGTTACAATACAATCAGATATGTTTTCACTTGGGAAGCGATCGAACATCAAGGGCCGAAAATATACGATGAGGATTGGATAGAACAAACCATTGCCGTGTTGCGATCGGCACGGGATTACGGCTTTTATATCTTCATGGATCCCCATCAGGATTGCTGGTCTAGATTTTCCGGTGGTTCTGGTGCCCCTATGTGGACTTTATACGCCGCAGGATTGGACCCCGAAGCCTTTGCCATCACCGAAGCTGCTCTCGTCCATAACACGTATCCCGACCCGGAGAACTACCCAAAGATGATATGGTCAACCAATTATACCCGATTAGTGTGCCAAGTCATGTTTACGTTCTTCTTTGGCGGCAGGGATTTTGCGCCGAAATGTGTAATCGACGGCGTCAATATTCAGGACTATTTGCAGAACCACTACATTGGAGCGTTGTCACACCTGGCGAAAAGAATCCACGAGGCTGGTGACTTAGAAAACGAAATTGTTATCGGATGGGAAAGCATGAACGAGCCCAATAGAGGATTGATTAGCTGGCATGATCTAACTGTCATACCGAGTGAGCAAAAGCTCCAAAAAGGGACTTCGCCCACAGCATGGCAAGCTATACAGACAGGCTCCGGAAGAGCATGTGAGATTGATACCTGGGATTTTGGAGGGATGGGCCCATATAGGTCTGGACGAGTACTCGTTGATCCACAAGGAAAGATGGCCTGGTTACCTGTCGACTACGATGACTCGAAGTATGGGTGGAAACGGGATCCCGGGTGGAGGCTTGGTGAATGTATCTGGGCGCAGCATGGAGTCTGGGATCCAAAACATGACGTACTCTTGAAGAAAGATTACTTCAAGAAGAATCCTCGGACCGGAGATGTCTTGGATTATGAGGAGTTCACCAATACCTATTTCATGGATTACTACCGCAAGCACAGAGACGCAATACGAGCCATCCATAAAGACGCCATCCTCTTCTGCCAACCACCAGTTCTCGAGATCCCTCCATCTATCAAGGGCACGGCGGACGATGACCCAAAAATGGTTTATGCGCCACACTATTACGACGGCGTCACCTTGATGACCAAGAAGTGGAATCGCTTCTGGAACGTCGACGTCTTCGGCATCCTGAGAGGACGATACATGAGTCCCGCCTTTGCTATCAAGGTTGGGGAGACGTCAATACGCAATTGCTTTAAAGACCAGTTATCTGCCATCAGGCAGGAAGGTCTCGACTATATGGGTGAGCACCCGTGTGTTTTGACCGAATTCGGTATCCCGTATGACATGGACGATAAATACGCCTATAAGACTGGTGACTACTCCAGCCAATCTGGCGCAATGGATGCGAACCATTACGCTCTAGAAGGCAGTCTAATGGCGGGCTATACCCTCTGGCTCTACATGTGCAATGTACGTCCAATTCCCGTGAGATTCGCCCTTTTATCGCACCTTCTAACAACCCCAACAGAACCGCCACGAGCTAGGCGACCAATGGAATGGGGAAGACCTCTCCATTTATTCTCTGGACGATGTTCCCCTCCCCACCTCTGCGATCCCCCTTTCCGCCTCCACTGCCTCGCTCTCCCCAGCCCGAAACTCCTCGCCCACCCTCACAGACTCCTACATCACGTCTAGGAACCTAAAGGAGAACCTAAGAACCCCCTCCATCTCCTCCGTGCCCTCAGCGCTCAGTCCTGAGCTAACCAATAATCCCGGCTACCGCGCAGCAGAAGCGTATATCCGGCCCTCCCCCGTCGTCACCGCAGGGAAACTCCTCCAGTCGGGTTTCGACATCCGTAACTGTGTTTTCACATTCAAGCTCGTGGCGGAGAAGCCGACGGCAGAGGACAAACCGACAGAGGTATTGCTTCCCGAATTCCACTTCCCGAAAGATAAGTGTACGGTGGAGGTTAGTGGTGGGAAGTGGAGTATCGGGCATTTTGATGAAGATGGCGGGCTGGCGCAGAAGCTGAAGTGGTGGCATGGGGAGGGAGAGCAGATGATTACCGTCATGGGTGTGAAGACGAATTTGCAAAATGCTCTGGCTACAGGAGGCGGGGAGGAAGAGATCGGATATCTGGATCAATGTCAGCAGACGACTTATGGATATAAGTGTTTGGTGATGTGAGAGAATCGAGGAGTGCTTTTGGCGAAATGGCGAAAGCGGGAGAGAAGGATGGATGTGTGTAAGGGGATGAATGTATATAGGGATGATGGGATGAGCACATGAGTGGAGCGGACCATTTTCATTTGGGGTTGGTCTTCTGGTTCACGATCCTTCGTCTAGAATACCCATTGGTACATGAGCTTTGCATATCTCTCTTTCTCTTTTTGCGTATTCAACGACAGCCTCCCTAGTTCTACCCTCTGAGTGTGGCCTTCCAGGTCCTTCCTAATAGCCTTGTGCTTTGGGATAAATTTCACAACAACAATATCGCCGAAGGCTTCTTCTTTCAAGGTCAGAAATATGAACGACTGTATTTATCCATAATTATTCTGGAGCTGCATAATTAATTCAACAGACCTAGTGCAAAGTGATAAAGGAGGAACTTCGGATGTCCCGCCGGATAATCCTTAGACCGAGATCTACAATCAAGCCGCCAGTGCGCGTCCACCAAATAGATGATAATCACAGGACCTCTTCTATCTATTTCTTCATTTTCTGAACGTCAGACTCTGATCTGATACTAGACATTGCAGAGCAGTGTATTGGCATTACATATTCTTCTAGAGCTCCAGAGCTCCCTGGATCCTCGCGAAGTCTTGCTTAAGTCCTGGCGACCGGTGACAAAGAGCATCCACATTTGCTACTCTGCCCAGCATCTGGTTGCCTTCGATACGATAACCCACCCACGGCTCCGAAATCTACAGATTCGCTCTGCGCATACAACCAATCAATGTATTACAGCTTCGACTGCTGATACTGGTCTTCCCAATATCGCTCGTCGTTGCTCAAGATGAGCGTCTCGGTCAACCACAACCAGCCCACGGCAATGGGGACCGAGCACGCAAATGGCATCGATTCAAACCCATTATCTCGAATTCACGAAGCTCTCACTGTCGTCCACAGTCCATATTCTTCGAATGACTCTCGCAAGCAAGCTTCCGCATATCTCGAGGAGATCAAGGCGGACAAGGCAGCACCATACCACGGCTTCACATTGGCCTGCGACAAGAGTCAAGAGGCTGTCGTCCGCCACTATGCCTTATCTCTGCTCGAGCATGCCATAAGACATCGATGGAACGAATACACAGACACCGAGGCAGATGCCATGCGAGGATGGGTTCTGCAACTATCAGAGGCCATCTTGCCCCAGGATCCTCTTTATTTACGAAACAAGACAGCACAACTCTGGGTAGAGATTGCAAAGAGAAGTTGGGGTACACAATGGACAGATATGGATGAGCTTTTGGTAAAGTTATGGGCTGTTCCAGGATCAGTCGTACACAAGGAATTCGTTCTTTTTGTGCTTGAAACTTTATCTGAGGAGGTCTTCAACCGGGAGGACGCTGCTACGGCAATGAGAGAAGTAATTCTGAGCAAAGCCTGCGTGGAGATCTTTACACCAGCACAGGTTCTACATGAGGCATTTCCGAACCGCCAGGTTGGTACGACTGTGCGCTGTGGCGACGAAGGCTGGCTCGTCAGACTTGGGATATTGCTCGAACAATGCATTGACAACGACGTTCAGAACAATGAGCAATATCGTAGCTGTGCTGTCAAAGTTCTAGCTGTTTTCAAATCTATAATGCCATGGGCCGTTCCAAAAGCTATTGCCGCCGCTTCCTGCGTCCCACACATTTGCAAGAGCTTGGCCGCATCCAACATCGCTGTTCAAATGGTAGACCCCCCAAACCCCAAAATAAAAATTCAAATCTTACAACATGTAGCTGACAGATTAAGGGCTCAATCGAAGCATTACATGCATTATATAGCCGTACCCATTTCACAGACGAAGAATTCCTCACGCTTGTGTGCCCAATGTACACGACGGAGCGAGTTAATCTTCTGCGTAAAATCTACGAATGGTCTATTGTTGATCCTAACGACATTGATGATGAGAAATACTTGCTTGCAAAGAAATATTCCGAAGTACGTTATCATACTACTCTGCACTGTATCTCCCGCTGACATGTTATAGATGATGTCCAAACTCGGAAACTTTATTGAACAAAAAGTTTCGTCGATCCCCGAGGATTGTGACCTTCCAAATCTCCTTAATCTTTTCTTTTCAATTGTCCAAAATCAAAGCTTTGTTGTTGCGATACCCGTCCTTGTCACATGGACACATTTATTACGTTCTGAAACTATCGTTGACTCCCCTACCACTGCTCATCTTATCGCTCCACTTCTACAACTTTGCAGCTCAAGACTCATCAGATACGAGAGCTTGCCACAAGACTCTGCGGATCCCTCTTTGGTCCTCCTTCTGGAAGATATTGACACCATACCCGAACGTCATGCGTTCCTTGGTAATTACAGGCGTTACAATGTGACGGCTATCGAGATGATCGTTCGTCGAAAGACGTCTGACGCAATCTACCATATCCTAGGCCAGGTTGGACAGTCAATGGAGCATCTATATGATGGAGTTCCTCCGTTTGCAGTAGAGACATACTCAAAGAACAGTCCTGCCATTCTCCAAGTTGACGCCCAATTTACTGTCGTTGAGGCAGCATTGAAGGGCTATATGAAATGGAGAGAAAGTCATGGATCAAAACCTCAAGAAGATGAGCAAAAGCGGGTAACGATGGAAAATGATTTCCAAGTCTGGTGTGAACGGCTTTTGGAAATGAATTTTGAAGATCCTATCATAAGGAAGCGGGTCTTACAATTGGCAGTGCTATTTTCCACGTCGGCGCTGGATAAGAAACCAAATTTCATGTTGAAAGTCCTTGAGCATGTCCTGATGACTCGCCCTGTCGACAGACCGGAGCATAAGGCATATTCCGATGCTATCAAAGAGCTCATACATGATGCGATGCATGAATTGACCAGGCTAGCAATCAAAATGCCAGACCAACTCCTGGAGGTGTACGATCAATTGGAGGCGAAAGTAGGTGAGATTATTGCGGCGGGAAATATCGATTCTAGACAGGAGCTTTCTTATCGGACCTTTCTATTTACCATCATACACCGTGCGAAAGGTATCGATCCTGCCATACGCATGGAACGCCTGCAAGCTTTTATCGCGCCAGTAAAGCAATTATGGCAGAACCCGGCACTTGACACTGCCGTCTCGTCCTTTGATGGCTTCAATAAGCTGTTAGGCCTGGATAAAGTGAGAGAGTACTTGGTAGCTCGCCAAGTCCACAAGATCACAGAATGGGGATCATTCAACCTTGACGACGAGGGCATAGCGATACAAAATGAACTCAGTGAGCGCGTAAAAGCCCTTCCTTTGCGGGCAACCAAATCTTTTCTGGCATGTTCTACGGACAGGGTCGACAAGGGTACTGAGCCGTATGATACTGCTTGTACTCTTTGGCATGATTCAGTCCCGATTATGCTTCCGGACTTATTGAAATTTCTTGGTCACGCACATGCGTTCCACAATCCAGCGAACTGGGCCGGACTTCCAGCGGATATGCAGCCGATTGTCTCTCGGATTCTCACTGATCGATTCTGGCAATCTGGTATATCTGAAGGAAGCAAAGACGACTTTTATGCCCGTGTTACTGGCACAAGAACAACTATGGAAGGCCTCGCGTCATCTATCCGTGGAACTGTACGAGCTGTGAGAGAAGCTTGTTATTCGATTCTTTACGGTCTTAGCCGGCTTAATGTGCACTTCTACGGATTCCAGGAACTGCCTGGTCCTCTGGCTAATGCATTATTCGCGGACTCTCACTTCTTATCATCTCATCAGCTCATCAACCTGCTGACTTTGGTCCGTTATATGGTCGATGACTGTCCAATCGAGTTAAGAGCTCACTTTGTACCACCAATTCTTGCCACATGTTTCAGACAAATTGACGGCAAGATCAGCTCTCAATGGGAGATACTTGGGCAGAGGCAGCAGGCAACATCTGATGAGGATGAGCTGACTGAGGAGATGAAAGAGGAGAGTCTACTGCGACAGCTCACATACACAGCTGTAATGCTAGTAGCCTCCCTCTTCGATCCCCAACGAGCAAGTGGCACGTTTCAACTCCTCCCTGGTGACCATATGATGCTAACAAATTCCAAAGAATCTCAAGCCGAAGCTGTGACAAATAAAGAAGCGTCTACCTACACTCCAGGCGACGTTGCAGGAGGTGCCAAAAAGTGGCCAACCATGCGCCGGTTCTGCCTTACCGAATCCTCAATTCTCGAGTCCCTGATCCTATTCTCAACACACGCCATTCGTATGCACGATACGCGCTGCTGTGGCGTCGTCCTCCGCGTCTTCCGCTCCCTCATCCCCGAATTCGCGAATGTTCGCGGTGTCGACAATCAGACCTCAGCGCCCATCCGCGAGTTCATCTCGACAGAAGTCCTCCAAGCCGCTATCACATCCTTACATGAGCCGTATTTCGTTGATCTGCAAAAGGACCTGGCTCAGCTAATTGCCGCCATATTGATATCGTACTGTCCGATGACCGGCACGCCCAAGCAAGTCTTGATGAGTCTGCCCGGCTTGCAGGAAAGCGCGGTGGATAAATGCATCGACTACGTCGGCCGCATGGGCATGCAACAACGCCAACAGCGCGCGATCGTGCTGGATCTGCTGAGAGACCTGAAGGGCGTGAGTATCAGTGAGCAAGGCCGCATTTCGGAAAGTGCCGCCGTTGTGAGGAAGGAGAGGAGCAAGATGCAGCAGGAGTTTATGCAGACAGAGCAGCAGAAGGAGGAAGTGTCTGGGCTTGGGAGACGCACTCCGGAGTTTGAGGGATTGGGGGCTCTGTTTAATAATAACTAGGGAGGGGTCGGGTTGCATTTCGGACGAGATCAGGCGGATGGGAGAAAAAGGGAGGATATCAAAGGAGAAAGATTGGTTGCAAATGAAGCAGTGAGCATGTATTTTATAGAGTCGATGTATGAAAGAAGGGAGATGCAGCTAAGTCCTCGCTATGGTCCTCTTTGACCTTCTAACAAGTGTCAGAAATTCTCGATCTTGCATTATCTCCTAATTGCATGCATCACTGCTTTATCTTTAATAGCACAACCCCACATTTTTCCCACTTGGTGAAACTCTCTGTTAGCATTCGGATACTCTTCGACACTCACCTAGAATCAGATTATCATAATAATCAGAGCAGCAACACAACAGCATCTCCATTTTCTTAGTATCAATATGTCAAAGGCCTGATAGTTCAGTGGTAGAATTCTTGCTTTCGGAGCTCATCGGAGCATTCAAATTGTAAGTCAGCCGCAAGTTTAGTAGACGTTCGTGCATTAACGGTGGGCTGGATTAAACGTTCAAGGCGCGCCCTAACAGCGCGCCTTGAACGTTTTCTCTGGCGCATGTGGCTTGGGTTCAATTCCCACAGCGTCCAAACTTTTGTCTCCTCATCTTTTGCAAAGCTATCTATCCTAATATCTTCGTTTCCAGGTAGCTACCCATTCTCTTTCCACTTCATAAGTTTCGCGTAGGCGATGGGTATAAGAAATAACCACAGCACTATTCTATCCTAAAGTCCTCTTTCAAACCTTCATCAAGCCCTGCAATCGCTTCTCCGTGCATGAGGCCATACACGAAGCATTCACCTACGAGCCTCCAACGCTTTCCCTCATCATCGTCCGTTTCAACTCTCCTTACCACAAAGGGGGTCCGCGCCCCGAATAAAAAGCAGACCACATCACCTACCAGCATACCGCCGCTAAATCGATACGTGAGCTCTGCGCCGCTGCCTTCTACATCTGTGAACGCTGGGCCAAGGCCCATAAATCCGCACGCGGATGTGAACAGTGCTCGCCCAACACGCAAAGACTCTAGAGCCGTCAGCGTCGGATCCACTAACGTCCTTTGGTTATCACGTCTCTGCTGCGTCGATCCATCGCAAGAATTCCGCAACTGCTCTTTGTTCCTGGCGTAATCCCAAAAAGGAAGAGTCTGTGGTGGACATTGGAGATACTCGGCAATATTCTGTGATTTGAGAAGTCTGGAGCAGACGCTCCCATATGACTCACCAGTCGTAGGATAGGAAGGGAGACTCGGGACGAGGATTTCATGGGAATAGACGGCCTCGTTTTGGACAATTGCGATCGTCATGAGGGAGACCCCTCGCACGGTGAGGATGAGCCGTAATCCGCGGTCAATTGCACCCACTTCGGGGATCTCAGGAAGTGTCACCATAGATGGGTGTAAGCCCCTATCGTGCCCTGTCGCGTCGAACCCGCCATTCATCCTGACTGCCGCCACAACGGGCGCGATGGACGGAACGCTCCAATCGGGCACCCAGGACGGCAAGTCGTGCTTGGTGTTTCCTGCCTGCACGTAATTCAGAATATCTAGGTTTGCCCGCCAGTTGAAGAGCCAGTACAGCGCGATCCGGATATATGCATCGCGCACTGGGGCGGTGTAGTCTGGCTCGGGCAATGGTCGCGAGTTTCGGCACAAACTGAGTTTGGAGTAGATAATATCTCGGGGGTCTGAGGCCATGAGGTGGCGCGTATCCACAAGCAGACGCTCCATGAGCCGCAAGCCAAGTGGATCGTAGTTCTCTTGCAGTGTGTATTGCAACGCAGCAATGTCAACCACGTTCGATATGGCAAAGTTAGGAACTCGATATGGGTTATGCCAGGGACCCAGGTAGATATCGAGGGACTGGATGACTTGGCAAGCTTGTACGAGGGTGGTCCAGCTGAGAGTGAAGTGGCCGCAGAGGACAATGGCATAGCGGGCCATCACGATCTCCTGCAGGATCCAGGCGCGGCGGAACCACGTGCGCTCGATGAATAGCTCGTGCAAGGCTTCCCATTCACCGCGAATGATGTATTCGGGCTCAGTGCTCTGCAGATCCCATGGACGCATATTTCTGAAGGTTGAATGCCGCACCTTAGTGGGATTAACCCAATGGAATGCCTCCATAGCCGCCAGCCGCTCGATACAACGAAAGGCTTTTCCAGTTTGCTCGTCTTCCTCGCCGAGCCAGATCTGGACTTTGGCCGCTTTGGCATATATGTGCGCCATAAGCTTCACCTGCTCACCTTTTTCCGCGTTGTCTTTTTGGTTGATACATATTTGATCGATCCAGATCATCCGAGCCTCGGACTTGTGACTCAGGCGCCGCAGGATCTTTTCCACATTGGCCGTCACTTGGAAACTGCTGTTCGAGTATGTCTCATAGCGATGTGTCCAGCCACCTGGGACTGGTGTTCTTATCGAATTATAAGCTCTGAGCCTGGTCATTGTATCCTCCGATCCCCAGCGGTGTGAGATTGCTTGGAAGGACGGAAGATGTTGCTCCAATTTTTGCTTTTTGTTTTCCTCGTTCTGTTCGTTTTCTTTGCGTTTCCCTTTCCCTTTTTGTTCTTCTCCTTCACGTCGTGGATGGAGATCACTGTCTTCAAAGGTCACTATTCTCACCGTACTCAAGCTGCAAAGGAGTTCCGCTTCATCCTCATGGACTTCTAATTCATCGCCATCACCAACGTCGGCATATGGCGCCTTCGTTTTTGAGTGGTTCGATCCAAGTTCGGTGGGGTGGATTGTAAGGAGCCGAATATATCCAGGCTTGAGAGCTTCGTATTGAAAATCTGCCGTTCGTTCGAGTGGCAGCTCTTCGGGTACAGCCCCATTTATCGGACGACATACGATTTGACGGCCGGGAAACCATCCAACGACCTCGTACCCATCAGGGATTTGGGTAAGTAAAAACCTGGAACGCCGCTCTATTTCTGCAAGGTCCAAAAAATCTTGCTCCACAGAGGTTGCTGCCGGAGCAAGCTCTCCTTCGACACTCCTCCTGCTTTGTACTGAAGATTCAGACTCAGACGCGTACTCGGATCCTTCAACATGCTCTAGCAACCTAGTTTCTGGTGTCTCATCAGACCTCCATTCCAAAGCCTCATCTCCTTCTTTGGTTCCACTGTGTCCCAAAGCCTCAGATCCAACATCAGAACCTTTAACGTCTTCCAATTGCACAGCGTCCTCTACCATAAATCCTTCCATCGTCTCATCAGACTTCGCTTTTATGGCCGTGTCTTCTGAAATGCGTCCTTCCCTGCTGTCCGGCCATATCGCAGAATTCTTTCTCTTGCGGATGACACGGCGGTAAAGCCTGCGACACGACTCTCCAATGCTTTGAATTGAAAGGCGACGATTTTTGATTCTGGCCATCTTTATGCAGTCCTTGATAACTCTCGCCTCTTATGTGAACTGAAACCCACTGGGGTTTTCATTAAACACCCCGAACAGGCAACGAAAAAAGACATTCGCATATCATATGAAAACTAGATCAAGCTCCAGCAAAGTTACAACTTACAAGGCTGCGAAGAGCAAATGCTCTATATACTCCTCTGAATACATGCAAAATCTCCACGTCCCAAAAATATTGAACAATGCACGCCGCATGCACGATTCAATAGTTTTGGGGTGTGGCTTGAGGCAGTGCCGGTGCTGACGACTTAAAATATCCAACACGTGCCACAGCCCACAACTGACGGTCAACGCCTCGACAAGGCTGAAGAGGCGTCTTCTTAAATATATGTCGTCGGCTCCCACCGATATTTAGCTGCTGGCTATGATTTCCATCGAAATCAATCACACCTGAATATGCGGCCTTACTCTCACGATCCGAATAGTTTCATTAGTTGAATTCCTTTAATCCATCTATCTTAAAGATATGGCTTTGTATACCGTCGTTATTTACTCCATCGCCCTATAGCATTGAGCTGCTCCAACGATTTCTGGGATCCTCTATGGGATCCTCTCGGACTCTCTTTTTTTTTTTTTTTCATTTCGTTCGCTGCTTTCTTCGTTTTTTTTTTTTTCCTTGTGAAATTTCTTCAACTACTACCGGCTTTTTTTCGTTTATCATTTTCCCTTTGGCAGTCCCTCTACTTTTCAAGATCTGTGGTACATGGA
>Ga0123337_10000372_pt1 | contig 78954 bp, 61 predicted proteins | sample frozenSSSSmetaG_FD_89792 | JGI IMG/M metagenome (GOLD analysis project Ga0123337, IMG submission 89792) | Glacier valley bacterial and archeal communities from Borup Fiord, Nunavut, Canada, to study Microbial Dark Matter (Phase II) -... | ecosystem: Environmental > Aquatic > Freshwater > Ice >...
CGATGAAATTTCAAAGCAATATCCAGATATAGAGAATGAACACTGGATTATAGATATTGGCGCGGCAAAACTGGCTGATACCCCGGAGCTCTTTGATGTACTGGTGATGCCAAACCTGTATGGCGATGTACTAAGTGATGTGGCTGCGCAAATAGCAGGGTCCGTTGGTTTAGCAGGTTCAGCTAATATTGGGGAAGAATGTGCGATGTTTGAAGCCATCCACGGTTCGGCACCAAGAAGGGCAGGTCAAAATCTTGCTAACCCATCAGGTTTATTGCAAGGTGCTGTGATGATGTTAAACCACATCGGGCAAACTAACGTAGCCGAACGTGTACAAAACGCCTGGCTCAAAACCATAGAGGATGGTACGCATACCTATGATATTTTTAAAGATCAGAGTAGCAAATTGAAAGTGGGCACAAAAGAATTTGCTGAGGCAGTTATAGAAAATCTCGGGAAGAAACCGCGTACCTTAAAGGAGGTATCTTTTACTGGAAATTCAGCGCTAGTACTTCCAAAATATCAACGAAAGGATACGGCTGTCAAGCAGCTTGTAGGAGTTGATTTATTTGTTGACTGGAATGGCAAGAATCCTGATGATTTGGCTGCTACCATGAAACGTATAGAAGGGGGCGGTATCGAGCTTGCAATGATTACGAACAGGGGGATTAAAGTTTGGCCGAATGGATTTGAGGAAACTTTTTTAACTGACCACTGGCGATGCCGTTTCAAGGCAAAGTCTGGTATGCTGGCAGATAAAACCTTTATCCCGCAGCTTCTTACGAAGTCTATATCAGAAAACATAGACACGATCAAAACAGAGAACCTTTATACGTTCGATGGGAAGGACGGATTTTCAATGGGTCAAGGCCAGTAGTAGAGCATGAATCCCAAAACGGTAAATATATATTCAGGAACATAACAGCCAACAAAAAATGACGATTCAATTAATAAAGGGCGAGTTTCAGGTTGATGATGCCATTGAGCTGATTACCAAAATGGTTCAGATAAAAATCAAATATCATGAACGTAAAATACATTCTCAGATGAACGAAGAAGACATAAAAAGCCGTGAAGGAAAGATAAAAAATCTTCAAAGGGAGCTTTTTGAGATGAAGGAATACATTAAACAGGCTGGGGATAAAATTGCTATTATATCGCATATAAATGCTGCTTGATCCGCAGGGATGGCTTAATTTATATAAATTATACGTGTCGCTACTTTTGCATCATCTTATTATTGTGTTGGTCGTTACCGCCGTAAAAATAATTTCCATACATATCTGGTGATGAAAGATGACCAGTCAAATACGGTACGAAACTTCCCAGATTGTGTCGAAAAATATTTAGTAAATTTTAAAGAATCCTGTCCTTGTCTACACAGCAGCGGACATAGAATTTTATGTCCGCTGCAAAGTTTTTAACCGCAACAGGGTAAAAATGACTACTTATCAATATGCAAATTGTATAAACCTCATGGAAAATACAGACAATATCACATTGATGTCCGGTATCTTCGAAGCAGAAGATGCCAGTGACATCTTATTAAACCTAATCACAAACAATATTAACTTTCACACATTGAGAAGTTTTAGTGCGCAGGAACGCTTTGGTGTCTGTGACTATGTAAGCGAACGACAGATCAAAGAATTGTCAAAGGCCAGGTTAGAGATCCTGGCTGATCTTTCATTGGCAAAATCCTTGGGATGTAGGCTTTCTGTTGACTCAATTATCCGAATTCAGCTACTGCCCTAGCGCCCTTAGAATAATAAAGCCTTTATTGTCACAAGCTGTTTATTATGTCAATAATTCGGCGTGAAGCCCCCTCTATACGAAAGTATATCGGCTTACCGCGAAACTACGAGGGATGGACTTCCGGCAGGACGGTTGAGAAGGCGTTTGGGAGATCGGCGAAAAGGACTCAGTAAAGAAGCAAAGTTGAAAGCGAGTGCGGCTCGAACCTTATTTGATCAACAAAATACCACTACCGAAGAGCTAGGCAAAGTCTTGGGCGTAATAGCGATTCAATCTATTGTTACCTAATACTTCATTAAAGGGTAAACTGACAGCAACCAATTCGAATGTCATGGAGGAGGATGCCCAGGAATCTGATATTTTAAGAGCCTATTTGACATAATGATCACACGGGAATTTAGAGAAAACTTATACACCTAATGCAACCACACTTGACTGCCCTTGTATGGATCGTAAGACGGCACATACTCAATATAACCAAACGCCTGCAATTCCCTAAGAACCTTATGATAGGTCGCTGTGCTTTTGATCCTCGACAGCTTCATGACCTTTCTCCGCGAAACGTTAAACAAATTCTCCCTGTTATTTTGCAGCCACAGTAATAGAAGAGCTGTGTAAAATGCTAAATGCCAAGTATTGATCCGGTTGTCCAACGATATGGCAGAGAGGTATTCCATTAATTTATCCGTCTTCATAACAACATCAGTTTGTTTTCGACAATAGTTTTTCTATTTCATCAGAGCGGTAGTAGAACGATCCACCGATTTTGGATGGTTTGAGCTGACCGTTGATCCTGAGGTTTTGTAATGTTCCGGGCGAGATCTGCAGGATCTTTCTTACCTCACTGCCTTTAAGCCATTTTTTAGGGCTTTCCGGCTTTGACAACAGGATCGTTTTCAGGTCATCGAGGATCTGTAAACGCAAGGCTTGCAGATCCTCTTTTGTGACCAAATCTATATGCATAAATGCTGAATTTAAGGTTTGACATTTATAGCGATTCTGCTGGCCCTTCCTTTATAATAGGATGGTTCATAACTAACATATCCGTAGTTATCAAGTTCATGGATCAGCTTGTGGTAGGTGGCACTACTTGAAATTTTAGCAATGAGCATAACCTGTTTGCTGTAGAGTTCCAGATAGGCTTTTTCGGGATGTTTTAACCAAAGTGCAGCGAGAGTGGCAAACAGTCCGATGTGCGAAATACTGATCCTGGGATCCTTTTGTATTGCTGACATAAAACCAGTCAGCACATTAGCGGGCTTTCACCCGCCGCCTGTTTGTCGCCCAGACCCTGGCGGAGCCGTTGCATTTTTTCATCGTAAACAGCCACAGATTTGAATTGAGGATTGGCCTCGATAAAACGCTTATGCTCCAAGCCATTCTCTGTAAATGTGACGGCTTGACGATTACCCCTTTGGAGAGAATCTGAAAGCCGGGAGCGGTCTTGCTGGTTGGTAAGTTCTTTAATGGGATGCCTTGCCAATGCATTTTCCAGGTCGAAACCGTATTGTTGACTGAACTGCTTCATTTTGAAGTTTCCGTTGGCAGCCGTTTCTTTGAAATCGATTTGAAGCCACGCGTTGTAAATTTTTGTCTTCCAGTAAGGTATAATTTTCTTGTGAACCATAACCAGCATCCGCGGTGACTACTTTTGGAAAGCTTTTAAAGCTGGTTTCGTGCTGTGTAAGATGGTCCTTTAATGTGGTTGTGTCTGTTGGATTGGGATGTAAGGTATAATTTACGATAAACTGGTTTGAGGTTGATATCTGCACATTATAAGCAGGTTTCAATTGGCCATTTTTCATGTGATCCTCTTTCAATCTCATAAACGTAGCGTCCGGATCAGTTTTACTGTAACTATTACGCTCTCCTAAAACAGTCTCTTGTCTTTCGTATTTAGCAATATTGGCCGGATACTCTTTGGTTACATAGCGCAGTTTTGCCTTTACTTTTTTGTTGATACCCTCTTTCTTGCCAAGCACTTCGTTGAGCTTGTCGACAGTGGTTTGAATTTTTTCTGTATCCATTTCAGTAAAATCTGGCGGATCAGGAAGTTCGTCTTCTTTACTGGCCACGCTCTGGGCATATTCCCAGATTTGACCTAACTGCTTCTTCATTTTCTCCTTGTTGGTCTGAATGGCTTTTTTCCAGACAAAAGTATACTTATTGGCATTCGCTTCGATTTTGGTGCCATCAACGAAAATCTCCTCTATGCTCAACAGCCCTTCTGCTGCCAAAAGCAATATCACGGCTCCGGCCGCCCACCTCCTCAAAAAGACTCCGTAAAGCGTCTTTTAATCGTACACCTCTGAATCGGTTGATTGTATTATGATCCGGATAACTCATCGAACTGAGCCACCGCCGGGCGGCCCCGATATAGTAGACGCTTTCCTTACAGGCCGCTTCCAGTTTTCGGCTGGAATAAACATTGCTTACGTAGCCGTAAACAAGTACTTTAAGCAGCATTTGTGGATGATAACTAGAAGACCCTCTGGTTTTGTAAGCCGCATTAAGCGGATCAAGATTGATCTTATTAATTACATCATTAACTATGCGGACCGGATGGTCTTAGGAACCAATTCCTCCAAACTTGGAGGTAACAACATGATCTGCTGCTGGTCGTAACGCTTGAAGGTAGGTTGTTTCGAGGACATATCTTCGTCATTTTCTATTCCTAAAGATAAGAAAATCAATCGAATATGTCAGAAAATACTATTACAAAAGTTGGAAAATTTGTGCTTTGTAAATAAGAAGAGACTGCCTTTTTGAGACAGCCTCCCACCACGGATATAACAAATAGTGCAGCGGAAGTTGTGGAACTACATCATTTACCAATAGCTGGCAGACAATCCCTGTATCGTCAAGCAAGGTAGCTGCAAGTGCAGAAAAATTATCAAGTCATTCTGGGAGAAGACTGGCACCATTACAGCGTACCGTACCACTTTACCACTCACAAATAGCACATGCCCGAGAAGCATGTAGGTATACACAGCAAAAGGGATGGGACAGTGATTACTTTCTACGGTTAGTATCTTTGACAGGTTCAAGTACAAAAGCCTACATAGAAGGTTTTGTAAAAGGAAAACAGATGGAAGAACAAGATCTTACCCTCGTTGGGACGTAGTCGGAGTTGCAGCGGATGGTCCGGCAGCAGCGCAAGGCCGCGCTGATCGCGAGCAGGTTCATCCGTTGTACACGACCGCCGACGTGCGGAAGCTCATGCCGGTTCGCGAAAGCAGCGAGAAGCGAGTGTCCCTGCCTGAACTTCGGGACATGTTTCTTTGCCCCGCTTGAGACGACCGGAAAGCGCCGCTAAGGAATTCCATGATGCACTCGAGTCGCGCTGCGTCTCGGTCTGGTTAAGCGAGAAGGACGTTGCGCTTGGCACGTCATGGCTCCGCGAAATCGACAAGAGCTTCGCGAAATCGCGAGTCGGGATCGTGCTCGCGACCCCTGCACCGATGCGCCGCGTCCAAGGAGAGGGCATCACCGACAGTGAGCTTTGAGTACTCTTTGCGCGTGACATACTTGTTCGCATAGTGCACTTAATGACTTACGAAACTTTCCGCGACGTCAGTCTTCTGCGAGACTCCAGAAGCGGCTTGACCACCGCTGGGGATACGGTTGCAAATATTTGGGGCTAAGCTCGCCGGGCTGTTCACCTATGAAGACGAATCAGTTTGCATCGCAATCAAATTATAGCGACGATAAGAGGATCACATCGATATTAGAAATAAGAATACATAGGCTTTGCGATTGACAGCATCTCATGTTAACATTTGTTAGTCAAGTAAAACTTATACAACTTTATGTAAGCAGGACTTAGTTTAGAATGTTGCTGTTGAGTTGTGAGGGACGGATTCGGGACTACGAATTTTTGTTTTATACCAGTAGTCAAAATTGACAAAAATACCTAAAATTGATTACGTCATTCATAGCGTCTTTTATCTCAAAAATACACCCTATGTAATTGAGTTAACTTATTGTTGATCAAAATGTTTAATGCGCGTTTATCTTGTGATTGATGCTTAGGGATACGACATTTGTTTTACTAAAAATGATTAGATCATGTTGGAAAAATCTTCGGCCCTTTTTTTATTTAAAACAGACCAAAAAACGAAACGATGCTCAGCGTTATGCCTATCTACGAATGACGGTGGACGGAAAGTACACGGAATTGTCTACCAACGACTATGGTTACTATCAAAATAAAATGTAAAAACTGGGCGGGCAAAAGAGAGTATAGAGGATACAAAAGTCTAATTTTAAAAGTATTTAAAAAAAAAGTTGAATTTTATTTACGGCTTTATCGACTATCTGGAACCTTTAACGAAATGCAAAACTATCAGTGCCGATATGCATGATTCCGAAGCGTCAGACAAGGATCTTTTAATTTTACTCAGGGACCATGATCCTTGTGCTTTTGAGGCTATTTACCGTAGGTATTGGCGTCCGTTGTTTGTTTTCGTCTATAAGCAGATAGGATCAAAGGAAGATACTAAAGAGATTGTTCAGGATTTGATGCTTAGTCTCTGGCAGAACAGGGCAGGTGCTGAAATACACAATTTGAGAGCATTTCTGTTCATTGCGGCTAGAAATCTTGCCAACCGGTATTTCAGGAAAGAAATTAATCTGCGTAAGTATCTGGAACATCAACTGATGCAGGAAGTTTTCGAAAGCACGAATGCTGATGAAATAATGAATGAAATCCAATTGTCAGAAGCAATAGAAATAGCGCTTGGACGATTACCCGAAAAAACGGCCCTGATATTCAGGATGAGGAAATTGGATAATGTTTCAGTGAAGAAAATAGCGGCTCAGATGGGGCTGTCTGACCGAGCAGTGGAATACCACCTGACCAAATCAATGCGGGAGGTCAGGAAGCATTTACAGAAGTTTTTTTCTGATAACTAGCGGTTAAACCCGAATTAAAGAGATCTAAATGACAAAAGTGGAATTTGAAAAACTTACAGAAAGGTATAATGCTGGAAAATGTACCCCGGAAGAAATTGCCTTTGTGGAAAAGTGGGTGGATTTGAATTTTGGGATGGATGGTGATAAACTTGTGTTTGAAAGTGAGCCAGAGGCCACAATTACAGGGGAAGATATGTGGTTGAACATACAGGACGCAGCAGGCATATCCCGGAGGTGGGCGAGGCCATGGAGCCGAGAATGGTTTTTTTGGGGTATGGCTGCATCGGTGGCGCTACTATTGGTCGCGGGTCTTTTTTTATTCGGTAAAGATAAAAAAAGCCCGGAACTCACAATGACAGGTCTGGAAACACACAATACATCTGTCAATCGGCAACGTATAATACTTCCCGATAGCAGCGTGGTCACCCTTGCCAAAGGGGCAGGTATCATCACCAGCGAGAGTTATGGAGAACGTACTCGTACGGTCCGTTTGACGGGAGAGGCATTTTTTGAAATCAAACGAAATCCCAAGAAACCATTTCTTGTTTATAGCGGTGACCTGGTGACGGAAGTCCTGGGAACAAGTTTCAATGTAAAGCCGGAGCTTGAAGGAAAGACGATCGAAGTTTCTGTAGTCACTGGAAAGGTGTCGGTATACACAAGTGAAAAGGACCGTAACCAAAGACGGAGCGGGGTTATAATCAATCCGAATCAGAAAGTGGTATACAATACGGAATCGAAAACCATCCGGCAGGATATCGTTGAGAATCCGAAAATAGTATTGCCTGATGCTCCCGAACTGATCTTCAAATTCGACGAAGTGCCGGTGGAAACTGTACTCTCAACACTGCGCCATGCTTATGGGATGGAAATCGTAGTGAACAATTCGGGGCTGAATGACTGCAAGTTTACTGGTAATCTCAACGGATTCGATCTGTTTAAGCAGTTAAATTACATTTGCGATGCCATCGACGCGCAATATGAAGTCAGGGGCACTACCATCTTCCTTACGGGTAATGGCTGTAAAGATTCCGGCTGAAAAGTACTGCGCTTGGAAGCCTATCGCTTTTTAATAATAAGTGCAGTAAAAACGTATAAAACAACCTGGTTTGAAAGTCAGTATTGTGCCAATTTCAAAGGCATGTCGCTTACAGTTCAAACGGTAGCTCAACCTTTAATACCCGAACCACCTGAATCCGAATAAGCACACTTATTTTAAGTTCCTAAACCCATTAACCTTTACGAATCTTATGGACAAAAAATTACTTATCCCTTTGTGGATTGGCAGGATGATGCAAGTAGCAATACTTCCTTCGATCTTGTTTTTTGCTTGCTGTGTACCCTTGTATGCATTCGAAACGAGTGGACAAAATGTGCTGGAAAAGACCGTGTCGCTGGATGCGCAGGGCGTGCGACTCAAAAAGGTGCTTTCTATTATTGAGGAACAGGCTGATGTGCGGTTTATTTATAGTCCCAGCTCGATCGATGTCCATCAGAAAGTAATTTCAAAAGCAGATAATAAAAGATTGGATCTTGTCCTGAAAGAGTTGTTTCAACCTCAATCGATTGGCTTTTCGGTCTCAGAGGGTAAAATAATAACCTTAAAGCGGATTGTACCTGTTGAATCCAACGAGAGCAAAACACCGCAAGCACAGGAAGAGAAGTCAAGTACGGAAGTTAAAGGCAGCGTCAGCGACGAAAAAGGCGAGCCGCTGCCTGGTGTGACCATTTTGGTCAAAGGGATGCAGCAGGGGACAATCTCCGATCAGAATGGAAAGTACCAGCTGATTGTCGCGGATAACAAAGCTGTGCTTATTTTTAGTTTTGTCGGTTATCTCAGCCGTGAGGTTGAAATAGGGGCCAGGACTACAATCGATATTTCTCTTCAGACTGATACCAAAGCGCTGAGTGAGGTGGTGGTAACAGCGCTCGGCATGTCCAAAGAGAAGCGAATGCTGGGGTTTTCAGTGACCGAGGTGAAGGGCTCAGACCTGGCGGCCACTCAGCAGTTGAATCCCGTCAATTCGTTAATGGGCAAGGTGGCAGGCGTACAAATTGATCAGAGTGCTTCCGGGCCTTTTGGGAATTCGCGAATTGTTATAAGAGGAAATTCAACGTTAAGTCAGAATAATCAACCGATCTTCGTAGTCGATGGAGTGATTATCGACAATGAATCGGTCGCCGGCGGACGTGATTTTGCTAATAACCTTTCCAATCTGAACAGTGAGAATTTTGAAAGCGTTTCGATTTTGAAAGGCTCTTCGGCCGCGGCCCTGTATGGCTCAAGAGCCATTAACGGTGTTGTGCTTATCACAACGAAGAAGGGTATTAAATCGGATCGGATCGGGATTGATTTTTCCCAAAATTTCATGATTTACAATCCATACAAAGGCCCTAAATTTCAAAATGAATTTGGCGGAGGCAGCGTTGGCGCATTTTTTACCGATGCACGGGATCCAAATTATCAGCCCAATCAAATGTGGACAACAAAAGTGTTCCCGATAGACCCGATCACCAACGAACCTTACATTGACCCCGCCATCAACCGTGAAAATGAAAACTGGGGTCCGCGATTCGCCAATCAAAAAGTTCGTAACTACGATGGTACGTGGACAGAGTATAAAGCAGTGCCCAATAACTATCTCGACGCGTTTCGGAATGGTACTCTAAGTACGACCAGCTTTGCATTCTCGGGAGCCGGGGATAAAACTACCTATCGGTTTGCGGCTACGCATGATGGGCAGACCGGCATCTCCGTGGGGAACAAGATGGATCGGAACAACTTTAATTTGAGGATTACCCATCAGCTTGCCAAATGGCTTGGTACGGATCTTAGCGCTGGGTATACTTCCAGCGATAACACCAATCCTCAAAACCTCGCCTGGGCCCCATATACAGATACATTTGCTGGCGATAACTGGGGTGTTGCCTACACCTGGATGTTTCCAAGAAACTATGACACCAAGTATTGGAATCAACAATCAAGATACACCAGTCAGGTATACGGCGGATCACCAAGAGGAACCAATCCAAACGAACCCAACAAAGTAATGGCGCCGGAGTTTTGGTTCAACATGCACAACACCGTCGCCACAATGGAAACAAGAAATTTTATAGGAAGATTTGCTTTGACCGCAAACTTGGCCAAATGGGCTAAATTCGTTGTGGAGGGGAACATGAACAATAATTATGGCAAATACGAGAACAAGGCACTAGGCCAGTTTACCGATTTTAGCGGCGGGTCTTACACCCTAAATCAGTCGAAGAAGGAGAGTGGTTTTATAAAAGGTATCCTGCTGTTCAATAATATCACAATAGCCAAGGATTTGGGATTTAGTGGTTTTATAGGCGGTGAAATGTACAACTCCATCAGTTCTTTTGCACAGGGAACCACCTCTGGTGGGCTAATGGTTCCTGGTAATTATTTTATTGCTAATTCAGTTAATTCGCCACTTGTTACAGGAGGGATTAACTATAACAAGAAAATAAATTCTGTATATGCCAGTGCAGATTTTGATTATAAAAACCAACTTTATCTGTCAACGACCTGGCGTGGAGACTGGTCTTCGGCACTAACTTATAAAAACGGCACCGGAAATAATTTTTACAACTATCCTTCGGCAAGTCTTTCATGGATTGCTTCGGAGACGTTCAAGCTTCCAGCCATCATTACATTTGCCAAGTTACGAACGAATGTGGCGGCTTTAGGGAAGGATACTGATCCTTTCGTGATCAATCCCGGGTATAGATTCGCATCGAAGGTAATTGGTATGCCAGGCGAACCCACAAGAGCCGAATTTAGTTCTAACACGACATTGTCGAGTAAACTGAAACCGGAAAGAAAAATCTCCACTGAGGTCGGCATGGAAGTTCGATTTCTGAAAAACCGTGTGGGTTTTGATCTTACCTTTTATCAGGATAATACGTACAATCAAATCGTTGATATCTCGACACCCATCGAGACAGGAGTTTCCGGGGTCAAGATCAATGCGGGTAATATTCAGAATAAGGGCCTTGAAATCTCTTTGGACGGGCGCCCGGTGCAGACAAAGAATTTTCTTTGGAATTCCCGTCTGACTTTCTCCCGAAATAAGAATTTGATCGTATCCCTTGCGGAAGGGAGGTCAGATTTTTTCCTTGGCGGGGCGGCTTTTGATGCAAGTTCCTGGGCAGTCGTTGGGAAGTCATATGGTACAATCCGTTCCACTACGCAATCCCTGAAATATATCAACCCTGAAAATACTGTCGATCCAAGAAACGGAATGACTGTGCTCGCCTGGCGGAATGATGCCCGGGCTGCCTTTCCACAACGTAGCAATAAATATCAGGATATAGGCAACATTAATGCACGTTTCAGAGGTGGATTCTCAAATGATTTTTCTTATAAGAGCTGGTCACTGAATGTGTTGTTAGATGCCAAAATCGGAGGTGACATGGCTATGTCATCCATCCGGTCGGGAACGCACACGGGGGTACTTCCCAATACATTGTTTGGGAGAGATGCCGAGCACGGAGGAATAACCTGGACGAGCAAATATGACGGAATTAAGTATGATGATGGAATGATAATTGACGGCGTATTCGCAAAAGGACAAAAGGTGACTTTGGCGGATGGAACTTCTGCTGATGTTGGCGGGATGACTTTTAAGGAGGCCTACACCGCCGGATTGGTTGAACCCACCCACGCTCCGCAATTTTATTACCGCTATGCGTCCTCTTCAACCGGTGTGTCGGATTTTTGGGTCGTCAAAAGCAGTTGGATTGCACTTCGCCAGGTTATGCTGTCGTATACACTTCCAAAAGTTATTGCTGCCAGGATGAAGGTTAGCGGTATTTCAATCAGTCTCATCGGCAGGGATCTGGGATATATCTATAATTCATTGCCTTTTGATTTAAACCCTGCCTCTTTAAACTCAAATCTGACCTCTGCGGTAGGAGAGGAAGGTTTTTTGCCGATGATCAGGTCATTTGGCGGATCTTTAAAGGTTCAGTTGTAAAATCTTTTTGGTTGTCATAAATATTTAATTGAATAGAAATGAAGAGGAATAGTTTATATATCATCGGTGCGGCACTTATAAGCTTGTTTACAGGCTCCTGCACCAGGGATTTCGAAACCGTCAATGTGAATCCCAATATTGTTTCTGATGTTGATGTGCGGCTTCTTTTTACTTCGTCACTTGTACCGATACAAACATCCCGCGGGGCGGAATTTTGGAACGAAGGCTTTACACATTTTTTGTCGGCATGTCAATTGGTGACCGGGCAGAGCTACGCGGTATCAACGACCGCTGTCAATGGACGCTACAACCTTTTTTATACAAGTGTTCTTCCTAACCTGGTCGAGATGAGAAGGTTGATTGCACTCAAATCAGATAAAGAGAAGTTCGAGCAGATTAATGCGATCACCTATATTCCGCAGGTTATGATGGCTTTAAAGGTAAGCGACATGAACGGCTCCATGCCATATACCGAGGCGAACAAGGGCAGGGATGAGGCCAAGTATAATCCCAAATATGATAATCAGGTGGCATTGTATACAGTGTGGTTGAAGGAGTTGTCCGACGCTATCGCTACACTTCAAAAGAATTCCAGCAATCAGGTCTCATTTGGAAACAATGACGTTTTTTATGGGGGTGACGTGACAAAATGGATCAAACTCGCTAATTCTGTGAAATTAAGAATTGCGGCGAGGTATCAGAATCAGGATGCGGCAAAGGCCGCACAAATATTCAAGGAAGTCATGGCAGATGCTGTTGGCCCTTTCAGTTCAGCTGCCGATCAGCTTGTTCATGCAAATCCTGCCTATTTTCCATTCGGAGTCGATGGTTACAACATCGATATATACAGCCGCCACTTTGCAGTTGGGACTGCTGTTGAGTTTCTGAAGTCGTCTGGTGATCCACGTCTTGGCATTTATTACGACAAAAATTCTCTTACAGGAAGTTTCAAGGATAGCCTTGCAAAATACAATAAGACGTTGCCGTCATGGGTAAATGTTGCCGATCCCTATGTGATGTACCAGGGCGGACCGGCGGACTTTCAGTCAAATCCATCTGTCAGCACCTATTTTGTCAATCCGTTTAACGGTGGTGGTGCCAATAGATATCAATTGATATCAACAGTGAACCGTAAATTCTTCGCACCGACTGTTGACCGAGGAAGTGGCACAGTGATTGATGTATTGTTTTCCTACGCAGAGGTTTGTTTTCAGATATCAGAGTTTATCCAAAAGGGCTATGGTACTGGTATTAACACGAAAGGAATTGCGGCTGACTGGTACAATAAGGGCATCCGCGCCTCTGTAAAGACCATGAACGATATTGCGGTTGCTGCCGGTTCTACGTCCTATGCTAATATTGATGCCTTAATTGATCTCCATCTGGCCAATCCGAAAGTGAAACTCGATGGGAGCAACGACCTCGAAAAAATATATATACAGTCACTTCTGAATTTTTATCGTGAGCCCAACGAGGCCTTTATGCTTGCTCGGCGCACCGGTTATCCAAAATCCAATTCAACTTTGCTGCCACGTGAGGCGGTAAGTGATGTGCTGCCCAGGAGGTGGTGGACAATCGACCCGGGTCAGGTTAATAATGCCAACTGGAGCGCGGCTATGACCGAGCAAGGTTTTACTCCCAACGATTTCACGATTTCCAAACTTAACTCCGAAAGGATCTGGTTTGACAAGAAATCACCGGATTTCGGAAAAGGGAATTAAGGAAAATCAAGCTGGAAAGATCATTAAAAGTGTGATGCGGCATCGTTATTGGGGCTCATCGATTTATAAAAAATTACAATGTCAGGACGCAAACAATTCCTAAAGCAACTAGGCGTGGTGGCCGGCGCTTTCTCAGCGAGTACTTTGTTCGATCAATTGCATGCCGCAGATATCTCCTCTGCCAACAGCAAGGTGAAACTTCTATCACCGGCCCAGGTCGCTACGGACGAAGATTACTGGAGCACCATCCGGCAGGCGTATACAGTGAATCCTAATTTAATCAATTTGAACAATGGCGGGGTGAGCCCGTCGCCCCGCGTTGTTCAGGAGGCCGTGGAACGTTACAATAAACTCTCTAATGAAGGTCCGTCCTACTTTATGTGGGAAATAATTGATCAGGGCCGGGAGCCGTTACGTGAAAAACTGGCCGACCTGGCCGGTTGCAGTAAAGAGGAAATTGTGATCAATCGCAACGCAACGGAGTCTTTGAACACGGTAATTTTCGGTTTGGAGCTTAAAGCCGGAGACGAAGTTATTGGTTGCAAACTGGACTACCCCAATCACATGAATGCCTGGAGGCAAAGGGCCTTACGTGACCACATTGTGTACAAACAGTTGAACTTCAACTTCCCGGTCGAGGATGATGAAGAGATCGTTGCTGCTTTTGAAAACGCCATTACGCCAAGGACTAAAATCATACATGTTACACATGTGATAAACTGGGTGGGGCAGATTCTTCCTGTAAAAAAGATCTGTGACATGGCTCATCGTCATGGTTTGGAGGTGGTATGCGACGGTGCACACTCGTTCGGGCTACTGGATTTCAAAATTCCAGAGTTGGGCTGTGATTATTTCGCTACATCATTGCACAAGTTTCTAAGTGCGCCTATCGGAAGCGGTATGATGTGGATCAAGCGGGATAAGATCTCAAAAATATGGCCCCTATTGGCCAATGGAGACCCTCGTGGGACAAACATCAGGAAATTTGAAACACTGGGTACGCGCAGTTTTCCAATCGAACAAGGAATCGGCGAAGCTATTAATTTTCAGCTGGCGATTGGCAATAAGCGAAAAGAAGAGCGTGTAAGGTATCTTAAAAATTATTGGGCTGAACAAGTTGTCAGTGTTCCGAAAGTAAAGATCAAGACCTCTCTTAAATCAACTTATTCTTGTGCAATCTGCGGCGTGAGCATAGATGGAGTAAGTCCGAAGGATCTAGAGCGTGCTTTGTTTAATCAGTACAAAATTCATACCGTTTCGATTGAATATGAAAACGTTAGCTGTGTGCGTGTAACCCCTCATGTATATACAAGTTTGCGGGAACTTGATAAACTCGTTCGTGCGATCAAAGAGATCTCTGCTTCTGCCAAATGAAGTTCGCCAAAGAAGAAACTTTTGACGCGGTTCTCACGGAGACTCCGGCCAAAAGCCAACTATTGATCCGGTTGTCCAAAGAGATGGCGAGAGGTATTCAATTAATTTATCCGTCTTCATGACTACATCAGTTTGTTTTCGACAATAGTTTTTCAAAATCATCCGAGCGGTAGTAGAACGATCCGCCGATTTTGGATGGTTTGAGCTAACCGTTGATCCTGAGGTTTTGTAATGTCCCTCGCGAGATTTGCAGGATCTTTTTGACCTCATTCCCTTTCAGGACAATATCCGGGACAAAAAAAGCAAACCATATATGGTAAAGGACAAGTTGTAAAGGCCTCACAAGCTTGCAATGATCCGTGCGGTGTCGGCCGTATTACTCCATTTTCAATGGCTCCAAGATTGGAAACGCTCAAAACGGAAGAATCCGGCACGAGCAGTTATTGAAGTAGCCGATTATTATATCTGCTTCGATGTAATTTTCATTTCTGGCAAATTTACACTTTGACTTCCTTTTTCAAATCCTGGATACCCCATTACTGAATCGTCAATAGATGGGCTGACCCAGTTAGGGACTCGCCTAAAAGTTTCACCCAACGCGTTATTTGCTCTTACCCTGTCGCTCAGTAAGTCCGTTATTACGACGATCTAATCCTGGCCATAAAGTAGATGCCGCGGCAGCGTTGCTTGTAAATTATCAGACTAAGAAATCAGCAAGTTCAAGAAAATGTATTAGCCCGATCCTGTGATGGGTCTTCAAAAGAACCAATTAAAATGATGGAAAAAACAGATGAGCAGCAACCGTTACGGCCGGAAGGTGCAGCAAAGGCGCCGGCCGATTATTTTACTGGAATCGCCTGGATAAAAACGTTGGTGGGGCCCAATGATCAAACAGACTGCACAGTAAGTGATGTAACTTTTGAGGCAGGCGCAAGAAATAATTGGCATACACATCCTAACGGACAAATTTTATTGGCGACCGCAGGGACGGGCTATTACCAGGAGTACGGGAAGCCTATTCAACTTCTTAGGGTGGGAGAGGCGGTTAACATTGCTCCTGACATTTTGCATTGGCATGGCGCTAGCACAAATAGCAGATTTACACATCTCGCAATCAATCCCAATGTCAGCAAGGGTGGAGCGGTTGTTTGGTTACAACCGGTTTCGGAGCAAGAGTATAAGAGCTATTCCGATGAATAATGTTGCACTGGTGATAAACTAATTGACCATCAACTCTTAAGGAGTGACTGACAATTATTGAAAATTTTATACCTTTCAATAAATCAGATCATACGGTTTTCAGCGTCATCATCGCTTACTTGATTCAGCATGGAACACTACTATCAGGGATTTTTTAACTATGTCGAAGAGATTTTGACCTTGCCTGATGAGGATAAAGCGTCGATTCGCAGTATGTTCAAGCCAGTCTTTGTGCCAAAAGACACCATTATCGAACGGGCGGGGCAAGTACCTGAATTCCATAATTTTATCGTATCAGGCCACATGAGAAATTTTCATTTGGAAAAAGATGATATGGAAATCACAACTGACCTGAATGATGGCCCCCGCTTTTTTACATCCTATTATCATTTCATGAACCGTAGCGTTTCCAACGAAAATTTACATTGTATTACCGATTGTGAGCTGCTCAGGATCAGCAGGGATGATGTAGATTCTGGGGCTGAACACAGTACCACTCAGAAAGACTACACAATTCAGATTCTGAACAGGCACCTTCAGGAAGACAAAAACCGAATCAACGACATGGCAAATCTTTCCGCAGAAGACCGCTATCATAAATTTCTGATGGAGAAGCCCAGCATTATCAGGCACGTGCCGCTACGTTATATTGCTTCTTATCTGGGCATCACGCAACGGCATCTAAGCAGGTTGCGGGGATAGATCGGCTGGAAAACGCTCACACATAAATAAAGCCGTTCATCCTTATTGGACATTTGTCTAACCATCAAATTTGTGGGAGGGGTTAAGTTTAGCAAGAACTTAACAGCCACTTTGCCATGATGACAAATTCCAATGTCCCACTATTTGAAAAAGAAAAAGCTTCACTTTCATCCCGAATCCTGACTTTTGCTGCAACCGCCTGGCTCGGAGTCGCTACGATCGGGCAATGGATATTCGGGATTTACATTCTTATGTTTTACGGTAAAAGCACCCTAACGGGTGAGTTTGAAAAGTGGAATAAAGTTCTGCCGCATGGTTATGTGGAAGGGGATTGGAAGGGAAACCTTGTGGTTGGAATGCATGTGTTACTGGCTGCGGTTATCGTTATCGGCGGGCCGCTGCAACTAATTCCGCTGATAAGAAGGCAGCTGCCCAGGTTTCATCGCTGGCTTGGTCGGGTATATGTCTGCACCGTAATCCTTGTTGCAACAGGCGGACTGATCATGATTTGGAGACGAGCTGGCTTGTTTGACTCCATTCGACACATCAGCATCAGCGTTCAAGCCATCTATATTGTTTCGTTTGCTATAATCGCCGTCAGGTATGCACGTTCCGGCCGATTCGAATTACACAGTAAATGGGCATTGCGGTTATTCATGGTGGCCAACGGCGTTTGGTTTTTTAGGGTGGGGTTGATGTTCTGGTTACTTGTCAATGGTGGGCCAGTCGGTTTCGATCCGGAGACATTTACCGGCCCGTTTTTGACCGGCCTTTCGATATTTAGCTATGGAATTCCCCTCTCGCTGATTGTATTGGAAATGTATTTTTACGCCAAAAAAAAACAGAATAAAGTATTTAGCCTATTCACATCAGTCACTATTTTGATTTTTACAGTCGTTATGGCGGTCGGCATTTTCGGTGCTACGATGAGCATGTGGTTACCCAGGATGAAGTAGTATCGCAGCCGAACTGATGCAACTTTGCAATTTAAAATTTGGGATATAAAAGAAATCAAATTTTGCAGTCACTTTTAACGCAATCGTGCCGGGAGGTTTTTCTGGTTTTAACGTAGTTTTTGGAGGGAATCGTGAAGCCGATGGTAAATCCTATTCACGTCTCAATGCTCATGGATTTTACTGGACGTCTACAGAAACTCCTGATAGAACAGCCAGGTTCTATAATGTTGGGTCCAATTGGCTAATCCTTGTCCGCCACGGAGGCAGAGACAAACGAAGAGCGGTATGCGTCTGTTGCGTTCGATTTGTGGAAAAGTAGCGTTTTACTCTGTCTTCTTGGTATGTAAATCTGTGCAGCGAAACAGACGGTCAAGGTCTACATTCAGCCTAAATATTTATTGATATTTGCATAGATGTCGTCTTCCATTTCTCGAATCCGAGATAAAGGCAACGCTCCCTGAGTGCTTAATGCGACTTCTAATTGTTTACTTTCCGTCGGATCAAGAGGGAATATCCTGATTGATAAATGGTCCGCAAAGACTGTATCCGATAGCACCAATCTTATAACCACCGGATTTTTATTCAACCATTCCTGGTTTGAAAGTGCCAGGGATTTGGGATTTAAAACGCACAAGAAATCGTAAAAACGCTGATCAAATTTGAAAATTAGGATGGGAATGTTCGAGGTGTAGTCAATTCTTAGTTGAATTTTGGAGTTTACTGCCAGCATGTCATCTTTGAAATGCGTATTCTTTAAAATGACATTCAGAGAGTCGGAAGTTGGTTGTAATCTCACAACATCCTCAGGAGAAGCTTGCATAAGTTATTTATTTAGAAAAATGGTTTCAGTCACGAAGTTTACACATTTTTTGAATCGACAGAAGGTCACAGTTGCGATGATATTTGGTTGGTATGTTCCCTGTCAAGCCAAAAGAGCATGACCCTGAAAGCGGGAACCAGTAATGTGTGGCTTAACAAAAAGTTGTATGAAAAGTCAAAAGTTTATGAAAGGTAATCATTGAACAAGACCGTTTGCTTGAAAATACTTGCTGCGGAAGAAATATCTCGATCTAACATGAAATTTTTAAATCATTTAAATATCTAGTTAACTTTAACACATGCTGGAAAAAGATATAATGAATCGTCGAAGTTTTTTTGCAAACTCAGTTGCCGGGATCGGCTCTTTGCCATTGGCTTCGCTTTTTGATGGAAATGTGCACTTCATAAAGCCACTTAAGGTGGTCTGCGTCGGTGGCCATCCCGATGATCCCGAGACAGGTTGTGGTGGAACCCTTGCCAAATTTGCTAATGCCGGTCACGACGTAACAATTATTTATCTGACAAACGGAGACGCTGGAATTAAAGGTAAAAATCATGAGGAAGCGGCTGCGATACGGACCGAAGAGGCCAAGAATGCTTGCAAGATATTGAAGGCCAAGCCAGTTTTTGCAGGACAGGTAGACGGAGATTCGATCGTGAACAATGAGTGGTATACGAAGATACAGAAACTGCTGGAAGCTGAAAATCCAGATATCGTTTTCACGCACTGGCCTGTTGATTCTCACAAAGACCACATGGCTGCAAGTCTCTTGACGCAAAAAGCACATTTACAAATGGGGAATAAGTGCCCATTGTACTTTTTTGAAGTTTACACCGGCTCGCAGACCCAGAATTTTAATCCAACCGATTTTGTAGATATTACGGATACGCAGGCGCAAAAACGAAAAGCCGTCTTTTGCCACGCAAGTCAGGGATTTGTCTCTGATGCGTTTTACCACAAATTTCATGGTATTATGGAAGATTTTCGTGGGCTTTCAATCTCAGTGAAGGGCGCGGAGGGTTTTGTGAAGTTGACGAGTACAAAGAGTTTGATTATTTAGAGGGCGCCCAAGCTTACCGTTTCCCTGACTATTTGTGTGGACTGACCTGCGATTAAGAAGAAAGTACGTGCAATGGTAGCTCAGGATAATTATTGATTGGCTCTTATAATTAGTCATCTATTCGCCTCTGTGACAATTCAAGCTGTAATTCCCCCAATCTGTGACGAAGCCGATATTCGCAGTGCGACCATTCCATCAACCGGCATCCGACAATATTATTCTTCTTAATAGATGCCACCTATTGAAATATAGAATTAATCGATTGTGATTATCTCTTTCAATATTATAACTTTATCGGCCTGCAAGGAATAGAACATGCAGGCAAGTGTTGATTTAATACATGAACTTATCAAAATGGAAAACGAATCAAACGACATTAGTAAATGCCCTTTTCATAACGGCACTTTGAATCAAAATGACAACGTGAAACAAAGTGTTGGCGGTGACGGCACCAGAAACCGTGACTGGTGGCCTAATCAGTTGAAGCTGAATATCCTTCGTCAGCATTCGGCGCTCTCTAACCCAATGGGGGACGAGTTTAACTATGCCGAGGCTTTTAAAAGCCTCGATCTGGAAGCATTGAAGCAAGATCTTCATGCACTCATGACCGACTCACAGGACTGGTGGCCCGCCGACTTCGGTCACTATGGTCCTCTGTTTATCCGCATGGCATGGCACAGTGCGGGTACCTATCGGGTGGGCGATGGTCGTGGCGGTGCTGGCTCAGGCCAACAACGTTTCGCTCCATTGAACAGCTGGCCCGATAACGTAAGTCTTGACAAAGCCAGAAGGCTGCTTTGGCCCATTAAACAAAAATATGGCAATAAAATTTCCTGGGCGGATCTAATGATCCTTACCGGGAATATAGCACTGGAGTCTATGGGCTTTAAAACGTTTGGCTTTGCAGGGGGACGGGCAGATGTGTGGGAGCCGGATGAAGACGTTTACTGGGGATCGGAAACCACCTGGCTTGGCAACGACCAGCGCTACGGAAAAGGTTCGGAAGGGGTTTCGGCACAAGGCGTAGTATCATCCGATGACAACCCCGATGGCCGCATGCATTCGCATGATTTGGAGAAGCCGCTCGGTGCTGCTCACATGGGGCTTATCTATGTTAACCCGGAAGGGCCAAATGGTAATCCTGATCCTATTGCAGCCGCAATTGACATTCGCGAAACTTTCGGCCGTATGGCTATGAACGATGAAGAGACAGTTGCTTTGATCGCAGGTGGACACAGCTTTGGTAAAACCCATGGCGCGGCCTCATCCGACCATGTGGGTAAAGAGCCGGAAGCGGCTGATTTGGAACTGCAGGGTTTGGGATGGAATAGCAGTTATGGGTCAGGCAGCGGCGCTCATGCCATTACCAGCGGGCTGGAAGTGATATGGACGACGACACCCACGAAATGGAGTAATAATTTCTTCGAAAACCTGTTTGCTTTCGAATGGGAATTGACGAAAAGCCCTGCAGGTGCCCACCAGTGGGTAGCCAAAGACGCAGGAGATATTATCCCTGATGCTTATGACGCTTCAAAAAAGCATGCACCCACGATGTTGACGACCGACTTGTCTTTAAGATTTGATCCGGCTTACGAAAAAATATCCAGGCACTTTCTGGAAAATCCTGACGCGTTCGCCGATGCGTTTGCCAGGGCATGGTTTAAATTAACGCATCGTGATATGGGCCCGCGTGCTCGCTACCTCGGACCAGATGTACCGCAGGAAGAATTGATTTGGCAGGATCCAATTCCTGCAGTTGACCATGCATTGATCGATGAAAGTGACGCTGCCACCTTGAAGGCAAAAATATTAGCGTCCGGATTGAGCGTATCTGAGCTTGTTTCCACAGCATGGGCATCTGCAAGTACGTTTCGTGGGTCCGATAAACGCGGTGGAGCTAATGGCGCCCGCATTCGTCTGGCTCCTCAAAAGGATTGGAAAGTAAATAATCCAGTGCAGCTGAAAAAAGTGTTGAACGTTCTGGAGGGCATTCAAAATGAATTCAATGGCCTGGCCGGTAAAAAGGTTTCATTTGCTGACCTGATCGTACTCGCCGGTGGTGCAGGTATCGAAAAAGCTACGGGACATACGATCACCGTTCCTTTTACACCGGGTCGCATGGATGCGTCTCAGGCGCAGACAGATATTGAATCAGTTGGATATCTGGAGCCTGTCGCTGATGGTTTCCGTAATTATAAAAAAGCCAGCTTTACTGCGTCTACGGAAGAACTCTTGGTTGATAAGGCACAATTGCTGACTCTGACAGGTCCTGAGCTCACAGTGCTGATAGGAGGTTTGCGCGCATTGGACACAAATTTCGACGGTTCTAAAAATGGTGTTTTTACCTCGCGCCCCGGTCAACTTACCAATGATTTTTTTGTAAACCTGCTGGATATGAGTACTGCCTGGAAAGCAATGTCCGACGACAGGGAATTGTTTTTGGGAAGTGACCGTGCAACAGGCCAACCAAAATGGACTGCCACCCGTGCCGATCTCTTGCTAGGTTCCAACGCTGAACTGAGAGCGATTGCTGAAGTATACGGAAGTGGTGATGCCCAGGAGAAATTTGTAAAAGACTTCGTGTCGGCGTGGACTAAGGTGATGAATCTGGACCGGTTTGATCTGGCTTTACAGTAAGTTGAACCGAATAACTGAAAAGGGCCGTTCAGATCATCTGTGCGGTCCTTTATTTATTTTAATCAGAAACCTTATGCTCGACATTGTCATTGAAGCCCGCCGCGCCGCGATCAGCGAATCGGTAATGGTTAAGCGAATTCTTCCTTTTCGTCTCCGCAGGATGGTCGGGCCATTTATTTTTATGGACCATGCGGGGCCTATAGCAAATATTCCTACTAATCCCTCGTCGCTGGACGTGCTTCCGCATCCGCATATCGGACTTTCGACAGTGAGTTATCTTTTCGGAGGGCAGGTTACACATCGCGACAGCCTTGGTGTAGAGCAGATCATCCGGCCGGGGGAAGTGAACTGGATGACGGCAGGCAGCGGCATTGCGCATTCCGAAAGATTTGAAGATCCTGCTGCGCTGGTGAATGGCTTGGAAATGATACAAACATGGGTCGCACTGCCTGAAAAAGACGAAGAATCAGCACCGTCCTTTAAAAATTATGCAACAACCGAACTTCCGATCTTTACTGACAACGGCGTATGGATACGCCTGATTGCTGGTGACGCTTATGGCCTGAAAAATGACGTGAGAACACACTCTCCGCTGTTTTATCTGCATGTTGTGCTGACTAAAGGGGCCAGGTTCGGTGTGCCGACGGGGTATTCCGAACGCGGTTTTTATATTGTAAAAGGATCGGTTGAAGTATCGGGCCGGTCTTATCAACAAGGACAAATGCTGGTGTTCAACAAAGGCGTGGATCCGGTCATTGTAGCCAATGAAACCACGACCCTTATGATGCTGGGTGGGGAGCCACTTGGGGAACGGTTTATCTGGTGGAATTTTGTGTCGTCCCGCAAAGACCGCATTGATCAGGCAAAGGAGGATTGGAAGCAAGGAAGAATCATACTGCCACCAAACGATGACCATGATTTTATCCCGCTGCCGGAAGACAACACGCGCCCGGCAGGAGCAGGAGCTCCCCCTCCCGAAGCGCTTTCTTAGCTAACCTGATCCTCCAATGGACTGTTTTAATGGGACTTATTTACTATATTAAATAAATTAGGATGACTAACGCTATATACAAAGGTTTACGTTGAAAAATCCCTCTCTTACTCGTTCAAAGCAATCTCCACAGCTCCATCCTTGCCATTGTCACCATATTTTTTTACTGCTTCGTCCGGGCGTAATTCGACAAGGCGGTATTTTACGAATTTGGTACGGCTGAATTTATGATTTTGATGTGTGACTTATTCCCTAGGCACAAATCATGCAAATGAGTTAGAATCAATACTTGATCGCTCAGGCACATTCGTTGGTCTCGAATGGAAGGCGATGTTGTACATATTGACTACGTCGAGGCCTATACATATAATAACCGAAAAATAGTTAGCAATAACTATTTCTCCTGGTATTTAGCTGTGTTAATTTTGAGTTACAATATCTGTTTAATCTGTTCAAAATCAGCGACTAACTGACAAAGTCAAAAAATTATTCTAATCTTTAATGGAATGATGAAATGAAATATGCAAAAAGAAATCCCCTCAGTGCTTTCCTTCTTCTCGTAATCTTTTCTACGGGTTGTAGCGACGCCAAAAAGGAGGACTGTCAACAACAAACAGACAACATCGACGCAGCAATTGATACCTACAACGCGAGTAAAACGAAAAGTAATTGTTCTGCAGTGATCTCGGAATTTGACGTTTTCCTTAAAAATAAAAACGATTGTGCAGACAAGGATTCTTACGCAAATTCATATGAAGCTTTTGTGACGGCAACCAAAAACTGCCAATAAACAGGATTTGGGCTCGCGGGTTTTCAGGCTGTTAACTTATGGGGTAAATAAAAAACAGCCACAAGATTTTGTATACCCTTGTGACTGCTCCTGAATTGTAAACATACAGACTTCTTTACTATACCAACTGAGGAATTTGTTTCTCAGGACCGGCTAATTTATGATTTATCTGACCGTTCATTGACCTCAAAAATACATAGACCACTACGCCCGTTACTACACTCATTCCGATTATTGTTTTCAAAGTTCCCATAGTTCAGTTGTAAAATTATGTCCACATTATTTATCATGTAGATTCTGTTACAAAAACAGTTCCAGCAAAGGATGGGTTTGGGAATCTATTAATTTCAAACCATAAGCATGTGAAAATCTCATTTGAGCAAAGTTCCGTCTTTCATTTTTTCAAGGGTTTTTTCAAAGGACGCGTGAGAGTTGCCGGTAATCCTTTGCGCCTCTACAGCTTTGGTCTGCCATTCGATCGCTTCTTCTTTCCTGCCGAGCTTATACAAGAGCTGGGCGTAGGTGTCAATATAGGCAGAGTTTCCCAGGCGCATGGGGTGAGCGGTATCCTTGTATAGGCTGTTAAAGAATTCCTGACACTGGTATGACCATTTTAGTGCGCGTTCCAGGTCGTCGGCTTTCGAGGACATCTGAAAAACATGCCAGGCGTGTTCATTCAAATCCAGATGGTACAAATGTGACTGAGGCATCTGGGGGTGAGACTGTTTTGTTTTGGATCCGGAGATCGCAATCTTTGCCGGATTCATAAGTTTTTCGTCCATCCGCCTTAGCGAATCCGCCGTTAGACGCATATGGATATTATCTAAAAACTGTCCTGCCTCGCGGATATACTGCGTTGTGTCTCTAATTTCATAATAGTATCGAACCGTGTTACGCTGGCTGGCGACCATTCCCTGCCAATAGTCGGGATTGTAAGTGCCCTGTACAAAATGGCTGAGCTGAAACGCAAGATTGCGGTCCTTTTTCGCAATCGCTTTTTGCATGGTAGTAGAAATAATAGCGTTATTCATCGCCACCGCTTCCTGATAAGGGCCAGTCCTGTACATACTGTCGATTATCTGACGCGGGGTTATAGCCTGTATCGCCTTATATACTTTGCTATCGATTGAAGGGCCGTGTGCATAGATGAATTTTATTATCCTGAAGTTGCTAAGCGAATCTAATGGAAGTCCACCTGTATATTTTTCGAGAAGTTCATCAACCGGCATACCCGCCTGCCTGCGTTTGATGATATATTCTTCCAGAAACTTCTGAGATCTTGCACCGGTGCTGTATTCCCTGGCATAATCATTCAATTGCTTTCCCACCCTTCTTTTTAAAGCGAGGTCTGCCTGTTCTGCATACATGAATCCTGCACCGGCTACACCATTGAGTCTGGTCAGAATGTTGGCGTTGGCATCAAGGAACAGCGATACCTGGCCTTTTTTAACATCAAATTTATCGGCAAGTTTTCGTCCTTCTTCGGTTTCGAGATTTGCTTTTAGCGAGATGTAATTTTGGCCGAATATGTCTTTGACATCGACGGACGCAAAGGCTTTTGAAGCAACTTCGTTACACTCCTCACAGCTATTATCTTCCAGGTGGAGGAAAATTAGTTTCTTTTCGGTCTTCGCCAGCATCGATACGTCTTCCCATGTTGATTTTCTTACAAAGTTTATTTGGCTAAATGCTGGTACGGCAAGAAAGACCAGGATTGAAGAGATAATTGTTTTCATTGTTTGGCTAATGATAATTTCTTCAAATGTAACCGGCAAAACCATAATTCTACAATGATTCGAATAAAAATTAGTTATCGATTTGCCTGACGATTTCACAATCTATTGGTCGCAATTTTTCGAGGGTAATTTTCGATTCTGACCAGTGAGAGCACGGTCTATTTCGAGTCGTTTTGAAATCGCTAAATGAAACCTTGGGGGGATAACGGTATTTGCGACCGGCGAGTTACATAATTCTGTGAATTTGGTATCTTTGAAAAGTTTAAACGAGTCCATCAAAACCGCCATTAAATTGAAAATTAACTGCAAAGTTCTAAAAAACTTCATTTTTTTTCTATTTCTTCTAATAAGCCTTTTTAATTGCTCAAAATCAAAAAATGTAGAGGAGCCAAAACCGAATGAGACGGAAGGATGTAAGATAGTTGGAAGGGTCTATGAGACAACTTCCTACGATGCTTTGGGAAATATTACTTCCAATCCTGCAAAATGGGAGAGAAATCACACGCTGAACGGGAAGTTGGCACCAGTCAAAACAGAGGAGAGCTATCAATCATCTGACGGAGGAAAAATTGTTATTAAACGAAATTATATAACTTTTTACGAATATGACGCCGACGATTTGCTTACAAGTACCAAAAGCAACGGTATTTATACATCCTGGCAGGGGGGCGGTTACGTTTCATCCTATGACACTGTATCAAATTTCAGTAAGTATCAGGACAAAAGGCTAGTAGAAGTATCGGCAGGAAAGAGCAGCGCAACTTCAAAGTACGAGTATTCTACCGATGGCAAATTGATTAAATTTATTACAACCGGCGATAATGGAAACAAGATAACAAAGACTTATTCGAATGGTGTCCTTACCGATGTCACGGAGTCTAAACCCTCACCGGATTTGGAAATGACCTACAATAAAATGGGATTTCAAAGTGTGGCTAAATACAAGGATATTTTACTCGAGTATCGATATTCCTACGATATTGCGGGTAACCTTATAAAGAGGGAGATGTATTCCAAAGATATTCTGCAATCTTATGCTGATTATGTTTACAATGCTCCCAATCTACAGCGTAAGGCAGATATTAATTTTAAGGGGCATCCAATAATTCCTTCCTTAGTTGGAGCTGACGCCAGATTATTGAAGCAAACAACCACTTTTAGTAGGAGGGCAAATGGCGGTGATTTTGTCAAAACGGGCCAATCTGATTATGTTTACGAATTCAATTCGACAGGATATTACAACTCGCTTCGTGTAAATTCAATTACTTATAAAACTGATGGGCTGGTTCAGAGCTCCACTAAAAGCGTAGAAACTTTTATTTATCAGAATTGCAAATAGAATGTTTTGCTAAACATTGATCAAGGAATAGCAGAAACCAAGTCTGCAATCGATTAGCTGCTCTGGCACCATAATCCTAAATAACGTAAAAAAAACCAGGAAAATAATCGATCATTCCTTCCTTGTTAAGCCGGTAGTTCAACAAAAAATGTCGTGCTGTAGCCCGTTTCTGACTCGAACCAGATCCTCCCGCCATGTGCTTCAACGATCTGCTTGCAAATCGAAAGTCCAATGCCGAAAGATTGTTCCCCTGCTGTTCCGGACCTTTTTTCTTTGTTGAAAGGACTGAAAATCTGATCTTTCAAGTTCTCCGGTATTCCTATTCCATTGTCCTGAACGGACAACAGCACCTTATCGGTTTGTATTTGTAAATTGACCCGAATTGTTGCTCCGAACGGGGAAAATTTGATTGCATTGCTTAACAGGTTACAAAACACCCGCCAGATCTTTTCTCTGTCCACAGGCACCCTAGCCCTGTCATAATGATAGTCAACAGCCTGCTGTTTCTCATTGGCCTTATTGGTTAGCATGTCGATGCAGGACTGCACAATGCCTTCCAGGCCAACTTCGCTTTTAGAAACAGTTTCTCGGGTGGAAGTTGACTGTAAAATTTGCCTGATCAACGTATTGGCCATTTGCCCTGACTGTTGAATGCCCGTTATCATAGCCTGCTGGTCTTCTGAGGGAACCTCATCCCAGAACACCAGTTGTGATGCTGAGATTATTGAGTTGATGGGGCTTCGCAAATCGTGTGCTACGATTTTCAATACCTTTTCATTTTGATGCGTACGTCCTTAAATTTTAAGGGAGGATACATTTTACCGTCTTGAAAGATGCACAAAAACATCTTTCAGGTACAATGATATCCAATAGATTGTGGAGTAAATGTCAACGTGTGTAACGTCGGCTAAACATACGCAGATATTGCAAATCTACCAAAGGCGACTTTGCGATTTGTCCGGCGCGCTTTTAGGATCACGATACGGTTGGTCAAAATAGCAATGCCCAATGATTGGGGCATCTTGAAAAAACCGAAGCCGGGAATGCAAACAAGATTAAACTGAAATTTTCGAGATCATCATCTGCCATTCAGCAGCTCCACAATTTTTTCATGAAGGCGGGCTGGTTGAAATGGTTTGGAGAGCGCGTCATTCATGCCGGCCTCGAGTGCCTTTTGTACCTCCTCGGCAAGAACTGTGGCCGAAAGAGACAGGATGGGAGTGTTCAGCTTTAATGTCTGGCGTATATTGCTGGCCGTTTCAAATCCATCCATCACAGGCATACGGGTATCCAGAATGATCAGATCAAAGACGTCATTTTCCAGTGCGTCAAGGGCTTCCTGGCCATTTTCCACCATTTTCGTCTCCACCTGCCAGGTAGTTAAATACCTCTTGATCAGTATCGAATTGATGTTGTTATCTTCTGCTACAAGGACTTTTTTTCCGGGAAAGGAAGGTAGTGCGGTGAACGGAACCAACGCAGGTTTTTCTGCACGCGTTCCTTTTTCTTCCGTAAGATTCAACTCGAAGTAAAAAGAACTTCCATTTTGCGGCTCACTTTTTACCTTTAATGCTCCCTGCATCAACTGAACCAGCTTCCTCGAAATAGTTAGTCCGAGACCTGTGCCGCCGTATTGATAAGATGTTTCTTTTGATGCCTGACCGTATTCTGAAAAAATATTGGCAAGGTTCTCTTTAGATATCCCAATTCCCGAATCAACGACCGAAAATCGGATCTGATGCTGATCTTGATTAGCGTACTGGTTGTCGATTTTCAGATGCACAAAACCTTTTGCTGTAAACTTCAACGCATTACCGATCAGGTTCATCAGGATTTGATTGAGCCTCATACCATCAACCAAAACACATTCGGGAATTTTGGGATCTACAAAGAGTTCGAACCCTATTTTCTTCTCATTCGCTTTGAATCTCATCATGTCCATGATCCCGGATGCCAACTGCCTGAGATCTGTTGATTTGGGAACAATAGAGAATTTTCCTTCTTCAATTTTAGAAATATCCAGAATGTCATTCAGAATGTTCAGCAATGATCCAGACGACTGACTGAGCATATCCAGAAGGCCCTTCTGCGATGCATCCAGCTCAGTGGCTTCCAATAGATTGGCTATCCCCAAGATGCCATTGAGCGGTGTACGGATCTCATGGCTCATATTGGCCAGAAAAGCTTCTTTTGTCTTTCTCGCCTTTTCGGCGATATTCTGTGCTTCAACAAGCTGTATCTCGTGAGCTTTTCTTTTTTCGATATCATGCAGGTTCACAAAAAGCTGCTTATTCCTGTACAAAATTCGGAGTTCCAGCCATAGGGGTTCACGCAGGCGGCCATAAAATTGGTCCTCTATCACGATAGCCTTGCCTTCCAGATAAGTACGTTTGACCAGCACTTCCTTAAGTCTGGACTGATCGGGCGACACCAGCAAGTCAAGCACAAAAGTGTTGACAAGATTCTCGGGCACTTGTCCCAGGATTGTTTGCACCGAAGGGTTGATCGACAATAGTTTACCAGTTTCCGGTTCTACTGTGGCAATGATATCCGGGGAATTGGTGATAATGGTCGCGTAGTTTTCCAGCTGTTTGTTTTTGTCCCTGATCTCCCGCTGACTTCGCGCGAGGCGTATCAGTGCATCTACTTTGGCGTTGGTAATAAATGGGTCCAGTGGCTTATACAGATAGTCAATAGCACCCGACTTTAATCCTCGTACCGCGTAGGACGACTCTTTGGAAATTGCAGTTACGAATACGATCAGGATTTCCTTGGTTTTTGGGTTTGACGCCAGTGTTTCTGCAAATTCAAAACCATCCATGCCTGGCATTTGTACATCGACCAGTGCTACGGCGATGTCATTTTCCCAAACGATCCGTAAAGCTTCATTCGGCGACGTGGTTTCATAAATGGCAATATCATCCCTGCTCAAAATGGCCCGTAATGCGATCAGGTTTTCCTCCCTGTCATCGAGAAGCAGTATTTTTGTCTTGTTCATATCCACGTTGAGCAGTGTTGTAATATTTTTTTGGTCATCCGTCAAACTATTATTTGCGTGATGACATTCTTTTGGAATCGGGGAAAGCGCATCGATCAAGGCTTTTTAAAAACCCAAAACCGGAATTACCGCATTGGTAAAAAGGATTTAACATTTTTGACGTGATGCCTGGATTTGTGTTTTTCGAATTCCCCTTACTGTATTTTCTGATAAATGTTTAACGACTCATTTACAATCCTGAAATTCTCCTCCATTCCTGAGTATCGAAGCCATTCCCGTTTGCCCAGACAAAGAAATCCAAACATAGACAGACTGTCATGGAGCAGTTTAAGCACTTTTTTTCGCTGTTCGGCATTAAAATAGATCATCACGTTACGACAACAGATCATTTGAAATTCATTGAAAACGCTGTCACCGGTAAGGTCGTGGACGGCAAAAACAATGTTCTTTCTGATTTCATGATGAATGACCGCGTGGTTGTACGAAACAGAATAATAATCTGACAAGGATGATGTTCCACCCGCCTGAAGGTAATTCTCAGAAAAACCACGTATCCCTGCCAGCGAAAAAATACCGTCTCTGGCCAGCGAAAGTACCCTTTGACTGATATCCGTGGCATAAATCATTGGTTGATCAGGCAAGCCAGCTTCTTTCAGAAATATGGATAAGGAAAATGCCTCTTCCCCGGACGCACAGCCGGCCACCCAAACCCGTGGAGAGGCATACGATTCCAGGTACCCAAAAACGTCTGATTTCAAGCATTTGAAAAAATCCGGATCACGAAACATCTCCGAATAATTCACGGTCAGGCCCTGAATTATTTCATAAGCGTCGCTGGTTTCAGGATTGATGTTTGCAAGCAGTCTTGGCAGGGTTATTTTATTTTTTTCAAGATATACCTTTGTGCGCCGCATCAATGAGGCCCGTGCGTAACCCGAAAAATCAAATCCGGAAACTTCCCTGATCTTTACAATCAGCGCTTCCAACCCTGAAGTATCTGTATATATCATGGATCAGGCAGCGTGCAGCCACACTTTAATGAGTGACAGTAATTGATCTATATCAACTGGCTTAGCCACATAATCATTGGCTCCGGCAGCCAGGCACTGCTGCCTGTCCCCTTGCATCGCCTTTGCAGTGACGGCAATAATAGGCAGGTCGACCCATCTGGTATTGCTTCTGATCCTTCGGGTTGCCTCAATACCATCCATTTCGGGCATCATTACGTCCATAAGCACCAGCTCAATACCGGAATCTTCTTCCAGCTTTTCAATCGCTTCCCTGCCGTTCATGGCGATAACAATCGTAAAACCTGCTTCTTCCAATACCGCACTGAGCGCAAATATATTGCGCATGTCATCGTCGGCAATCAAAAGCTTGCGGCCCACGAAAACCCGGTCCGAATGCACCTGAGCATTTGCTGAGTCCCTGATAACAGCGGGTGATTTGGCATAATTCGGACGGATATTTTTAAGGAAAAGCTTCACCTCGTCCAATAATCTTTCATTGGACTTCCTCGTTTTCATCACGATTGGATGCGCGTATTTCATTACCCTGGCAAGATCAGTCTGGGAAAGGTCCTCCGCCGTATTGACCACCACAGGCAAGGTTGCATACAAAGGATCTTGTTTGATCTCTTCCAGAAAATCAAGCCCGCTTGCGTCGGTTAGCCGGATATCCAGAATAATTCCGTCTACGGACTCCCTTGCCAGCATTTCCCTGGCTTCGGCTGCTGAATAGGCGTACAACACAAAAATGTTGTTTTCGGTCAAAAAATCACCCACATATTTACTGTGGAGACTGTCGTCCTCGACCAGCAGAATCCTTTGCCGAGACAGGTTTTTCCCTTCCAGTTTAAGCATGTCAAATATGCGCTCCGCCGCTTTTCTGCTCACCGGTTTTTGTATGAAACCAATCGCACCCTCCGCGCTGAAACTGCTTTCATCTCCTGCCGAAACGGTATGCACGGGAATTTGTCTGGTTTTTGGATTTGATTTGATTTGCTGTAATAATTCGGTGCCCGAAATGTCGGGTAGGTGCATATCAAGGATAATGGCCGTCGGCTTGAACGACTCAAGCAGTTGCATGGCGATTTCGCCGGTCTCGGCCAGAGCAACACTAAAACCACTGTTTTTGGCCCTGTCTGCCATATCTGCTGCGAAAAACGGATCATCTTCTATTAGTAGTAGCCGGTGCTCAGGTTCTTCAGGATGATTATCCATCGAACCTGATGGCGTCCGAATAATAGGATTTTCCGATTTTACAGCCTTGATTGAAACCGTCAGATCTTCCTCCAGAACCGGAATACTCACGGTGAATACAGAGCCTTCTCCAGGCGTGCTTTTCAATGAAAGCCTTCCGTCGAACAGGTTCGTGAGCTCACGGGTGATGGACAGTCCCAGCCCTGTTCCACCATATTTTCTGCTGATGGAGCCGTCGGCCTGCTGGAAAGCTTCAAAAATAGCCTCCTGCTTATCAGCCGGAATTCCGATGCCGGTGTCAGCGACAGCGAAATGCCACATGCCGCTCTCCTGCGAAACGGTAAAGGAAACGGCGCCAGGGGCAGATGTGAATTTGATTGCGTTGGAAAGCAGGTTTCTTAAAATCTGTAGCAGACTTAGATGATCCAGATACAGCGACGGTGGACAAGATTCCCCGCTTGAAACCTTCAGGGTAAGTCCCTTGGTTTCGGCGACCTTGCCAAAAGTGTTCCTTATTTCTGCAAGAAGCAGTTCTGTCTGAATATTTTCGTGTTCCAGTTCGACTTTTCCCGCTTCCACTTTGGCAAGATCCAGAATATCGTTGATGAGCGTAAGCAGGTCGCTGCCCGAATTGTGAATCACCGACGCGTAGCGCTCTTCCTCATCACTCAACCTGGCCGACTTATTTTCCGACAATATCCGGGACAAAATTAGAATGCTGTTCAATGGCGTTCGCAGTTCGTGGCTCATGTTGGCCAAAAACTCACTTTTGAACCTGCCGCTTCTTTCCAGCTCATCCGCCTTGATTTCCAGTTGATCGCGCGCTTCTTCGAGGGTCGACTTCTGCTCTTCAAGCATCACTGCTTTTTCTTCAAGTACTGTGTTGATCTGCCTCAGCTCTTCCTGTTGCACCCTCAGCTCTTCTTCCGAGACCTGCAGCAAAGCCGTTTGACGGGTGAGGTCGTCGTTCGTGGCAGTAAGTTCCTCCTGCTGGCTTTCCAGTTCCTCAGCCTGCTTCTGGGTTTTGTCCAAAAGCTCCTGCATCGTTTCCCTTGCCCGTGCTGCCATGAGCGCAATGGCCCCGTTGTCTGAGATCGCATCCAGCAGCTTAATGACTGCAGGTGGTGGTTTTTCAAAGAAGGCAAGCTCTATGATGCCAAGTACTTTACCTTCGAAAATCAGGGATTTGATCAATACCGTCCCCGGATTGCTTCTTCCGGCACCGCTGATGACCTGAAAATATCCTGGGACGACGTCCAGCTGTTTCAGCGGAGTGAGGTCCGTCACAATCTGGCCCAAGATTCCCTGACCAGGCAAGATGGTTTGCGGAACAAGACTCTTGTCATGAACCCCAAACGTGACTGCAAGTTCAAGGTGATCCGCGTCCTGCGATTTCATGTACATCACGGCGATGATGGCCCCTGTAATGTCTGCAAGCTTGTTTACAAGGTTATGCGCAAGCTCCTGTTTTGAAGGTTCTCCCCTGATTGCTACGCTGATATCACCTGAGGAGCTCAATATCCAATTCTTTTCCTGATCTGAAATGGATATTTTTTCAAGTAGGGCATTCGCTTTTTTGGTTTCTTCCTCAGACAGGATTTGTGCGTTGTATGTTTTCCGGATAAAATAAAAGAGCAGGAAAATTACAAGCAGAAATATACCTGTTCCAAAAACGATAAACATTTTAGCCTTTGATGAACTGTCATTTGCTTTCATTTCCCGCTCTATCAGCAGTGATTGTTCGGTGTTTTCTATTCTGCTGAAATGAAATTCGATTTTCGAAGAAAGACTTTTCCCTTGCTGAATTAATTTTCTCAATGAATCCGGATGCTCGTTCCCCGATTTGAGAAGATCGAGCTGGCTGCTCATGAGATCCAGCTTTTCATTCAAAATTACCCCCAATGTATCCAGTCTGGCTACCTGTTTAGGATTATCGCTTACCAATTTTTTCAGAATGTTAACCTCCTCCCAAATCTTCTGATTGGCAGCCTGGTACGAACTTTCAAACATATGGTTACGGGTGATTGCAAAACCACGGATATTCGATTCGGCTGTCAACAGGAGAATTTTGACATCTCCTGACGTGTTTATCACATCCCTCGTGTGATTGACCATCGCTGAATTTTCCTGCTGAAGAATAAGCGCATTGTAGGAGGAGAGCCCTACTAAAAGGACCAAAACAATCGAAAAAGCGATGCCTGTGATGACTTGCTGCTGGAATGAAAACCGCATATATGTTCTATAACGAAGAGTATGGATTTCTAAATAATCCTATTTTTCCTCGAATATGGGGAAAAAGTGCGTTTATTCCTTGTAGTAGGGGTTGTTTTGTTTCGGTAGAATTAATTTGATAGGCTTTCCCAGGTTTCCGCGCATGGTCCTGGGAGATTGTAATCGTTATGGGAATAGGGGAGTAGATTGGGTCGTAAAGCGGTGATCGAAACTTCGGTGACACTGTCTCACTAAACAGGATGGTAACTAACAAATTTGGAGTTATGCGACCGTTGGCAGTTCTTTCATTTCCAGCACTGCGCCGTAAAAAGCCAGGGCACCGATTATGGTAAGCGCTTTAAATTATATAGTGTCTTGTTCGCGGCCTCACACTCGTCCTGCGAAAACATGCGCCTCGCCTGGTCGGTAAATATTTATAGCCCAAATGCCGAAAAAGGACGTATTGAACCAGATGCTTTTTGACAAAGCCGATTGCTTTTCATTAAAATATAATAAGATGATACGCTATAGATTTTTCCTTTTACTGATATCAATGTTCCAGATTGCTCACAGTGTTTTTGCACAGTCAGAGATCTTTTATGCACAGGATATAAAAACAGACGTAATACTTCCCTCAGACGCCGGTGAAAATGTCCGCAAACTATTTCTTTCCCAAGAAAATGTTATAGCGGTAACCTCCAATGGCGTTTTTCGGTTAAAGGATGGAGTCTGGACGGGTAAAAAGCAAGGCTCGGACTGGATAACTGCTACGCTGGATACGGAGGGTAATGTATGGCTTGCCAAGGCACGGTCTGTTTATGCTGAAAAGGAAAAAAAAGGTTTCATACAGCCTCCTATTGCTGAAAAAGATACCATTTCCTGCTTATTTTGGGATGGGAAAAAACTACTTGTCGGGACAGCCACGGGACTGCTTACCTGGGATGGCAACTGGAAGCTTTTTCCGGGAATAAAGGGGGCGCGGGTGACCAGCATTACCAAAAATGCCAACAACTATTTATATGTAGCGACTACCAACGGTCTCTGGCGTCGTGAAGGAGAAAAATGGATCAACCTGGACGAAACCCTGATGGCTGTGGGCAACCAGGAGAAATATTATGCTCTAGCCACGGCGAACAAGGACCGGGATCTGATTTTTAGCAGCCCCGTTTCTGTCGGCGCCATCGCAGCAGATGGCAATCACTGGGTGGTAACTGGAGCGAACGGGTTACCTTACGGGCCCGTCACCACAATACGACCTGGCAAGGATCATATCTGGATGGGCACAGCAAAGGGTGCCATTAAGAAAGACAACGGCTGGCACTATTACCAGGGAAAACGCTGGCTGGCCCATGATCAGGTTAACGACATTCTTATCATTGATTCTCTTCGGACCTGGATCGCGACCTCCAAAGGAATCGTGCAGATCAAACAGCAGACGATGACTCTGGAGCAGAAAGCGGATAGTATAGAAAACATCATCACACTGCGGCACAACCGGCGTGGACTGATCAATCGGTCGATGTTAAAAATTCCGGGCAATGTGGCCAGCAGCTATTTGCAAAATGAAGACAATGACGGATTGTGGACGTCCTGCTATTTGGCTGCGGAGTGTTTTCGTTACGGCGTTACCAAGGATCCGGCGGCAAAAGAGAATGCGATCCGCACTTTCGAAGCCCTGGAAAAGCTGGAAACCGTAAGCGGCATTTCGGGCTATCCGGCCCGCTCTTATGCAGCAGCAACAGACTCAATCACCCAGTCACGATCTCCACATCCTAAAAATTGGCATCTGTCGGCAGACGGGAAATGGTACTGGCTGGACGATACCAGTTCGGACGAAATCACAGGGCACCTGTTTGTTTTGCCCCTGTTTTTTGATTTGGTTGCAGATGCAGGACAAAAGGAAAGAATACGGCAGCTCATCGGACGTATTGCCTCGCACGTGACGGACCATAATTATCATTTGATCGATTTTGATGGGAAGCCCACGCGTTGGGGTATCTGGCATCCCGATTCACTGAACCATTCGCCCAACTGGATGTATGAGCGGGGATTAAATTCATTGCAAATTATTTCCTTTATGAAGACTGCCTCTTTTTTTACTGGAGATCCAAAGTTTGAAGCACATTATCAATACCTTGTGGGCAAGCATGGCTATGCACAAAATGCATTGGAAGCCAAAAAGTTCGGTCCGTTCGAAACCAGCCACTCCGACGACATTCTTAACTTTTTTCCTTATTACAATCTTTTACGATACACCCAAAATGACTCAAACCGGGAGCTTTATATTGAAAGCCTCACAAGAAGCTGGAATGCCGTGCGCAGCGACCGCATGCCCGTCTGGAATGTCTTCACCAGTGCGCTACTGAACAAGGATTGCGATTTAAAAATAGCGCTGGAGGAAATTCAGCAGTATCCGGTTGATCTGGTGAACTGGACTATGGAAAACAGTCACCGCTGGGATCTACCCAAAGACCCGCTTCTGAGCCGGGGCGGCAGAGCTCAGTCCATCCGGCCTCTCCCCGCGCCCGAAAGCAACATTTCCCGTTGGAATACGAATCCTAAGCATTACGATGCAGGAAATGGCGGTAAAACCGAAGACAGCGGTACGTACTTCCTATTTGCCTATTGGATGGGCAGGTACAGTGGATTTTGGAAATAGAAATGGGGCTCAAAGCTTACAATCAACGCATAACGATTCTCGTGAACTTGTCAGCACGTTTGTTATGTCGTGTCGTCTGACACTCAATACCTTTGGCACTAGTTTGCTTCGTCAGAAGGGGATAAATTACTTCTGCTTCTTTGCGAACCTACTTCCAGTAACCGTGGTAGCGCCCCATCCAGTAAGCGAGCAAGAAGTAAGCTCCATCATTTTCTTCTTTCCCACCTGTGTTTGAATCAAACTTGTAAGGGTTGATGTTCCATTTTGTCACACCTCTTTCGGCAGTGGGAATGGGGTTCATGCTTTGCCTCTCGCCCATGCGATCAGTCAGCGGGTCAGCGATCAGGTCCCAGCGATGGCTGTTTTCCATTGACCACATAATCATGTCCATGGGGATCGTTTCCAATTCGGCCCTGGCGATATCCATATCACATTTCTCGCCCAATACTGCACTGGCAATGACGTTCCACATGGGCGTCCTGTCTTTTCTGACAACGCTCCACGCCCGTCTCAGACTTTTTTCTAAGTAAGGTTTGATTGCAGGATCTTTGCTATATATTCCCAAAACGTAGTAAGGAAAGAAGGAAAGCTGATTGTCTACAAAGTTTATTTCGAACGGACCATATTTTTTTGCCTGTACCATATTCTCGGCATAGCCATGCTTTTTGGCCAAATCAACTGCGGCATCGGCAAATCTTTGCTGTCGGGTCAGCGTATAGCCAGCTTGTAGAAAAGACAGGATCTGCGTAGAGTTGGTACCGCGTTCATACCACCAGTTTTCATACAAATTCAGCGAGTCGGGATTCCAGATGCCCCAGCGCGTCGCTTTACCATCCTGATCTACCATCTGATAATTATTTTTAATCATGTGGTCCAGGATCCGGGTCACCAGCGCTTCGACGTTCGCTTTCGTTGTGTCATTTGCTACAAGTTCGTGGAAAATCGGATAGGCAAACATATGTCCGATCATCTCGTCGGAACTGGTATCGCCAAGCCATTTCCACTTTTTGTCTGCTGAATACTTCCAGTTTGTTTTGGCGGCCTCTTCTTCCGGAGCGACAATTGTTCGCGCCGGAAATCCAGGAATACCGGTAACTTTTTCAAGACGTTCCATGGCCACAAATGCATCTTCGGCACTTTTTTTAGCCACCGGATCTTTGGTGACAGCGTATCGGAACGACTGGGCAGCCAGGTATATGGCCGTCCATAGTCCGTCGTTTGCGGTGTGAGAAAGATGGTTTGAGGCAAGGTCGCCTGCAATGGTTAACTTTGACCGCGCTACGAGACCGTGCCTGAAATGCCGTTTTTGAATCCTTTCTTCGAATACACGGGCTTTATCTTCCAGCGTCATCTCCACCAGCCGGATCTGACTTATTCCCTGTGGCGTAGCGATCCAGACGGTCTCTGGTGTGATTGGCAATATGTCGTTGACCTTGTTATCAGGGAGCCACCTTTTCCCATTATAATAATGCCATTTTTCGTCTTTCTTAATTGCGCCTTTGTCCGTTCCATACCAGATCGTACTACCAAACGTTCTGATCACTCGTGCGGGCCCATATGGTAATCCGTCTGGCCCCCGGGCAATCCAGTGATTACCATCTGCCGCGATACATCCTACTGACTTAATACCGCCGTAAAGCAAGTCTGCGTTATGGTTTGCGGTGCCAAGCGAAAAGTAGGTGCGTTTGTTAGCAAGTGCCATCAAATTGTCATCCAGGTTCACCCATTTACCGTCTTTCCGATAAAGTAAACCGTCATTCGTGGCCGCCCAGAGGTTTTTGTCAGCATCTTTCGTAAGGTCATATACGTGCTTGCCCGATGTTGCAGCTACCGTCTTCCAGTTTCCGTCATAAGAAAGCAATCCATTACTGGTCCCTACAAAAAGCGTTTTGGAATCCTCCCAGAAAAGGCTGGTAATCGTGTCTGCTTTGGCGCTCTCAGGTAAGGCTATTTTATTGGTGGCGTTTTCCTTTTGAATGTAACTCCCTGTTGTCAGCCACACATCTCCCTGGACATCTGCAACTGCCGTCGTCCAGTCCGAGCCAAAGGCCTTGCCTTTCCATTTACCCGCATGGTATCTAAAAACGCCATTGGACGTCACCGCTACAATGTTCTCCTGTTTGCCTGCCAGAAGTCTGATCACATTTTTATCGGCATCGGGAGGGAGAACAATTTCTTCTTTCAACTCCTGAAGGTATTTGTCCCCCTGTACCAAGGCATAGGTACTGAAGTGGCAGTGCCAAAGGTGTAAAAACAGAAGGCCGGTTAGGCAATTTTTTATCATGATATACGAAAAGAACCGGGTTTTGATCGGGTAGCACGTAAGCGGCGGGTGCACCGGACGGTTTCTCCATTTTATTACTTGTGAGCTCCCTTATGAGGCTATTTTTCATCGGGATGCAGTTTGGGTTGACAGTGATTTTCGGAGCGTTTTTTGCTAATTGTTGGTGAATGCTCCAGTGCAAAAATGCAGGAGGTTGAGTTTTACAAATCCGGTAGAGATGAATTTGAGTTTTTGACTCAATATAGTGAGCGGTTTCAATTTGTATAAACCGTCGTCGCCAGTGTTACAGAAAGTCCAGGAAGGCCACGGAATCGATTGTCTTTTGGGTATTTGATAAATAAATATATAATTTGCTACTTGTAATAATAAGTTAACAAATTGAAAAGCAAACTTTTAGATTGTTAGAAACCATCATAAAGCGGTTCCGCTATGAAATCAACCTTACATTCTCTTTTCCTCGCGCTTTTATTGATCTCTTGCTCAAAAAAAGACAATATCGAGTCGAATATAACGATCGACCCAACAAATGAACTTGTAGGCACAGTCTGGCAAAGAACGCTTAACCCAGATTTGTACAATTATCTACAATTCAAAACGAGTAAAGAAGTCGAATTTTCATCAAAATATAACGGCGAGCTATCAACTGCTCTTGCACTTCCTTGCACTTTGAATGAGAAAAACTTGGTATATACGCACGGTCGGATCAATTATACGGGCACCATTTCTCGGGACACTTTGCCCATAATGGGTACAGCGGGTTTGATGATCTATGTCAAAGTCAAATAAATGATTGACATATAAAGTTAGCCTCTGTAGTCCGTGGCGTTCTCTGAACACTGCGTACACAGCAAACCCTTTCTGTTGTCATGTAGTTACGAGCCGAAGAATACCCATATCCCAAGGCTATTCACCAGTAGCAACAAGTTCTAACTCTTTTGTAATCTCCAATTTCCTCAACAATCACAACTTAGCCTTTGCCTTTTCGCTAACCATCATCAAAACGGCCTTGTCACTCCACTCCTGGGTATGCCCAGCCATTGGTGTAAAGGTGATTTTTGCGTCCGAAGAGGGGTTTTCGGTTTTGTCTAGAAATGCCTTTAAAAATCGGGTAGCCACATTGGAATAAAGCCCGTCCATATCACCGGTCCATATCCAGATCTTGCCTTGCAGCTTAGGGCCGAGTGTTGTCCAGTTATTTTTCAGGATTTTCAAAAGATCATATTTTTCCCATTGTCTTGCTATTTCATGATCAATTTTCCCTGTCTCAGGATCAAACATTAATGACGGAAGTCCATCCTTACCTTTTGGGCCGAAAACAGCGTTGTAAGCACCAAACTGACCACCCGAAATCAAATAATTGTTGGTCCGGCTTGCAAAGTTTTCGGAATCAATCCAGTCTTTCATGGAGCGGGTAGGTTCACCGTAAATGGTCCTGCGACCGGGTTGCAAATACCCGTACTTATTGTAGAAGATCGTGGAATCCTGATAGATATTGATCAGCCCGAAATGTTCAAATTCCACCGGATCAGGACTGTATGACCATGCTCCGTCGAAAAAATCAGGGTAGAATATTTGTAATCCCAAAGAGATCCAGCCACCCGTCGACGGGCCTGCGACAAAACGCGTTTTAGAATTTGGGTTGTAATGAACCAGTTTTTCTATCTCCGGGATCAGTTCTTCCGTTAGCGCTTTACCGCACGGCCCGTTATTTTCGGAATCGACCTGATAGGTATCTCCATAAGGGCCCTGGGAGTCCAGGAAGACGTATATCACTTGTGGTGCTGTTTTTGAAAACCACCATGCTGTAAAAGTACTGTCTCTCATCAAACCATTAATTGCCGTGTACCGTCCGTTCAATCCCGGAGCCCGGTAACATATTGGAAATGATCGTTCAGGATGGTCGAAATAACCGGAAGGCAAAAGAATAGAAGCTTTTAAAAACCGGTTTTTCCCTGAAAACCTCGTCAGCGCTTCACTTTTTATGGAAACTGTTTTTACAAAGGGATGCTTGATGACTTCTTCTTGTACGATGTGTTTGGTGATGGATATATCCAGCTTCGTTTTATTTGTAAAAACCAAAGAATCCATTTCGCTGAAAATATTACCAGCCACATTCTCCTGGCCGTCATCGATATTTTGCTTGTAAACGACCTGGTAATAATACACCCGGCCAGGTACCCATTTATCCAAACTTCTGGATCTTAAAAATTTATCCTTATGATCCATGACAAAAGCTTCACCTGCATCCCAATGATGCGCTGTAATGGAAACACTGACTTCCGGGCGAAGCCGGGGCTCCCTTTCTTTGGTGGTACTCAAATGCAGAAACAAGCGTCCTCCTGTCGTAAAAGTGGATCTTACGTCAGGAGCAATCGAAATGCGGATTTTTGAAAAGGGTAAGGTTTGTGCGTTGGTTGGGTTTGGTAAGGAGCATATCAATGCAATGGCTAGAATTCGGAGGTAAGTGGTCATTTTATTTTGGTTTTATTTATCTAAGCATCTTGCGAAATTCTTGCTGTCGTACATTGATGTACGTTTTATTAATTTGTACGGGCTATTGATTGTGAGGTGACGAATTTAAATTGTTTCCGGTTAATGGTTCCTAGCCTGGGAGGTTTTTGTGTGTGGTGATTCTCAAATAATGGGCACTTATTTTGTATCGCTGTTTTCGACCATTTCAACAGAACCAGAATATCGGGCATTTTGTGGGAGATTGGATAGACCAAACGTTGTGTAGTAGTAAACCACCCAGGATCGAATTGTCGCAATAGGCGTTGCAAACCATTAACCGTCAAAGTATCCATTCTCGTATTTTTCAATTCGAAGGGAAATTGCTCCGAAACATCGCCAGACTCCTGCGCAGTTTTGAGCTCGACTTGCAATTGGCTATATTAGGCCGGTTTAAAGAACAACATATGGAGAAATTATTTGACGAGAAAGAACGAACCACCCAGAGATATTCAAGCAACCTGGAAAATGCGTACAAATTTTACGATCAGACAGCAAAACCAGAGTTTATAGAGGTCAGAGAGATGCTGAACGAATGGTTCTTGAGGTATCCTGACAGCGCTAAGTATTCTTTAAAACGGGATTTTCAGTCGCAGTTCGATGCAGCTTTTTTTGAACTCTTTATTCACGAGTTATTTTTTCAACAGGGCTTTGTTTTGACACCGCATCCTGTCGTTCCTAATTCTTCTAAAAACCCAGATTTTTTGGCCAAAAAAGGTAAAGTTGAAATGTACCTGGAAGCGAAAGTTGCAACCGACAAGTCCAACGAAGAGCGAACTCTGGAGAACAGGCAGGGTGCTATTTATGATGAACTTCAAAAACTTGAAAGTCCTGATTATTGGATAGACATAAAAGAAATAATCTTTACCAGTAATAAACAGGCAAAATTGAGTAAAATCAAAGTTGTAATTCAGAAATGGTTAGATGAATCACACGCGAAGTCCGAAATAACTTACAATGACTGTGACGATTTTGGTGAGGAGTTTTACACTTACAAAGATGATGACATTAAAATATCTTTAACCCTGTTTCCTAGTTCGATAGAAAAAGATCATCCAATAGCCTCGTACCTTGGTAGCAGCTATACCGGCGGCTGCGAGCAAGCTCTCTCTAACGCGATCAGAGAGAAATCCGCCAAATATGGAAATCTCGACAGGCCGTATATTGTTTGCATAAATCTAACAGGTGACAGACATCCCTACCAAGACGAAATTTACAACACTCTGTTTGGTCTCCGTCGATTGCTGGGCGAAAATTACATGGGTGAGTCAGCATCACAGTCACCAGAAATGGATGGCGTGTTGATGAACTCAATGGGGCCAACATTTAGGCAGGTTTCAGCTTTTTTCATAACTAGGGTATTTGCATCGAATCTACATGTTGCAAATCATTGGTTGATCGAACATCCCAATGCGAAATTGAGATTAAGTTTTGATCACCTTGATCTCACTTCTAATAGGCTGAGCCCCACCGAGATAAAAACTGTCAGTAAAAAATCAATAAAGCAGGTACTATTTCCAGGCTAGGCTCCAATTCTAAACTACAAATGCTCTATTTGCGATATAATTGTGTCATACAATTCCAATATGTCTCCGAATTCCATATATCCCTCACCACCAATTGGAATTACTCTTATGCCTACTTGTAAGTTAGATAAAACCAATTTGTTAAAACTCGCCGTAAATGGAGGTGCATTTTTATAATTGAATTTGTTTCCATGAGCAATACCATTCCTAATATGACGCATAAATTCAATTTCGGGAGACACACAATTCCTAACTACTTGTCCGCCCTTCTTCCATCCGTATAATTCATATCTTTCAAGAAGGTCACCTACGGTTAAGATAGAACCGGTGATTAATGTATTTAGATAAGTGATGTTTTTTATAGGAAACAATTCAAAGTACTTCATTGTTTCCCGGAAATTTACATAGTAAGCTTGTTGCGATTCGGTCATCTCGGATTCTAAAAGTGTATACTGCCGATGACTTTTTTTTAAAAGCCCAACATTCCCTCCTTTGTCTCCCTGACTTTCGAAATATTCTACAAGATTATCGATTGATTCAATAGTAAATATAGAGAGCGTTCCAAATGCAAACAAATACTTTTGTTCACTAAGGGCGTCGTGTAAATCTCTAAAATTTAGTGTCATAATTATTTAGTTATCACGTAGTTGTATCCGGTTTTGCGTGGTGCTAGTTAAAACCTGTATGCTGGAATTCAGTCCTCAGAAGCTCACAATAATCTAATTCAAGCAAACCCTTTCGATTTGCCATATAGCGATGAACAGAACAATACCTAAAGTTCTAAGGGGTGTGCCGTGTGGAGATTGTACAGCCTTCAAAACGTTACTAGCGATAAAGTGTCGAACTCGTAGCCGTTGCGACACGTTTCAAACCAAGAATAACGTTGTTTGTTGCCAATAACTAAGCGGGGTATATAACTCTGATTTTCCGCAATGTTTGAGAACGTGTCACATAATAATGTTCTGCTTTATTTCTTCGCTCATAGCTTTGCTTTGGCTTGTTTTGGAATTTAAAATATGCAGACAGGTTGTTATGTATTCAGCCCCATCTGCCAGTTTGAATATTTTTGTAAATTCCGGGTTGAATATTAAATATTTGTCATTAAAATGTTTTAACGCGTCGTTGTAATTTTTATTTTTTAACGTTTCTACCACAATTTGGTGGTGGGCAACATAATATTTTTCAGGAGACAGTCCGTTTTTGAATTCAATGAGATTATTTTTAAGATCCTCGAAGTTCTTTGTTTTTTTTATGTACCTTGATGACTGTTCATTTATTTTATACAGCGAGTATTCGTAACATTCTTTCTCAATATCGTGCTCTAATTTGTCAAATACAAATTCCCTCACGGAGTTGAAAGTTATTTCTTCATCCAATTCAAGTTCCCGAGCTACAAGTTTTACAATTTTTTCTAGGAGTAAAAAATTCTCAGACTCGGCTAATTTAGTAACAAAAATTCCAGTATTTCTAAAATTGGAAACAGCTAAATCTTCTCTTCTGTCTCTATCAACGACCCCGTGAGATTCAATACGATGAATGCTAACCATCGCCTTGAATGCTTTGTAGCTTTCTACAACCTTGCTGCAAGGTCCAACTGGCATTACTGTATATTCTGAAAAGACTTTGCTGTACAGCCGAAAATCCAAACTGCTGATATCTCCCTCAATGAATAACACTGGTTTTCTGCTGCCTAGAATTTCCAGAAAGAGCTTCTCCGGTAAAGTTGTCTGATTTTCAATTACTTCATAGTCAAATAGATTTTCACTTGCAAATTCTTTGAGCCAAATTTTTTTTGAATTTTGTCGGGAGGCAGCAAAGTCGAGATCGTGCGTAAGATATACGAACACACAATCTGTCCTTGAATTTTCTATTGCATCCCAGAGTACTGTTACTATTGATTTATGCAAATGCATTTCGGGCTCATCAATAATTATTAACGTACCTTCACGGACACAAGCTACCTGTGCTATTAGGTAGAAAATCACCCGTTCCCCGTCACTCATTTCAGACGAATTATATGGGTCATTGTTTTTCAACCGAGATATAGTTCTTATCGATCCAGAACCAATTTCAAGTGTTTTGTGAACAAGTACTTCTTCCCAAATTTCTTTGATTTTATCCAGTCGAGTGGAAATTCTTTCACCACTATTTTTATTTTTTATTAGATCTTTAAATTCATAAGAGAACAGCAGTTGTAAAAGCTTTGAAAAATCATCGAGCGGTTGTGTTGATAGGTTACCTTTCCATTTGTGTTGCTTTTTGTTTAATATATGGGTCTCCTCATCCCACATATCGGAGTGAGTGCCCCAAAGAAAATTGTTTTCAGCTTGTACGATTGAAGTGGTATTTGTTGAGTTTGGCATTACTAAAGACTTTTGGGCAGATATTCTGTGGGTTTCTTTATTATACCCATTTTCTATTTGAGCGCCAAATCTGGTTTTTCCTGAACCATTTGCTCCAACAACAACTAAACTTTTTTCAATTTTAATAGTTTGCCCAGGATTACAGTTCGTTTTTCCCGGTAAGCTAATTTCTCTCATGATAAAGGGAATAGATCGTGAATGTTAATGGCTAATACTGTCAATACCGACTATAAAACAGTTGCGGTAATTAGATATCTAATGTCTGAGGCTACGCGGGGCCGGTTTCTAAGCTACGAAATACAGGCGCAAATAACAATAGATTTCCCGTTGTGCGTAGTGCTCCTTGAACAGCGCGTACCTGGAATATTCGACCGTTTGTAACGGTCTTCGACTGAATGGAAAATTAAGAAGTAGGATCTCAGTACAACTTAACTTCTGAAGTTGCGCTGGCTGCACGGCGTGCATTAGATTATTACGAACATAGGATATAATCAAACATTCTGTTCCCCAAACAGAGTACCTACTATCGCAAGAATCCATAGTAATGATCCTAAGATTATTAACACCCATTGTCGGGTGTTGAAAGACGTTTTTTCTTTCGTGGCTATCTCCTGCGAATTAATTTTTCCAAAATTCAATGCTTTCAAGGGTTGAATGAAAATCAAGGCGTTTAATATGGATATAAGGAGGTATGGTTCTGGCAAGTATCCGGCGAATATTAGTACAAGATAGCCTAGATGTAAAAGGCCGGGGCTGTACCTGTCTCTGTCGCCATTTCGAATGGAGAAGTCTTTAATCCGTTTCAATAAAGAAGATAAGAATATCCAGTTAAACAGTGCTCTCGCCGCGGGCATCACATCCGCTCCCTCAGTTTCCCGAAAAAAATCCCAAGCCTTATAACTCCACCAAATCGGGTAAAGTCCAAAAGAAACGATTGATAGGATCATGAATTGGTTTGAGCTCATCAACTCTTCAATTTCGCGATCTACTAGTTGTGCATTTTCTTCGTGGTTGGTGTCCATATATGTGAGGGTTTAGATTGTGAGGAAAACATATAACCAAATCATTTCTACTGTTGAAAGTTTGAACTGCCGTTGAAAGACAACGGATCGATCCTGCGCGGTTAATTTGCTCTATTTAATGAGTCTCCGTTGTGCGTATTGTTCTCCGAAAGTCGCATTCCCGTAATATTTGACCGTTTGTAACGGTCTTCGACTGAATAGAAAATTAAGAAATAGGATCTCAGTACAACTTAACTTCTGACGTTGCGCTGGCTGAACGGTGCGCTTTTGATTACGAACAACAGGCGAAATGTGTAATTAAATTCTATATAATTCGACCAGTCAAAAGATCCCCTCCTGAAAATGCTCTTGGAGCCATGCAGGTATCTGCGAACATAGACCACGCGGCAGAAAAGCCCGCAGGGAGCCAACCACTTCAAGGTCTTTTTTCTCAAAATCCTCAGCGTCAAGTAGCCTACCTTCCGCATAAAGACGTATTGGCTAGTACCTTCTATTTTAGAAAAACGCTCCCGAATAAATACAATGGACAAAAAACAAGTAAGCCTGGCCTACATTCTTTTCCCTGGTATCACCATGTTGCTCGGTTGGGGTCTACGTGGATATATTGGCGGTGGACCATTTGGTGCTATGATACCCGGCGCAATGATCGGTATCGCGGTTTGCTTGTTGCTCGGATTACCCGCCAGGTATTCGGCACTGGTAACGCTGTTTGCGGTAGTCGGTGTGGGAATTGGTGGCGAAATGACCTACGGACAAACTTTGCGTTTTCTCCGTGACGTTGACACGGTAGGGTTCGGAACTACGGGTACGACGGTAAAAGGTGCCGTATGGGGACTATCCAGCGGGTTGTTCCTGTCCATTGGTCTACTCCATGCGCGTATCGAAAAGCGTATTGTGGGCATTGGCATGTTGCTTTTTTTCGTAGGGATGTTGCTGGGATTCAAACTGATCAACGATCCGAAATTGATTTATTTTTCAGATCGGATCAACAAACCGCGGGCTGAATCCTGGGCCGCGATCGCTTTTGGCGCACTGATCTTTTTGGCCTGGTTAAGAATAAAGTTACCCGCACGCGATCTTAAAGTCGTCTTGAGTTTTGTGCTGTGGGGCACATTGGGGGGAGCTTTGGGTTTTGGACTTGGCGGAATGTGGATTTTCTTGGGTGCACAGCTAAAACTTGTCGCGTTTACCAGCTGGTGGAAAATGATGGAGTTTTCATTTGGGATGATTTTGGGAACTGCACTGGGATGGGCTACCTGGGTAAACAGGGCGTATTTAAAGGCAGTGGCCCAAAACACTGAAGACGATGATAACAGGCCACTTTGGACTGAGCTGGCAGTCGCCACAATCATGTCGCTGGCGATTTTCTGGCTGCTCCCCCTTTTACTTGGACCGCTGGTTGATTCAACCGGTTATGAACAAGGGTTTGTAAGTGGAATCGCTCATGACCTGCTCCGAATAGTGACTAACTACGCATTTATTGGCCTTCTCATGCTCCTGGTAGGATATTGGGCAAGTGGTTTTGCCTGGCAAATGGCCATCACGCTTACGTTTTGCCATACCGTGATCGACCTGATGGTGGATCTGAAAGGGGAGACAGGGATCCAAAACAGCCTGGCATTTCAGATTGTTTGTACCGTTGTGAGTAGCTTGTTGGTAGCATTCCTGGCCGCAAGATTTACCAGGACTGGCAAAACCTTGAAACGATTGATGCAGCTGCTGATATGGTCTACGATGTTTGTAGCGATGCTCAAGATGATCACTCAAGTTACTTGGGAAGAAGTCACTGCCACTTCCCCAGCCTTACTCGTTACTAAAGTATTCTTTGTTCAGCTGGTGTTTCTTGCCGCCGCGGTTTATAGTACCTGGTTTACGGTTAGAAAAATAGAGGCCTTCTTGAGATAGCCTGCTGGGGACGGCAAGTACTTGAATACCCAACTATGATTGAAAAATTTGGCCTCAAGAAACCGGGTCAGGCATATTCTCGGGACTACGTTTGGGTGAAGTCGTTCTTTGACCGGAATATTCTCAAAAGGTTGTTTTAAAATTTCGGTCGGAGACCGGTGAAGCGAAGATCTAAGAGACAGGATCTCATGATGAACTGCTGATTCAGAAAGGCGTGTATTATTCCATGTGGCGGCAGCAGATTAGTGAAAGGAGATCCGGGGTTTGGTGCAGCTCCTAATTCTGCGCTCGTGCAAGCGATAGCCTATTGCGTGCGTTGGCCCGTCGAAAAAGCGGGGTGCGCGTATGGTAGGTGCGCGGAAGCATTTTTTCGACTTGACTTTTTGCGGCCCGCCGCTGCAGTCAAGAAAAAAGTAAGATAACTGGAAGCAAAGATTAGCGGTTAACCAATTCAGTAAGTTGACGGCTAAGGTGGAGACACGTGCCATGCAACGGGTAGAACTCTCGGATACGCACCAAGGAATTGCAAATCGGTACGAGCTTGACTAAGGCTCACGCGCATGAGAGCGTAAAACTGTAGCTTTTTCCGTTTCTTTCAACCGTATCATCGTACATTTGCGGCTTCAAAAAAATGAAAGATGATTACAGTTGAAAATTTGGCCGTTGAATTTAGCGGTTCTGTCCTTTTTAGCGAGGTTTCCTTCGTTATTAATCCTACCGATAAAATTGCCCTGATGGGTAAAAATGGAGCGGGGAAATCCACAATGATGAAAATTATTGCTGGTGAACAAAAAGCCAATCGCGGCCATGTACGTGCACCGAAGGATGCCGTGATCGCTTATTTGCCACAACATTTACTTACCGAAGATAACTGTACCGTTTTCGAAGAAGCAGCCAAAGCATTCAAGCAGGTTTTTGAAATGCGTGCCGAAATGGAAAAACTGAATCTGGCGCTCGAAACCCGCACAGACTACGAGAGCGATGAATATATGGCAATCATCGAACAGGTTACCGAGCTGGGTGAAAAATATTACCAGCTGGAAGAAGTCAATTATGACGCGGAGGTTGAGAAAGCCTTGAAAGGATTAGGATTCAGGCCGGAAGATTTTCAGAGACAAACCAAGGAGTTCAGTGGGGGATGGCGTATGCGTATTGAGCTTGCCAAAATATTGTTGCAAAAGCCAGACCTTATTCTACTGGATGAGCCTACAAACCATATTGACATTGAATCCGTGATGTGGTTGGAGGACTTTTTGGTGAATAAGGCCAATGCAGTGATGGTTATTTCTCACGACCGTGCTTTCATCGACAACATTACCAACCGGACCATTGAAGTGACCATGGGGCGGATTTTTGACTATAAAGCCAATTATTCGCATTACCTGGTATTGCGTGAGGAGCGCAGGGCACATCAGGTGAAGGCGTATCAGGAACAGCAGAAAATGATTGCTGATAATATGCAGTTTATTGAACGATTTCGCGGGACATACTCCAAAACCAATCAGGTTTCTTCCCGTGAACGCATGTTGGAAAAACTGGAAATTATTGAAATTGATGAAATAGATAATTCCGCCTTGAAACTTCGTTTTCCCCCTTCGCCACGATCAGGGGATTATCCGGTTACTGTGAAAGATGTGTCAAAATCTTACGGGGACCAGGTTGTTTTCAAAAACGCCAGCATGTCCATTTCACGAGGGGAAAAGGTATCGTTCGTTGGCCGGAATGGTGAAGGTAAATCTACGATGATCAAGGCGATCATGGGCCAGATTGATGTTGATGGAACCTGCCAGCTTGGACATAATATTAAGGTTGGATACTTTGCCCAAAACCAGGCATCTTTGCTGGATCCCAATCTGACGATTTTTCAGACAGTGGACGAGGCCGCAGAAGGAGAGGTAAGAACCCAGATCAAAAATATTTTGGGAGCCTTTATGTTTCAAGGTGAAGAAATCAACAAAAAAGTAAGTGTTTTATCAGGTGGAGAAAAAACGCGGCTTGCCATGGTGAAGTTGCTTCTGGAACCTGTAAACCTGTTGATTCTCGATGAACCTACGAACCACCTGGATTTAAAGTCAAAGGATGTTTTGAAGGAAGCACTCAGAAACTTTGATGGAACGCTGGTGCTGGTCTCTCACGATCGTGATTTTCTACAAGGCCTGTCCCAAAAAGTCTTCGAGTTCAAAGACAAACGTGTCATCGAACATTTTGAAACGATTGATGCTTTTTTGGAACGTAATCGGATTAAGAGCATAGCGGATTTGCAGCTGGCGAAGTAGGTGTGAGAAGTGAGATGTGAGATGTGAGGAGTGAGATGTGAGATGTGAGATGTGAGATGTTTAGCATTGCAACCGATAATGAGCTTGATTTGATTTAAACATAGGATTTGATAGTCGCATGCAAACGCTTGACCAATGCCGCACCGACTACAAATCGGTGCGAGCTCGGAGACGAGCTTAGACTGCATTCCCGCCATTAATGCAACCGATTATGAATGGTATGCACTGATTTAAGAGTGAGTAAAAGTGCTCACTTGATTTAATAATCGCGTTGCAAACGCTCGACCATTCCCGCACCGATTGCAAATCGGAGCGAGCTCGGTAAAAAATGGAGCTCGCCTTACAAGAAAAGTAGTCTTTTTCCCCTTCGGATCGTATTGTTACTGTCTTGACTTCGGAATTATCCCTGACTTGATATTTGCCAGTCGATTGAAAATGCACTTGCAGTTTTAAAAATGTGCTACATCTCCTTCAACTCGCATCTCGGTGCTTTTTTTATGTAAGTTTGAAGTGATAAATCCATCCATTCTTTTTCCGTAACCCATTTCCCTTAACCTTATCTTTTATGAGCGATCTTGAATCAACTGGAACACCTGCCGAAGAACCTGTAAAACGACGGAATTTCCTTAAAACAGCCGCAGTGGCAGCTGCATCCTTTTACATTTTGCCGAGGCACGTGCTGGGCGGACCAGGTTATGTAGCGCCAAGCGATAAGCTGAATATCGCGGGTATCGGTGTTGGGGGCATGGGGAATGGTAATATGAAGGCGTTATCATCCGAGAACATCGTGGCGCTTTGTGACGTGGATTTCGCCTACGCCGCCCGTACCTTCAAAGAATATCCAAACGCAAAGCAGTTCAAAGATTACAGGTTAATGTTTGAAAAAATGCACAAGGATATAGACGCGGTGATGATTGCCACGCCGGATCACAACCACGCCATTATAGCGATGGAAGCTTTACGATATAAAAAGCACCTCTATGTGCAAAAACCGCTGACTTACACGGCACACGAAGCAAGAGTGCTGGCAGAGTCGGCGAGAAAAGCGAAAGTAATCACATCCATGGGCAACCAGGGCCATTCCAGCGATGATGCCAGGCTGATCAACGAGTGGGTGTGGGACGGAGCTATTGGCAAGGTACATACGGTATATGCATGGACCAACCGGCCAAGCTGGCCTCAGGGTATCCCCCGGCCGACTGATTCGATGGCCATTCCTGATACACTGGATTGGGATTTGTTTACCGGCCCTGCACCCATGCGTGCTTACCATTCGGCTTACCACCCGTGGAACTGGCGTGGTTTCAGCGACTATGGCGCAGGCGCCCTTGGCGACATGGGTGCTCACTTGCTCGATCACCCCAACTGGGCGCTCAAGCTGGGTGCACCAATCAGTGTGGAAGCTTCATGTACACCGTGGGGTGGCACCAAGCAGGATCCTAACGTGACCTTTCCCCTGGCCACACAAGTTACTTACCACTTTGCCGCCCGCGGAGACATGCCTCCCGTAAAATTGGTCTGGTGTGATGGCGGCATCCTGCCGGCACACCCGGATGAACTCGCTCCGGAAGAAGTGATGAATAGGGGCGGCGGTGTGATGATGGTAGGCGACAAAGGCAAACTCATCCATGGCACTTATGGCAGTAAGCCCCGCCTGTTACCCGATTCACTGATGACCAACTACAAACGCCCGGCCGAAACAATCCCGCGAATCAAGACCTCACACGAAATGGAATGGGTACGGTGCTGTAAGGATGGCAAGGAGCAACCTCTCGCAAACTTTGACTACTCCGGTCCGTTGACGGAAACGATGTTGATTGGTGTGCTTGCATCACGGTTTATCGGAAAAAAACTGTTGTGGGATTCCAAATCTATGAAATTCACAAATGCCCCCGAGGCCAACCAGTTCGTGACAAGGGAATACCGTGCCGGATGGGATCTTGGTAAGGTTTAAGAACCGAACTCTAAAAATAGCGGACGCCGTAGTTGCAGACGCCCTCGTTTGTGTCCTCACAAACGAGTAGCAAGTAGCATGTTTGTGAGGACACAAACATTGGCGGAGATGTTTTTTGATATGTCAATTGGCTTCCGCTCGTTCCGGTTTCAAATGTGACGAGCGGAGTAAATGGCAATAGCCTCTCTGTTATTGATTTGATGCCTTTTTTGTCCTCACAAACGAGAGCTGATGCCTTTGTTTGTGTCCTCAAAAACGAGCAGTAAGAATGGATGTTTGTGAAGGCACAAACATCGGCATAAGCGAGTAGGATGTTTGTGAGGTCACATACATTGGCGTAAAATTGTAATCCATTACAAACATCCAGCATCGATGAAACACGATAGGCGCAAATTCATGAAGACACAACTGATGGCCGGGCTTGGTACACTTTCTGCCACGGCCTTGACGGACGTTCAGTCTGAACTGGTGTTCTCAGCAAGTGCTGAAAGCGCTTCACCGGAAGCACTGCGAAAGCACTATCAGGCTTGTCTAGGTGGGGCATTTCCCAAACCCGCACCCTTGCTTCCCGAAATAAAGGAAACCATCAGAAAAGACGGATATCGCATAGAATCCATCACCTATGAAGTTGAGGTGAACGACCGGGTTCCGGCGCTGTTGCTGATTCCGGACTCGGCAACAGCCCAACGCCCAGCCCCTGGTATTGCAGTCTGGCACCAGCATAACGGCGAATACCACCTGGGTAAATCTGAACCGGCCGGATTGGCAGGTAACCCTATGCACCATACGGCCGTGGCGCTCGTGCGGGAAGGATACGTGGTGCTTTGTCCCGATGCGCTTTGTTTTGAAGAGCGTCAGGATCCGACCGGAAAACTGAAAAAGGGCGATTATGAACGTTTCGAGTTTCTTCGTCAGGTTGTTCGCGGGCGCAGTCTGGCCTGGAAAAACGTCCTGGAAATGCGTCGTGCCGTTGATTACCTTTGTGCACGCCCGGAGGTACTTGCCGATCAGATCGGTTGTTACGGGCATTCGATGGGTTCTACCCATGCCTGGCTTGTTGGGCCACTGGAAACCCGATTGAAATGTATCATCGGAAACTGCTGCCTGCCCTCCTACGAGGCGATAGAACATGAGCATCTGCTGCATTGCTTTCCCAATTTTGTACCAGGCTGGCTTCAATTCGGCGATACCCCGGACATTGCGGCCCTGATTGCTCCCAGAGCACTCCACCTGAATTTCGGTGAGCTGGATGGGGGTTCCCCCATTGGTTTTGTTCAAAAAGCTTTACCGCGCATCGAGCAGGCGTATAAAAATGCCGGTGCTCCGCAGAACTTCACTTCTTTTATAGAACCAGGGAAAGGACATGTGCTTTCGGAGGCCATGTGGCAACGTGTGAAGGAGGTTTTCGCGAGGCACCTTAAATTTGGGTGATTGGGCAAGTCCTTCCAGACCGCCCTTCGCTGCGGATGCACTGGCAGGTAAGCTAGCCCGCTTTTTGCAGCCACAGAACTGATCAGAACAACCGATGCCCCTGCTGCATTTTTTTAGCGAGATAGTGATTCGTGTATAATCCTGGCCGCGCCCATGACATTGATACGGTAGTCATTTAGAAAATCGTCGGACGATAGCCTGTAGAAGGGTTTCAGGTTGATGCTGCCCACCGAATACACCAGGCCATGCAGCTGTTACGGTAAAAAAGCAGGTATCTACTCAAGATCTCCGTTAGTGTCGGCTGCCAGGAGTTTAACGCTTTCCGGCAAATCAAGAGATCCTGATCGGGAAATAACATAAACAACCGCTTCGTTTTGGAGTAAAAATTTATCCAGAGATAAACCAATCTCCGAACTCCCCCTACCAACAGGATATTTTTTCTTTTATAATTGATGATCTGGCCTTTTTTAGAGATGATTTCCTGGTTCCTACAGCATTTTAGCCCTTCAAAGCGGAATTCGGACATTCATTGAAATTGTCCGTATTCACAGCGGGTGGAGCTAAGATTACAAGCATGGCAGCCCGGCGCTCAATATGCGCTATTTTAATAATTCAAAATAATACGAAATTTTAAGAAATGATACAAGATAGCACCTGATACAAAAAGATAACTGGTCAATTTCCAGGTCAATTCCGGAGCCTCAGAATGAAAATCCAGCTCTCAAAGTCAAACGATTAAAGTCTTCTTTTTTTTCTGTATTCAACTGTTGTACAGAAGAACGTTGAAAACGGTAACCAGCCGAGATAGTAAAACCAGTATTGCTGCTAAAAAGTATTTTCAGGCCGATTCCGGCTGCTATCGTTGGACCTCCTCCAAAGCGAACGCTGTCAACATCATTGGACGTTGCATTGAATCCATGCCCTCCTTCAATAAAATAAAATGGTATTTTGTCCCCTCTCTGCGTAAAGTCACCCCGGATACTAAGGACTACCGGAACGAATGTTTGAACAGCATATAAATCGGCCCCAACGCCAAGCCCGGTATAAAGCCATTGGTTAAATTTATATCCATTGGTTGTTTGAAAGGAAAATGCAGAGGTGGTTACACCATTGGATGCCCTGTTGCTCATAGCGAGAGGGCCAAGTTCCGTAAAATGTACGAACCCCTTTTGCTTATAACGGATGCCAGGATTTACATACTTTTCAGTTTCCATTTTGTCCACTTCATCCGGCTGGAGGCTAAGGATACTTCTATCAAACATCTCAAGTTTAACAGGTGGACCCGGTTCTAGTATAGTACCTCTTAAAACAGAACCATTTTTAAGCAAAACCCGTACATATGTTTTTTTCTGACCAAAGGAGATTATAGCAAAGGACACGACAAAAAGTATTGTCAGCGTAAAAGTATTTTTCATTTTTTGTGAAAGGGATTATTTTGTCGGTTAATCAGTTATCAAGCCATATTTTGAAATCGGGGCTTCTTTCCTTGCTTACAAAAGTATTTTGCTCAAACGCAGGCTTAAGAAATACCTGTAGGCGGCTTGAAAGAAGTGTTTTTACTTTCTGTATGGATTGAATACGGGCGATAATTTTTCGGTTGATTCTGAAAAAAAGGTGCGGATCAAGGAGTTCCTCCAGACTCTCCAGATTGTAATCAATCAAATGTTTACGTCCTTCCGTAGTTACCAGAAACACCACCTTGTCGTCTGCGTAAAAATATGCCACCTCCTCTATGTTTTTATAAAGTATGGTGTCGGCATACTTTACCAAAAACCGGTGTTTGTATTTTTTGCTGAATGACAGCATATTTTCTTCAATTTTTCTGATATCCGTCAGTGAGATCCCGCCACGTGCGGCATTCAGATTCCGATATTTAATCAGCGCATTTTGAAGTTCCGTCTTATCCAGGGGTTTTAGAAGATAGTCGACGCTGTTTACCTTAAAGGCCTGCAAAGCGTATTGGTCATAGGCGGTGGTAAATATGACAGGGCTTTTTACGGAAATTTTTTCGAAAAGACGAAAGCATAGCCCGTCGGATAAATGAATATCCAGCAGAAGCAAATCCGGCTCGTGGTTTTTACTTAGCCAGGATACCGCTTCTTCAATAGATTCCAGGATGTCCGTTACTTCGATGTTGGGATCGAATTCCTTTAGGAGTTGCGAAGCTCTTTTGGCGGAGAGGGCTTCGTCTTCTATTATAAGAACTCTCATGGTTTACTTTCTAGATAATAAATGAGTTAAAAGTTCAGGGTTCAAAAAAAGAAGCGTGTGTAGGTCTTATAAGGGGTATGGTTACACTAAACTGGTGGTCCGTTTGTTTTACTTCCAGGCCATGATGCCCCAGGAAAATATATCTCTGGGCAATGTTGTTGAGACCCAAACCTGTCGACTCCTGGTCGCCGGTCTCTTTGAGCTGAAGATTGTTTCTAACAGTAATCGTTTCATTGTCCAGGCAGATAATCTCCACGTGCAAGGGTTTGTTTTTGCCGATAACATTGTGCTTGACTGCATTTTCAACGAGCATCTGTAACGACACGGGTACGATGTAGGCGGATTGACAATCTTTTTCCACATCGATTGTTGTCACCAAGCCCGACTCAAAACGGGTTTGTAGCAGATAAAGATAGGATTCAATAAATTTCAATTCCTCTTTTAATTCGATAATTTCCTTTTCCGGGCTCTTTAGCACGTACCGGTAAACGTTGGAGAACTGTCTTACAAATTCTACCGAGGCGTTCGCATCCATGGGAATGAGTGCGCTCAGTACACTCAGATTATTAAACAGAAAATGTGGATTTACCTGATTTTTTAGAGCCTGGAGCTGAGCCTGGCTGCTGATTCTTTTATGGTTTTCTATTTCCTGATTGCTTTTTTCGAGTTGTTGGTGATAAAGAAAAATGATGTTGATCGTATTGAGAAACAGATTTACCCGAAAACAGAACATCAAAAGCAGCTTCATGGGAAGTACCCAGTCTTTCCAGTGATGTGATATGGTGAAATAGGAGGTAATCCCACCCAGGATCATTGTTGTAAAGAAAACAGCGACCAGACTGGCCCCAAAACCGTAGCTGATTCTTTTCCAAAATGATTTTATATCAAGTCGGGCCAGAAAATTATCCAGTAGCCGGTTTCCTTCCCAAATCGCAACCGTCAAAATAATAAAAAGCAGCAGGATAACCGGCTTTGGCGTGATAATCGGATAATGCTCAAAAGATTCGACAAGGAGGGTATTCAGAAAAGAATACCCTCCGAGCAAAATCATAAACAAGTACCGATATCTGATGGAGAACATGGGTGAATTTGGGATAAGGTGACAAACATTGGTAAACTACTTAAAATCATAGGGTTTACCAATGTTATAAGTCAATTAAATTAGGGCATCAGAACTTTGTCAATGACATGTATGACTCCATTTGTGGCCAGAATATTGGCTGCAGTAATATTGGAGTTGCCACTTGTTTTTCCGATCACCTTCGCCCCTCCGGAAAGATTGAAGGTTACCTTTCCACTTGGGTTGGCCGTAGCTACTTCGCCTGATACGTTCGGCAGATCGGTGGAGAACACACGACCTGGAACCACATGATAAAGTAATACATTGGTCAACAATGTTTTGTTGGCAGGTGCGGTTAAAGTTGCCTTTGGCGTTGTTTTATACAATTCTGTGAACGCTGCATTGGTAGGTGCAAATACAGTTAATCCTGTTGCCGAAGCAGCCGAAAGCGCCGTGACCACCGCAGGATCGGCTGCCAACACCAGCGAAACCAATTCGGTAAAATCCGGATTGCCCTGTGCCACTTCAACCAGTGATTTTGCAGGTGGTACAATCACGTTGTCTATCACGTGAATCACTCCATTTGACGCATCCACATCTGTGGCGATCACTTTGATATTGCCATTGATAAAAACGCCGTCAGCATTTTTTGACAGGTAAATATCGTTGCCGGAATTGACCGTTTTGACAACTCCGCTTTTTACATCTGCGGCTTTCACTTTACCGCTTACCACGTGGGAGGTCAAAATAGGAGTCAGCGCTTCTTTGGTCAACGCATTCAGGCTGGTGATACCCGCTTTGGTAAATGCGGTATTGTTGGGCGCAAATACTGTGAAAGGGCCTGTTCCTTGCAACGTGGCGACCAGTTCGGCCTTGGTAAGTGCCCCTACCAGTGTGGAAAACTGGGCATCAGAAGAAGCCACCGTGGCAATGTTGCCGACCGACGGTGTGCTCGGCATGTCATCATCATCTTTGCAAGAAACGAAAGTCGCTGCGAGCGCAGCAGCAAAAAAATACATGTTCAATCTACCTACTGTTTTTAAGGATTTCATCGTGATATAATTAATAATTGTGGACTAATTTGTTTAGTTATCTTTATTAACCCGATGCACGATTTTTTTATTTCTCGCGGAGAACCGACTGTAACTAATGAGGGAGTGAAGCATACGAATTGACGGAGTGAACCGTAGAAATGGGAAAAAGGTTGAATGGGCCATGTTGGAGGGCCTTTCTATGTTAAAGTCTTTGATCAAAAAATAAAAAGACCTTGCCTTACCAGCCGGTATTTTGAATCTCCAGGCCCTTCTGGACTTTACATTTTTTAAAAACAGAATACGTCATGCAGCAGTTTAAGATCGGTATAGAACCCAGCGTCATCATGCTTTGCTTGGGTGATGTAGCTGCAACAGCAGCGTTTAAGGTGGTGAAGGGTTGGGGGTAAGTATTGGCAGACTACACATAATGGCAACGCGCAAAGGACGTTTTCGCCAGGCACCTTAAATTTGGGGGATCAAGTATTTTCGTCATTTGCGACAGCAATAGTTATTTAAATATTCCATGTTGTTTTTAAATTAAAAGAATATGTCAGAATTTCATCAAAAATTAGAAGGTCACATTTTCCTCACACCTTTCCGTTAGCATGAAACATTCCACCCTCCAAAAATTAAAAATCCATTCGCTTCTTCTCTCAATCACTTTCCTTTTCATTGGCTATAGCCAAACCGCCTATGCCCAGTATTGGAGTCAAATTCTTAAAGTAACCGCAGCTGACAGAGAGAATAAGACTGCATCAGGAAGGTCATATTCTGATCTTTTTGGAATTTCTTCCGCAATCTATGGAAGCTATGCAATTGTAGGTGCTCAAAACGAAGACGAGGATTCCAACGGAAAAAACTCACTGGAAAATGCGGGTGCCGCCTATTTGTTCAAGTTTGTCAATAATTCCTGGGTGAAGGTCAAGAAGCTTACGCCTTCGGATAGAAGTGCTTATGATAATTTTGGAATTTTCGTTACGTTGAACAATGACTACATCGTAATAAAGTCTGCCCGTGGTGCAGTCTATATTTTTAAGAAGGATGAAGGCGGCAGCGATAATTGGGGACAGATCAAAAAGATTCAATCCAACCAGGACAATGGGTATAATGGCTCAGTCTCCATTGATGGAGATTACATCGCAGTAGGAGCGCCGTTCGACAACTATGATATTTCAGGCAACAATTATCTGTACGCTTCGGGAGCGGTGTATCTTTTCAAAAAGGATCAGGGAGGCGCTGAAAACTGGGGACAGATCAAAAAAATTACTTCGCCGAATCGTAACAGTAGTGATCAATTTGGCAATTCGGTGGGCATCAGTGACGGCTCTCTGATTGTAGGTGCTCCCTACGATGACTACGACGATTCACAAAATTATTTTTCTTACAACGCTGGCGCAGCATATTTTTTTTCGAAGGATGAGGGCGGATTAGATCAATGGGGCGTAGTGAGGAAGGTTGTGTCCTCTCAAAGGGCGTACCAGGGTTTATTTGGTTACTCCGTTGCAATTAATGGAGAGGGTGCGGTTGTAGGTGCTCTGGGTGAAGATTTTAATTATTCTGATAACGTCGCCGAGTATGTGGGTGGAGCTTATATTTTCAAAAGAAATGAAGGGGGAGCTAACAATTGGGGCCGAATCAAGAGGCTTACCGCACAGGCCCCAAATAATTATGACAGGTTCGGCGAATCAGTAGCGATCAATGGCGATCAGGTGGTCGTGGGAGCCGCACAGTACAATCTTGTTAAAGGATCAGCATTTATCTTCCGGGAAAGCCAGGGGGGCAATTCCAATTGGGGAATGACCAAGATGCTCACGGCGAATGTCCCGCAATACAGCGACAATTTCGGGGTTTGTGTGAGCATTGATGGTGACAATACCATTGTAGGGGCAAGTCACGAGGATGAAGATGATAACGAGGGCAACACGATGGAAAGTGCCGGTTCCGCCTTCATTTTTAATAAGAATCTGAATGGAGTAGAAAACTGGGGTCTTCAAAAGAAGTTGACTGCTTCTACCGGATCGAGGGGATATGCGCTGTTTGGTCACGTGCTGGCTGTTAGCGGAAAGTATGCAATTGTCGGCGCGCACGGCGACGATCTCGATGAACAAGGCACGAACCCCATCACCGCAGCGGGTTCGGCTTACATCTTATATAACGACGCCGGGACCTGGAAGCAGATAAAAAAGATTTGCGCGCCGGTAAGAGGGCATACGTACAGATTTGGTGAATCCGTAGCAATTCAGGGAGATTATGCCATTGTGGGAGCCATGTACACGCAAACCGACGCTCTTGAAACGAACCCGGTTTATAATGCAGGTGCGGCCTATATTTTTAAGAAGGATCAGGGTGGTCTGAACAATTGGGGATTAGTGAAAAAGATAACCGCTGGCAGCCGATCTTCAGACGATCTTTTTGGTGCCTCTGTGGGGATTTCGGGGGATTATGCTGTGGTTGGAGCATTGTTTGACGGCGATGACGCCAACGAGCAAAATCCCATGACACAAACGGGCTCAGTTTACATATTTAAAAAGGATGCCGGAGGCGAAAACAATTGGGGGCAATTAAAAAAGGTTACCGCGTCGACCAGGTTTAGTTTCTCGAGTTTCGGAACTTCTGTTTACATGGCAGGTGACCTATTGATCGTAGGCTCGTCGGGTGAACAGCTCACCCCCCCAGGTGGTATGTACCAGGACTCTAAAGGAGCTGCATATGTCTTTGACAGGACTCTTGGAGGATCAGACAACTGGGGACAAGCGCACAAACTCACTCCGAATGTCAGAAATACGAATTCTAATTTTGGTATTTCGGTTGCCATTACGTCAGGTTATGCGGTAGTCGGGGCGAGGGACGAACGCCTGGACGCCTCCGAATCCAATTATGTATTTGCCGCCGGAGCTGCGTATATTTTTAAAAAGGACGCAGCTGGAACAGGCTGGACCCAGGTCAGGAAAATTGCTGCCACATTCCGCAGCGAAAATGATTCATTTGGAAAGTCAGTCGCTATCGAGGGTGACTATGTACTTATAGGCGCCAAGAGCAGTGCATCAATGTTCAAAAAAACGCTCGGTGGAAATGATAATTGGGGATATTTCCAGTCGCTATCCCGGACGTATTCTTTCAATGATGATTATTTCGGTGTATCGGTTGGAATGGCAGGCAAATACGCGCTGGTCGGTGCCGACTATCACAGCAGAGATTCATACGAAATGAATGTTATACCAGTGACGGGTACTACCTATATCTTTTACAACCCGGAGTCCGCACTGCCGGTCACCCTGACTTCCTTTGAGGCAAAACGTAACGAGCTGGAAGTGATCCTTTCCTGGAAAACAGCCGCAGAAGTCAACAGCGATTATTTTGAGGTACAGAGAAGTAGTAACGGAGTTCGATGGGATATTTTGGAAGAAAGAATACCTGCAAGCGGAAATGCCTTTAATTATTCATATACAGACCGGAATCCTCTTACAGGGCAAAATCTGTACAGATTAAAAATGATCGACAAGGATGGGACGTTCGCTTACAGCCGTATGGTCAGCCTCCTGTTTGATGTGGAAGAAGATCTCGTTCTATACCCCAATCCTGTTTCGGAAAAGCTTTATTTACGACATGCCAAGGATGCATCGGAACTCAAATCCGTCGAAATTTTTAATGATCTGGGTCAGAGCGTTATGAGAACCCACAAAATCATTTCGAGTACTATCTCTGTAAATAGCCTGAAACCCGGCATTTACCTGATCCGTATTGAAAAAACCAACGGTGAGGTAAAGCGACAAAAAATTTCGATCCAGCGGTAGAAACAAGCATTAAGCGACAGTTTCCCGGCGTTTTTGCTTTGTGTTCTTTGAGCACTGGGTATCTTGGATATTGGACCGTTTGTAAGGGTCTTCAATAACGCGTTGCAAACGCTTGACCATTACCGCCCCGATTGCAAATCGGTGCGAGCCCGATGCCCGTATTGGTGGTTGCGTTCTTTGAACAATGCGTACCTTGGATCGTCTGTAACGGTCTTCAATACCGCGTTGCAAACGCTTGACCATTATCGCCCCGATTGCAAATCGGTGCGAGCGTGGTTTGGTGAAATCGTACTCTGACCGGAGTATTTGAATTGAAGAGACTTTAACCAGTTCAATAGTAGCAGTGTGATTATAAATGAACAGCTACTTGCAATCATTGTTAGCACTTAGAAATGTCTTCATGGAATTGGCATAAGAATCTTTGGTATTGCGATCGCAGTCAGAATCCTTTGCTAAACGTTCGTAGGCACCTGCAGCACGTTCGCAGTTTTCCTTCGTTTTGTTGCTTAAAAAGTCCGCCTCCCTGCTATCGAGGGTGGCAGTGGCATCTTTACATGTAATATTCTGAGATTCTTTACAAGCGATACCTGGTGCAAGCGAAATAACAGAAAAAATCGATAAATTCAGGAATACTCTCAATGCGCGTTTCATATTTCGGAGGTTAGTGTTCAATACTCTGTTTCTCAGATTCGTCCGTTGTGTGGTCCTTCCACAGCCTACTTCAAAAGTATGTTTTGAACAGCATGCCCGCAATAGTTATTGGTAACTATTCTGACCTGAAATAAACCAACAGAAACTCGCATTATTGAGTCAGATTTTTTCGGAGAATTACTTATTTAAGAGTCGAGAGGCATAAAGCAGATTCAAGACTTTCTTCCTTAGGTAAGTTATCAGAATACGTAGTTTGGAAACTACGCTTAACGGAGAGTAGTGTTCCTGAAACACTGCGCATCCTTTAAGTGACCGTTTGTAATGACCTTCGGAAGTTTTTTTAGCCACCATGTTACCTATCCATACCGTTGCAAACGGTAGGTTATCAGAATACGTAGCCGACGCGGCGCGGTTTGGAAACTACGCATAACGGGGTTCTTTGAACACTGCGTACCTTGGATCGTTTGTAACGGTCTTCAATAACGCGTTGCAAACGCTTGACCATTACCGCCCCGATTGCAAATCGGTGCGAGCGTGGGCATAACGGGGACTACAAGTTATTTGACCATCTTTATTCGACGCTTAGGTCATAGTCCACACCATCTTCGTCCACACCGGATAATTCACCCCAGTCAACCCATTCGACGTCAATACTTCTCTCTTCACCATTGGCATTTATTATAGTCCCGGAGCCATATTTATCTTGGATATCGATATTACCCGACACAGAGTTCCCATCTTGGTCGACACCTACTACGTCGTAATTGTAGGTGTAGTTTCCGGAATAGCCTCGGCGCTTTTTATATTTTGGGACAGGAAACGGAGAAGAGAGTTCCATCCGTTTCTTTTCTATCAATTCATCTTTTACTCTTGTGTCATATAGACTACCAGGAAGTCCAAGCGATTCAAGTTCGTCAAAATCGGCTTGTTCTTGAGGACTAAGTTTTGAATAGTCAATTTGGGTAATAGTTGTGTCAACTTGTTGTGTGTTAACTCCTGAAAGAGTTTCGATGGTAGATGATGAGTCGGAAAAGATCTCTCTTTTATCATTGCTATTTTTACGATCTACGCACCCCAAAACAATGCAAGTAGCAAGTATTATGAAGGTAAATTTCATAGTAAACTGTTAGAAGGGAATGAAGCGTAAGAAAATATCGATTGATAATGAACTCTTTGACTCCCAAAAATAAACAGATATTTATTGAAGGCAACACTACCGCCTCAAGAGAATATTTGAAGAGGAACAGGAAAGAGGCAAAGCAGATTTTGTCACTAACTTGCTCAATAATAGTAGTTGTACATAGTATTCCTTGACCACTATATACTTTTTTTTACGACCGTTGTAACGGTTTTCAAACTGATCATCATTGCTGAATTTTTGTTTTAACCCTCAGCGTGGAAACGGCAAATTATTACGTTACTTGGCGTGAAAACTACTGATAACGGGAGAAGGGACACCTACTTAAGGAGGCCACGTAGCAACGCTTGAAGGAGGTTTTCTACCATCGCCTTAAATTTCGGTGATTAGGGAACGCGTGGCGTAGCATTTTGCAACAGTCTAGTGAAGAAAAGGGCCATGGAATCTGGTAGGTATTGCGGACACAACCACCGAGCAGCTAGACGGAAAAAAGAAGTAAATGGTTATACTATTTTTTGATAGGAAGTAAGATCCGATTCCGTGTCAAAACAGTGCTTTTTAAAAAGTCAGATGGAGAAGCACTTACAACTTGCCCACCGGATTTAGTTCTGTAAGTACTATGTACTAGAACACAGCATTCTTTTGCTCTTGTGAGCCCAACATAATGTAAATTCAAATCCTGCGTAGGATCGCCGTTAAACATTGGCATTATAAATTGATATAAATCGAGGTGAAATACAATGTCAAATTCCAAACCCTTGGATTTATGCAATGTCATGATCTGAAGCTCATCCGAACCAGCTGGCTTGTAAGAATTTAGTCGGCTCTCATCAGTTAACACATCACGAAGAAGGTTGATTGATTTTGCACTAAAGCCTAAGGGAATTAGTAAATATGCTATACTCTCCATTTCTGACACAATCCAAGCTAGGTCAAATTTAGCTTGGTTTATAGCAACAGTTAAACTTTCAATTGTCTTTAAGACCTTTCTTGCTTTTGCTTTCTCATTAGAGGTATCGAGGTAGTTATCAAGAAATTCTGTTCGAGAGGATTGTCTGTTGAAGAAGATGTTTAGTAACTGTCGAAAAATATCTGACCAGAGTGTAAAATCCTCGTCCAAAGCGGTAGGCTCAAAAAATTTATGAGGTAATTTTAGATTTTCACTGATTGCTACACCGGTACGCCTCCCCCGGATTAGAATTCCCACTTTATTCATTTGCGGTGTTTTGAATTTTTCCACAAATTTTGGTATCATCTTGTCTATCCATCGTCCTACTGCTTCCTCTGACCCGTCAACGCGCTTTTCGTAAACTCTAAGTTCCTCGCTATCAAGCGTTATGGCGGCTTCATTTAGAAGAAGCAAAGAATAATTAATAATAGATGGATGGCATCTGTGATTGTAATTCAACGGGAACAATCTAAAATCTGGAATTTTTCCAGCCAAATCCAATAAAAACTCAGCACTTTTCCCAGAGAATTTAAATATTGATTGGTTAGCATCCCCAACAGCGATAGCAGTAATGCCGAGATCTCGAATTCTCAAAAAAAGGTCATGTTGCTCTTTCCCACAATCTTGGTATTCATCAATAAATACGTGACTGTATCTTGCCTTGATGTAATTTCTACAGGCAAGCGAGTTATCGAAAATGTAAAGGGAAAGCACCCCAATGGTTTCAAGTAATATTTTACCTCGCCTAAACAATTTTTTTAATATAGGAAGGTATTCTGGATTGAGAGGATCAAATCCCACCGCGTCTTCCCCAATGAGTTCGTGCGACTGGCCCGGGTCTAAGTCTGATACACGTATTATAACAATTTCACTTCTCGGAACACCAAACAATTGCTTACCAAAAGGAATTATAATTTCCGATAGATAAAACTTGTCCATTGTCCCAAAAAATGAAGCCTTCGAAGGAATTCCATTTGACAAACACCGTGTCCGTAATTCCAATGATGCCTTATTTGTATAAGAGATGGCAACTACACCTTTGTATTCTAATAAGTCAGGTAAGACTTGCTTGATTTTTTCAGATATCACAAAAGTTTTACCACTTCCAGGATTAGCGATAATAACTAGGTTTCCAGGTGAATCAAGTATTACCTGTTGCTCTTTTGTCGGCTTCATCTTGTTCAACTAGTAATCAGGTCGCAACATGCTTTTAATTGACCAGCAATATCAGACTCTTTCAAAGCCGTCAGTGATTCATGCTCCATCTGGATAAAATTAAACATATGTGTCGCCTTCTTTTTTTGCATGATAGCCAGAGCTTCCACCTTATTATCTGTTTCAAAAAATTCGATTAGACTTGCCTCTAATCCCTGATCCATTAAATCAGTCTCCAAATCCTTCCCAGCAATATAGATGTATCCATTTTTAAGAATATCTATTATCCTTACTGCTGCCACCTGATTTTCAATTGGTGGTGTCTCCGAGGGAAATCCTGTTAAAAGACCGCGATTTGCTCGAATAATTTTTTTCTCATCTTCAGAAATGTCAAAATGAGCTTCATATATCGCGAGACCCCGCTGTATTCCTGCCATTCGAAATTCTGGTTTCTTGGGAACCTTAAAGATATCGTTGTCCGTTCTTACAATCCATTCTATATTTAACGCAGTCAGGATTTTTGTAAATGTCTCAAATCCAACCCCGTCAGCCATGAGAATGCTAAGATTTAGCTTATCCAAATCTATATCTAATTGTTTAGCTAATGCCTTGAAAAATATTACTTCTGATATGCCCTCTACTAGGAAAACTGCACTCGCAAAAAAAGCCTCCGCTGCTACAACGTTCAATCTGTAACCAAAATCAAGGAACGATTTTTGGATAATGTTGCTACAACCCTGACTAGCTGCCCTAGCTCCTTTCTTCCCTTCCTGAAAAAGTCTAACTACCGAGTTTGGCGAAAATTCAGCGGCAATTTGTGGCGAATGAGAAGTTATAAATACTTGCCCTTTAAGCTTTTCTATTAAATATTGCGCTAATTTTCTTTGCTGATGAGGATGCAAATGAGCTTCTGGCTCTTCGATACAGTAGAAAACCACCTCCAATGGATTTACATCTTGTATCTCATTTCTAGCTGCCCAAAGGGCCAAAAAAATTTGATTATTACGACCGTCACCACCAATGGTTAGGTTTGAATTACCGACCTGAGAGGATAAATGTAAATTTTCAATGAATGAATTTAGGTCAGAAGCTCCGACATCAAAAATTATATTCTGATCGGAATGGTGAATAGATAATTCTTTCAACTCAGAATTTATAACTTCGGTAGCATTCTTTATATATTTTAAGCTGGAAACGTCCTTATTAGTTTTTAACAGATCTTTTTCAATGATAGCTAGACTTAAATTATCGTCTTCGATGTCTTTTTCGGTTCGTTTTTCCTTCGCTTCTTTTAGTAAATTCCGCTTCTCTTTTCTTACATAGCTGTTTAGATCTCTGTTACTACTAATATATTTTAAATGCAGCACTTTTCGATAGAATCTCTCCTGAATCTCCTCCAAGGCTTCGATTGAATGTCCTGCGTAGAACTTGTACTCGTGCGATTTTTGCCAGGCGCGATAGGCAAGATATAAAACTCCATCATCACTAACTTTGCCAGGCAGTTTAGAAACTACACAATCATCAGTGACTTCTTCGAACTTGATAATAATTTCAAGTTGGGTAGTCTCCTCATGACAAAAGAAGTCGCTATCCTTTGGTTCAATGTCTAAGTCGGAGAGCCCCCTATCCAACAAAATTCTTAAAGCATAAAGAAGATTGGTTTTACCAATATCATTTGAACCAATGATAAGGGTTTTATTTGTAACATTGATGGTGGCCTTTTTAAAATTCCGAAATCCGTCCAATCGAATTTGTGATATTATCATAAGGAAGGTCTGGTTCTGTGTTGGAGCAGGTCAATTTATCGAAATATTTAACAATTCCTGAAATTATTTATATTTATCTGCGTAGAATCGAAATTAGGACATAGCAGCAAATTTCTTAACTGCCTTACGAAAGCCCGGTTCGAATTTATACGGACTTCAGACCGTTACAAACAGTAAGGTATCCAGATTAACTGCATACATAAAGCGGTTTTCAATCTATAAATAACCACGGGCAAGACCGGCACGGAGGAGTGCCTTTAACCCGATAGCGTTTTAACGTCTTCTTTCCTGGAACAGAAATTGGAACATCTCCTTGACAAGACACAATCAACTTACACGCGTCTTTCAAAAGCCCAAACCCACAATGAAAATCCTCTACAAATACTTCCGCCCCCACAAAACCCTCGTTTTCGTTTCACTTATGCTGGCGGCGGTTTCTCAGTTGCTGAACCTGCTGGATCCCGTCATATTTGGGAAAATTATCGATCACTACGCGACCAACAAAAACGGCTTATCGGAGAAGGCGCTTGTCAGGGAAGTGTTGTTCTGGCTGTTGCTGGCGTTGGGAATTGCCGTCCTGGCCAAACTCTGCAAGTCATTGCAGGAATACTTTACCCGAAAGGCGGTGGCGGGATTTGGTATGAATATCTTCAATGACGGAATCAGGCAAACGCTCCGGTTATCGTTTCAGGAATTTGAGGAAAGCAGAAGTGGTACAACCCTGGCGGTTCTGCAAAAGGTAAAGACAGACACAGAAAGGTTTATCAATTCTTTTATCAACGTGCTGTTTTCATCGTTGGTCGGCGTGAGTTTCCTACTGTGGTACAGCATCAACAAAAACTGGTTACTGGTACCCGTTTTCTTTGTTGGCGTATTGCTTTTAGGTGCGCTTACCGGTCTGGTTTCTAAAAAAATAAAAGGCATTCAGCGCTCGATCAACCGGCAAACGGATGCGCAGGCGGGTGTCATCACCGAAAGTCTCCGGAATATCGAGCTGGTAAAAAGTCTGGGCCTTACGTTTCCGGAAATCCGCAGACTCAACGAACAGACTTTAAACATCTTCAACCTGGAAATGCTAAAGGCAAAAAAAGTGAGTACGCTTTCCTTCTTTCAGGGTAACATGCTCAATTTGCTCAAACAGTCTGTTTTGTTCATTCTGCTGTGGCTTATTTTTAGGAAAGTGCTCAGCACGGGGGAGTTAATTGCGATGCAGTTTATTTCAACCGCCATATTTACGCCTCTTCAGGATCTGGGCAATATGATCATTTTGTACCGGGAAGCCGATGCTTCGCTTGCCAATTTCGACAAGCTGATGAACAAACCCATCGAGCAACGGCCGGAAAATTCCATCGAAGTGCCCGGTTTGGAAAGCTTGAAATTTGACCATGTTATGTTCCGGCATAAAACCGCCAATTACAATGCGATTGATGATATATCCTTCGAAGTCCACAGGGGGCAAACGATCGCTTTTGTGGGTCCATCCGGTTCAGGAAAATCTACATTGGTGAAATTATTGGTCGGATTGTATGTGCCGGTTGGCGGTCGAATCTATTTCAATGACCTGCCCTCAACCGAAATCCGTTACAATCCTTTACGCAGACAAATCGGGTTTGTGACTCAGGACACGCAACTGTATGCCGGGTCGATCAAGGATAACATGCTTTTTGTGAAGCCCTCCGCAACGGAGGCCGAAATCAATGACGCCATCGAGAAAGCTTCCGCCACGGGATTGATTTCCAGGGCTTCGCATGGGTTAAATACGATCCTGGGAGAAAATGGAATGAAGCTTTCCGGGGGAGAAAAACAACGGCTTTCAATTGCCAGAGCTTTGCTCCGTCAGCCCCGGCTGCTGATTTTTGACGAAGCGACGTCTGCCTTGGATTCGCTGACCGAAGAAGAAATCACCAATACGATCCGGGAAATTTCCAGTCGCAGGGAACAGATGACGATACTCATCGCGCACCGCCTCTCGACCGTCATGCATGCCGATCAAATATATGTTCTTGAAAAGGGAAAAGTGTCGGAGACAGGAACGCATAATGAACTGCTGATTCAGAAGGGACTGTATTATTCGATGTGGCGGCAGCAGATTGGGGAGAGGAGGTAAAGGCATTTAATAGTATGATTTTTCTCTCGCGCAAGCCAGCCCGCCACTATCCCCAACGGGAACCACCATCTTACAAACCTTCCCCCAACACCCGCTTTCACTTTCACTTGCTCGCGTGCGGTTTTTAACTACGAATAACGGTAATATCCTTGTTTACAATTTCCTTACTTTTTTCTTGACCGCAGCCGGTACGCCGGAGTGGGCCGCAAAAAGTCAAGCTAAAAAAATGCTTCCACGCGCAGATCAAAACGCGCCCCCGCTTTTTTGGCGGGCCAGCGCACGCGTCCTGCTTGACGCTGCTTTGGTGCCTGCGCGGTTCCAGTTAAGGCATAGTCTTTAGGCCTCCCGGCTGCCCGGTATGCCTCGGTGAAATAACTCTTGGTGAACTCTGTCGACTACGCTAACGAGGAGACGCTTGCCTACCGCGTGCGTTGGTCTGTCGAAAAAGCGGGGTGTGCGCATGGTGTGTGTGCAGAAGCATTTTTTCGGCTTGATTTTTTTGTTACTTTTTGTATCAAGACAAAAAGTAAGAGAACTGGAAGCTAGGTCTGAAGCTAAATCAAACCGATTAACCTGGCCGCCATGACAAAGACACGGGCCAAGGAATTGAGACCTTACGAATCTCGTTTAGGCATAGTGGCCAAACTACACCTTGGTGAAATCGGTCTTTGACCAGAATATTTGCTGTTGGGAACTTCTTTTAACCGGTCTGAAGCCGATGATGCTTTGACGTACGGGGCCCGCCCGGGTGGTCTTACTGTTTCAGCCACATTCCTATCATCCGAAAAATTACTAGAAATTATACCCAAAATGTAATCCCGGTTGGCCGAAGAAGAATCTTGACCATCTATCGTCAACCTGTTTAAATGAATCAGGCATTTTTGATTGATAGGGACGATGCGTTATTGCTATTGAAGGTTGGAAAAAAAACCGATCCTTGAAAAGCTTAATGTGATAGCCAATGGAATAAGTGTTAAAGATTTGAAAGCCATTGTCAATCTTATGACCGTTCTCATTTGCAAAAGTTTGAAAAGCGGGCATTACGTCAACTTGAGCAAACAGACCTTTCCACAAGAACCTATAATAAGAAAGTGAAACGCCGTGTTCACGAATATAACCTGGAAACCCTTTTCCTTCTGCTTCAAATGATTTTCCATAAGGAATGCCAATTGGCCAGGCATATTTCCAGGTTTTAAATTCAAGTGAAATTACATCCCTTCCTGTAATGCGATAACCTAAGTTCAGATAAACCATTTCAGGCTTATTGTTATCAGGTACTAAATTGGCCAGCATAAATAAGGTACTGCCTACAAAAAACTTTTTATAAGTACTATCTTGCTTGGCATACTGGGCTTTAACTTGTAGCGTGCTTGCCATCATGAAGGTCAAAGCGAACGTTAGAATTATCTTTTGCATATCGATACTGTTAGTTGTTAAACGATAGTGCAAAGTTAGATTGGCGAGATGCCTTAACTCGTTGACTTAAGTTAAGAAATGAGACCTACCCCTTATTCTTTTCGAGAATCCTTGCTCTTAACCTGCTTAAAGATTCGGGTTTGATACCTAAATAGCTCGCTAGTTGATGTTGTGGAACACGTTGAATAAGGTCTGGTCGTGATTGCAGTAAATTCAAGTATCGTTGTTCTGGGGAAGAGGTCTTAAACTCGTCAAAATTGATTTGCTCTTTAGCTAAAAGTTCTTCCGACAAAACTCTGCACATTGATTCAAATTTTGGGAATTTATTAAAAATCTCTACTTCCATTTCAGGAGTTGAAATGGTAATTATGGAGTCTTCAATACAAGATATGTAATATTCGGAAGGTGCTTTATTGATAACGCAAGGCGGTGTCAAGGCATCCATTTCTGTATAGAATGCGGTTGTTTTTTCCACTCCGTCAATCATGTAATAAGTCCGGATACAACCTTTCAATACAAAGTATGATTCATTAGAATTTTGTCCTTCTCTTAAAAGAATTGTCCCTTTTTTGATTGTCCGAAAAGTGTTCAAAGAGATGATGATATTCTTTTCATCTTCTGTCAAAGAAACATATTTTGATATAAAGTCAAATAGTAAGTCTTGCATTTTCTGCCTTTCTTTATCGTTGCCAGGTGGTAAGGTTATCTACAAACCTTAAATATATGAAGATTTGTAATACACTTTGAAACGCTGTCCCCAAAAGCCATTTGCACATTCACTGCTACGCTACCGCGATTTATAGCGGGGATAACTGTCAATACAGATCCGATCAGTAGTTTCGTCCTAGGGTACACATGATGGTGCAGGAAGTATTGTATTCCCAAGTTATAAATCCGACGGGTGCTGAAGTCACAGGCTACGAGGAACGAAGGATGTTGAGAGAAAGCAGATTATTTTCTAATTTGTAAAATTAGCTTTACATTTGGACTTCTAAACTTTACAAAATATGCAAGGTACATTTAACTTGTTTGCCTATTCCTACAAAATGAAGATTGTAGGTATTTTGTTAATATTGTGGGGACTATATCTTTTCGCCTCTAAGTATTGGCAGTTTCATTTGGTTGACCTTAACCTGCTTACTGGCCTTTTCTGCTGGGGATTGGTTTTTATTTTTTTCTCTAAGGAAAAAATCGATGATGAACGAATTCATCAGGTGAAGTTTCAGGCGCTGACCTGGGCAGTACCGGTAGGATTATTTATTACCCACCTCATTAATTACTTCCTGTTGAGCAAGCCTGAACCTGATTCAGAGAAACTCATCGAGTCCATCCCAGCTTACCATTCGCTGGCCATTATTTTGCTGCTCGCGTTGGGATCGTTTCACTACCTTAAATATAAAAATTGACGGTTAATGAAAAACCTGATTAAAGTAGAGCGCGCTCGCAATAACATTACCCAGGCGGAGCTCGCAGATAGGGTAAAAGTGTCACGGCAAACAATAAACTCTATTGAAACTGGTAGATTTATTCCATCCGCTTTGCTTGCGTTTAAAATTGCACACGTTCTGGACAGAACCGTTGACGAAGTATTTCAATTAGAAGATGCTGACTGGTAAATTAAGCGCGATTGTTATTTCAATAAATGGAAATAATATATTTCTTTGTCACTTCCCACGGGTTTAGCGAACAGAATGTCATATTCCAAAGCAATCCAAGGCAGGACATTGCGAAATTAAACACCATAACTATCTAAATATCAATAACAATGGCAAAACAAATTTTCATCAATCTGGCGGTAAAGGATGTTAACAAGTCCATGGAATTTTACGCCAAAATGGGATTCAGCAATAACCCGCAGTTTTCAGATGAGTCGGGAAAATGCATGGTGTGGAGCGATGATATCTTTTTGATGATCCTGTCACACGAAAAATTCGCATCCTTTGCTACTAAACCCATCGCAGATACAAAATCGACTTTGGCCGGGCTGTTTTCCCTATCCGTAGATAGCGTGGACGAAGTCAACAGCATCACAGGGGCAGCACTCAGTGCAGGCGGCATTGAGCCGGTGGGGATAAGGGACTACGGCTTTATGCAACAACGCACCATAGAGGATTTTGACGGGCACACATGGGAAGTGTTTTATATGGATATGAGCAAATTTCCGACCGGAGAATCTGCCGAATAAAGTAACCTGGTTATGACAGCCCCGGATGTACGAATGATTTTATGCGTCTGGGGTAGCTACTTTAATGGAATTGAAAAATATTTGCTAAAACCGAGGCCATAAACACCCTTCGCCTTCGTCGTCACAAGTGAGTGTAAATCCAAGGTAGGTGTTTGTGAAGACACAAACACTGGCTTGGAGGCACAAACACTGGCGTAGCCTGTACACGTCACTCCTTAACCTCTTTCCCATCCGAGTCCCGAATGACCTTTCCATCATAACGATACACCCCGTCCAAAGCACCGAACCAGATCGTTCCATCGCGAGCTTCCATAATTCCGAAAATCATTTTTTTGATGTATTCATGTTCCGACTCAATGATGGTTTCGGTTGGCTTTTGGCTGGATAGGGAATTGGCATCATAGCGGGAAAGCGCCCAGCCTTGTGCCCAGCCTGCTTCATTTGCTTTTCCTGAACTTGTCCAGATATTGCCCTTTTTATCTTCAATAATATACCCGACAAAACTCTTCTTGAAATTCGTATAAGTAGTGCCGTCAAAACGCCAGAGGCCATCATTTCCACCAAGCCAGATATTGCCTTTTTTGTCTTCGATTATCATCCGGACATTAGTGAAAGGTTCGCCGTTCCGGGAGACAGGGGTAAATGTTTTTCCATCATACACGAATGTATTGCGCTTTGTGGCAAACCAAAGCTTGCCTGTTTTGTCTTCAATAATTGAATTAACTTCATAACGAGGTCTTTCAGTAAAAGTGATCCCTGTCAGGTCTTCATTCATCGCATCTTCATTTATGATATAATTCCGAAAGAATTTTCCATTGTAACGGCTGGCTCCTCCACTAACACCAAACCAAATGTGACCTTTTTTATCTTCGTAAATATTAACCACCTCATTACTAAGAAGACCGTCCTTAATCGTAAAATTTTGAAAGGCTGGTCCATCTGCCCGTCCGGGGACTGCCAGTTGGGGAACTGCCCGTCTGGGATCGTATCGAAAGACTCCTGAGCCAATCGAGCCGAACCAGAAAATGCCTTTTTTATCTTCTAAAATCGAAAAAAAACGGGCGGAACTTACGCCACTCGTTATATTGGTAAACGATTTTCCATCGTACCGGAAAATGCCATCAAATGCGGCAATCCAGATGTTACCCTTGCTATCCTGCATGATCGTACGTGTGATCGCTTTAGGTCCGGGCGAAGTGGTTGCCTCTTTGGTTTCGGGTTTGGAATTATCCTGTGGTAGGTTGGTTTTATTTTGTCCTTCGCACAAAGTGCAGGAAATAAATATCAGTAACGCATATAGGTGTACGTGTTTCGCCATTTTTGTTTTTGTTTTCAAGGATTTGATAAATCTACAAGTTTTTGTACGGTGCTGCAGTTAAGGTTTTGTCAAAGATTGTTAATGAAACGTGAAAGTTGCATGGGACAGACTGAAAGGCGTATTTCAGGCAGTTGTCCATCGTGTTTTCAAACACTGCGCATTTGCGCGGGGTGCAGTAGCGTTTTGTGACGCCCGCGTTGCGGTTTTTGTTAGTTGAACACTGTTTACTTTGGATATTTGACCGTTTGTAACGGTCTTGGACGGAATGGAGAATGACGACATAGGGTCGTTCGGAACGAATTTCTTAACTACTGTGTCCATTAAAACTCCTCCCAGATTTGTGTCCTCACAAACGACCAGCAAGTAGGGTGTTTGTGGAGACACAAACGTCGGCGTTAGATTTATGAATAAGACTGAAATGCAACGTATATAGTAACTGCGAGTATTAAAAAAACGATAGCCTTTGTCCCTGACCTGGCTATCGCGTCATTGGTATTGTACATAAATCCTGTGAAGAGATGGGCTCCTGATCTGGCATTACTGGTTCTTAAGTTGTTGCTGTCCAAGCTTATCAGGCAGCGGGGATGCCAGTGCTTCAAGCAAACCCTTTCGATTTGTCATGTAATTACTAGCCAAACAATACTGATATCCTCGAGGCTTGTGGGAAAGGCCCGTATTGAGATTTTACGGTATCAAACTGTTAATGAAGGTAATGTATCCAGATTCGAAGCAGACGCGGTGCGGCCAACGCGGCCCGGCCTGCGCGGCGCGGTTTTCAAATGACGAATGACGGGGGAAACTATTTAGCTTTGCTTTTATAAACTGACGAAGTATAGCCTTTATCAGAACCACCCGCGACCAGAGCAAACCCCCAGCGGTTTACCGAATAATCGATGATGAGATTGTTCCCTGATTTACCAATCCTAGCTCTTTCGAAATTATACCCAAATAATAATGGTACAAACGGAAGAACAAAAGCCTTTGGCCTTAGGTAAAAATAGTTACTCCTGAATTTTCCATGAATTGTCTTCGAAAACATAAGTGTTTCGTTTCGGTACAATCCGATGGATGCTTTGTTTTTTGAAGAAAATTCTAGCTTTATCCATTTGTCTTCCTCTTTAATTATTTCTCCACTCTCATCGCGGTAAAATTTATCTGGTACAATCATTATCAGTTGGGTAAGAGCTGTGCTTTTTTCCAACTCATTGTGCCCTGACGATGGAATATGTCTCAATTTACCACAAATGGTATCATGTTTATTAGAATACAGCCCGTTCAGCTCGCCAGGATTTTCTTTGTGGACCGGGACTACTGGGTGATCCCTCAGGCCTAGACTTGAAAGTGATTTACAACTAAAAAAGATCGTCAAAAAGAAAAAAAAATATGAAATTGATTTCATATAAACGAAAAAATATTTAAGCTTGGAGCGAACGCACCACGGTCTGTAAAATACAAATAATAATATCATTTTTGGGATCCGGGTTTAATTGCATCTTGTATCTCACTCCAACCCAGCCCCCTTCGCATCCCCAAACGGCACCACCACCTTCCAAACCTTCCCGCCAACAACCACCTCCACCTTCACCCCGTCACCATTCTCCGAAATAATCCGCGACCTCACTGCAGGTGTTTTTTCTTCAGAAGGCAGCAACAACCATACAAAGGTTTGGTCACCCGTGATGTCGCTGTTGTAGATCGTCGTGGTGTTGGGCATGTACACGTTGTATTCCGGGCTGTACCAGCCTTGAATCTCGGGTTTTTCTTGTCCTTTCACAAAGCGGACTGCTGTCTTTTGGTTACTTACGGGGATTATGGCCAGGTTCCCTCGGACGTTATTGGTGCGGACATTGTTCCCATCCTGGCTCACGAGGCAGTCAGGGTGCCAGTGCCATAAGGTTTCGATTTTCCTGGGTTTGTCGGTCTTGATCCGGTCAACAACCACCCAAAACTGGTTACGTACATACAGCACCGCACGGGTGTGGCTCGCAGTACCGTCAATATAAAATTTCGAAAAATCATTGGTGGCATAGTCAAACGCAGGGGTGATTTTGGCATGGCGCGCATCCAGGGGTTCCGGAGCCAACAGCGGACCAGGCTGCTGACCTTTTCCATCAATCAAAATCAGATTGTGGCCTGCACTCCCCGTTGCGTAGGGCCGGAATTTATCTGCAACTTCGCCTGTATACGCAAACCGGCCTGCATCGACCAGCAGATCCCGGCCAAAGGCGGAGACGGAAATATGCAATTTGTCTTTGTGCTGGTGACCGCTTCCCCACGGACCTATATCAAAAAACGACCATTGGGCATCGGCGTCGTAACCGTTGCGGGAGATTAGCTGCCCAGCCCATGGGAAAAAGTACGACGGCCCCTGAACGGGTTTCACGCCGCTTTTCCCGTTGGCGGCCAAATAAGCCCACTCCGGTTTGCTGTATTTTTTGGATGCTTCCAAGAGCAGTTCCCTGTCGCTGCCAACGTCACCGTCGTTGTTCAGTATGCGATAGCCGTCTGGCTTTACAGCCCGGGCGATATAATCATACATCTGAATGATGGTCTGGTTAAAAAAATCAGGAAGCGGACGATTAGCGCGGTCGCAGATTTCTTTAAACAATACGAAGTTGGATAATGCTACATTGTGATAATGTGAGGTGAGCTCCGTTTGAACGCCATCCTTGTAAATCTGCCCCTTCATGCTTTCCACCATGGTGGCGATGGAGTAGGAGAGCCATTCGTCTGATTTTTTGAATTCTGGAAAATTGGTAGCAGCGGTCGCGAGTGCCGATATTTCCATCGTCAGCCAGTTATTTGCGTTGTGAAAATTGCGGCTATAGTGTGCATGGTCTGGGATGCTGCTCAGCACCAGCAACTGCGTAGCGGGTGACAGGTAGGGGCTTTTGAGCATACCGTAGTAAATGCGGGACCACATCTTCACCCTTGCCGCCACTTCCAGCCCGCGCCAGACCGATGTACTGCTTTTTACGGCTGGGTAAGGCATGCTGGCGAGGATAAAGTCTTTGAGAAAAAGGTCCACGTATTGCGCGTATTTTGGGTTACCGGTTTCCATGTATGTGTCAAACACTGTCGCCAGCTGTGTGTGACGGTTGGAAAGCCATGCCCATTCCTTGTCGTTATTGGGGCCTTTGTAGTGCCAGTCGCGATGGCCATCTGGCAGAAAGGGCACCACACCCTGCACATTTTGAACGACGAAAACATTCTTTAAAATGGTATCAGCTTCTGCTGTTGTTTTATTTGATGCAACCGGCAGGTTCCTTCGCAGAAATGATGCGGTATTGCCGTTCTGATAGTAGGCCAGCAGATTCCGGCATGCCGACACCAGGTCTCCGCTATTTTGAGCGGCTTTAACCTTTTCCATTCCTGGCCTGTCCAGATCAAACTGAGCCAGCATGGTCTTCATCGTTTCCGGCGCATAGGCGCAGATATCTTCCACAGTGGTAAGTTGCTGCCAGGGTTTTTGGGCAAAGGCTCCAGAAGAAATGATAGTAAGAAAAGCGTATAGTGGCAAAAGTTTTATGGCGAAACGTGCAGTCATGGAGCTTTCTGGAGTCAATAATAAGTTTTTTTATCGTATTTTCTGTGACGCCAAAGGGGTGTGGTCACCCTGCCTGGCCCCTCTTTTCTTACCCCTATAATAAATGGAAACTCCGAAGTATAAAATTTTTGACGACATAAACACCAATACGAAGTATTGCAAAAGGCTTCCAGTTTGCTAACTTTTTTGTCAAGAAGCATTCATGATTGATTTTAAACACACAGGGGTATGAATATTTTGGAAAATAGCCAACTTTATGGAAACAAACCGCAAAGTTATGGATTCATCAAAAG